>JACCDS012295171.1_pt1 | contig 11756 bp, 11 predicted proteins | sample 7446441 | NCBI WGS metagenome assembly JACCDS01 (sample SAMN15323445, study PRJNA562643) | freshwater metagenome | isolation source: river surface water | place: USA:Blue River Watershed | collected 2017-08-17 | reverse complement strand
TCGCTTTGCCACATCGCCCAAGCGGAGGCAGCACAACGCAGCTGCGAACGCCAAAATCCCTCTTCAAGCGCCTTCGGGCGCTTTTTTCATGCCAGTTACAAAACCAGAACAAACCCACACAAGCGTCCACCATGTAACAAAGTTTCATCTTTTCAAATAAGATGGTTACATTGCAGATGGCTCTGCTGCTGGCAGCCAAGCCCACTGCTGTAACCACACAAGGAAAGTGAGACTCCCCCATGACCACCAAGATCGGTATCAACGGATTTGGCCGCATCGGCCGCATGGTGTTCCGCGCCGCAGTGCAGAACTTCAACGACGTCGAGATCGTCGGCATCAACGACCTGCTGGAGCCTGAGTACCTGGCCTACATGCTGCAATACGACAGCGTGCATGGCCGCTTCAAGGGCACTGTGGCCGTAGAGGGCAACACCCTGGTTGTGAACGGCCAGCGCATTCGTCTGACGCAAGAGCGTGACCCGGCCAATCTGAAGTGGAACGAGGTCGGTGCCGACGTGGTGATTGAAGCCACAGGCCTGTTTCTGGACAAAGACAGCGCGGGCAAGCACTTGGCCGCAGGCGCAAAAAAGGTGGTGATCTCGGCGCCATCGAAGGACGACACGCCCATGTTTGTGTATGGCGTGAACCATGCGTCCTACGCTGGCCAAACCATCATCAGCAACGCCAGCTGCACCACCAACGCGTTGGCCCCGATCACCAAAGTGCTCAACGACAAGTGGGGCATCAAGCGCGGCCTGATGACCACCGTGCATGCCGCCACAGCCACCCAGAAAACCGTGGACGGCCCGAGCAACAAGGACTGGCGCGGCGGACGCGGCATTCTGGAAAACATCATCCCCAGCAGCACGGGCGCAGCCAAGGCCGTGGGCGTGGTAATCCCCGCGATCAAAGGCAAGCTGACCGGCATGGCGTTCCGCGTGCCGACTTCAGACGTGTCAGTGGTGGACCTGACCGCCGAGCTGGACACCCCCGCCACCTATGCAGAAATTTGCGCCGAAATGAAAGCGCAAAGCGAAGGCGCTTTGAAAGGCGTGCTGGGCTACACCACCGACAAAGTGGTCTCGACCGACTTCCGTGGCGAAGTCTGCACCAGCGTGTTCGACGCCGATGCGGGCATTGCGCTCGACAGCACCTTCATCAAGGTGGTGGCCTGGTACGACAACGAATGGGGTTACTCCAACAAGTGCCTGGAGATGGCACGGGTGGTCGGGCGCTGAGACTGAGCACTGTGGGCCGGCGCTGTCGGGCCTGAAGGGACCGACCGACAGGCAGAAATGCGATGTGAATCCACCTATCACCCCGGGCGAAGACCCGGGGTCCATGTGTGAAAAGTCATGGATCCCGGATCAAGTCCGGGACGACGGATTAAAAAGTCTGGGACAGCAAATTAAAAAGTCGAGATGACAAATTAAAAGGTTCGGGATGACGTGGATGGATGCGGGTTGGCTGGCTGAACCTCCGTCACAAAGCTGCTGTCACCACCACTTCAATCTTCCAATCGGGGTTGGTCAGCTGCGCTTGCACCGTGGCGCGGGGTGGGGTGTGGCCGGGCACCACCCAGGCGTCCCACACGCGGTTCATGGCCGCAAAATCAGACAGATCGGTGATGAAAATCTGGGCCATCAAGATCTTGGTCTTGTCGGTCCCCGCCTTGGCCAGCAGCGTGTCGATGGCGGTCAGCACCTGACGGGTCTGACCTTCGATGTCTTGCCCCGGCACTTCGGCGATTTGGCCGGCCAGATAAACCGTGCCGTTGTGGATGGCGACTTCTGACATGCGTGCGCCAACATCGATGCGTTGAACCATGGTGTTTCCTTGAGAAGATTTTTCAAAGCGCCATGGTAGCGGCTCAGCCCTGCTGTGCGCGTGTGCGCGCTAGGCAACGGGCCGCCGCCAGATCCCAACCGCCCCAGCCGCAGCTTTTGAAAAACACCGGCCCACCAACGGGCCTGTGCGCGTTTTGCCAAGCCACGGTCTGGCCTACCACATCGGCCAAGCTCGGCAAAGCGCTGACATCAATGCCCGCTTGCAGCAAATCACCGGCTTCGTGGTCGGCGTCACGGGTGTCCACCACCAAAGTACCGGTGCGGGCCAGGTGTTGGCAAACCTCGGCCGACCATTCGACCATGCGCGGTGTGAAGGCCCCCACAGCAGCCACAAAAGCATCGCTGCGAGGCCGTGCGGTCAACACCACTTGTTGTGCGGGCGTGGTGCTGACCACCAGCGGGCAATCGGCCAATGCGGCGTTGGGCTCATCCACACGCCGCGCTTGAAGGCCCATGCTGTGGGCATGCGCCACCAGCGCATCGGCACTGGCACGGCTGCGCGAGGCCACCCACACCTCTTGCACCCCCAAGCCTTGGTGAAACGCCTCCAGATGCGATTGGCCTTGCACCCCGGCGCCCACAATGAGCATCGGGCCATCGCGGCGCGGGGCCAGCTGTTGGGCCGCCAGCAAAGACACGGCAGCCGTGCGACGCGCCGTGACGGTGGGGCCATCCAGCAAAGCCACACGCTGACCGGTTTGCACATCGAACACCACGATGTCGCCCTGGATGGTCGGCAGGCCACGCTCGGCATTGCCCGGAATGAAGCTGATGAGCTTGGTGATCGCGACCTGCGCATCGGCCGCAGGCATGACAAACAAACTGCCACCGCCCTGCAGGGCCTGCACGATGCGCGGCGGCACGGCCACCGTGGGGTCTTGCAGCAAAGCCGCGATCTCTTGCGCCAAGGCGCTGTACGGCAAGGCCCTGGCGGTTTGCTCAGGACTCAGGATGGCGTCGCTCAAGACTGGCCGATCTTGACCTGGTTGAGCTGGGCCTGCGCCTTGACCAGGGAGGGCACCATCTCGCTGCCATAGCCCAAGGCCACCGCCGTGCTCAGCGCCTGGTGCACGCTGCCGCCAATGATGGAAGGCACTTTCATGCTTTCGCTCAGGTGCGCGTAGTAGCGTAAGTCCTTGGTCGCGTTGTTCAGCTCAAACTTCATGGCGGCATAGTCGCCTTGCAAGGTCTTGGCCATCAACTGGAACAGGCCCGAATTCACGCCGCCAGCCGAGATGACATCGACCAGTTTTTCAAGTTGAATGCCCGCCTTGGCACCCACGGCAAAAGCTTCGGCGGTGGCGGTACAAATGGCTTGCGCCACAAAGTTGTTGAGGAGCTTGATGACATGGCCCGAGCCCATCTCGCCGACATGGAACACGTTCTCGCTGTAAGCCCGAATGACCGGCTCGATCTGCGCAAACACCTCGGGCGATGCGCCGACCATGGAGTTGAGCTTGCCCGCCTCGGCTTCGATCGGGGTGCGGGTGAGCGGCGCATCGACATACACCACGCCTTTTTCGGCGCACAAGGCGGCCAGGCGGTGGGTGGAATCGGGTTCGCTGGTGGAGGTGTCGATGATGACCAGCCCCGCACGCGCCTTTGACAATAGACCGCCCGGCCCCGCCACCACGGCCTCGACCTGGGGCGAGCCGGTCACGCAAATCAGCACCACATCACAGGCGGCCAAGTCGGCATAGCTGGCCACTTGCCGCGCACCCGCTGCCAACAAGTCCTGCACGGGCGCGGTGCGCTGGTGAACCGAAATCGACAAATCAAAACCCTTGGCCCGGATGTTTTTGGCCATGCCATGGCCCATCAAACCCGAAGCGCCGACAAATCCGATGTGTTGCATAAGGCCTCTTGTGTGCATGTGGAAAAGAATGCCCATTCTGAAAGCATGCGCCACCACCCCCTGTCACCTGTGCACACGCCCTGCAAAGCCCCACAAGCTTTTGCCGCATTTGCCGCCTGCGTGACAAAGCACCACCCGGGCCATGGCTACCATCGCGCATGCACCTGACCGCCTCCACCCCTGTTCAATCCTTGGCTGACCTCCAGCGCCTGGAAGCCACCCCTTTGGCGCAAGCCATGCCCTGGGCCAGCACTTACGACTTGATCCGCGCCAGCACGCAAGTCCACGCCGACCGACCCGCGCTCACGTTTTTGGAAACCGGCCAAGTCGGCGGCCCCGCCACCACATGGACCTACCGCGATCTGCTGCAAGGCATTCACCAGACAGCCAACTTGCTGTTCACCCTGGGCCTGCGCTCAAGCGGTGTGGTGGCTGTTTTGCTGCCCGGTGGCTTGGCCTACCACCTGGCCCTGTGGGGTGGCGAGGCGGCGGGCATTGTGCAGCCGCTCAACCCCCTGCTGAGCGAGGACAAGCTCTTGTCTTTGCTGCAAGCCAGTGGTGCCCAGGTGCTGATCGCACACGGTGTGGACGACGAGAGCCAACTGCGCGCCAAAGCGCTGCGCCTGCAAGCCCAATGCCCCACTTTGAAAACCGTGCTGCTGGTCCACCCCGATGGCGGACCGCTGCCAGCCACCGACGCGCTGCCCGCAGGCGTGCAAGACTTTCACGCGGCACGGGCATCACAAGTGAGCGATCGGCTGATCAGCGAACGCGTGTTCCAGCCGCAAAACATCGCGGCCTACTTTCACACCGGGGGCACCACCGGTGCACCCAAGCTGGCCCGCCACAGCCATGGCGCGCAAATTTTCACGGCCTGGGCCAATGCGCAGATGCAGGGCTTTCAAAGCACCGATGTCACCATCAACGGCTACCCGCTGTTCCATGTGGCGGGCGTGCTGCCGGGGGCTTTGTGCTCTTTGGCCGTGGGCATGCACATCCTCATACCGACGGCCAGTTTGTTTCGCAACCGCGAGGTGATCGGCAATTATTGGCGGCTGGTGGCTCACCACGGCTGCACACTCATGTCGGGTGTGCCCACGGTGCTGGCCGCCTTGGCGGCGGTGCCACTGGCGGGGGCTGACATTTCGCGGCTGCGTGCCGTGCGCACTGGGGCGGCACCGCTGCCGCCCGAGCTGGCACAACGCTTTGCGCAAGCCTTTGGCCTGCAGATCAACGAAAGCCTGGGCATGACCGAGACCGCAGGCCTGAGCACCGTGGCCCCGCCGGGCCTGAGCGCACCGGCCGGTTGCGTGGGCTGGCCCTTGCCCCATGCCAGCGTGCGCATCGTGGCCTTGGGCAGCGACGACCAGGCCACTGCCCACACCTTGCCCGCTGGCGACAAAGGCATGGTGCTCTACAAGGGCCCCAATTTGTTCTCGGGCTATCTGGACGCGGCCGAAACCGCCCGCAGCTTCACGCCCGATGGCTGGCTCATCACCGGCGATGTGGGTTTTGTCGATGGACAGGGTCGCCTGCACCTGACGGGCCGCGCCAAAGACCTGATCATCCGCGGCGGCCACAACATCGACCCCAAAGTGATCGAAGACGCACTGGGTGCGCACCCCGCTGTGGAGCTGTGCGCCGCTGTGGGCGCGCCCGATGCCTATGCGGGCGAGCTGCCTGTGGCTTTTGCCACGCTCAAAGCGGGCGCTCGCGTGAGCGAAGAAGCGCTGCTGGCCTTCACCGCCGAGCGCGTGGACGAAGCCCCCGCCAAACCCAAATCCATCACCATCCTGGAGCGGATGCCGGTGACCAATGTGGGCAAGATCTACAAGCCTGAGCTGCGCACCTTGGCCACGGGCGCGGTGGTGCAGGCCCTGGTGGACCAGGTGTGCGCACCTTTGCAGATCCCGAGCGATCTGCGCCCTCGTGTGCTGATGCAAGGCGATGCGCCAGTGCGTGTCGACACAAGCAACGCGGCCTGGGCACACATTGGCGCGCCCCTTCAGGCGCTCATCGCTGCGCTGCCCGTGAAGGTGGACATTTCAAGCCAAGGCTGAAACGCCACGCCACGGCCAAACGGCTCAGGACGGGCTGCTGGCACGTTTGGTTTTCATCAAATCGTGAAGCTGGATCTGTAGCTTCTCTTGGGCCTGCAGCTGCTCCAGTGTTTTGCCCAGTTCCTTGTCTTGCGACTTGAGTTGCTCCAGCGTTTGCGTTTGCGTTTTCTCTTGCGCTTGCAACTGGTCTTTCACCGCAGGGGTGTCCTTGTCATGGTCCTTGATTTGCTCTCGCGTGCGCGCCAGCAACTTGTCCTGCGACTCGATTTGCTCACGCGTTTGCTTGAGCAACTTGGCCTGCGCCTTGAGCTGCCCACGCGTGGCCGCGACAGACTTTTCTTGCGTGCGCACCTGGCCCATCGCGTGAACGGCCAGCTCCTGGCGCTCAATGAATTTGGATGTCCCCGAGCCCAAACCCGAGCTGGCACCGGTCTCGGTCGCAGCCAGGGCAAGGCCCCAAGGCAAAACCATCGCGAGCGCAGCCACTGCACCCATGTGTTGAACAGTCAAGCGTTTCATGAACATTCCTTGTGTAGTTGAAATCCACCAACAGTGTGGGCGGCGCTTGCAGGACTGACCATCTGTCTTTGGGCGTGTTTGTGCTGACCCGAAGGCCTATACAGACAGCGATGTGACAGGTCCTAGGGAATCCCCGCTTGTTGCACGTTTTGGCGTCATTACATTGAGGACATCCCCTTACAAAGGCGCAAACATGAAAATTCGCGAACTGGCCACAGGACTGCAATTCCCCGAGGGGCCCGTGGCCATGGACGACGGCTCGGTGCTGCTGGTCGAAATTGCACGCGGCACGCTCAGCCGCGTGACCCCCGATGGCCGTGTACACGTGGTGGCCGACTTGGGTGCGGGCCCCAACGGCGCCGCCATCGGGCCCGATGGCGCGGTGTACATCTGCAACAACGGCGGCTTTGAATGGACGCGGGACCCCGGCAACTGTTTGCGCCCGATCGGCCAAGCGCAAGACTATTCAGGCGGGCGCATCGAGCGCGTCAACCTCAACACCGGCAAATTTGAACGCCTGTACGAACAGGTGGACGGCATCGGCCTGCGCGGCCCCAACGACCTGGTGTTTGACGCGCATGGCGGCTTCTACTTCACCGACCTGGGCAAGGTGCGCCACCACGAGATGGACAGGGGCGGATTGTTCTATGCGCAGCCCAACGGCTCGGGCGTCCACGCCGTGGCCAGACCCGCGATGACGCCCAACGGCATTGCGCTATCGCCCGATGGTCAAACGCTTTACTACGCCGAGACCGAAGGCGCACGCGTGTGGGCCTTCGACATCACCGCTCCCGGCCAAGTGCGAAAAGACCCCTGGCCATCGCCGCAGGGCGCACGCATGGTGACGGCATCACCCGGTGGGCACTACCAACGCTTTGACTCCATGGCCGTCGATGCCCAAGGCAATATCTGCGTGGCCACCTTGCTGCACGGCGGCATCTCCATCGTCAGTCCCGACGGCCAGGCCGTGCAACATGTGCCGCTACCCGACCTCTACACCACCAACATCTGCTTTGGCGGCCCCGGCCACCGCACCGCCTACATCACCTTGTCTGGGACAGGGCGCTTGATCGCGGTGGACGACTGGCCGGTGGCGGGGTTGGGGTTGAATTTCAATGCGTGATGCTGCGCGAATTTGCAGCCCCTTGAATTTGCTGGCTTGCTGTTCAACGCGCGAAGTGTTGCGGACACTTGGACATGACACCCCGCCAGCAATGCGCCTGTGCCGTCCAGATCGCCGGGGCGAACACGCACATACACCTGCGGCACCAGCACGCTTTGCTTGGTGCCATTGGCCAGTGTGACATCTTGCGTCACTAGAAAGCCGGCGATCATCTGGCTGCTTTGGGACTTTTGCGAGGTGTAACGGGTTTGCTGGCTCATGAGGATGGGCTTTGATGTTCAGGGATAGAGGCATGTCCGCACATCGCAACTCGATGCTTTTCCGGTTAGCTTGGGATACTCAAACTCATGACCTCTAATGAAGTACTCATAATTTCTGGAGTTCATGCATTCCCAAAGATTCTTACGATGTGCTTCCTTTTGAGGCCAAAAAGATTCCCATGTTTCAGGTTGGACCAATTTTCTGAATCCATCCTGCAAATCAGCCCCGCCGCCACAAGCAATCCAATCGGCTTTTCGGCTTTCACGGTTCATGCCTTCTTTGACCCAGCGGGCACCGTAGGGGTAGGCTGGCTCCCGTGGTGCATTGCTTGGTTCCAGCCAAACTCCACCTATGCCGCAGCCTGTTAAGTGCAACGACATGGCCAATGACATAACCGTCACTAGATAACGCATGATCACAATCCTCCCTTGAGAAGAATACCAATGGCTTTCCACGCCTCTGGCGAGAAAAATTGCGAAGCCGCAAGTGGTGCAGCAGGCACCAATGCCAAGGCACTCCAGACTTCTTGTACGGTCTTAGTCGCCCCGGATCGGCCTTGAGTCGCGTTCCCCTGCGAGTCATACAGCCCCGAAGCCTTGCCTCCAATCAAATCATGCGGACCAGCAAAGGACTCAAGCAACTTATCAACCCAACTGCCTTTTTCGTACGGCATTCCAAAAAGCCATGTTCTGTCGCCGCCCTGCAAGCCGCCAAAGGGCGCAGAAAGCATCTCTTTGCCTTCAGGCGATTTCTTGAACTCCTCATAGTCCCCCAAAAACTTCACCGGCTTACTGTTGTCAATCGTTCCATCGGCTTTGTATGTAATCTCGCATCTACTGCCTCCTGCCCCACACAACGCGTCCAAATCTGCACGTGTGCCAGCCAATTTAAAGCCATCGCCACTGACGCCTGCGCTGCCTCCACTTTGGTTGCTGAACAACGCATTACCGTCCTTGTCCACTACACCCTTGAAGATTTTCGAATCCTCAATCATCAAGTCCCGCATCTTCTCTGCGGCCGTTGACAGGGCTTCCTTGGTCACTGTCGCCCCTGCCATACCCGTCAGCCCACTGACCAGAATGTTCAAGGCCCGCTCTTGCATGTTCACATCCTTGATGGCTTGTTCGGCTTTGGCTTTGTCCTCCGGTGTGCTGGCGTTCTTGACTTGCTCTTGCAGCACTTTGCGCTGGTTGCTGGTGTAGTCCATGATGGCTTTGCCCGCTTGTTTGTTGAACTCTTGCGTGATCGTCACCTGCGCTTCGATCTCTTTCTTGACCTTTTCCGCATCAAATATAGGCTTGAGACTGGTGCTGCTGTCTCCGGTTCTAGCGTTGGCATTGCCAGCACCCCCCGAGATGCCAGCCGTGGTCACCGAGCTTGCGCTGCCACTGGCTTTACCCAATCCCACACCACTCATACCCGCACTGGCGCTTTGGCCCGGAACACTGCCTGCGCTTATGCCTACGCTCACGCTCTTGGCGTCATAGCTGGCACTGTTGTTGAGATCGCTTGTCGTGACTCCACCTGCGCTGCTGAAACTGTTTTTGTTGTTGTCCACCGCCGCTTGCGTGCTGGTGATCTGCCCGCCTGTCAAGGCGGTCTTGCCTTGCACGTTGACGTTGAAGCCGCCGTCACCCGCTCGGATGGCGCTTTGCTCATTGACGCTGGTGTAGTCGCTGTTGATCTTGGTCTGGCCCACGTTCACGTTGCCGCTGACCGGGCTGCTGGCACCTGCCCCCACAAAGACTGATCCGCCTGCTTGGCTGTTCTTTTCTTGGTAGGTGCTGCGGTTCTGCAAGCTCTCTATCTTCAGGTTGCCGCCCACGTTGGCCGTGACTTGATCGCCCTTGACCACCGCGCCCTTGATGGTGGTGTCACCTCCGCTGTCAATGTTGACGGTGTTGCCCGACACCTGCGTGTTGGTGTACGTGGAGCTGTTGGCCGATCCGTTGCCCTTGCCTGAACTGGCGCTGGCAATAAAGCCCAGCCCCCCGGTGCCTGCGCTCATGCCTGCGCTGGCGCTGCTGTTTTTGGAGCTGTTGCTTTCTTGGGTGGTGTTGGCCGCTGCCAGCAAGCTCACCTGGTCGTCTGCTTTGAGGCGGGTGGCCTTGCCCGCTTCAATGGTGCTGCCGCGCACGGTGATGTCGCTGTCTTTGCCAGTGTCATTGGGCGCACCTGCGGTGCGGGTGGCCGTGATGCTCACGTTGCCGCCTGCGTTCAAGTTGCTGCCTTTGGCGGTGTCGGCGCTGGATTGTTGTTTGGACTGGCTGCTGCTGGCACCAATGCTCAGGCTGATGCCAATGCCCCCGGCTTTGTCTGCGGCGTTGCCTTCAACCAATTTGCCGTCTGCATTTTTAACCATACCGTTGGCATCGCCTTGGCCTGCTTGAATGGCGTCTGCGCCTTGCTTGAGGTTGAACCCTGCGTTGGCTGCTGCCAGTGCTGGTGTTGCTTGCCGCTTGCTGTTGCACGCTTTGCACCGAGTCAGACCACGCTTGATCGTGTCGCTGTTGTTGAGCTTGACATTCCCTACATGTCGTGACTTATGGATAAAAGCAACTGGCATCACATTTCTCTACGTAAACGTAGCCGTTGGCGCGCATACAAGCCGCCACAGCAATAACATGCGCATTGAATCCCTTGAAGAAATCAGATGCCGATTGGCCTGATTGAATTTCATATCCTTCCCGCATTTCCGGACTCCCCCCGCATTTCACGAACTTATCGCGTCGACTATCCCGCGTCATCCCCTCTTTAACCCAATGGGCTCCATAGGGTTTGATGGATTCCACAATCCGCTTATGCTCCAAGGCACAAGGACCATTAATACACTGACCATACAAACATCCTGCCAAAGAAAATGCTGTTGCAGTTAATGCAATTAAGAGCTTTAGCAAATTATTTTTCATTTACCTGCTCCCAACAAAATCCCAATAGCTTTCCAAACCTCAGGAGATAAACCTTCCGCTGCGGCAAAAGGTGCCGTCAAAGGAATTGCTACTTCGCTCCAGCGGTCTTGAAGAATTTTCACTGTGTCACTTCGCCCACGTGCCGCATTCCCCTGCGAGTCATAAAGCCCACTGGCTTTACCCCCGATGAAATCGTGGGTGCCAGCAAATGACTCAACCAGCTTGTCTTGCCAGCTACCAGCTGCATATTCAATGCCAAATAGGGTGCCTTTGGCACCTTGAACACCACCTGTCAATCCCGCCATTTCTTTGCCTTGAGGCGTATTTAAGAAATCCGCTAATGTCTGATTTTTCGGTGTTCCATCGGTGTTGGCGCCGCCTGTAAAAATTACTGGCTTTGATGTATCCACTGATCCATCTGGATTTTTAGAAAACGTGCAACGTGAGTTATCCGCACCACACAACAAATCCAAATCCACCCGCGTCCCACCAATCTTGTAACCATCGCCCCTGACGCCTGTGCTTTCTGCGCTGACGTTGTTCAACAACTTGCCCGTGCTGTCCACCACTCCCTTGAATGCCTTGGAGTCTTCAATCATCAAATCGCGCATCTTCTCTGCCGCCGTAGACAAGGCTTCTTTTGTGATCGTGGCCCCCGCCATGCCGGTGAGTCCGCTGACCAGAATGTTCAAGGCCCGCTCTTGCATGTTCACATCTTTGATGGCTTGTTCTGCAAGCGCTTTTTCTTCGGGCTTGCTGGCATTCTTTATTTGCTCTTGCAGCGCTTTGCGTTGTGTAGTTGCGTAACTATCAATGGCTTTACCCGCTTGTTTGTTGAACTCCTGCGTGATCGTCACCTGCGCTTCGATCTCTTTCTTGACCTTGTCCGCATCAAAGATCGGCGTAATGCTGGTGCTCTTGTCGCCTGTTCTGGCGTTGCTGTTGCCGGTGATGCCGCTGATGCCTGCGGTGGTTGTGCTCTGGGCTGAGCCTTTGTCGCTGCCTATGCCCACCCCGCTCATGCCTGCACTGGCACTTTGGCCGGGCACGCTTCCCATACCAACGCCCACGCTCACGCTGCTGGCTTTGTAGCTGGCACTGTTGTTGAGATCGCTTGTCGTGACTCCACCTGCGCTGCTGAAACTGTTTTTGTTGTTGTCCACCGCCGCTTGCGTGCTGGTG
>JACCDS011969000.1_pt1 | contig 11756 bp, 5 predicted proteins | sample 7446441 | NCBI WGS metagenome assembly JACCDS01 (sample SAMN15323445, study PRJNA562643) | freshwater metagenome | isolation source: river surface water | place: USA:Blue River Watershed | collected 2017-08-17 | reverse complement strand
ATTAGGCCTCTCCCCAACCCTCTCCAAAGGAGAGGGAGTTTATATCAAATTAAAATAAAGACTGATACTTTTTGCTCTTTCTAAATAAAAATTAACTTAAAAATACTGTCCAGTTCTTGACACCTCCCCTTCGGGGAGGACGGGAGGGGCTAAAGCTATGATTAACTTATTCAACACCCACATTGATTCTCTTTCTATACACCGTGTAGGAAATAAAAGCCGCAACGAAGCAATTTTTTTATCAGAACAACCCTTCAATCTCAATGACGAAATTGTTCCATTAATAAAAGAATTTTTCTTTAAACCTTTTAGAGAAAAAGAAGAAAATTATTTTCAGTTTGCACATGAAGTAGACTTGGATTACAACGAAATGTACAAATTTGCTTCACAAATATTCGAGAATCCGTCGAATGTACATGAAGTTTCAAAAGGAATCACAAAACATTTGTTTGAACAATCCAATCACCCCCATATCAAAAATGGAGAAGTGTATGTAACCTATTTAACTAATCTTAGCATTGATAATAATGTAGTCGATGCTATTGGGATTTTTAAGAGTGAAGTTCAGGCTGACTTTTTACAATTTGAAGAAAAAGATACTCACCTAGAAATGATTTTACAACACGGAGTAAGTTTGAATAAATTAGACAAAGGATGCTTGATCTTCAATTATAAAAAAGAAGAAGGATATAAAATCTTAACCGTAGATAGTAACCGTTATGACGCGCGTTATTGGTTAGAACATTTCTTATCTGTAGATGCTTTCGAAGACGAAAACTACATCACTAAAAAGTATTTAAAATTCTGTCAAGGCTTTGCCAAAGACGTAGTTTTTCCTGCCGAAGACAAAAAGGAAGAAGTGATGTTCATGAATCGTTCTGTAAATTATTTTGCTAAAAATGACCAATTCGAAGAAACTAATTTCTTAAACGAAGTGTTAGATAATCCAGATTTAATTCCTGAGTTTAAAAACTACAAAGTAGACAAGGGAGATAAATACAGTATTGAAGATATTACCACCTTCCCTATTGCCAATGCAGCGGTTTCAGATGCGAGAAAGTCCATTAAAAACGTCATCAATTTAGATACACACATCCAAATCAAAATGGATTTTATCAACCCTGAAAGTGCCGAAAAATTTGTAGAAAAAGGCTGGGACGAAGAAAAGCAAATGTATTATTACTTGGTCTATTTCAATAAAGAAGAGAAAAATTAAAAAGAAATTCCCGATGAATACTCATCGGGGATTTCTTTTTAATATCAATAGGACTTAAAAGGATTAACGTTTTTGAAGTTTCGGGTAATGTACTGAAATGACGCATGCATAATATTACCCATCGATTTGGCTTTTTTGAAATTCAAATCATTCGTATAGCGATACAATTCCTTTTTTAACTGTTCTAGATGAGATGTTGTCGATAGCGTATCTTCCCCCATGATTTTCAACAAACGTTTAATTCTATTCTCGGCCGAGTGAATTCTTTTTGCTAAAACAGAACGCTCTTCATTTTTGTATTGATTAATAGAGGTTTCTTGCAATTTCTCTTTTACCAATTGTACCATAGGGTAATTTTCTTTGAAAAATTGAGGCCGGTACACTTTAAAATTGCCTTCGTAACACTGTTGGTCAAAATCAATAGCTCTGATTCTATAGACTACTTGGTCAAAATCATGAATAGGAATCACGACATAATTGTACGCACGCATATCCCCTAATAATCGAATCATAGAGCGCTCGTTAAACTTAACAAACTCCTTGGCTATTTGTGATTTTTCTGTTTCGGTACAATTTTTCAAATGATTATTAATAAAAACATCCCCTGCAATTCCCATAATATGCTCTTCGATTAAGGTGTCTCGATGGACTAAAAAATTAATTTTATCAGGAGATAAAATATGTTCTAATTCCAATCCATAAACTCGAGAAGCATCTGCTTTTTTTACATAAAAATGGGTGTAGTTATCATTAAGTACATTTCTAACTTTAATTCTAAAAGGCTTTGAATTCCCAAACGTACAATAGTCTATCGAGTCGATATTTAAAAATTTAACAATCTCTAAATTACCATCAGAATGCAATAGTGAATAGATTTTTTTTAAAGTCAAATCAATTTCTGCTCGTTCAAATTCATTGTAATACACTCGGACCCATAAGGTATCACGATCATCTTTATCATATACATTTACAGACCCCGAAAATCGTAATAAATCATCATAAAAAATAGGGAATTTAGAAATTCGATCGAAGCGTTCAAGATAATCTAACAAAGACTCGTTAATAGGATAAGACGGCTTTTTAAAAACTAATAAAGGTTCTTCATTCATTGGGATAGTATTTAGAACAAATTTACTGATTTTTTTGCTCAAAATAATTTCGTGTTTCGTTTTCCGTTTGTAAATCCTAAAAAGGATTTTATAGTATCTTTGTTACTCTATGAAGTGGATAAAAAAAACAGTAATTATTATTTTAATTGGTTGTACCTCGAATTGGGGATTCGCACAAATTAGCATTAATGACAATCAAAATGCTGATCAATTAGTTCGTGTACTAACAAATAATAATCCCTGTTTAACCATTTCCTCTGCAACTGCCTCTGGATCTCCAGTTAAAAATAGCTTTGGAACATTTGATAAAAACGGAAGTAGTTTCCCTTTTTCATCAGGAGTTGTACTCAGCACTTGGGAAAGTGAAAACTCTAAAGGTCCTTATAATCCCGGATTTAGTGGAAGTGTAGCCAGCTGGAATGGCGATGCTACTATGAACGCTATTTTAAGTATTACTTCATTAAACGCAACTACCTTAGAATTTGAATTTGAATCGGCAACGAATTTTTTAAGTTTCAATTATATTTTTGCATCCAATGAGTACATCCGAGACTATCCCTGCTCTTATTCTGATGGTTTAGCCATACTCATCAAAGACATGACTACAAATAGCAACTATACTAATATTTCAACCTTACCCGATGGCACCCCTGTTTCTTCAAAAAATATACATCCAACGATAAACAACTCCGATCCTACTTTATCGAAATGTGATGCTAAAAATGCAACTTATTTTGGTCAATTTAATACCGATTTGTCAACTACTAGCCCAATCAATTATGCTGGACAAACCAAAATATTGAATGCACAAACTAAATTAGAAATTGGTCACCGGTATAAAATCAAATTTATCATTGCAGAGGATCGAAGTCGATCTCAATTTTCTGCGTTATTTATTGAGGCAGGAAGTTTTAGCCCTACAATAGATTTAGGAAAAGATCGTTTGATAGCTGATAATACTGCCATTTGCAACGGAGAAACAGTTGAAATAAAGACCAACATGTCTTCATCCTTTTCGTATAAATGGTATAAAAATGGGGCTAGCACTCCTATAATTGGTGAAACAAATCCATCGTTAATTGTAAGCCAAGCAGGGAATTACAAAGTAGAAGCCACAGACACAAATGGGTGTGTATTTACAGGTAAAATAACAATTGAGTACTCTATAGGAATGAATCTAAAAGATGTACAACTTTCCAAATGTGATGATAATGGATTAGGAGATACTGTATTTGATTTAACCTCAGTAACTGCTATAATTACAAATAATGATCCAAGCACTACCATTATAGGGTATTATAGGGATAAAACATTAACAACCCCAATTACCACTCCAGTAGCTTTCGAAAAAACAAATATTGGAGATGAAATTGTATATGCCCAAGGAACTAATTCTAAATTGAGTTGCTCAGAAACTGCTGAAATAACTTTAAGAACGATAGCTAGTACACTCACCACTGCTAATTTACCAACCCCAATTATTAAAGAGTTTTCAGGTGGAAAAAATTCGATTGAACTCATTACGCCTTCAACAAATGCCTCTTTTGAATTTTCAATAGACGGCATCAATTATCAAACCAGCCCTATATTCTCGAATATTAGCAGAGGAAATTATATTGCTTATATAAGAAATAGCACAACTTGTGACTATGCAACTTACCCATTCACTATTTTAGATTACCCTACTTTTTTTACACCCAATGGAGATGGTGTGAATGATGATTGGAGAATTGAAAATCTAAACGCATACCCTCAAGCCGTACTATTCATTTTTGACCGATACGGCAAATTGCTCAAACAGCTTGAATCAAACCTCATGATTTGGGACGGAACATTTAACGGTGCTCCTCTTCCTGCCAGTGACTATTGGTTCCGATTGATATTGAATGACAATCAAGTCGTTAATGGACATTTTTCATTAAAGAGGTAATATAAAAATTATTCCATTTTATCCCTTAATTTTTATATGATTCAACAATTAAATTAATTTAATTAAACCTTTTATTTGTTTGAGAATCAAATACTTTTTTAGCTATTTTTATAACATGAAAAAAACATCACTGCTATACCTCTTTTTATTTTTTTCACTAAATTGTTTTGCTCAATTAAGTAAAACACATTATATACCGCCATTATCAGGTACAGATTATGAAGTCGTTCAAGGACATTATTTATATATTTCAACACCAAGTACAACCCCAGTAAATGTTAATATTATTGCCATAGGCGGAGGAACTACTTCAGTAACAGTAACTAACAATTCACCAAAAGAATATTATATTAACTCGGGCAACGACACCCAATTAATGGCAAGTGGATCTAATCTTAACAAGCCTATTTCGAATAAAGGATTTATAATTGAAGCCAATAATTTAGTTTATGTTGCTGTAAGAGTAATTTCTGGTAATAATAATCAAGCTGGCTCCTTAACCTCCAAAGGAATGTCCGCTTTAGGAAAAGAATTTAGAGTTGGTGCCTTTATAAATACAGGAATATCTGGTTCTTCTAACTTGAGATATACCTTTTTATCCATTTTGGCAACAGAAAATAATACTAAAATAGAATTCAAAGATATAAAACCAGGAGTAACTTTAGTAAACAATTCTGGTGTTGGTAACACCCCAGCATCCATCGTACTAAATCGAGGAGAAAGTTATGTATTAGCTACAGAAGATAATAATATAGCAAATAAAGACGGATTAATTGGTGCGTTAGTAAAATCGGACAAACCAATTGCTTTCAATTGTGGATCTTTTTCAGGGACCAATGGGAACACTAGTAATAGAGATTTGGGGTTTGATCAAATAGTCCCAATGGAAAAAATTATTTCAGGATTAGCTCCAAATAGCTCAGGAGATATTGAAACAGAATATATCTTTGTAAGAGGAGCGGCACCTTCGACTTTAGATATCATAGAAAGACCGTTAATAGTTGCCCATCATGATGGCACTAATATATATATAAATGGAAATACTATACCTATCACTATTAATGCAGGAGAGTATTATATAATTAATGGTAGTGATTTTGGAACGGATAAGAATATTTATGTCCGAACTTCGAAACCCGTTTTTGCTTATCAAAGTGTTGGTGGCGCATCTCAAGCTAATCAACAATTGTTTTTTGTTCCTCCTTTAAACTGTTCTACTCCCAACTTTGTTAACAATATACCATTCATTGAAAATGTTGGCAACTTGCCATTTACAACTAATAGTGGGTTAAATATTGTAACAAAAACGGGGGCAAATTTACAAATAGGAATTAATGGAATTAATTATTCATCTAATAGCCTGCCTTCTGGCATTACTATATCAAGCAATATAGTTACCACAAAAAATTCATACACCACTTATAGAATAACTGGATTAAAAGGTAATATTGGCGTATTCTCAGATCAACAAGTATATGTTTCCTATTTCGGATCTAATGGTGCCGCAACCTATGGAGGTTATTATTCAGGATTTGATATTAAACCTGAAATCACATCTGATAAATTAGTTGCAACAAGTTCATCTTGTATACCAAATGCGCTATTAAAAGCAAGTACTGCATCTATTTATAATTCATTCGAATGGTTTTTAAATGATTCAACTATACCAATTGCTGGTGAAAATTCAAATTTTTATAATCCAACTCAACCTGGCTTTTACAAAGTTAAAGTGAGTAATTCTAATTGTGGTAGTTTCACTTTTTCAGATAATATTCCAATCAGCAACTGCCCTTCAGATATTGATAATGACTTAATTGCTGATAATATCGATTTAGACAATGACAATGATGGAATCTCTAATTGTACTGAATCTTATGGAGATCAAAGCATAAACATTTCAAATTTATCCAGTGGAAATCTTACTATTGGAAATTACAACAATTCGTTTATTGAAACAATTACAACCACAGGAAACGCAAGTTCAACCCCTTTCACTGGAAAGACCGATGGAAGTTTTATTTCCGAAATTCCAGCCGGCATTGGAAATTCAGAAACATATACTATAACTTTTGATAAACCAATAAGTTTATCTATGAATTATGTTACTACTGCAAGTCCTAATGATTTACTAAATTCTGAGGCAGAATATACAGTAAATTCTGATTTAGATAAAACCATAACCATTCTTAATCCTAACAACCAATTATTGATTGACACAAATTATGATGGGGTCTATGAAAGTGGTGTAACTCAATTTTCATCTTTTGAAATACGATTTAGATTAAACAGTACTATTCCGCTGGCTGCTGGAACCGGTAACTTTAAGTTATTGACAAACTTGACAAAATCATTACGTTTTACACACAAAAACCTATCCGATACAAATACTAATAAATCAACATTCAAGATCATGGCTACGTGTATCCCTAGAGATACTGATTTAGATGGAATTGCTGACCAACTTGACTTGGATAGTGATAATGACGGAATTCCTGATAATAGTGAAGCCGAAGGAAAAAATTCAGTTTCATTATTGAAAGAAGATACAAATAAAGATGGTTTGTACGATATATATGGAAGTGGTATTAATTGTATTGATTCTGATTCTGATGGCGTCAAAGATTATTTAGATTTAGACAGTGACAATGATGGAATTTATGATTTAGTCGAATCCGGAAACAATGCCGCAGATATAAATTTAGATGGAGTTGTCGACGGTTTACCAACATCCTTTGGCACAAATGGACTATCTGATTCCATTGAAACTTCAGCAGATTCACAAGTGATAAACTATACAATTGCAGATACCGACGGTGACGGGATTAGAAATTATATTGAATTAGATAGTGATAATGATCTATGTAATGATGTAATTGAAGCCGGTTTTTTAGATCCCAATAGTGATGGCTTACTAGGAAATAATCCTTTGACAGTAGATACTAATGGTATTGTTACAAGCGGAACTGCATATACTAATCCAGGGGTAAATTATATAACTACTGCACCCATTATTATCACCACTCAACCTATAGTTACTCCCTCTTGCGAATTGCAGAATACCACAATTTCATTGGTAGATAATGGTGGAAACACTTACCAATGGCAGGTTTACAATGGCTCAAATTGGGCTGATATTACAAATAACAGCACTTATTCTGGAGCAACCTCAAATACACTTTCAATCACAAATGTTTCCCAAACTATGAATGGTTATAAATATCGAGTTCAATTAAATAAGATAGGAAACTCATGTGGATTAATTTCAGCAGAGACAACATTAACCGTATATCAATTGCCAATTGTAAAAGATGTTACTATTGTGCAATGCGATAGTGATTCAAATCCCGACGGAAAAACATTTTTTAATTTAACTGTAAATAATGATTTAATTTCTTCAAATTACATTAATGAAAATTTTACGTATTACACATCACCAACAGGCGCAAATAGTGGCCTTACAACCGATTTAATTGTAAATGATTTGGCATTCGAAAACACATCAGCCTCTTTAATGTATGTTTGGGCAAGAATTACTGATAAAATTACCGGATGCTTTAGTGTTGCCAAATTAACATTAAAAGTCCCAGCCACTAATCTTCTTCCTTCATACAAAATACCTATCCCAACAGTTTGTGATGATTTTTTAGATACCAATGGTATCAATAATTCGAACAACAACAATAGAGATGGCATTGCTACATTTGATTTTTCATGGACAAAAGCTACAATATTATCAATGCTTCCAACAAATCAAGTTTATACCATAAATTACTACAGGAACAAATCAGATGCCTTGGCTGAAATTAATTTGATTACTGACATTTCAAACTATAGAAATATTGGTTATCCCAACTATCAAGATATTTGGGTGAGAGTAGAAAGTAAACTTGACAACACTTGTGTTGGTTTAGGACCATATATTACTTTAAAAGTAGAAGCATTACCTTTTGCAAATCCAGTTATAATACCACGACAATGTGATGACAATCAAGACGGTATTTATAATTTTGATACTTCTATTCTAGAATCAACATTATTGAATGGACAAACTAACGTTACTGTTACCTATTTTGATCAAAACAATATGCCTTTAAAAGATGCAAACGGCATAGCAATTACTAGCCCATTTCCACCTAATTTTAAATCAAAATCGCAAACAATAAAGGCAGTAGTGACAAATAATTCAACTTTGGGATGTTTTGACGAAACTTTAATTCTGTTTACAGTTGACGATTTACCAGAAGCATTTTCAATACCTGCAGCTTTGACATCGGCCTGCGATGACGAACTCGACCCCCTAGATCAAGACGGTAAATTTGCATTTGACACCACTACAATCCAAACAACAATCCTTGGAACTCAATCAGGATTGATAGTAAAATACTATGATGAAAATGGTAATACTTTAGCTAGTCCGTTACCTAATCCATTTATAACTGGAACTCAAAATGTTACAGCAACAGTGATTAATCCTTTAAATTTATCCTGTACAGCAACTACAACGATCCATTTTGTCGTCAATGCACTTCCTAAAATTAATTTGAATACAAATGGAAGTGAGAATGAATTGATTTGTTCTAATATTCCAACTTTTTTTGTAAATCTTGACGCAGGTATTCAAGATGGATCACCAACTAATTACTATACGTATATTTGGTCAAAAGATGGAACAATCATGCCAACAGAAACTAATTATAATTTAAATGTAAATAGTAATGGAGATTACCTAGTAAAAGTGACCACTGCGGCCGGGTGCAATAGAACAAGAAGTATTAATGTAACATCTTCTGATATTGCTACAATTAATAGCATAGATATAACTGATTTATCCGATGTAAATTCCATAACCATACACGCATCGGGAAAAGGGAATTATGAATTTAGTTTGGATGCCCCTTTTGGTCCATTTCAAACCTCAAATTTGTTTGAAAATGTAGCAGCTGGAATACATGATGTATATGTAATCGATACAAATGGTTGCGGAACGGTTACTAAACAAATTGCTGTGATTGGTGTGCCGAAATTTTTCACTCCAAATGGAGATGGTTACAATGATTATTGGAATGTGAAAGGAGTGAATAATATCTTTAATTCTAAATCCATTATTTATATTTTTGATCGATACGGAAAATTATTAAAACAAATTCTTCCTTCAAGCCAAGGATGGGACGGAACTATAAATGGGTCACCTATGCCAGCAGATGATTATTGGTATTCTGTTCAATTAGAAGACGGCAGAGAGACTAAAGGACATTTTAGTCTAAAACGATAACAAAAAAAACACCAACATAAGTGGTGTTTTTTTATTATAAACTTAGAGTATTAGATTTTATATCTCTTTCTATCAGTCTCAGATAAATAAATTTTGCGCAAACGTAACGATTTTGGGGTTACTTCAACATATTCATCTTTTTGAATATACTCGAGGGCTTCTTCTAATGAAAACTTGATCGCAGGAATAATTCTCGCCTTATCATCGGCTCCAGAGGAACGTACATTAGATAATTTTTTGGTTTTGGTTACATTAACAGTCATATCGTCACTTCGAGTATTTTCACCAATAACCTGGCCTTCGTATATATCTTCATTAGGATCTACAAAGAATTTACCTCGATCTTGTAATTTATCAATTGAATACGGAATTGCTTTTCCGTTTTCCATAGAAATTAAAGACCCATTATTTCTTCCAGGAATTTCTCCTTTGTATGGCTCATAACCAATAAAGCGGTGTGACATTATAGCTTCTCCAGCAGTAGCAGTCAGCAATTGATTACGTAAACCTATGATTCCTCTTGAAGGAATATTAAATTTCACAATCATACGATCACCTTTCCCTTCCATACTTAACATTTCTCCTTTACGAACAGAAACAAACTCTACAGCACGTCCAGAAAGATGTTCTGGTAAATCAATCGTTAATTCTTCTATAGGTTCACATTTTACACCGTCAATTTCTTTGATAATAACCTGAGGTTGACCTATTTGAAGTTCATAACCTTCTCTTCTCATTGTTTCTATAAGAACCGATAAGTGTAATACTCCTCGGCCAAAAACCATAAATTTATCTGCAGAATCCGTTTCACCTACTTTCATTGCAAGGTTTTTCTCTAATTCCTTTGTCAATCTTTCACGAATATGTCGAGACGTAACAAATTTACCTTCTTTACCAAAGAAAGGCGAATCATTAATAGTAAACAACATACTCATTGTTGGCTCATCAATAGCAATAGTTTGCAAAGCTTCCGGATTTTCAAAATCAGCAATCGTATCACCAATTTCAAATCCTTCTACTCCAACGATAGCACAAATATCACCAGCAATTACTTGTTGTACTTTTTTACGCCCCAATCCTTCAAAAGTATGTAATTCTTTAATTCTTGATTTTATAATACTACCATCTCTTTTTACTAAAGAAATTGGCATATTTTCATTTAATACCCCTCTTTCTAAACGACCTATCGCAATACGTCCTGTAAAAGAAGAAAAATCTAATGAAGTAATTAACATTTGAGGAGTTCCTTCAGATACCTTAGGAGCAGGCACATGAGTAATTACCATATCTAATAATGGCTCAATATTTTCTGTTTGATTTTTCCAATCATCGGACATCCAGTTATTTTTTGCAGAACCATATACTGTTGGAAAATCCAATTGTTCCTCGGTAGCTCCTAACTCAAACATCAGGTCGAAAACTTTTTCATGTACTTCTTCTGGAGTACAATTCTCTTTATCGACTTTATTGATCACTACACATGGTTTCAATCCAAGATCAATAGCCTTTTGTAAGACAAAACGTGTTTGTGGCATTGGACCTTCAAAAGCATCCACTAACAAACAAACACCATCAGCCATGTTTAATACTCGTTCCACCTCTCCTCCAAAATCAGCGTGACCAGGAGTATCAATAATATTAATTTTAGTTCCTTTATAAACAACAGAAACGTTCTTTGAAGTAATAGTAATCCCTCTTTCACGCTCTAGGTCATTATTATCAAGGATTAAGTCACCTGTATTTTCGTTTTCACGAAATAATTGACAGTGATACATAATTTTATCAACCAAAGTGGTTTTACCGTGGTCAACGTGGGCAATAATTGCAATGTTTCTAATAGATTCCATCTGTGATTTTTAATGGGTGCAAAGGTACACTTTATTTTGAGATAAAAAATTGTTTATACCCATTAAAGTGTACTGCATAAAAAAAGCCTCCTGAAAGGAGGCTTTTAACTATTTTGAATTGTAATTGACTACAATTTAGCAACGTGTTTAGTTAACTTTGATTTTAAGTTAGCTGCTTTATTATCATGAATGATATTTTTCTTAGCTAATTTATCAATCATAGAGATAACAGCTGATAATTTAGATGAAGCATCAGATTTATCAGTAGCCAAACGCAAAGCTTTAATCGCATTACGAGTAGTTTTGTGTTGGTATCTGTTTAATACTCTTTTCTTTTCGTTACTTCTGATTCTTTTTAAAGCTGACTTATGATTTGCCATTT
>JACCDS010299545.1_pt1 | contig 11758 bp, 12 predicted proteins | sample 7446441 | NCBI WGS metagenome assembly JACCDS01 (sample SAMN15323445, study PRJNA562643) | freshwater metagenome | isolation source: river surface water | place: USA:Blue River Watershed | collected 2017-08-17 | reverse complement strand
GGGCTTCCGATCGGAACCGTGTTCAGCCACGAGGAGGTGGGCATCGAAGCCACCTTTGCCCGCGACCGCCGCATGAAAAATTGGTTTGCCGAGCGCGGAATTCAATGGGTCGAATCGCCCTACGGGTCGGTTCGGCGGGGACTAAAGCGCCGCACCGACTGGAACGCCCACTGGAACGAGGTGATGTTCAAAGAGCCACTCACCGAGCCCGAGTGGAGCCAAGGTCACGCTTGGACCCCCAGCGAGGCCTGGCTGGAATGGACCCAGCAGCGCGAAGTGGAGCGCCCCGCACGCGAAGCGGGCGTCGCCCAAACGGGCGGTCCGGCCTGGGGGCATCGCTACCTGAAGAGCTTTGTGGCGGGAGGCCGGGGGCGCGGCTACATGGCCCACATTTCAAAACCCGAGGGTGCGCGAACCCACTGCAGCCGCCTATCGCCGTACCTCGCCTGGGGCAATTTGAGTCTCAAGCAGGTCGTGCGGAACCTCGCCGAAACACGCAGCGGCGACCTACTCGTGATGCGCGACGCTCGGGCATTCGCCAGCCGACTTCGGTGGCGCGAGCACTTCATTCAAAAATTCGAATCGGAACCTCGAATGGAGTTCGAGCACGTGAATCGAGGGTACAACCAGCAAACGTTTAGCACGAATTCCGCACATTTAAACGCTTGGAAACTGGGGCAGACCGGAGTACCCATGGTTGACGCCTGCATGCGCAGCCTCAACGAAACCGGATACCTCAACTTTCGAATGCGGGCCATGCTCGTAAGCTTTGGATGCCATGCGCTCAACCTTCACTGGAAGGACCTAAGCGCCCACCTTGCACAGCAATTCCTTGATTTCGAGCCAGGTATTCACTACCCGCAGCTTCAAATGCAGGCCGCGGTTACAGGCGTGAACACCGTCCGCATTTACAACCCCGTCAAGCAGGCCGAGGAACAGGATCCCCACGGTACGTTCATTGAGCGGTGGATTCCTGAACTCGCTTCACTGCCCATGCCCTTTCGCGCCGCCCCTTGGATGCTCACTGAAATTGACTGCGTGGGCTATGGATTTAAATTCGGAACCGACTACCCCGCACCCCTCGTGGACCTCACTCAGGCCCTTCGCGAAGCCAGAATTCGCCTGTACGGAGCCAAAAAGCGCCCCGAAGTGCGCGCAGAAAAAAATCGGATTCTCGAAATGCACGTAGCGCCCCAGCGCACAAAACGGGGCTAGCTAAACCGCTGGTTGCTGCTCTTAAAACGACCTTTTTCAAAGTCTCTTAGCATCAGGTGCTTGGTCTTGCGACCCGTGACTCGCTCGCGCCACATTCGAAACGACGACTGCTTCATGTGCCTGCGCATCAGGGCTCTCACATCGTTTTCACGCAATCCAAACTGCGCATAAATCGCTTCAAACGGAGTCCGATCCTCCCAGGCCATGGCGATAACCCGGTCAATTTCAGCTTCTGATAATTCGTTCCTACGCATGTACAGCTAAGTGGTCCCGTTTTAACGCGGTGAGCAGTTGAAAAGTTCCGTGGCGATGGTGAACATTCGAAAGTGATACCAGTCACATTGCTACCTTGGAGGACCTTTTAGTTTTGACTTAAACCTTTATCACCCGTTACCATGACCGAATTAATTTCAGCCGGCGCTTTTTTAGTGGATGTGCGAACTCCCGAAGAGTTCGAATCCGGACACGTCAATGCCTCAGTAAACATCCCGTTGGACGAAGTTGCCGACCGCATTTCGGAATTCGAAGGCAAGAACCACGTGATCGTATTCTGCCGCAGCGGAAACCGCAGCGGAATGGCCAAAGCCATCTTAGCCCAGTCGGGAATCACCAACGTGACCAACGGCGGAACGTGGCAAGACGTCAAACAGTACATCGACTAATCTGAACGCACCATGTGGGAATTCCTCATCAACCCTTGGCCATGGTGGTTCTCTGGAGCCGCCATTTCGGTCACCATGTTTGCCCTCATCCTATTTGGGCGCAGCTTTGGTTTCTCGAGCAACCTGCGCACTATTTGCGCCATCGCTTCGCGCCGCAAAGTCAAGTTTTTTGACTTCGACTGGAAAAAAGAAACCTGGAACCTCGTCTTTCTGGTGGGCGCCGTAATCGGAGGCTACATCGCCAATACCTACATGAACCAGGGTGAGGCCGTTCAGATCTCTCAAGCCACCATTCAAGACCTTGCGGCCTTGGGATTTGGCGATCCGAGCACCTCAGCATCGGGGGTTCAGCCTGACGAACTGTTCGCTTGGGAACACGTACTGACCCTGCGCGGATTCCTGATCCTCGCGGTGGCCGGACTGCTCGTTGGATTCGGGACCCGCTACGCCGGAGGCTGCACCTCAGGCCATGCCATCAGTGGCCTGTCTGACCTCCAGATCCCGTCCCTCATTGCGGTCATTGGCTTTTTTACCGGAGGCCTCATCATGACCCACCTACTCTACCCCTTGATCTTTTAAGCCATGCGATTCATCAAATACCTTCTGGTCGGAATCTTTTTCGGCATCCTCATGGCCAAAAGTGAGGCCTTCTCGTGGTACCGAATTCAAGAAATGTTCCGCTTTCAGTCATTCCACATGTACGGAATCATCGGTACAGCCGTCGTTCTTGGCGTGATCGGCACACTGATCATTAAAAAGTTCAAGATCAACGACACCGACGGAGAAAAAATCACGTTCCACCCCAAAGAAAAAGGCTTTTACCGCTACTTCTTGGGCGGCAGCATCTTTGGCCTCGGTTGGGCCCTAGGTGGCGCCTGCCCTGGGCCTATGGTGGTCAGTGTCGGATACGGAGTGCTTTCAATGCTCGTCGTCTTCTTCTTTTCAATCGTAGGCACCTACCTGTACGGAGAAGTTCGCGACCGACTACCCCACTAAACCACCATGGCTTCGCACCCAACCAATTCTGAACCTTCACACGGCAAGGATTCTATGGATCCGAACGAGTCCGAAGACCAAAAGGACTCCAAGCTTCTGCAGACCGTAGGTCAACTCTTGAGTCTGACTGTGTTCCTGTCGTTTTTTGTCGTCTCTCTGCTCGCCTACATCCTCGTGTTCACTCAGCCCAAGGCGTGGATGACTGCGTGGTGGGCTCGCGTGACGGCGCCCAGTCTTGAAGTCGAACCAGCAATGGCCCCGCCGGCTGCGCCGGCGGTGGCCTACTGGACGGCTCCCTCGACCTCGAGCATCGCGGATTCCGAGCAAAAAAAGCAGGTTGAGTACGGCAAAGACCTCATTGCCCACACGGCCAAGTACTTTGGTCCTCAGGGAATTATTGAAAAGAACCGCACCAACGGCCTCAACTGCCAAAACTGCCATCTTGACGCCGGAACCAAAGTCTTTGGCAACAACTACTCGGCGGTTACCTCGACCTATCCAAAGTTCCGCGCCCGTTCGGGACAGGTCGAAAACATCTTCAAGCGCGTCAACGACTGCTTTGAACGCAGCTTGAACGGCAAGGCCTTGGATACGAATTCCGCCGAAATGTCGGCCATCGTCGCCTACATCAATTTTTTGGGCAAAGACGTCCCAAAGGGCGAACAACCCGAGGGCGTGGGTCTTAAAAAACTCGCGTTTATGAACCGCGCCATCGACCCTGTCAAGGGAAAACTCGTCTACGAGGCCCAGTGCCAAAGCTGCCACCAGGCCGACGGGCAAGGACTTTGGGTCGACGGTGCCCCTGAGCCCACATACCCGCCGCTGTGGGGTAACCTGAGCTACAACGACGGTGCGGGCCTGTACCGAATGAGCAACTTTGCCTCGTACGTTAAATACAACATGCCCTTGGGCGCCAGCCACGACGAACCCGTGCTGACCGACGAAGAAGCGTGGGATGTGGCAGCCTACGTCAACAGCCAGCCCCGCCCCACGAAAGACATCAGCCAGGACTGGCCCGACATCTCAAAGAAGCCCTTTGACCACCCGTTTGGCCCCTTTGCCGACGGATTTAGCGAAACCGAACACAAGTACGGCCCGTTTGGCCCCATCAAGGCCAAGTACGACGCCATGAATCCCAAGAAATGAATCAAGACCGCCGCGAATTCCTCAAAAAAGCAGGCCTCTTCGGGGGCGCTATCGCCCTGAATCCCCTTACCTCGTTGGCGGCTGAAGCCTCCGACGCTTCCGCGCCCAAGGCCGGCAACTTCGACGGAAGCGTGGGCGACCTCGAGGTGACCATTTTGCAGACCACCGACGTGCACTGCCAAATTCACCCGCACGACGAACTTTTTTGGGAAGACGGCAAGTCCGTCTTTCGCCAAACTGGCGGATACGCCCACCTGGCGACCTACCTCAAGCAAGAGCGCGCCAAGCACGCCCACAGCTTTTTGATCGACACCGGCGACATGTTTCAGGGCAGCGAACTGTCGGTCAAGACGACGGGCGAAGCCATGGTTCCGATTTTAAACGCTTTGGACTACGACCTCTACCTGCCCGGCAACTGGGAGGTGGTGTACTACAAAAAAATGATGCAGCACCTGCTGGGTTCGCTGCACGCCCCAAAGGTCTGCGCCAACATGTACCACGACTTGGGCGACGGCAAGCGCGGAGAACTCGTGTTCCCCGCCTACCACGTGTGGAACGTGGGCGGAGTCAAAATCGGATTCCTCGGCTACACCGACCATCTGGTTCCGGTGCGCCAATCCCCCAACTACTCAAAGGGCATCATCTACACGCTGCCTGAAGAAAACCTAGCCCACTACGTCGACGTACTGCGCAACCAAGAGAAGTGCGCCGCCGTCATGGTGATCGCGCACTTGGGGCTTTCGCAGCAAATCAACTTGGCCAACCTGCCTGAAGCTGAGGGCGTCGACTACGTACTGGGTGGCGACACGCACGAGCGGGTCCGGGTTCCGATTCAGTGCACGTACGCCAAGGTGGTCGAGCCGGGTGCCTTCGGATCGTTTGTGGGCAAGCTCACCCTAAAGTTCCGCGACGGCAAACTCGTCAACGACATCTATGACCTGGTTGAACTTGAGGCCGCAAAGTACCCCGCTGATGCCGCCGTGGCCGCGCTGGTGAAGGCCAACGAGGCTCCGTTTGCCGCATCCATCAATGAGGTGATTGGCTACTCAAAGGTTCCGCTCTACCGCTACTTCGTTATCGAAAACACGATTGACACGATGATCACAGATGCGCTTCGCTGGCGCATGCCCGACGTGGATTTGGTGCTGAGCAACGGATTCCGCTTTTGCCCTCCCCGCTCGACTCCGGACCATACGGGCAACATTCCGATCACCTCAGGGTACCTGTTTGACATGCTTCCGGTGGATAGCCCCGTGCGCGTCGCCGAGGCCACCGGCGAACAAATTCTCGGATGGCTCGAGAAGGAGCTGCACAACGTGTTTGCCGAGAAAGCCAGCGAGCGCTTTGGCGGATGGGTGATCAAATTCAACGGCATGAAGGTGGAATTCAAGGCCTTCGCCCCCAAAGGACAGCGCGTTCAAAAGGTCAGCATTGGCAAAAAGCCGCTGGATCCCAAGCGCGTGTACCGCATGAGTGCCTGCGAGCGCGACGGCGACCCCATGGACATGCTTTGCCGTATTAAGGGCGTGAAGAACGCTTCCAACAAGCCGTTCTCGCTGCACGACGTCATGCGCGACTACTTCAAGGCCAAAGGCCCTGTTTCGCCCAAGGTTCGCGGCAACGCCATTGTGCTTGACGCTCCCCAGACGTTGCTGACTCAAGTCACAGGGGTTCCGTACGAGTTCCGTTAATTTTCGGTCATGAAAAAGATTCTTTCTACCCTGGCGTTGGTGCTTCTGAGCGCCGCGGCCTGGGCGCAGACCGCACCCGAACACCGCATTGTTTTTCAGCACACTACGGCCGACACCACGGCCCAAAAGGCGCTGATGAAGCAACTCGGAAACATGCTTTCTGTCAGCCCCACCACCCAAGTTGAAGTGGTCTGCCACGGTCCTGGCCTCAACATGCTTGTGTCTGACAAGAGCCGCGTGGCCGATAAACTCAACGGATTTGCCGCGCGGGGTGTCGTGTTCAGCGCCTGCCAGTTCTCGATGAAGGAACGCAAAGTGTCCGCCGACCAGCTGCTCCCGAGGGTACAGCAGGTTCCGGCCGGAATCATCTACATTGTCACCAAGCAAGAGGAAGGCTTTCACTACATTAAATCTGGGTTCTAGTTGCCAAAATTCCTCGCGATACTGTTGGCCCTGAGCGGGCTGCGCGCGTGGGCGGAACCGGCATCGGATTCCGCCCGCTTCGCTTCACTCAACCAGTACTTTGCGGCGTCCACCTACAGTTTTCATTCGCGCAGCTACTTCATGGGCACCGCCAACCGCGGACTACTCAAAGACGACTTCACCTTGGCTCAAGGTGGCGACCTCGGAATCCAAACTCCGTGGCTGCACGGGCTGCGCTTCAACCTGAGCGGCTACTTCATCTACAACCTGGCGTCCAGTGACTTGGCGCGTCCGGATTCCATTTCGGGAGGCTTTAACCGCTACGAAGCCGGTCAGTACGACCTCGCCAACCGCGGAACCACTCGGGGCCTCGAACGCGTCGAACAGCTCAACGCCGAATTCAGCCGGCGTGGTTTTCACGCGCAACTTGGTCGTTTTCAGCGCGAAACACCCTTCTTTAACGCCCAAGATGGCCGCATGCGCCCCACCCTCGAAGAGGGTCTATGGCTGCGCCAGACCCTTGGTGGCTGGACGCTGCGGGGCGCATCGGTCTGGTCCATTTCGCCCCGCTCAACCGTGGACTGGTACCCAGTTGCCCAGTCCGTAGGCATCTACAGCCGTGGTGTACGCGCCGACGGAAGCCCCGGAGCGTACATACTTAGTGACGCCGGCCAAGCACTTTACGTCGCCGGAGTCCAAGGGCCGCTGGCAAAAAACATTACATTGGAAGCATGGACCATGGCCTTTCCCAACGTAATGCATTCGCATACAGCCCAATTTGAATACCGACTTGGTGGGGCCAAATTCCGCCTAATGGGCCTCGCCCAAGGCCGACTGGGGACCGGTGGAAACGCCCAAGAAGACCTGACCTACATTCCCGAAGGCCATCAGGCCTATGCGGTCAGTAGCAACGCCAGCCTGCCTCTGCCCCGCAAGCGCTACGCAGCGCTTAGCTACACGCGAATCACTCGCCACGGCCAGTACCTCATGCCCCGCGAATGGGGCCGCGACCCGTTTTACACGTTTATGTCCCGCGAACGCAACGAAGGCCTCGGCGACGTGCATGCCGCGGCATTGATGCTCGGAAGCATTCGCAAGCGCGGTTCGCACGAAATCAACGTCGGCTTCTACGACCTTCCTGAACCCGGCAACTACCGCCTTAACAAGTACGGAATGCCTTCGTACTGGCAAGTCAACGTCGCAGGGCGAATGCGTCCTCAAAAAGCCTTTGACGGACTCACCTTGAGGTACTTAGCGATGTACAAAGGCGCCCTTGGGCCACACAACCTCAGCCTCGCCCAGCAGTACAACAAAATCGGCGTGTGGCACCTCAGCCTCAGCGCCGACTACGCGTTTCAAACCAAGAAATGACACTTCGCGAGGCCCACGAAGGCGACCTTGAGTTCCTGCAGCGAATCACCCAAACTCCCGGTTGGCTCGCCAATATTGGCCCGCGCGGAACCGAAACCCGCGACGGTGCCCTTGCCTACCTCAAGCGCAGCTTTCTCACCCCCTACCGCGAACAAGGCTGCGGCCTCTGGGTCATTGATGTAGATGGAACCGCCGTGGGCTTGAGCGGAATCGTCGTCCGCGCCGGCGTCGAAATTCCGGACCTCGGATACGCCCTGCTTCCCGAATTTGAGGGCCACGGCTACGCCACCCTTGCGGGTCAAAAAGTACTGGAATGGGCGCGGAATTCCGGCCGATGGACCACCTTGGACGCCTACACCATGCCGCACAACGACGCTTCAGATCGGGTGCTTCAGCGGCTCGGCTTTACAGAGTTGGGCATTGTCCACCTCGAAGCCTTTGGCGGTGAGCCGTCGCGGCATTGGCGGTTGTTGTTGTGAAAACTAAGACCTTCGCCCTGCGTTCCATGACGCCAAGGATAGAAGCTCCCCTCGTTCGTATTGAGCCATTCCCCGTCAACGCACCGCCACCACCCGCACCTCGTGCGCGGCCAAGGCCAGCGAATTCCCGAGTACCACAGGTTCCGAGCGAAGCAATTCTTGGCCCTCCAACCCTTGTAGCGCAGTCGGAAGGTTATAGGTTACCGCATTGGCACGTGTGTTAATCACCACCAGCACACGGTCTCCATCAAAAATCCGCTCAAACGCCAGCACGTTGGGGTGCGAATAGGGCTTCAACGTGCCGTAGCGCAGCGCTTCGTGGGTTACCCGCAGGGCGTACAGCGCGCCGTAGCGTTCAGACAAACCGGGATTTGCGGTCCAATTCACGGGGTCTTTGGCAAAAAAACTCTGGGTTCCGGTCACCCCAACCTCTTGGCCGGTATATATCAGCGGAACTCCGCCCATCAGCACCGCCGCAGCTTGGGCGGCATAGGCCCCCTCGATTCCGCCAAATTTGGTGACGGGCGTCGCGTCCCATGCAGACTGGTCGTGGTTCGTCGCAAAGCGCAGGCGCATCGCGGGCGAAGCATTGGTTTCGGCCGTATTCGCGGTAAAAAGATCGGTGACCGGGGTCTGAGCAGATCCAAATACTTGCTGAAGATTGAAGTTCCAGTTCCAGCCGTAGATCAGTGGCATTCCGGCATTGTAGTGGTCGGGACGTTCGCCCTCGGTCAAAAACAGCAGCTTGCGGTCGGTGATTCCTTTGAGGTTGTCCATTGCGGACTTCCAAAACACAAACGGAACATAGTCCGCCGCATCAAATCGGAATCCGTCAATACCCACCTCAAACACCCAGTACTTCATCTCGTCAATCATTGCCAGCTGGAGCGCGGGGTTGGCGAAGTTCAGGTCGGCGACATCCTGCCAGTTGGTTCCGGGGGGATGCACTATTACGCCCGCCGCATTGGTGGTGTACCAATCGGGGTGCTGCGTGATCCACGGATGGTCCCAGGCGGTGTGGTTGGCCACCCAATCGATGATGACGGCCATTTTGCGGTCGTGGGCCTCGGCGATCAAGGTTTTGAGGTCCTCCAGAGTTCCGAATTCGGGGTCGATGGCTCGGTAGTCCGCCACACAGTAAGGCGACCCGATGGCCTTGACCTGCCCCATTTTAAAGACGGGCATCAACCAAATAGTGTTGACATTCAGTGACTTAATACGATCAAGGTCGGCCGTAACACCGGCAATTGTGCCCGCTGCCGAGTGAGCGCGCGGATTCACTTCGTACAGCAAAAGGTCTTCGGGGTCTACCACGTCAGTCAGCGAATTCCAGGGTTGGGGTTGGGGTTCGGGGCGGCACGCTGCCAGCAGCACGGCAAGAACTCCAAATAAAAAGTAACGTTTCACACACCGAATCTACGGCCAAACCCGCACCTTTGCGGCCATGAATTCAACGACGCCTCCCAAAAAATGGAAGCTTTTGCTTCTCAACTGGTTGTTTGTGTACCCGCTGATTAATGTGCTGATTCCGGTCGCATTCCCGCTTACCGAAGGCTGGCCGTTGCCGCTGCGGACGTTGGTTTTAACTGCGGTCATGGTGCCCATAATGGGCATGGTACTGCCTAAGCTCCACGCTCGATTCGCAGGGTGGTTGCGTAACTAAGTACCTTAGCCGACTATGAAGCGACTTTCGCTCTTTTTGGGACCGCTAGGCCTTGCTGCCAGCCTATTCATCGACATCCCGTTCGAGCAGCGCGTCGTCGTGGGTACTGCATTTTGGATGCTCCTTTGGTGGTTCACTGAAGCCCTGCCTTTGGGCGTCACCGCCCTGCTCCCCCTTGTGCTCTTTGGCGGATCCGGAATTCTCAGCAATTCCGACCTCGCCAACGCCTACGCCAACCCGCTCATTTACCTCTTTATGGGCGGATTTTTTCTCGCACGGGGCATCGAACGCCACAACCTGCACCGGCGTTTGGCCTTGGGAATCCTGCGCCATGTCGGCCACCGAAGCCACACCGTCTTGGGCGGGGTCATGCTCGCGACCTTCACCCTCAGCTTGTGGATGAGTAACACGGCTACGGCTGTCATGATGCTTCCGCTCACGCTGTCGCTGCTCAGCCACCTTCCGACTGAAAAAGAAACCCAAAACAACCTCGAGCGCCGCGTCCTGCTGGGCATGGCCTGGGGCGCCAACTTGGGCGGAATCGGAACCCTCATCGGCACCCCGCCCAACCTCGTCTATGCCGCGTTCCGCGAAGAAACCCTTGGCGTCACCACCACCTTTGTGGAATGGAGCAGCATTGCATTCCCGCTCTCGCTTGTGCTCTTGGTCATCGCCTTTGCCGTTCTTAGCCGCAGCATGCCGTCGGTAGACCTTGGCGACCTCGAGTGGCCCAAACCCGCCCCCTGGACCTCGGGCGAAGTCCGCGTAGCCCTGATTTTCAGCGTGACCGCCACCCTGTGGATGACCCGCCAGTGGATTGAACCCTTCGTCACCCCCTACGGATGGGCCCTGCCCGACCAAGTCATCGGCATCGCGGGAGCCCTCTCCATGTTCGCCGTCCGCGACCGCGAAGGCAAGCCCCTGCTGCGCTGGAAGGACGGCCGCAAGATCGAATGGGGCATCCTGCTCCTCTTTGGCGGCGGACTTTCGCTCGCTGCAGCCATGCAAGCTTCAGGTTGGCTCGACTCCCTTGAGGCCTTGTCAGACCATCCATTGCCCCCCTGGGTTTGGATCTTTGCCTTCACCGCCATCGGCGTGTGGACCACCGAGCTCTTCAGCAACATGGCCTTGGTGAGCGGAACCCTGCCCATCGCCCTCGCCGTCGCCTCGGCCCAAGGCCTGGACTTCGAAACCCTGGCCCTGCCCCTCACGGTCGGAGCCAGCTGTGCCTTCATGCTCCCCATGGCCACGCCGCCCAACGCCATTGTGTTCAGCTCCGGCAAAGTCACGGTTCCGTACATGGCCGGCCGCGGATTTTGGATGAACATCTGGGCCACGCTGGTGATCGGCGGGGTGTTTAGTTTGCTCTAATATCACTTCGACTTCCGTCGATTTTGCACGAGCTGAAGCACCTTAACTTCATCTCTTCCCACGGTGTAGATTAATGAACTGTGGGTGTCAACCGAAACTCGATAAAGTTCAAGGTCAGGATTTCGAACTCCAATAAAGGGATGCGATTGAAGCAACTTCAGTACACCCGCTAATCTGCGTCGCATGCGCTGTTCTGAGCGCTTCCCAAACCGTTCACGAACCCATCGGACTTGGACTTCGAAGTCATTAATCACCACCTTTTTGATGGCGATACGGCGCATTTATCCCTGATCCACCAGTTTGAGAAAATCGTCCAATGGCAGAAACGACTGATCGTCATCTTCATTTAGACGACGTAAAATCTCTGATTGTTCGCTGTTGCTGTACTCGCTAAGTGACCAATTGCCGGCTTTACGAGCGCTAACCCAAAGTAAATCCTCAGGCGTGGCATCAGTTTGAATCCAACGTGCTAAAGATGCTCGCACTACATTTTGACGTTCCATATCGTTCAGTTTTGATTTGGGCGGCAATTTGGGCATGGTCAGGGGCAGTAGTCGGTTGCTAAACGAATATAAGCATTTGCCGCGCGGAATTTCAACCACGGTAGAATTCCGCGCCAATCCCTATCTTAACGCTCAGAACCTAAAACAACTACCCCATGCTATCACTAACTGAGATCATTGGCGAGGCGCGCCGCAGCCTCAAGGGCCAGTACGGACTGGTCATCGGAACCGGCATCGC
>JACCDS010958486.1_pt1 | contig 11760 bp, 12 predicted proteins | sample 7446441 | NCBI WGS metagenome assembly JACCDS01 (sample SAMN15323445, study PRJNA562643) | freshwater metagenome | isolation source: river surface water | place: USA:Blue River Watershed | collected 2017-08-17 | reverse complement strand
CGCGGTCGCCGAGCAGCAGGCCATAGCAATAATCGGCGATCAGGTTGTTCAGGTCGCGGCTGAGCATGTCTTCGTTATGCAAGATCACCAAACCCATCTGCTGGTCGGGTAGGAACGACAGATGCGCGCTGTAGCCCGGAAACCCACCGAAGTGATGCAGCATCGCCTCGCCTTTGTAAGGTCCGGTGTACCAGCCCCAGGCGTAGCCGCTGCGCTGAAAATCGCCGTAGCTGCTGTCGGTACTGACCTGTGCCTGCTGCGATTTTGTGATCACTGCCGCGGGCAATGCGCTTTTGGTTGCAGGCAGTTGTGCCAGCAAAAATGTGGCCAAATCGCCGGACGTGGCGAACATGCCGCCGGCCGCGTGCATGGTCGCATCGGTTTTTTGCAAGTACAGCGGCTCAGCCGTTTTCATCAGAGAATACGGCAGCGCCAGCGGCCACTGCGCGGCTTTACTTTGGCGGGCGCTGCTGTGCTGCATCTTAAGCGGGTCGAAAATCAACTGCTGCAGCTGTTCTTGCCAAGCCATACCGCTGGTTTGGTCTAGCCACAGGCCGGCGATGTTGTAGCCGATATTGCCGTAGCGAAATTCGCCAAGTTTGGCCTCAGGATCTGGTACTGAAGCTGCCACCAGCTGAGTCATGCTCTCCATGCTATGGATACCGCTATATGCGCTGGCCCAAACCAGTGGCTGATTGTCGAGGCCGGATTGATGGGTCAGCAGTTGGCGCAGCGTGATGCGACTGGCATCGACGCTTTGAAACTGCAGTTTTGGCCACATCTGCTGCAGGCTTTGCTCCAGATTGACCTTGCCTTGTTGCGCCAGCAGCAAAAAGGCCAGTGCGGTGAAGGGCTTGGTGGCTGAAGCGATGTAAAACGCAGTGTCGCGGGTCACGGCTTGGCGTCGCTGAATATCGGCATAACCGCTGTGGTGCTGATAAATCAGTTTGCCGTTGTGCACCAGCGCTATGGCGCTGCCAAACGGCAAACCGCCCTCGGTTTTGATGCTGGCGATGGCTTGTTCCAGTTCGGCGAAGTCCTGCGGTTGCAGCGTCTGCGCCGGTGGCATGGCGCTGACACCGGCCGTGACGCCAGTACAGAGCAGCAGCAGCAGGCTGCGGGATAGTGTGCTGAAAGGTTTTGCTCGGTTGAAGCGGTATTTCATTTGGTTTCTCCCTGATCTGGCTCGCTGCTGGTTGCCAGCCGAGCGGTGCTATAGCGTTGATTAAATTGGTTAAAGACCTGATTTTCTGTACTAAAAGGATGCAAATGTGCGGTGTCAGCGAGGATTTGCTGGGAGCGGGCCAGGTCATTTTGCGCCAGGCTTTGCTTCAGCTCGGTCAGGATCAGTTCGTAAGTCAGGCCACAAAACAGGCTCATATTCAGCAGCGCGCTACGGCTTTTAAAGGCCTGGATCACCCGGCTGAGATCGGCGCTCAGCAGGCCAATGACAAAATTATTGCCGTCGGCCACCAGCTTAAAACTGACATCAGCGGTTTTGCCGTAGACCTCGCGGCCATTGGCGCGCAGCGTCAAGTGCACCCCCGGCAGTTCTGCCGGTTCGTAGATTTTCACCCGCACTTCGACACCACGGGATGCTGCGGCGACTAATTCCTCAGCCAGCAAAGGCACTGCCGCCGGCTGCAGATCGGCCAGTAACAGGCCTTGCGCGTCGCGGCACAGCTGGCGGCTGTCATACAGCAACTGGTCCGGATTTTTCAGCTGATACACGCCTTCCTGTGCATCCGGTGCCGGCAGGCTCTCCAACTCCGTTGCCAGCTCGCTCAGCGTCTGACTGAACTTGCGTTGCTCATGGTCCAGTAACTGGCGCCAAGGCACTGCTGCATAGCGTTTCTGATCCTGCTGTAACTGCAAGACCGCGCCTTTTTGATGCAAGGATTCCAGCGCTTTGTAGACATTCGCCACCACTTTGCCGACTTGTTTGGCAACGGCATATCCGGTCATATCGCCATAGCGCAGTAATGCCAGATAAATATCCGTTTCAAGGGCAGTAAACCCCAGCTGCTGTAACCGGACTGTGCTCATTTGGCTCTCCTTTATTTAGTAGTATTTAAAGCTACTACTATCGACTGATGATCGCAACAGGTCAATTTGTAAGCAGGTTTAACCGGTGCAGCAAAGCCGTGCATTTCGCAACAAAATTGTTAACAACAGTGAATTGTCTGCTTGCCGCTATGGCGATTTTTCCGCAAGATACGGTATCTACTGAAAAAAATTCTGGATTGTGATGGCGAACCAATTACTCGACGCGTCTTTTGTGCAGGATGAGTGCTTAACGGCGCCTCTACCACAAGACTGGCAGCATTTACCGGAGGAAGCGCTGGGCAAAAGGCGCTGGCTTTGGCTGGGGCTGACGCTGTTTGCCGTCGTGATTCTGCTGGGGCTGATCCTGTTATCTGGTGGGGAATTGGCCCTGTATGCCCTGTTAGGACTGGTGCTGTTATTCGGTTTCCTGCTGCAGCTTTGGCTGCCGTTTCAACTGACCCGGACGCGGTTTTTGCTGCGCCGGCAGGATTTTTTGCTCGAATCCGGTGTCTGGTGGCGACAAGCGGTGTTGATCCCGCTGACCCGGGTACAACATGTCACGGTCAGCCAGGGGCCGCTGCAGAAGCAGTTTGGCCTGGCCACGCTCAAGGTGTTTACCGCCGGTGGTTTACAGGCGGAAGCGGCGCTGTCGGATATTGACTATGAGTTGGCGCAGTCGCTGTGCCAGCAGCTCAGCCAGCTGATCCCGCAGGAGGATCGCGCGGATGCAGCCTGATTCAGCGCAGGAAATCAGCCCGTGGCAGCGGGTCTCCGCTTGGGCCCTGCTGCCGTTATTGGCCAAGTCGGCCTGGGAGTTTTTTGGCTTAATCCTCGGTGGGGCAGTGTTGTCGTCGCGCGACAAATACGCCGCTTATATGCCCTATGTGCTGGCCGTGTTGGCGTTGCTGGTGTTGGGCCGGGCCTTGATTGGCTGGCGGTTTAGCCGGTTTCGGGTGACCGTGCAAGGCATTGAGCTGGAGAAAGGCCTGCTACACAAAGAAAAGCTGCTATTGCCACAAGCGCGGGTGCAGGAGCTGCAGGTTAAGCAGCCAATTTATTTCCGGCCTTTGCGGTTATATGCCGCCAGTCTCGACAGCGCCGGCAGTAAAAAACAGGAATTCGCCCTGACTGGTTTGTCCGAAGCTCAGCTGACATTGCTACAGGGCCAGTCCACCGCCACGCCGGCCAGTGGTTCCACGCCGTTTTACCGGATTTGGCTGGCCACTTTATACAATGCTTATTTATGGCTACCGCTGGCGGCCGTGTTCGGCATGAGTCAGCAGTTTAAAGATGCAAAGGCTGTCCAGTGGCTGTTCGACACCAGTCAGGCGCTGCTGCAGCAATACGATATTCAGCATAATCTGTTTTTACAGCTGTTCAGCGGCCTGATGGTACTGGCGCTGGTCGCGCTGGTGCTAGCACTGATGGCATTGATCTGGCTGTATCCGCAGCACCTGCAGCGTGATGGCCGCAAGTTGCAGCTGACGCAGGGTTCTGTACTGAAAAAGTCGCTACGCATCTCCGCTAAAAGAGTACAGCTGGTGCAGGTCAATCAGCCCTGGCTGGCCCGGCTGTTCGGGCACTATTCGCTGATGTTTCATGGTTTTGCCAGTAATCAGCAACAAAGCAAGTTTGTGCTGCTCGGGCAAACGGCGCCGGAGCTGGATGCGCAGCTGCAAGCGCAGCAGTTATTGCCATTGCCGGAAGTGCAAAGCGCGGATTTACAGAAGTTTGTGCCGGTGTATTTCCGCCGTCAGGCCTGGTGGAGTGGTCTTGGGTTGTTGCTCGTCACCGCACTCCTCTGGCAGTCCAATATCCCGCCATTGTGGTTCAAAGCATTGGTGTCGCTGGTGCTAAGCAGCTGGTGGCTGCTCGAACTCTGGCTGAATTACCGCTGGCATGGCTATCGGCTGCAAGACAATGTGCTGTATCTGTGGCAAGGCGGTTTCAGCCGGCGTTGGTACATGCTGCCGCTGACTCAGGTGCAGCAGGTGCGGCTACAGCAAACAGCGTTTTTTCAGCGACACCAGATGGTCCGCCTGCAGCTGCAAACCGCCAATGGCAATCTGACTTTGGCCGCGATTCCCAATGCAGAAGCGCAGCAGCTGTACACACAGGTGCTGGCGCTGCAGTATCCAGAGTAAAGTATCCACAGTGCAGGAACAGAGAGCCGCTGAGTCTGGATTTTTGTGAGAGCTCGGAACCGATTTCCTGGTGGCTCGATTTCAATTCAGGGAGTGAAGCATGCAATTTTATCGCAATAGATTGCCGCATCAGACACAACCACTGTCGATCGGATTGTTTCTGAGCGCTGTGGTACTCATTAGTTTGTCGCAGCTTAATCTGGGGTTAGGCCTGTGGCTGATGTTTATTGTCGCCGCAGTCAGTTACTGTACTGTGCAGTGTGCCAAACGTTTTTCGGGCTTGACCAACGGCAATAAGATTTTGCTATTGCTGGTTGTTTTGGCTTTGGTGTGGAAGATTGTCCGCATGCAGGGCGCCATTGCTGTGCCCAGCGATCTGGCAACGGCTATCAACGCTGATCTTTATCTGTTGTGGCGCTATCTCTCGCCAATCTTTACGGCATTTTTATTGGTCATTATCTTTCTGTCACCAGAATCGCAATTGACTGCGCTGCAAATCCGCGACAGACGAACACTCAATAAATTATGGTGGCAGCAAAGAGTCAGCAGAACGTCGAAAGTTGTGTTTTATACCACGATGTTGTTGCTGGTTTTTATCGCTGCATGGACTGTTGTAAATCAGGCGTCGGACAACGCCTGGTCGGTCTATTTAGCATCTAATGTGTTGATATTCCTGCCAGAGATGCTGTTGCACCTGCTCGGTTTGTTGTTTTATGCCGAATTACTCGCCGGCAGCAGCGCAGAGCTGAAAGCAGCCTCTGGCTCTGCTTAGCGGCAAACACTGAAGCAGGTTGCATCGCTGCATCGGAACATGTATAGCGTCGCTGCGATTGCGTGCGGCGACCAAAGCCGCCGGGGCTGTTAGTCTTCGCAAACACAGCGCCGCTATCCATCCGTTCTTGCACTGAATACCCGCGTGTTAATTAAAACTCCTGCACAGTCGGGCGCAGCACAATTTCGTTGATATCGACATTGTCCGGCTGCTCGATGGCGTAGGCTACGGCGCGGGCGACGGCGTCGGCCGGAATTTGATTTTGCTGGTAAAACGCCTGCACAAACTCAGCGCTGGCACCGTGGCTGCTGCCGTGTTTCAGTTCGGATTCGACCGCACCCGGTAAAATGGTTGTGGTGCGAATATGGCCGCCAACTTCATGGCGTAAGCCTTCACTGATCGCCCGTACCGCAAACTTAGTACCGCTGTACACTGTGCCGCCCGGGCTGAATACTTTGACGCCGGCTACCGACGAAATATTAATGAAATGGCCGCTTTGCTGGGCTTCAAACACTGGCAATGCAGCGGCGATACCGTACAACACGCCTTTGATATTGATGTCGATCATCCGGTCCCACTCGTCGGTGCGGCGCTCGCTCATCGGCGCAATCGACATCAGCCCGGCGTTATTGATAATCACATCCAACCGGCCGTAGCTGTCGATTGCCAGCTGAACGGCAGCCTGCAGATCTTCGGCTTTGGTGACATCCACCACCTGATACACAGCGTCGCCACCGGCGGCCTGAATATCGCTGACCAGCTGTGCCAACCGGTCGGCCCGGCGCGCGACGACCACCAGTTTAGCGCCACGGCTGGCTAACAGCCGGGCGGTACTTTCGCCTAAACCACTGCTGGCACCGGTAATTAACACCACTTTCTGACTGATACCTTGATGTTGTTGTGTATTCATTTGTTTCTGCTCCGCGATAAGTGGGTTCTGATTAACGACAACAGCAGTTTAATCGGCACTGAGATGCGTTAGAATGGAATAGTTAAGCTTTCAGAATTCCATAAATAGGAATAATTACGATGGCGTTGAATAAACTCGAATTGCTGCGGATCTTCTGCAGTGCGGCGGAACTGGGTAATTTTAAAGCCTGTGCAGTGAAGCTGGCACTCTCGCCACAGGCAGTGACGCGGGCGGTGCAACAGCTGGAACAACTGACCGGCGAAGTGCTGTTTCACCGCAATACCCGCCAGGTGCGGCTAACACAATTTGGTAGCCAGCTGTATCAGGATGGCCGGCTGCAGCTGGCGCAGCTGGATGAGTTATTCAGCCCAAGGCTGGCAACGCAGGATGCGCAAGGGTTAGTGCGGCTGGCTGCCCCTGCGGCATTGCGGCCGATTTTAAGTCCGTTATTGCTCGAGTTTGCCGCCTTGCATCCGCAGATCCGGCTGGACGTGCGGCTGTCAGATCAGCACAGCGATGTGGTCGATGAACAAATAGATTTGGGCATCCGTGCCGGCTTATTGCGCGACCAGAGTTTTGTCGCGCTGCAGGTGTCCGAAGTGGCGCTGTATCTGGTGGCAAGCCCAGCCTATCTGGCGGCTCATGGCACACCTTCGGACCTTGCTGCGCTCAACAACCATCAGCAGGTCAGCTTGCTGGACGAGGGCACGGGCCGGCCCTGGGCCTGGTTTTTCCGCGACGGCGAGATCTATCAGCCGCGTCAGGTGCGGTTGCTGGTCAATGATGCGCAGCAGGAGCTCGCTGCCGTCGCTGCTGGCCTCGGTGTTGGCCAAATCGCAGATTTTCTGGCGCAACCGCTGTTGGAACGAGGCGAGCTGGTGCGCCTGCTACCGGCACAGGAACCGACGCCATGGCCGCTCTCGTTATACCGGCCACAGCGCGGCCCGGTGCCGGCGCGCGTGCGGCTGCTATTCGATTTTCTGCGTGAGCGGTTGCGCAGCAGTTAAATCCTTACACCTGCATGCCGCTATGTTGAGCGCTGCTTTGTGCGACAAAACTGACTTTTTCCGCAGCGATGTAACACAGGGTTTTTAATGCGGCGCCATACAATAAGGTCAGTAGGCAGACCGCTGTAGCGGGGCCAAATGTGTCGGCAAAGTTGTCGGCATTGGTTTGTTGGGCGATAGCGATGGCACCGATCAAAGTGCTGAACCAGCCCAATAACAGCCCAGCGTTGCCCATGACCTGGAAAAAATGGCGGATTAGCTGGTAGTCCTGTGGATCGGCGCCGGGACGGGGATCAAACAAAAAGGCGATAGCCCGCTGCAATGTCTGGCGGGAGGTTGCGCCAACCGCAAACAGCAGTGCCGGCGGGAAGATCAGCACCAGCGAGATGAAGTCATAAAATGCTAATGGGTCTTCTGGCGCCGATGCCAGCATCGCCCAGATCGATAACCCGATAAAAAACAACATGCTGAAAATGAACATCAGCCAATCTCCTTTAGTTTGATGCAGAAAATGCCAGCAAGTTGTGAAAGCCTCCCGCCGGTACCACCAGCAAGCGCGCTGCCGGTTGTGCTGTTGTCGCTGAATAAATTCTTCCTGTAGATCACCGAGTACCGGCTCCTGCAGCGCTTCCGGCAAAACCCATTCCAGCAAAAGCTGACTGATGATGGGCGGTTGCATCGCGGGTGGTAACGGACCTGGCGGCAATGGTGGTGGGGCATATTTCATCGGGTAAATCCTCCCCGAACAAATTGAGGTGCCTGCTGCAGGGCCAGACCTTGCCATAACTGTTCCAAAGCCGCTTTGCTGCGGAACAAGGCCTGGCGTCCTTCGCCGGTGACACTGTAGTATTTTTTGGCGCGGCCTCCGCGTTCAGCCGTGGCTTCGCCAAGCCGGCCAATGAGTAAGCCTTTTTGTTCGAGGCGTTCTAAGGTGGTGTAGAGCGCGCCGATGCTTAAATCACGCTGTGCCTTGTCGGCGAGAAAACTGCGGATTTGACTGCCGTAAGCGTCTTCTTTCAGCTGCATGACACAGAGCAACAGCATCTGTTCAAGCTCGCCGATAAATTTATCCTGTGTCATCGCTGGCCCGCTTTGATATATTTTCTACAATGTAGATTAAATATATCAGGCAGGCAAGACGAACGTGGATTTACTCGCGGATGATCTCAATGTGCGGTGCATGCTGACGGATAAACTGTTCGACTTGCGGCAGTTCATCTAACGGGAATAACCATAACTCGCTGCCGTTCCACGCCAGTTGTAAAAACGCGGGTCCCTTTTTGCTCTGTTTTCCAAGCACCAGCTTTTGTATCGCGGCAGGGAAGCTGAAACCTGCGATACAGATTTGGCTGTCTTTGACGCTTAAATCAGCCAGCAGGCTGCGGGCCGTCAGCTGCGGTAACACCCGGGCACGCAGGTAATTTCCTGCAGCGACCAGCAAGGTTAATAGGTAAAAAACAATCATCGGCGGTTGCTGGCGTTCCCACTGACTGAATAGGAACGCAGTTGCTAAGAGCCCAACGAGTAGAATAAACAGGCATTTACCGCTGGCGCTAAGTGAATGCCAGCCGGCAGATATAGCACTTAAACCAGGCTCCCTGACGTCACCGCGAAAGTCTTTTTCTCTATAATTCAATATGTTCAATGCTGAAAATCCATTTATGTAAACAACGTGTTTACCATATCGAAGACTTTGCATGACCGCAAGTAGAGGTAGCGTAGCCGACAAAAAACAAAACGGGCTCTGGGCTTGCTTTGGTGTCTGAGGTTAGATTTTGCTCAGTCTGTGGCGGCAGCAGGGTTATTGACCAATTCGGTACAATACAAAGCTACCGGCCTGCAGTACTTGTGTTTTGTGGACTGAATACAAATACCCGCTCAGCAGATTATTGTTGCTGATGTGCACTATTAGCTCAGACGCGAAGGTGGGATGGGAAGTTTTGATAAACAGACTGCCATTTTTGGCCTCGATCTGGTTTGGCGAAAACTGTGTCTGATTGGTGATTTGCATGCCATTTGGATAGTAGGTCAGCGTGGACTGCCCTGTCGTGGAAAACTCCAGCTGCAACAATTCCGGTTTGTTATTGATCGTCACAATACCGAGCCAGAAGCCAGATATATCATTGCTGTTGGCTGGCGTCAGCGCTTTTAGCCGCGTCTGATGTTGTTGCAAAAAGCGTTTAACAGTGGATTGGGAGCCTTGCCGATCCATGCTGTAGCTGGTTGCCATCTTTGCTTGGCCACTTGCACTGACGTGCATTTGCATCACATTGAGTGAGCCTTGCAGACGAGCGGCAATTATTAGGCGTTGTTGTGCGTCCGGCCGACGCGGATCGACAAGACTAATCGCACATTCCGTGTCGGTGCATGCCACATGCGTATCGTCGAACGTATAGCTGAAAGCATGCCTGAAGCCGTCGGCTATCCGGAGGCTGATCAGTCTGTGCGGTGGTTTCGAATTTATTTCCAGCAGCTGATAACTGCTGTCATCTGGTTGAATGCCTTCCCACAACCCCGTGGGCAGTTGCATTGCGCTTGGTGCGGCATGAACGGGTCCGATAGCGAGCATCAACCACAACACACTGAGGATCTTGTACATCACGTTTTTCCTTAACGATGTTGTTGAAAAATGTTTGTTGCCATAAAAAAAGCAGGCCCTGAGCCTGCTTTGGTATTGTCGCACGTCTGAAAGTATGACGTTAGATTTTGGTCAGCCAGCCGTGTTTGTCTTCGGCTTTGCCCCACTGAATATCATTCAGCGCCTGGCGCAGACGGGCTGTGGTTGGGCCTGGTTCACCGCTGCCGACTTTAAACTCAGTACCGCGGTGGATCAGGGTGCCAACCGGTGCTAATACTGCGGCAGTGCCGGACAGCGCTGCTTCAGTGCCTGGTTTGGCGGCACGTTCCAGCAGTTCGTCCACAGTCAGGTCACGCTCAGATACCGTCATGCCCAAATCGCGTGCCAGTGTCAGGATTGAATCACGCGTCACGCCGTGCAGGAATGATGCATCCAGCGCTTTGGTGATGATTTCATTGCCGTCGATCAACAGGAAGTTGGCTGCGCCGGTTTCCTGAACATCGCCATGCGGGCAGAACAATACCTGATCAGCCTGATGTTTTGCTTTGGCTTGCATCGTTGGTTGCAGCGCGCTGGCATAGTTACCACCGCTTTTGATCATACCCATGTGCGGCGCGCAGCGCGCATTGTCTTCTAACAGCAGGCGCAGCGCACGGCTGCCACCAGCGAAATAGTCACCAACCGGTGATAACAATACATACAGCATTGACGTCAGCGTTGGTGTTGCAGCTTTGCCGATCGCAGGTTCGGTACCGATATGAGTTGGGCGGATATACATTGAACCAGGTGGCGTTGGTACGTCGGCAGCGAAGTGGCGCACAGCGTCCACAATCATCTGGCTTAACAGTGCTGGTTCGAATTTAGGTAAAAATAATAATTCCGAGCTTTGCAGCATGCGGGCGACGTTTTTATCCATGCGGAAAATGGCGATAGTGCCATCTTCGTGGCGGAACGCTTTTAAGCCTTCAAAACAAGTACTTGCATAGTGCAGCACATGCGCGCCCGGATGCAGACTGATGCTGTTTGCCGGGACAATGGCCGCAGGCCCCCAGGCATTTCCATCAAATTGGGCCATTGCCATTTCAGGCATAAATACACTACCGAATGCTGCCATTTGTTCTTTCCTGCTGATGACTGAGGGCCAGATTGACTGGCTGATTTAGCTTGAGTTATTGATTCACAGAGGGTTTCACACAACGCGTCTCGCACTGATCTCGCAGATGGAACAACATCAGCTGGCAGAGCGACACACGGAAAAACGCCGTCGAAATCGTTGTACACTTTCGCCGCATTGTAACCAGCCTGCTCGAATTCGGCATCAACTATCTGCGAGTCTAAACATCCGGAAGTGTAAACAAAGGCTTATCGCACCGACTGGGCCAGCACCGCATCAACCCGCTGCATCAAACGGGCTGCTTCGGGATGTTGGCGCGATAACGCCAGATGCACCGGTAACTGCTCTAACGGATCAAACACTAGCATTGGATTTGCCAGCGCCATCTCGCTGGCGTGATAACAGAGGAAATAATCGTAGCGGCCACTGAGTAGTAACCGGAACGCATCAGGCTGATTGCTGATGTCGTAACGTTTCACGGCAAAAGCTGCCAGTTCTGGCCGTTGCTGCAGAAATGTGAAACGGGTTTCGCTCAGCGCCAGATAAGGGTAATGCTGCAACTGGTTCAGAGATGTCATACGCTTGGTCGCGCGCAGTCGTACGACCCCAAGTTCCACCGCATACACCGGCAACCGGCTGAGGTGAAACTGTTGGGTTTGCTGACCGGATGGTGCAACAACGGCAGTAAAGTCAATGTCGTTTTCTAATGCGTTTAAGCCACGTTGCAGCGAATAAAACTGGAATTCCGGCTGAAAACCGGCGGCCGTTAAGACCTTGCGAACCTGAATGATACCAAGCCCGTCCGCTTGCCTCTGCGGGTTACTGAATTCATAGGGCGGCAGATCGGAATAAAAATAGGTCACTGGTTCAGCATGGCCGGGTCCGGCAAACAGCAGAACCAGGCTGGTTTGTAGCAATAACCACCGGATGCGGGATAACAACAGCAACATCAGTCGGACTCTGACAATCAAAAGGGTATGCAAATAACCTTAGACGATGGACGCGTCGGTGCGCTGTTTTTCACCATATCGCACGGATCCGGCGCAGCAACAACTGAATGCGCTGCAGTCACATTGCCTGACCGGCTATGGCGCTGCAGGTCAAGTATCAGCGCTTTGAGAATAAGGCCAGCGAATAATCCAGTAATTGCAGATCACCGACTTCGCCATGGCCTGGTACTACGACAAGT
>JACCDS010408133.1_pt1 | contig 11760 bp, 15 predicted proteins | sample 7446441 | NCBI WGS metagenome assembly JACCDS01 (sample SAMN15323445, study PRJNA562643) | freshwater metagenome | isolation source: river surface water | place: USA:Blue River Watershed | collected 2017-08-17 | reverse complement strand
GCCGGACGGCGCGGCCAATTTTGCCGCGTTTGCCAAGGCAGTGGCCGGGCGCACCCAAGCCGGGCGGCTCGGTGCCGGGCGGCATGGCTTGGGTATCGACAATGTACGCAAACTGTGTGCTGCCATGGATGGGCAGATGCAATTGCACTCGCGCCCGAACCGGTGTACCGTGTTATATTTTGATTTGCCCATCGCAGGCACTGCTGCCTGAGTCGCGACACCGTGCCGATTTACCGCCATCAGCCAATCAGGCCAAGAACTGAGAAATACTTACGCTCCATGGCAGAAATTGCACGCGACTTCCAAAAACATTTCTAGGCCCGACTATGACGACTGAAATCACCTGGCTAACTGGTACGCCAAAAAATGAGGACTTATATCTCATTGCTATCAAATTAGGAACCAATAGTGGTTATTATGCCTTTTCCTATTGGAATGGCAATGAATGGAGCCAAACCTTCCCAGAAAATGTAATCGCTTTTTTTCCGGCAAATGAATTGGTCAGGCAAATTGATGTGAAATGGCCTGAACCAGATGTGCCCGAAGGCGAGCGCGATTATGCGCCCCCTGAACTCGGGCTTGAGAATTACGAAGAATAGCTGCCAAGCAAGCGGCTGGCCGGATTGTTACGCGTCCGGCACGCTGCTTGCCAGCCACACTGGCCAGCGCCAGAAATGCGCGCTTTCCGGCAGCCATCCACAGGCAAACATCGGTCAAATAAATTGCTCCGCACTAAAATGTGCCAACAAAGCATCAACCTCCGTAAAATCAGCAACCCCCTCCCCAGTCGTTCGGCGCGCCTCATACTCGTCAGCCATTATCGATTGCGCCATCAACAAATCCTGTAAATACATTCCAATTTCGGTAAGCTGGTCATCCTCCAAGGCAACCTGTTCCTTCGCGGTTTGCGCCCGGCCGATCTCATGGGTCAATGCACGCAAATTGGCGATCAGCAGTGTCATGTTTAAATGTTCAAGATGGTTCATATCGTGCCTACTTCCTTTCCACCAAAACAGCATGCCTTGCGACGGCCTTCAGTGTCTGAACTTCGATCAACCCATTTACTACCGCAATCGGTTTTCTCCGGTGCCGGAGTCGTGGGCAGCCAGGTACGCCTCAATCCGCGATCCTTTGATGTTTTTTATAGTCGCCTATAGCTATCCTGCTCTTTTACCATAACGTTTATTCTTAATTTGAAGCAATTATTGCCACAAAACAGAAAATTATCTTGGCGAAGCGTGAATTATATACGAACCAACAAGTTTTCACCACCATGGGCGTTTTATGGGTGAAATTGGCAACTGGCCGGTATGGCTGGAAATTTTTTTTCGGTGCCCATTGCTGCGAATGGGTGTACCCAAGCAACACCGCCTAGACAACCTGTTGCAGTTTCGCAATCGAATAGCTTTTGCGGATAAAAGCGCGCCCCCAAGCAGGGACAGTGCACGCTGGTCAGCCGGAGTGGCGTCGCCAGAAAACACCATCACTAGTGCCGCTATCGCCGCCAGCAGCTTCATTGCCACCAGCACATTTTGCCAGTTGGTCAGCATCATATCGCGCAAAGGCACATCAAAATACGGTTGTGAAAGCGCGGTGGCGGGGCTGCGGTAGTGCCGGGCGGCATGGGCGAGTATCGACAATGTGCTCGGACTGTGTGCCACCATGAATGGGTCAGATGCAATTGCACTCGCGCCCGAACCGGGTTACTGTGTTTTATTTTGATTTGCCCATCGCAGGCACTGCTGCCTTAGTCGCGGCAGCTTGCACCGTTTCCGGTGCTGGCACCACGCGCCACCGCTTGCTGCCTTTACTGGTTAAGCCGGGCCAGCCGCTCATCAAAGGACGGGTATTGCGGAAACGGTTTCCGTGCTTCGTCATACGCTACACCGAGTTCCCCGTGCGCCTTGCTCAGTTCAAGCACGTAGTCGCCGTAGTCACCCAATTCCTCATCGCTGGCACTTTCATCTTGTGTCAATAATTCATATTTTTTTATCTCGCTCTCCACCGACCGGATGGCCAGCAAAAGCGTGCTAATTGTCAATTCCATATGTTCTCCAGGTAATTAGATTTCAATGAGCTGGGCTTCCATGTAGCCCAATGCGATCAAAAATAGTTCAAGTGGCATATCATTTTTTGGTGCAATGGTATAGTGGTTGCCGCCATTTTTGTTATAGCCGTCCTGTGCGCTACCGGAAACACCTTCGCCGTCCGCATGTCTCGTGCGCTAAACTATGCCAACATGCCGATTTCGGCAAAGCTAACCAAGGCGCATAAAGTTACCACCATGACTGGGGCGGACGGGCAGCTATATATCTTTCGGGTTCGCGAACTAAAGATTTATTTGGCTGCCGCGTTGGGGGTGACACCGGTCAAGGTGTTCAAAGATTTCGATAAGGCGTTCATGGGCCACCGTGGCATTGTTGTATTCGATGTAATGGGCTGGCCCGGTGCTGGGGGCCATATTGCACTCTGGGACGGAAAGGTGTTCCGTGAAAACGCGCACGATGACTACCGCAACCAACGGGATGATCCAACGACCGCAATCAACGAAGGTACGACGACGGGAATGACTTTATGGCACCTATAACCACACGCCAACCGCCCGTAGTGGCACACCGGAACCGGCATCAGATCGCATGCTGGGCTGCTGGTCGTTTTTTTTGTACAGCAACACTGTTGTGCCTGTTGGTTGGCCCTGTCACTGCTGCGCCCAAATTCCCGGAAAAAGAATTTATTCTTGCCAAGCACTACGTATTGGCCGCCTGTGTTGTCGCGCGCTACCCCGGCACACCGCTGGCCAAAGAGGCCGACGCGTGGGCAGGTGTGCTGGTTGAGGAGGGTAGTCTGGGGGCCGCAGCCTACCCGGCCTTGAGCAAGCTGGGGCATAGCGCACCCGCGCCCGCTGCAACACAGTTTGGCGTGGTTTTGCGCTTGGCCAGTTGTGCGGAGTTTGTGGCGCGCGATGATGTGGCGGCCAAAATAAGAAGTGCAATGGGCCGATGAGGGGAAAGGGCTTGTGCATGCCAGTGAAAAAGGCAATCATTGCACGCTATCGGCACGGCTTGGTCAGGCAAATTGATGTGAAATGGCCAGAACCAGATGTGCCCGAAGGCGCGCGATTAGGCCACCGTGCACTGGGGCTTGAGAATTACGAAGAATAGCTGCCAAGCATGGGCGGCAACATGGTGGCACCGGTAGCAATTGCGCAGGACAGTTATGCCACGCAGGCCTTGTTTAAAGCGGGACAATCACCAATGAGCACGGTGAAAGATACTCAGTCGATTTTTCGGGGGGCATATTCAACAGGTAAAATAATTTCCGAGCAAGAATTTTCGCGACAAGTTCCACGATTCTGGTGTTTTTTTCGCCAATTCATGACTGTTTCACCGCCATCAGACTGCAACCAGTTGGGCGTGCCACTCGCCAGTGCCGTGCTTTCATTCAAGCAGTTTCGTGGCCCCTTCACGAGGTTGCCAACAACCCAGCACGCAATGAAGAATTTCCTATGGCGGCGTTGGTGCTGCCGCTCATATACTGTTGCTGCGTTTGCCTTGGCCACTCATTGACGATGCCAAAGGGCCGTGGTATGGTTTGGCTCGCATCTAATACCTCTTTTTATGTTTGCAACTTTCACAAGGAGATTGCTGGATGAGTAACCGGATTTTATCGTGGGCAATACCGGTGAAATACCGTGGCATGCCAATGATGGCGTGGGGGGTTGTGGCCTTGTATTTAACCACTTTTGCCTCATTCAGTTGGCTAAATTTAATTACTTCATTGGCAATGATTTGTGCCGGGCCTGCCATGTTTATTTATGGCAAGCAGTTGGCCACAAAGGTGAAATAAGTAATTTTCTATCTGTTTGCTGACTTACTGCTTAAGTGTCAGCACGAACCGGCCAAGTGCACTTGCGGCAGCGCTGCTGGTGGTACGCCATGGTATAACTGCGAGTTCGCCCACCGACTACTGCTGCGCGCAGGTAACAACAGTAATAGCCAGCTATTAGCCAATTTTCCAGCAACACCGCACGAGAGGGGTCTGGCTTGCTACGCGATCCGGGCCAGATCGAGCACTGGGTAAAAGGCGTGGCTGTCGGATTTGAACCGGTTTGCGGTGATACCGGCGCAGCAGCGAATTGCAGCCAATCGGGTAATTGCGCCAGCCGCACCCGTGTTGCACAGTGCCGATTTGCCAGCGTCTGACGCTCGATTTGTCACTGCGGCGGCCAACGGCGCAAAGCGGCAGCAAGCAGTGAGCAATCCAGAACAGGCTGTCAGTAATAAGCCGGTTCGAGCGGCGTCTGGTACGCTACGTTCGTTGGGCGATAGCCCGAAACCGGTAAACACCGCTGCCAATGGGATTATTCTGTCGGCTTGGCCTGTTGCCGCTTGACCAGTGCCAAAATCGCGTTTTTGATGGTTGACAGCACCGCAGCCGTATTAAACGGCTTGATGATGAAGCCATGCACGCCCTGCTGCATGTACGATTGCAGGGTTGCCGCATTCAATTCGCTGCAAACCAGAAAAACCAATCCCTTGGGCAGGGTTTGCCGAATCTGTTGCAGCAATTGTTGCCCGTCTTCACACAATTCGCGTTCAACGCAAACAAATTGCGGCTGATGCTTGATCATCAGGGCCAGCCCCTGTCTGCCCGAACTTGCTTCGGCCACCATTTGATGCCCGCCTGAGACCAGCACTTGACGCAACAAATCACGTGTGATTGAGTTATCGTCAAGAATGATTCCTTTCAACATAATGCGCCACCCTTTTTCCTTTACTACATCAAAGATCAATGCTGTGCTGCCCAAACCAGGGTTTTCCAACTAACGCCAAGTGTGACATCGGTTTTTAATGTCAGCAACTGGCGTGACAGATACAGTTGTTCACGTCCGGCACGCAGGCGCTGCCCCATTGCGTCGGATAATATCCCGGCCCCGGCCATCACCCCTTCCAGACTACCATAGGCCCGCAACAATTTGGCTGCGGTCTTGACGCCAATTTTCGGCACGCCCGGAATATTATCTGCTGCATCGCCGACAAAGGCCAGCAGATCGACCAATAATTCCGGCTCGACACCAAATTTTTGTTCAACCCAGCGCCGGTCATGCGCTTCGTTTTTGAAATGATCCCACAGCAAGGCCCCGTCTGCGATCAAACAATGCAAATCCTTGTCGCTGCTGGCAATCACGGCGGCGCCGCGTGCCTCGCGCAGCCAGCGCAGCACGCCAGTTGCAATCACATCATCGGCTTCTACACCGGGAATGCATAACACCTGCAAGCCCCAGCTTTGCAACAGGGTAAAAAAATCGGGCAATCCCTGCCGCAACAGGGCTGGGGTTTCGGGTCGCTGGGCTTTGTAGGCCGGGTACAGTTCATGCCGCCAGGTGCTGCCAGGCGCATCAAAGGCCAGCAATACATGGCTGGGGGCCTGTTGCTGCAACAGCCGGGTGAAACTGGCGCGCATTGAGGCAAACGCCTGCTCTGCTTGCTCTACCTGCCCGGCTTCGGATGGTGGACTGAAATTTGCGCCGCCCGCCGGAGCGCCGCCCGCCGGAGCGCCGCCCGACGGAGCGCCGCCCGACGGTACGCCCGCTTCATAGATGCGGCGCACCAGTGCCATGCCGTCGATTGCCAATAACTTTGCCATGCCAGCTTAGTGAATTTGCAATGGTGCAACCAGTGGCAGGTCAAGGATGAAGCGGGTACCGTGTTCAAGGCTGCTTTGTACTGAGATCATGCCATTGAGTAGTGAGGTGACGATATTGTAACTGATCGACAAACCCAGACCACTGCCGCCCTGCCCCATTTTGGTGGTGAAAAACGGGTCAAAAATACGCTTGATATCGGATTCGACTATGCCCACGCCATTGTCGAAGAATTCGATCAACACCCGCTCCGCTACTTCTTGCCGTGCGCTAAGACGCATTTTTCCGGCTTCCCGCCCTTCAAAGCCATGTAACAGGGAATTGTTGATGAAATTTGAAATCACTTGGCCATAAGGGCCGGGATAGCTGTTCATGTTGATGTCGAGCGGCATTTCCAGTTCAATCTGGTGCCCGGCAATCCGGATCTGGTTGGTCATGGTAGCCAAAATTTCGTGGCTGGTTTGTTCCAGATTGAACATGCGGCGCTGGGCGGTGGTGCGATCCATGGCCACCTGTTTGAAACTCGATACCAGATCTGCGGCGCTGGAGATGCTGCGCTGGATCACGGTCGATGCTTCCTGCACATCTTCCATAAATGACAGCAAATCGGTGCGCTGCAATGGTGCATTCAGTTTTTGTGAAAAGGCATCGATCTGTACCTGCATTTCGGATACCATCATCAGGCTGTTTCCCAGCGGGGTATTGAGTTCGTGCGCCACCCCGGCCACCAGCGAACCGAGTGCCGCCAGTTTTTCCTGCTCCACCAGTTGCTCCTGGGTTTGCTGCAACTGGCGATAGGTGTTGGCATTATCAAGTGCAATCGCAACATAGGCACACAGGGTACGGAAGATCAAGAGTTCGCGCTCGCCGTAGGCTTTTTCCTGATCCGACTGGATCGACATCACGCCCAACAGGCGCTGATCGATGATCAAGGGCGCATACAGCAAGGTAAGCATCTGGCGCGTGCCGGGGACGTGGTTCGGATTGATGTCGGTCGGGGTGAGTTCGAGCAAAATCTCGCGCCGTTCGCGTGCGGCACGGGCCGCATTCGAGAGCGTGGAATCGAGTGGTATCCAGGTTTTGGGCAAGGCTTTGCCATCTTCGCGCACGTAGGAAAATTCCAGCGCAGTGCTGCCGGGTACGGTGCGATAGATCGATAACACCGGCGCATTGAGCAGATGGCCAACATGACGATACAGGATGTCGAACACGGCTTCGGCTTCCAGATTGGCGGTAATGTCACGCCCAATATCGCCCATTTGGCGCAAGGTGGTCACGGCCTGCGCCAAATCGGTATTGGCCTGCTGCAAATTCTGGTTCGATTCCATCAATTCGGCGGTACGCTGGGCAACGCAATCTTCCAGGCCGGCATTGAGCGATTGAATTTCGGTGATGTATTCATACGCTCTGAGCGAGGCGATGATGGCGGTGGACAGTTTTTGCGCCGAGATATCGGTTTTGGCCATGTAGGCGTCGATTTCGTAGGTGCTGACCACGTCTTGCTCAGGTGCATGGCCGGGCTGGCCGGTACGCAATATCAACCGAATCGAACGGTTTTTTAATTCCTGGCGGATCCGGTGTACCAAGTCCAACCCGGCGGTCTTGGTTTCCATCACCACATCGACCAGTGCCAACGCCAGATTCGGTTCATTTTGCAAGACTTCCCACGCGGCACCGGCCGACATGACGCTAATTAAACGTAGGCCACGCTCGCGAAAACGAAAACTGCGCAAAACCAGCCGGGTGACGGCGTGCACCTGATCATCATCGTCCACCACCAAAACATTCCATGGCGGCAGCTCGACGCTATCAGCCGGTTCCGGCTCGTCTTCTTCAATCAGCAATAAATCCTCGGTTTGCTCGTTCATGCGAATCTCGGTACCTTGGCGGTAATCATGGTGAGGCGGCAATTGACGACAACTGGCGATAATTGCCGACAATCGGGATGGTGCTGCAATCAGGCCTGCCCGGTTCAATTTGCTACCGGGCCTCCCCCTCTGGCCGGGCCATAATGGAACTGTATCATAAGTGTCCTGCGCAAAACCATGTTGCCGAGCCAAATGCACACCCGAAGCTGGCACGAATCAGCCCGCTATTGCCATCAAGCCACAAGAGCCCCCCTCTGGCAAGCTGCTTCTGGCGTTGGATAAAAAAAACCCGGCGAACCGGGTTTTTTATCATTGCTGGTTTGCTTCAGACCACTGGGCCAACTTCGGTTACGTTGTCGTTACCATCGGCAAATTCATTCCACAGGTCAGGCCGTTGTTTGACCTTGATGTAGCGCGAAGCCAGAATCTGGCAGCCGCCAATCGACGCCATGGTGTGGTAGGTACCTGGGCAACGCAAAATCAGCGAACCTGGCAGATAGGTCACGCCGTTTTCGATGTAGTCACCGGTCAACACCAGCACCATTTCATGGCCCATATGTTCATGCAGGGCCACAAACGCACCCGGAGCATACTTCAGAATCGCCAGATCCGGGCCTTGCTCATCTTCAGCCAGGGTGCTGAAAATGACGTGGATATCAATGTCCTTGCGTACTTCGACCTGATACGGTACAAACTTCAGTTCTGGCGGTACGGTAACGTTTTCCATGCCACCGAATTTGAATTCGCGGTCATTGATCGAGTTGTATGGGAACGGCTCAAACTTGACCTGGCCGTTGCTCATCAAGACGCCCTTGGAGGCGACTGGACCGTCACCGGCTTTCTTTTTGTTGTAACCCCAGCTCGGACGCTTGGCCATTTGATCATTTTCAGACATAATTTTCTCCATTCATTTACATTAATTTGCTAAAACTGAGCTACAAACTCAGATTAATTGACATTGATTCATTAAAATTAATTCTTACGCAGCATTTATTTTTCGTTGCTCCTGGCTTAAGCCATTGTAGCCCCAGCTCTTGCCATCAATTTCCTGCACAGAAATATAGTTTGGATGTGCAGCACTGCCCAACACCTCGGTGACCAGTTTCCAGCATTCGGCCATCCATTGCGCCTTTTCTTCATCGGTATTGGTGCCCTTGGTCACCAAAATACTCAATTCGAAGATCGCTTCATCATCATTTTTCATCGCGCCACCGACATACCATTGCGCCGGTTGATCGATGGCTTCAAAGCGCACCACGATCACTTTCATATTCTTGCGCAAAATCGATTCTGTCAAGGCCGACAGTCCCTGCGCCAGACGGGTTCTGACTTGTTCCGATCCAATTTTGTTGGACTTAAAGCTGATTAATGGCATGGTTGATCCCCAGTAAAAAATATCATCGTCATACTCATGCTCCCGATAATCACCAATACTTCGGATACTTGCCTTCACGCGTGGCATTGTTAAACAGCAAAGCCACCAGAACCAGCAAAACCGACCCTATCAGCGTCGGAAACACCAAAAACTCCCAACCCGGCGCAGCGGCCAAAAACACGATCACCGGGTTTGAACCAGCCGGCGGGTGAACCGTGCGGGTCAGCATCATTACCGCAATCGCCGTCCCCACCGCCAACGCTACCGACCACCATTCCTGCCCCAAGACAAGGGCAAACAGCAAACCGACCAAGGTACTAAAAAAGTGCCCCAAAACGACATTACGTGGCTGTGAAAATGGCACATCCGGATAACCAAACACCAACACACATGACGCACCGAACGACCCCAGCACATAAAGCTTGGGATCCGCATCCAAGAACGCCGCTAGCCCGGCAATCACAACCAGGGTAATACACCCTCCCAACCAAGCCATGCCAACATCACGCATTTTAGGCTTGGGTGGCAACGCTGCGCCATCGCCCCGCATCTTTTCAAAAATATTACTCATCGGCTTCCCATGCAATTGAAGTGTCCCAACCTGATGCTTGGCCGTGCCAACCGGTTGGTGAAGGGCGACAGGGCACGCCGCAAGAAAATCAGCGCAGCGAACAGCTTACACTACCTACTGCCCCTGTGAATCAACATCACCCGCTATCAGTCGCAATTTAGCGACATAAGATACAGTAAAAAAACAATCCTTGCAGCAAGATCTTGGCAGGGCTTGACCTGTGTCAAAATCGTAGGTACTATGTTGGCGTTTTTTCAATGACACCAACTAACCTGAACTTGGTGCCATTGGGCTTGAAACGACTTGCCATGTACCCGTTTTCAGCGTCATGATTATACGAAAAAAATTTCCCATAATCAACTTCCATTACTCATTAGACTTTTTTATATTTGTATCAAATCCGCCCCATTCAAGCCAAAATACCCGTCTTTTCAACATAAATTTAGCAAATTTCTGGATTTGACTTGACAGCCTGCCGAACCAGTCGTATAGTCTCATGCTCTTTGGTGATATAGCTCAGTTGGTTAGAGCACAGCACTCATAATGCTGGGGTCGGTGGTTCAAATCCACCTATCACCACCAGAATCCCACAAAAAGCCACGCGTGTCGTGGCTTTTTTATTCCCGTTTTTTATTCTCTGTTTACCTCGCCCCCCATCCCAGAGTAATATCGTATCAGCCTATTAGCGCGGAGGGGTTATTCATGCATGCGGATCATCAACAACTGGCACTGGAGCAAGTTAGCGTTGGCATGGTGCTCTCTGATGATGTCATCGACGACCACGGCGCAGTGCTGCTGGTCAAGGGCAGCGTTCTCACCACGGCCATGCTGGTTGGCCTGGCACGGCACCGGATTGAAACAGTACCCATTGCACTGCAAAGCGAACCAGAGGCGGAGCAGGCCGCCGATCAGGAGCAGGTTTTGCAGCGGTTGGCGTTTTTGTTTCGGCACGAGTCAATTGATGACGCCAGTAGCCTGTTGCACCAATATCTCCAACAATACCGGCTAGGAGCCAATACATGAATGAACTCACATTTGATGATGTGATACGGCAGTTGAAAGATTTGCCGTCCCTGCCTGCAGTGGTCATGGAATTGCTCAATAGTCTCGATTCAGACGACATTGAAATTGCCACTGTGGCGAAAAAAGTGGCACTTGATCAAGCCCTGACCGCTAAAACCTTGCGTCTGGCCAATTCAGCCAGTCACGCCAAGCATGTCAAGGTAACCACGATTGCCCATGCGATTACCTTTCTCGGCTTTCAAACTGTACGCAACCTGATTACCACCGCCGCCATTACCGGCTGCTTTCCAAACGGTCGCTGTCCGGGCTTTGACGACAAGGCGTTCTGGCTCCATTCGATTGCCACCGCTGCCTGTGCCAAAATTCTGGCCCGCAATCTCGGGTTTAATCAGGATTATGCGTTTACGGCTGGTCTGTTGCACGATATCGGGCGGCTGGTTCTGGTAACGCAGTTTCCCAAACAATATGCCGAAGCACTGGCGTTTCGCAAAAAACATGATTGTCATATGCTCGATGCCGAGCGCGAGGTACTGGGCATAACCCACGTGATTGCCGGTACCGCGCTGGCCGAGCACTGGCAATTTTCCGAAACCATGCAAATTGGCATTGCCGGACACCATGCGCCCGATATTCCGGGTGCCGGTTTTCTGTCGGCGATTGTCCATGTGGCCGATGCGATTACCCATGGACTGGATCTGGCACAGCAAACCGATGATATCGTACCGCCGATTTCACTGGTGGCCTGGCACGCAGTGGGTTTAAGTGGTGAAAACTGTGGCCAGATATTCCGGGAAACCGAGTTGCAACTGGAAGAGGCGAGTCGGATTTTGCTGGCTTGAACCCATGAGCATATCAGTGAAAATAGGCGACGACCAAATAGATGTGATTTTTTACAACTTTATCGCGATTACGGATTAATCGGCACCTTGCCGACACCTTGCCATCTGCCTTACCACCAGGAACCATTATGAGCCTCGCAGGAAAAACCCTTTTTATTACCGGTGGCAGCCGAGGCATTGGTCTGGCAATCGCGCTGCGCGCCGCGCGTGACGGTGCCAATATTGCGATTGCTGCCAAAACCGCTGATCCGAATCCGAAACTGGAAGGCACGATTTACAGTGCGGCCGATGCAATTGAGCGGGCGGGTGGCCACGCGCTGCCGCTGATGGTTGATATCCGGGATGAAGAGCGGGTCAAGAGCGCCGTCGATGAAACGGCAGCCAAATTTGGTGGGATTGATATTTTGATCAACAACGCCAGCGCAATTCGCCTGACCGGT
>JACCDS010616811.1_pt1 | contig 11762 bp, 7 predicted proteins | sample 7446441 | NCBI WGS metagenome assembly JACCDS01 (sample SAMN15323445, study PRJNA562643) | freshwater metagenome | isolation source: river surface water | place: USA:Blue River Watershed | collected 2017-08-17 | reverse complement strand
ACCACCGATTTGCCATGCCAGGTCGCCCCACAGCGTGCGCACCACTTGTCCATCACGCTTCACCGGTTGATTGGGCGAGGACTTGATGCCGTCCAAGACCGCAATGCGGGCACGGGGCAACTCGGTGATCTGGGCTGCATTCAGGATATCGCCCATGCCCTGAAGCTCACTGGCCGGCACCTCACCCTTGGCCATGTGGTACACCGCCAGCATGGTGTGCGTCTTGCCACCGCCAAATGCGGTCTGCAGTTGAATCACCGGGTCGCCGCCTTTGCCTGCAAGGCGCTTGACCACGGAATCGAGCAGTAGACGCATACCCTCGGTGATGAAGGTGCGCTGGAAGAACAGGGCCGCGTTTTGGTACTCGCCGGTAGCAGTACCTGCATGCACACGTGATAGGTCCGCTGCGAACTCAGCTTGCTGAAACGTGCCCTTGAGTACGTCTTCGTGAGGAACGGCGATCTCGCGCCAGGGTTTCAGTGCCATCTATTTAGCTCCCGGTAATTCGAAGGTTGCCGGCAACGTAGCCGTGGTGTCTTGCTCCACCGCCGCCGAAGACTGGTGGCGCGGTAAGCGTTTCTGGCATGGTTTCTGCGGCGCCACCGATTGCGACAGCCAACTGTGGGTAGACCGTCTCCAACTCAACCGGCATATCAGCCATCCAGTCGGGTCGCGGGTCGACAGCCTGTCGAAGGATCCGGTGTCCCTTCACGTCAATCGGCCCCTTACCCAGGGCCTGCATCATCGGCAGCGGCGAACTGCCCCCTGTCAGGACAACGTTTAATCAGACGCCATCCATGGCCAGCCAGCGAAGCCAGGTTTCATCAACAGCCTCCAGTGACTTCTTGAATCCAGCCTCTACGGCTTGCGCGAAGCGCTTCACCTTCTCATCGGCAAGAAACTCGTCTAGGGCCACCTCGCCGACGGTGCCATCTGCCAGGACGTACTCAAGCTTTCCCGTCTTAAAGAGGGTCTCTTTCAATCCACGGATTCGACGGCTCAGGTCTGCCAGGATCATGCGGCCCGAGTTGTCACTGAGATCGATCGACTCACGTTGGGCAATAAATCCGCGTAACAGGCCGTCCACCTTGTCGCCGGCCTGCATCAGCCCCTGGATCGAGGCGGGCACTTGGAACACACGGAAATCGTCCTCGTCAGGTCGATGCGTAGATATAAACAGACCAAAGTCTGTGGTGCCGGCCCCAACATCGACCACCATGAAGGCATCGCGGGCGTTCTCGCTGTCGGCAAGTGCACCCGCGGCAACGGCGACTGGTTCGGGAACTCCGTCGTCGATCAGATACTCAGGTCGTTTGTCCAGTGCTTTGATCTGCTCTACAGCAGACTTCAACTCACCCACCGGAATGCCACCCTCCCATCGGTCTGTGAACGTGTCCGCAAGGATCTGCGCTTCCGCCAACATCCTGCGCATCAAGCCATCTGCCCACTTTGTCTGCACCGGATCAGGCCAGCAAGGCCTGGCGAAGCGTCGCTTTGCGTACCGTGGCTGATCCACGCCTTGATAGGCCAATGAGCATTCCGCGATGTCTGTCAGGTAGGCCAGATAGATCCGGATCAAATCACCTTCAGTCAACCGATAGGCGGTCGGGTTCATTGCCGGCTTGAGTACACAGGCTTCGCCATCCAAGTTGCCCTCTCTTCGAAGGCTCAGCCAACCCTTGATGGAATCCAGCCGCTCGCGACCTGAATCAACCAGGTCCTGACTTTGCTCAATGGCTTCGAAGCCAAAGTAGGCCTTTCCATCGTCAGCAATAAAGACCGACGAGGGCAGCGTATATCCCTGACGTCCGGCCTCTGTACCCAATTCGAGATCCAGGTACTTGTCCGGGAACACCGTCGCGAACGCCTTGGACATTGCCGTTCCGAAGTCAAGGCACAGCAGCACCTCTGGATCGGTCACTTCATCGCGTTCGATAGACCCCAAAGCAAGCGCAACCGTAGGCAGCGCCGGTGCAGACAAGGTGGAGGCATCTTTAGCGTCAGCGTCTACCGAGTCTGTGAATGGCGGTAGTGACGTGGCACCGCTTACAGCAGCTCCTGTCCCCCTTTGAGAGGTAGAGACAGGACCAGCCTGCTCACTGGCCTCGGAAGTGAGGGAATCGCCCTCTCCGTGCAAGGCAGCCAAGGCGATTTGCAAGGCCTTGCGCTCCAACGATGAGACCGCACCGATGGTTTGATCACGCTCGATGCGCTCCAGCAAGCTGGAAATCAAAATTGCAGCAGTGTTCTTGTCCAAAGCTTCCTCCTTGAAGACTTGTCAACCATCTGGGCGCGAGGCCCCAGTTACTCCACGAGCCCCTTGGTCACGACGTCACCTGTGCCACCATCAGCTCGCTTGCGAACAATGGCCGGCTGTTTGACCACCATGCGTTGTCGAGGTGTCCCACCCACAACCGTAAAAAACTTCGTCGACATCTCGATTTCCTCCCCCGGCACCCCGTAAAGATCCAGCCCTCGCAAGGCGGCTGCCTGCTCCAACTGGATAGCAAGCGCCTGCACGCCATCAAGCAGCGCCTGCGCGGACGGCACCAGCCCAGGGTCATAAATTTCCAGGTTCGACACCAATGCGTTACTGACTCCATCGCGAAGCGCCCGAGCCTTGCGTGCTGCTTGAAGGGCAAGGCCGATGCTTTCATCTGCGTTACTGGCAGCAGCCTCGATTGCCGAGCTGCTGGCTTGTCTCAAGTTGCGAATCCGTCCATGTTCAAGCCAATCTCGAACCTCCTCATTGAGTTCGGGATGGCGAGCGGCCAACTCACGCGCCAGAGCCCGCGCCCGCTCCGGGTGGTTGCAAAGCACATCCAACTGCGACAAGAGTGCTTGGTCACGTTGACCTTGCCGTCCTAGCAGAACCAACGCCTCAGACACATCCGTAATCAACCGCTCCAGTGGCTTCTGCAACTCAGCGGACCACGATCGTCCTCCACCCAGTCGGCGGCAGTAATCAACCACCCGATACATAGAGGGATCTGCAACGACCGAAATGCGGGTGCGGACGATGTCATGCACCAGCAACAAGACTTGTCGGATCAGGTCGATTTGTGCCTTTTCATCTTGTGGCTTACCTACAGCCATCAACGGCGCACTGATCCACTCATACAGTGCGACACCCAAGTCATTACCAGCATCAAGTTCACTTTCGAGCAGAGCCTCGCGCAGCGCCTCGATCGCACGCGCAAGGCGACGCGCCATGGTGTCGCCTGGAGCTTGCGTTTCTGGAATGCAGACCTCGAACGCCTTTACCAAGCTGCGCAGCATGTCAGCCAGGTTGGCGGCCTGCGCCATCAAAGCCATCACCATTTCCAACCGGGCTTTTTCTGCCGTCGGCTCTTCGGCGATGGAACGAGCCAAATAGTCGGGCATCCATGGCTCAGACATCTGGGCGCACGCTCGCGCCAGATTCAATCGATCATCGCCATTGGACAGCAGCTGCATGCTGGGCAAGGGCTCGGCAAAGGCAGGTCGCAGCTGCTGCAGCATCTCAGGCGTCCAGCGTTTGACGATCTGCGTCAGGCGAATGCATTCAGCGATTGCCAACATCCGATGACCGGGATTCTCGGCAGTCATCGCTTGCTGCAACAGATGGTTCCGGCCTGACGTTATGGCCGGATCATCAGCCTGCTTGGGCAATACCTTGGCTGCACTCAGCGTGGAGAGAGCCTCGCGTCGGTCTTCCGGGGAAGTCGACGCATCTGCAAACCTCGCCAAGGCCAAGGTAGCCTCCGGACTCAAAGATGTACTTGTCGCCATTAAGCCTCCCTCAGATATCCAACGAGCTCTGTGTGCCAATGACGCCCGCCTCACCAGCGGCCTGCTCGATGGCGCTCCATGCAGTGACGAGCTCGTTGTAGGCGCGAGCATCGTCTGTCCAGCCCTTGCGCTCGCACAAGGTGTAAAGCCGATAGGCCAAAGCGCGGATGGGCTCTGCGCGAGCCGGCATGCGCGCAAGCAAGACACCAGCCGCCGACTCGCCATCCTGATTCAACGCCCGAATGAGATGGTGCAGCGCCTCCCATACAGATAATCTAGAGTCGGTTTCAGGCGACCAATCGCGCGGTAGTTCTGACCAGCGCAACAGGCGCAACTCCCCCTTCCCAGACTCCACTACGCCCGTCGCCTGCAAACCCGCAACGCTGGTGCCCTTCGCTCGGGCGAGTACGTCGGCCTCCCCGAATCGGCCCGTTGCCCATCCTTGCTCTTCGAACCAATGCAGACAAAACTGCGTGTCGTGGTCGAAGTCATCCTCGGCAAGGAATCGGTTGATCAGCTGTAGCGCTGTCTTAACTCGCATCGGCGTTCCGTCGGCTTCGAGTACCGCTGCGTACTGGCTGAAGATCGCCATTCCCGGGCCGATGATGGCTTGCGAAAGGTCAACCGGTGCAACAGGCGAGTTCACACCTCCACGGGTCATTTCATCTAGAGCGACCGGTAAGGCTGAATTGAGCTCGCGAATGAACTCACGGCGGCTAATCGTTGGTGCATCAGTAGATCGCCTGCGGCACACCAGCACAATACTTGATGCCAGCGCGTTACTCCCTTGGCCTCGCGAGCGAGTATCTCGTTCAGTCCGAACAGGCCACGTCCCTGTTATTGCCAAACCTGCGCTCAAGACCGCATCAAGAAAAGTCTCCCAACCGGTGCTTGCAGTGGAGCCTTCGCTGTCAGTGTCGGATTGCTTGAAGGCGTAGTAAATGGTGATTGGATACGCTGGATGAGATTGAACAGATAGCCGATGCATCGCAGAAGTCATGCCGTGGAGAAAAAATCTCTCGGCTTCAGCCCTTCCGCCGTGCCTATTCGGGTCTGCCACCAACTCGCTGGACTTTGGAGTGCTTATCGTTGAGAAGAGACCTGGCAAGCACGTACGGAGCGAGCGCCGAAGCCACGGATAAAAGAAGTCTGCGAGGTCTGCGTAGCCAATGTTGTCGTAGTACGGGGGGTCTGTCGAAATTACAGGTTCACTGCCCAAATTTATGGGAGTGGCGCAGTCGTGCTGAAATGCTGATCCCGGAGCTGATGCAGGCAACTGCTCAACCGTTCTTGAAATGCCTTCAGTCACGGCGTCAAAAGATAGACCGCCAAACAAGGGCGACGACTCAGGGAAATCCCAGGCCATGGGTATCGCCTGCTTAGTAAAAAGGTGCCCGATGTTCTGATTTGTCGGATTCCAAGTGCAGGCCGAGTTGTTGTAATCAACCAGTTTATCGAGTGCAAGAGCGAGATAAACGCGAACTGCGTCTGCGTAAGCACGCGCACCGCGGCCGCCGTCCTCAAGACTGCGCTGATCGTCATTCCCCCATCGTTCGATTGCGCGCTGATGAACATCTTCTCCAGCATCTGAAATCAACTGAGAAATCACCGCCATCGAATGAAGCTGGCGAGGCATAAACAGATCACCAAAAACCCCCTGCCTAAAGTAAAGCTGCGCACTGAATCCGAGCGCTTTTTCGGGCAGTGGATTCTCCGGTTTCCAATTTGCTTGCAGCTCGATAGCGGCGCTTTCGAGATCCTCTGAGGCTTCCACAAAAACCTTTGACCTCCGTCCTTCGCAGACGATCGCCATTAACCTGTACCCGATTCGACCGGCTCGCCCTTCTTCCTTTACGTAATCCCCTGATATTGGCGCCCTAGAAAGCAGGCATTCAAAATTCGCCCCGCGGCCAAGCTTGGTTCCGGACTTGGCGCGCTCGGGAATGTCTCCGGTCCGCAGTTCAAATCTAATGTGTCCGTTTTCAACAGTCGGCTCGACATAAAACTCTTTGCCTGCCTTGCTCGACAGCACAAATGTTGATGCAATAGGCACATGAACATGAGAAAAGCCAGGGCTGGGACTTCTGACGGTTCGCGTCCAGATCCACGCAATTGGCTCTAGAAGTTGATCGGCGTACGGCAGGAGATCTGGTCTTTTCGAAGCCATCTCTCTGGTGACTTGGACTTTTGGATAAATATCCCGTAGGTCGCGCAGCGCGCGATCACGCACCCATTTGCCATATCGACGCACATCTTCTGCCAACCCCTTGGGGCCATTCCAATCGCTCCAATCTAGAGCTTGTGTACCGCTGTGCTCAACAGGCCCCACCGGTTCCCGGTCGCGGAACTTGGAGGGGATCTCTAGCAGAGCTTTGTTGATGGTTACAGCGACTGGATTCAGGTCGCTCGCGAAAGATCTAAGACCAAGACGTTGTGCCTCCAAAGGAATTCCGCCCCCTCCAGCAAAGGGATCTTGAAAGATGGGCACGGAATCTCGCTCATACTTCTCGGTGAAGTCAGAGTTGGATTTGTTTAGATCGTATGTTTCTTGCCACGACTTTTTGATCTCATGAAACGCATCCCTCATCAGATCAGCATCAGAGGAATTGTCCCATGATGCAAGCCGAATAAGGATTGAGAAGAGTCGCTCTCTTTCCGCCTTGGCTTTCTCCTTATTGACCCCCCGGCCCAGGCTTCTTTCATAGCCAGGATCGTTAACCATTTGCGCAAAGATAATGGCGCGGGCCGCCGCGAGCGGGCGTCTCGCCCACCATTGATGGAGATTTCTAGGATGGCCCTTGAGAAAGGGGTTGCTTTTCTCGTCTGCTGCGAGAGCGTTAATCTCATTGAGAGGTAGAGCTACCTCAATGAGCTTCTTGGGGGCCTTGACAGTCGCCATGTGTTGTTATTCCTTTAGGCTGGCTGCTGCGCGCGGGCGAGCAACTGATCGAGATCGAGGTTAATACTGGTCACAGCCCAGTCGGGCTCTTGGGTAAAGGGCTGCCGCACGTAGAACGGTCCTTCATGCTGTTCACCGTCGACCATAACGATGGCCAAGATGAACTTATCGGACTGGTTGAGGCCGTAGAGGATCTCGTTGCGCGTGACGGTGATGGTGGTCTGGCCTTTTGCGCGACCTTTGACTTCGATGTGGCGCGAGGGAGGTAGGCGACCATCCAGCGCCTTGGGCAGGCTGGTGACATCCCATCCGCACTTGTCGGCCGACACGTCGATGACGTCATGGCCGAGCGCACGTTCGGCGTCCATCACGGCTCGCATCGCGATCTGCTCGACACGGGCCCGTGCCGCGGCGTCGGCTGCCCACCCCGGCTGGCCCTTGCGCTGCAGTAACAGGCCGGCAGGGATGACGAGTGAGCCGCCGAGGATCACCGGCGTGGCGGAGATGACGTGGCGCATGGCCAGCAGCTCCTTCTCGCGCGTCTCGCGGCGGGCGGTCAGGTCATCGATGGTTCGGCGCACGTTCTCCAACGTCAGGCGCACGTCCTTGCCAGCGGCTATGTCGTCCTGCAGCTTGATGTAGCGGTCGGACCAGAAGTTGATCTCCTTGACCAGGCGCTCGTGGACCGCGGCCAGCGTCTTGTCGACCGTCTGCTCGCGGCGGACACGCACCTCGTCAAAGTGCTCGGGAACGAGGTGGGTGGACGCGTGAGCCAGTGCCAACTGCTCCAGATCCTTGGCAATCCAGGGCGCAGCAAGCACGTCCTCAATCAACGCCATATCGGCGGAAGCCAGCGGCTCCAGGTCCAGGTGCGGCGCCCAGCCCGCATTGATGGCATTGCCCATGGGGTCGATCTCGACAAACTGCATGCGGCGCGACACCACATGCACCGGGTCGGCGCCTTCCTTCACCGAGTGGTCGATGATGAACATCACCTTCGGCATCAGGCCCATGTCGCTTGGATCTACGAGAACGGCACCTTGCTTGAGCTTGCTGCGGTGGGCTTCCAGCACCAGGTCCGTCACCGACTGCATCAGCGGGTGACCGGGGTGCAGCAGGCTGGCCATCGGCGCACCGACGCGATCCGTCAGGCGCACGAACTGTTTCTCGAAGCAGACGCGCTCGTAGCGGCGCAGAACCGGGTCGGCATTTCGGCGGTCACGCCCGGTGATCTGGCGATCACGCTCGCGGATGATGGCCGGGACGTTGGTGATCTCGTAACGCCCAGGCTCGCGCGGGCGTAACTCGCCGCCCAGCTGCTGGAAGGCCTGGCTGAAGAACGAGCGGATGAAGAAGGGCTGCAGCTTGCGGGCTTCGGCCTTTTCCATCTCCTCCTTGACAGCGAAAAGGCGCTTCTCGTCCATCACCTCTTCGCACAGCGCATTGCGCTTGATGATGTTTTCGAGGTGCTGGGTGTCCAACGCACCCTCCACCTTACGAAGTAGCCGGGCGCGGACCTCGGGGTCGGAGCCGTACCGGATGGCTTCAATCAGCAGGTCTTTGAGGCTGCGGTCTTCGAACACCTCGCCCAGGATGTCGAACACGCGGCCGCCCAGGGCCTCGCGCTCGATCTCCAGCTTCTCGAACAGGCGCTGGAAGACGTCACCCTCGCGCGTCTCCGCGGCCACCATGTTCCACAGGTGGCAGACCTCGGTCTGACCGATGCGATGGATACGGCCGAAGCGCTGCTCCAGCCGGTTCGGGTTCCACGGCAAGTCGTAGTTGACCATCAGGTTGGCGTTCTGAAGGTTCACGCCTTCGCCAGCCGCATCGGTAGCGACGAGCACCCGCACCGATGGGTCGTTGCGGAACAACTCCTGCACCTTGCGACGCTCTTCGCGCTTGACGCCGCCGTGGATCATCGCCACAGCCTCTTCGCTGCCGATCAATCCACGGATCTTTGTGGCCAAGTAGTTGAGCGTGTCGCGGTGCTCGGTGAAGATGATGAGCTTCCGCTGCCGCCCCACAGAGTCGTGCATCTCGGGAGTGTCTTGCAGCAGGCGGGACAGCTCGTCCCACTTGCGGTCCTGGCCTGAGTGCACGACCTGGCGGGCCTGCTCTTCCAGGGCTTCGAGGATGATGATTTCGGCCTCGAGCTCCTGGATGGTTTGCGAAGCCGTTGCCTGGTCGACGACCGATTCCTCAAATGTTTCAAAGTCATCCGGCGACATGGCGTCGGCCGATTCCCAAATGTCCTCAGGAACGCCGTTGGTGCCGGTGCCAGCTAGGGTTTCGGCCAGTGCCTTGCCACGCTGGCCAAGCTTCTCTTCCTCGACCCGGCGCTTAAGCCTGTTGCGACGGCGCTTGAGCGACTGATAGATCGCTTCCGGACTGGAGGCTAGTCGGCGCTGAAGCGATGTAAGTGCAAAGCCGACCGTGCCCCGCCGGCCACCATCTGCCAACTTGTCCGCATTGTCGAACTGAGTGCGAACGTAGTCAGTCACAGCTGAGTAAAGGGCAGCCTCCAGGTCCGAGAGTTTGTAGTTGACCGTATAGGCAAGCCTCGGAGGAAACAGATGACTGCCATCAAAGCGCAGCATGTCTTCCTTGACCATCCGGCGCATCAGATCGGTAACGTCGACCTTGTGTGCACCGTCGCGGAATTTCCCGTAAAACCGATCGGCGTCCAGCAGAGACAAGAAAAGCTGGAAGTCCTCTTCCTTGCCGTTGTGCGGCGTAGCCGTCATCAACAGGAAGTGCCGCGTGATCGAACCCAGCAGCTCCCCGAGTTGGAAGCGCTTGGTCTTGTTGACCTTGTTGCCGAAGTAGTTGGCCGAGAGCTTGTGCGCTTCGTCCACGACCACCAGGTCCCAGTGCGACAGGCGCAGCTTTTCCTGCAGGTCTTCTGCGCGGGCCAGTTGGTCGATGCGAGCGACCAGCAGATCGGTGTCGTCGAAAGGGTTGCCGCTGCGGGACTGCTCGACCTGCTCGCGAGAGAACAGCGAGAACGACAGACCGAACTTCTCGAACATTTCGTCCTGCCACTGCTCGACCAGGCTGCCGGGGGCGACGATCAAAACGCGTTTGGCGTCTGCCCGCATTAGCAGCTCGCGGATGAACAGGCCGGCCATGATCGTCTTGCCGGCACCGGGGTCGTCGGCCAGCACGTAGCGCAGCGGCTGGCGCGGCAGCATTGACTCGTAGACCGCGGTGATCTGGTGCGGCAGCGGTTCCACGTTTGACGTGTGTACCGCCATCATCGGATCGAACAGGTGGGCCAGGTTTATGCGGTAGGCCTCAGCGGCGAGTTTGAACTCCTCGCCAGGCGCATCAAAGGCCCAGGGGCGCCCCGCCTCTGCCAGCGAGAGCTTGGCCTCATCGGTGCGAAACAGCATCCGTTCCAGCAGCTTGCCATCGGCAGTCTTGTAGTAAACGGTGAGGGCGTCGCTACCGACAGGCTCAGTGGTGACGATGCGCACCACCTGTCCCGGCTCAAGGCCAGAGATGGCTGCGTTCTTCTGGATCTGTTCAAGCTTAAGCACTGTGCCGTCCCTTGTTCTTATTGCGGTCTCGCGCTCAAGGCTTGCGCCGGTTGTAGGGCGACTGGTTGGTGGGCTTGAGGGAGACATCGTTCTCGCCGGCCTTGGCGCGAACGGCGTCTTCGGTGCGCCCCATCTTCAGTCCGATGACGCGCGTAGGCGTGTTCTCTTTAGCAAGCTGCTTAAGTTGCTTGACATCGTCAGGGGTCCATTGCTTGCCGTGGTTCGAGGGGGACTTAGCCATGGTTGAGCTCCTTTCGGTCGTGACGGTTGGCGAGATTGCAGGTGCGGCTGATCGGCATGACAGTCACCATTCCTGACTCGTTTCGCCGTAACCCGGTGCAAGCACGAGGTTCGTGACGCCATACAGCGCCTGGCGATTGCGCAGCCACAGGTGGTGCTCGCCACCCTTAAGGCTGTGGTCTTCGGTGCAGTCCACGTTCCAGCGGCGCAGCAGGTAACCAGCCATCGCCGCACGGGCGCGCACCTTCAGCACACCGCCTTCCATGCCGTACTCGGTCTCGATGGTGTCTGGGTGCTGGACATTGGCCGGATGCGGCACAAGCTCCAGCTCGGTGATCCGGCTCCACTGGATGTCTTGATCGGGCCTCTCGTGGTCGGCCACGGCACCAGGAACGATTCGAGCATCGTCGAAACGGCCCAGCACAAAGTCACGAAACTCACCGGTGCGTCGGTCGTATGCGCGGACGTGCCAGCGCAGGCCACTGTCGGCCAACGCGAACGGCACGATCTCACGGGTGGTGAGCCCGCTGGACAGTGCACGGTACGCAACCTCGACCGCAGCGCCTTGATGGATGGCGCGCGTCAGGACAGACAGGATCTCCAAATCGATTTTGTTTGGCAATGAACTCCCGGCGAACGCAACTATGGGCTTGTTGGCTTGAGGCTCCGAATCGCCGTAGACCTGGCTCAACCAGGTCAATACACGCTCAGCAGGAAAGTCATACAGGGGACGAAACCATGCACCCCGCACATATCCACGAGACCGCGTGTCGTAATCCAGGTTGTGCTGAGCCATCTCCCTGTACTGGGCGAGGTCACGTGATGCAGCCGCCGACCTGATGCCGAAACGATTGACGAGATCTTGACGCCCAACCTCCCCCAGGAAACGCAGCCGAAGGTCGATGAACGCCAGGCGGTCACGCTGCGCGTGGGTCACGTAAAGAGGTTGCTCATCTGACATTGCATCAACGTTTTAGATTTGATCGTGCGAAGCATACCCGTTTCACATGATCCTGTACACATCCGTTTCTGATACTTGCATCGGATCATAATGATCCGATAAAATACCTAAAACGATCCAGCATAGAGGGCTTGCCCATCCGAAGCTGAACACAAGACTGTTGTACTTGTAGCGCTACAACACTACAGAGGCCTCGCATGTCACTCACGCACGAGGAGATCTGGGCAGTTGCCGGCAAGCTTGAAGCCGAGGGAACCGAACCGACGCTTGCAGCTGTCCGAAAGGCTTTGGGGCGCGGCAGCTACACAACGCTCTCAGAAGCGATGGCTGAGCGACGAAAGCAGTTATT
>JACCDS010761282.1_pt1 | contig 11764 bp, 9 predicted proteins | sample 7446441 | NCBI WGS metagenome assembly JACCDS01 (sample SAMN15323445, study PRJNA562643) | freshwater metagenome | isolation source: river surface water | place: USA:Blue River Watershed | collected 2017-08-17 | reverse complement strand
TATCCCCGTTCGCACGGGGGAACCGCATTGCGCCCGATCAGGAACTCACGCGCCCGGGGCCTATCCCCGTTCGCACGGGGGAACCGCCCGGGCTATCGCCCGGTCATCAGATTGCAGGGGCCTATCCCCGTTCGCACGGGGGAACCAGGTCGCCCAGCTTGGCATGATCCGCCGCCGGGGGCCTATCCCCGTTCGCACGGGGGAACCGGCAAAGGGTGGCCCGATCCTGAGTCCGAGCAGGGCCTATCCCCGTTCGCACGGGGGAACCTCCCAGGTGGTGGTGCTGGCGGCCTCCACCGTGGGCCTATCCCCGTTCGCACGGGGGAACCAAGGCTTTCATGGGGTCCTTGCAGGTGGTGGGGGGCCTATCCCCGTTCGCACGGGGGAACCGCCGGCCACGGTCACCGGCGTCTGGGGCACCAGGGCCTATCCCCGTTCGCACGGGGGAACCTCTGACACCTAAGTTGTTCAGGTGACGGAGAAAAACACCAAATCAAATTGAATTTTTAATGAGCGGTAGCGGACTTGCTGCGTCTAGTCAGCCACATGCCATCCATCTCGACAAGCTCGCGGGGTGGGGTACCAAGGTGGGCCAAGCCAACACCTCCAACCTCGTTCAAATCGCGCCAGACCATCACCAAGCTGCCGCGGGGTTCAAACCCGTACCAGTCCGAAACAACACCCCAAGTGCGCTCGCGCACTCCCCTATTCATCCGTGGTGCGACGAACACATTCGGAGCGACCTCCAACATGACCGATGCCAAGAAACCATGGAATCGATCCACAACATCACGCGTAACGATCATCACCAGCGCCATCGACCTCCTCCATACGCAGCACCTGCTTGATCTTGTCGATCATCAATGGAATGACTTGCTGCTTGCGAAACACCTGTGCCGCCTCACGGCGCACCAAGCGATCAACGGTGTCTTCTGCACCTTTGGAAAGCTGCTTGGTCGTTGCAAAGGCAATCTGCAAAGTTACCGTTTCACGAAACAAGTCGGCGATATCCAGAACGAACGACTGTCCTGAATCCTCATGAATAAAACCCAGTGGTGGCAGGGCCGCGAGTGACTGCACCGCTATGGCAGCCGCAGCCTGAACCGCCGTTGCCGCATGGTTCAGCGCCTGGTTGGGAATGTCGGCGGCCATCGGGTTGGCTCGGTCGTAGTTTCGGCCGTTCCATTCGATGCCGTGTTTGTCGGCCATCAGCTTGTACATGACCTTGACACGTGAGCCCTCGATGCCGCGCAGTGTGTCCAGATCACGGTGCGGCAGTACCTCGCCCAGACGCAATGCGTACATATGCCGAGCCACGCTCACGCGTCGCCGCGGATTGCCCCACAACTCGGCTTGCCGCCTGGCAACGTCAGAACGATCAGGCATCAGCGGTGGGGCCGTGTAGGAGCGCACACCATCAACCCCGACGGCGGCCATCAGCGTGCCGTGGCGGGCCAGCAGGCGCAAAGCGTCGTGCGTCACGCTGCTGCCTGGACCCAGCAAGATCATGGACACCGATTGATGCGGAATCTGATCGATTTGTGGCTTGAGTGAGTTGGCGCCCCGCGTGAAGTGCAAACAGCCATCTATGACGCACAGCTCACCTCGCTCCAGCCAGAGCAACCCATGTCGATCTGCATGCGGGAAACGAGCCGTCTCCAGCCCCAGGCGACCTTTCAGCATGTGCTCTGTTTCGCCCTTTCAGCCACGAGCGGGGCGTAGCAAGAGCAGCCCGAATCCGAACGCCCGATGGCGCCCTATGCCTTGCGCGAGCAACTGTGCAAAGGCTTGTGGGTCTTTCACGCGCAGCTGACCAGCCAACACTGCATCAGGCCCTCCAACAAGGCGACTGTGGCGCACTTCGTCCGCGTTTCTCCTTTGGCTCCTTCGGGTAACGCCCAGCAACTGGTAGCGCGTCATGCCGGCTTCCATCAGTTCGGCGCCGCCTTGCCGGGCCAACAGATCGCGCAGCCAGTGCACGTAGACCTGGCTCCGATCCAGCCGCTGGTCAGCCGCTTTTTCTATGGCCGCCAAGAACGCATCACGCTCACGACCCGTTTTGCCCTCGCGGATGATGGGCCGAACACGCACCTCAAACCCAAGTGCATGCCCCACCGCCCATTGCGTTGGGAAGGGCCGCACGCTCATGCCGACGTGGCGGCTTGTCTGACCAAGACCCAATGCAGCTACCGCATCAGGTTCAGCCAGGGCGGCGCGCAGCGCCAATTCGTTAGCGTCCAAGCGGGTGTAGGACAGCAAACCTTGCTCTGCATCCAGGTAGCGGAACGGTTGAGGTGCCTGCTCACCAAAGGCAGCGCGCAGCAGCGCATGGAGCGCGTAGCCCAAATCACCTTCTTTGTCCAACAGGCTATGGCGTGCGGCCCATGCCGCCAGCCGCTGCGGGTCAGGCTGGGTGTGCATCAAGTAGAGGGGCTTTGAACTCATGACTTGTTTCCTGTGTTTTTGATGAGCCCTTCCCGCACCGGTCTCCAGCCACCATGCACACCACTGGTCCAGTTGCGTTCATCGCACACATCGACCAAACGGTCTCCCGGCAATTGCCCTTCTCCGTCAGGCCACTGGGCACGCAGGCCATTCACGCCACTGTCCGACGGGGCAAGCTGCAGTGCGTGCAAGACTGAATCCGCCTCAATGTCCCCCGCCACCAAACGGCCAACAGGCAGGCACGGCTTGCGACCAATAAACAAGGGGCGTTGGGGGCGGTCCAGCGCATGTGCCACTTCGTCCAGAGTGGGGAACTCGTCGGCGGGCTCCAGCCGCAAAGCGAGCAAGGCGACGAGATCGGCGTGGTAGTCGCGGTAACGCAAGTGGGGGCTGTCATAAGACGCGGCCCCGCCCCTGCGCTCTTCCACCGTGCCCCAGGTCGTCCATGCCTTGTCATTGGCGCCCAACTGCGCAGTTTGAAAATCGGTGAGGCGTGAACCCTGAGTCTCCAGTCGCGCACCGAGACGTAGTCGCGCTTGCAGGCGGTTGTGCAGCGTGTCGTCGCCCCGATCCCAACCCAAGGCGTTGGCAATCAAGCCGGTGACCATGGACAGCGCGGGGAAGTCACGAATCACACCAAAGTTGTCGATGGTCTCGCCCCCGAACGCAATGAGGGGCGACGACAGCCTGACCAGCAAATGGCGCGGCATGTCAGACCACCTGCGCTGGTGCCGTGCCTTGGGTGATGTAGGCCTGCACCCACGTGGCCAGATCGTTCAAAGACATGCGTTGAGCTTTGGGCACACTCACCTTGTCCAGAGCGAGGAAGCGCCTGTCCAGCGTGGCACCGTAAGCCTCGTCCAGTTTGCCGATTTCGTCCACGAGCATTTGAACGGCGCTTTCGCGAAGTGCCGGCTGGTTGAGGGGCAAGGCATTTTGGAAAGCGCCCGCCAGGCTGCGCGGCTGCCAGTCGCCCACCTCCACCAGCATGAACTTGGCCCAATCGAATGGCGCCGTAGAACCGCGCTTCGCACCAGGGCTCACGGTAGCTATCAGGTGCAGCAAGTGCTGCACCACACGACCGGCCAGTTCGCGCTTTTGTGAGGGCAAATTGGCCCAGTCCTTGGCCGCTTCACCTTCCAGGTTCGCTATCAGTTGCGGCACATCCACCACCACGTAGCCGTAGTACAGGCCGGATGCCAGTTCGGTGTCAAAGATGCCAGCAGAGCCCTGCTCACCCGCCTCGCGCAGCAGGTCATCAACCACCGTGAAGTAGTCGTTTTCAACCTGCGCTTCGTGCACAGTGAAGGCATGGGCCACGTACACGGCTGCGTCGCGACTGGCCAGAACGTCCGAAGTGACCATGCGACCGAACAGCGCAGACTCCAGACCGCAATTCAATGGCATCGCTGCAAGATTGGCCTGCTCTGCCTTCAACATAAGCAAGAACGCCTGACGAGCAGCGGCTGCTGACTCAACTTGCTTCCCAACCTCTATCGCAATCTTTGTCAAGTACGCATATTCAGCGACGCCCAGGAGAATGGCTTGCTTCTGCCCACCCTCGCTCTCACTTGAATCCGGGGAGTCTTCGACGTCCACTGCAACTTCCGTGGTTTTCTTCTTCCCCTTTTTCGCCGCCGCCACAGGCTTTAGAAGCTTCCCGAGATCTTTCTTTAGTGCCTCGGCAAAGGTCGAAGAAATGACTGCGGCGATGTCCTCCCCAATACCCTCACCTACGAGACTTTCGCTGATTCTTTCAACGAATTGCCGAGAGCGCACTGCCATGGGGACACCCAAGTTCGCCAGCGAAAAATGATCTTCGGCCACACGCCAGTGGCGCTTCAAGCACTGGGACGAGATGCGCGTGCGTATTGCATCGCCATAAGGCAGGCGTTTGGCCAGACCTGCGTCGTCGCGGTTCAGCAGCGCGCCGGGGTAGTTGTGCAGGGTGTGAATTTGGATGAAACGGGGCAGATTCATGAAAGCTCCTTGAGTGATGGTTCGTTATGACTTGGATTCGGCGCGGGCCAGGGCCGAAAAATATGGCCCTGCGATTTGTAGACGCAGCTCCTCAGCATCGGCTTGACTGCTGCGCAGACTGCTTCCTTCTTTGAGTACCAGCTCACCCAGTTCGCGCCAGTTGGGAGCCACGCCTTTGCTCGCCAGCAGACGCAGCACGCGGGGCAAGAGCTGGGTGAAGGCATCGCCTCGCGAGGTGAGCAATTTGGTGACGCGTGACTCGGACACGCCCGCATGTGCCAACTGCCTTCCCAGCCTCTGTTTGCCGTCATGCCCGGCCAGCGCCATGCCATGCGCAATCAGAGCCCAGCGTGGCCAGGTGTCTGCATGCCATTGCTCAGGTGCCAAGCCTGACGCCGACAAGGCCCGCGCCAGCGCAGCCAGTTGATGGGGCTGCAGAGCTTCTGGCTTGAGCCGAGCCAGGGCCGCTCGGTCACCCGTGCTGGCACGCTGGACATAAGCGGCCAAGGCCCCAAAGGGCTCTCGGTAGACGGGTGATTCCTCTTGCGGAGCCTGTTCTTCAACGGTGGGGTCAATCGTGCTCACTGGTTTCCTCCTGGCGTTTGATGGCTTGTTGGCGGTAGTAGTTGACGAGGTCAGGTATCGGGAACTTGACATTGCGAAGCCCGTCATGAAAGCGTGACAAGGCCGCAGATTGAGCGTGGTACTTTTGGATGCCGCTGCGAGGCCCGGCATGGAATGCCATTCTCAAAATGGCCTCGGCTCGGTCAACCAGACCCAGCAGCCATTGCAAACGTTGTGCAGCTGGATCTGCAGCTTCCATTTCATCGTTGAGGTCATCAAAGAAGCGAGCATCTTCGGCAGCCTCAAAGGGCGCGGAAAACTTGCTTGCCTTCGCTTTGTTTCCCTCGCTGCTATCGCCAGAACTTCCATTCGCAAACAGCACGGCCAGCGCAAGCCAAAGAAGCTTGCGTACCTCGGCAATGGCAGAGATGCGCTGCCCGGCCAGGCGCTCCAGTTGAGCCTTCTGGTTTGCCATCAAAAGACCTCGTACTTTGGGCGAAATCGGCACACGGCGTTCGTGGTAGCCCTCCGTTTTCCCCTGGCCCCGGGTGATTCCTTGGGTGACAAAAGCCAATCCATCCCCTTTGGATGACTGGTCCAAGTTTTGAGCAGCAGGCGCCTGGTATTTGCCACCAAACATGAGTTCAGAAACCAGCTTGTAGTTGAAGCCGCTGGCCGTGATCGTGAGGGCCTTGCCGCCCTCCACGTCAATCGGCGTCCAAGCGTCACCCGTCAATCCGTTCAGCTCTTTTGCGGCAATGCGCGCCGCTTTGCTGCCGGTGCCGACAGACGAGATCTGCCCACCCTTGCTTTGCAGACGGATGCGGCGACAAATCTCGATATAGAACGGATCAAGCTTGGCAAAAGAAAGGCTTGCTAGCCCGTCCCAAGGAGCAAGCCAAACCAGCGCCAAGCCACCTTCATCTTGAAAACCATGCGCTTCGACCGTCCGGCCACGTTGCGCCAACAAAGATGCAATGTCACGCGCCCAGCGGGCTCCTGGAAAACCAACAGCAGCCACACCCACACCGGGTCTGCTGGCGTAGCCACGATTCATGCGAGAAATGCCGTAGTTGCCCGCGCCCAAAATGCCTTCTTGCGTTTGCAGGCTCAACAAAGCGAACAACCAGTCTTCAGGCCGTGAGCGTCGGGCGCGGCTGCCTTTGACGTCGTGGTTTTTGGAAGTGACAAGCATGTCAATTTCGTCGGCGGCGAAGGCCGTTGACTTCCAATCAGAAGTACTTCCACTAACCACAGCCGCCTGCAATAGCGCCGGTCGATTGGGTGGTGACACCAAGCACCATGCGGCTCCATCCGGATCGTCGGGTGTGAGTGCCAGCAACGCATCACGCCACTCGTCCGCCGTTTCAAAAGCGACCGTTCTTCCCGCTTTGTGCAGCGCCAGGGCGGCCAACTGCACCAGGAAAGCGTGCCATGGATGGCGCTGGTGTGGCCGCAAGGCCGGGTAATCGCGCACTTGGTCTTCGGCCAGCGCCACAAACAACTGGGGCAAGCTGGCCTTCACCGTCTCCCCATCGCTCGCACGGCGGTATCGAATGATGGGTTCGGTGAGCAATGAAAACTGCAGTGCCGGGGCAATCGTCATACGGTTCCTCCCTGTGTGGGTTGATTCTTGTCGTTGGCCTTCAAGCGTTCCAGCCCAAAGCGGTTGTAACGGTAACGTGCTTTGCCCAGCGTGAATTCAAAGCCAGCGCCCTCGGGCAAAACGCTGATATCCATCGGCAACGCGTCGGGGCTGACTCCCTCGGGAACTTGATGATGACGCAGCGCCAATTGCTTCACGTCCTGCAGGAACGGGCCAGGCTGGGGTGGGTTGAAAACTACCAAACGGTCCGCCGCTCCAAGGCGGGTTGCAATTTTTTGATCACTGTCCGGAAACAGGACATCGCCAAACGCATCGTCGTATGGCAGGGTATGGAGGTGTCCGACACCTCTGCGCGCGCTGGTGTCTCCTTCAATGGTCTGACCCAGTTTTTGCCAGTCCGCCCCAAGCTCCTTCTCAATTGCTTGCAGCGCTTCGATGTGGGTGGCGTGTTCAACCAGCATGCGGTTGTCTGCCGGTATCTGGCGACTGGGTTGCGCCTGAATCAAGCGTTTCGTGGCCTCCACCATGCGCAGGTCGGGGTACACGCCGCCACCGTCATGGAACCGGCCCAAGCCATGGCGTGCGCGCTTGAGCATGGGCGCTAGGTCATGCCCAGCGGGAGTGAGGACCCAAGCACGCGGCTGGCGATAGCCTTCTGGCCGCTCTTCGTCGGGACGCGCATGCCGGTGCAAACGTCCCAAGCGCTGGAGCAGCACGTCCATGGGGCATAGGTCGGTGATGAGCAGGTCGGCATCGATGTCCAGGCTTTGCTCCAGTGTCTGTGTGCCGATGATGACGCGCCCCTTCCTGTCTTGCCGTGTCTTGCCTAGCTGCGCTTCCACAGCTTGATCGAGCAAGGGGCGGTCTTGGCGGCTGTAACGGCTGTGGTGGACGGTGCTGATGCCATTGACTTTGAACAGCCAGTCGCCGCCTTGCTCACCGCTCAATTGCTCCAGTGCTTCCACGGTGGCGACGGCGGAAGGAACGGTGTTACGCACCACCAGCACGCGCGCTCCTTTTGCTGCGGCCTGCGCGGCAAGTGTGGCAATACGCATCGGGTCGTCCATGGCATCGAGCGTTTCCCAGTACACGGTTTTGTGCTGCGGGTTGCCAGCCACGGGTTGCAAATTAATGCCCGACTTACTGCAGGAGCTGACCGCTGGATAAGGGGCTACACAGGCATCGGCCATCGAGGGCGGCACCTGTTTCTTTGATTGCCCGATGTTGAGGTACCGTGTTCGCGCTGAGGAACCCAGCGTGGCGGAGAGCAGCATGGCCTGGCCGCCCGCCATGAGGTGTGCCTGTAGCAGCTTCTCCAGCAGCACGGTCATGTAGGCGTCGGATGCGTGAACCTCATCCACCACCAACAGGCTGCGAGCCAGCAAGGCGTGGCGCATGTGGGCGTGCCGCACTTTGAGGGCGCCGAGCAAGGCTTGGTCAATCGTGCCGACCGCGACGGTGGCGGCCAGAAAGCGTTTGGGAGATTCGGCCACCCAACGCTGGTGTGCCTTTTCGTCAGCAGGATCATCGGGCCACTGAACTTTGAAATCTGGCAGGCTGATTTTTTCTTGATCGTCCGCCGCTTCGTACCCCGGCAAGGCACGTACAACCACGGGTGCATCTTTCGACCATAGCCGCGTCACCAAATCAAAAACCCGCTTGTACAACTGTGAGGCAGCAACGCGGGTGGGCAACGCAAAGTACAGGCTATCAACCTTGCCCGCTTCAAACAACTGGACGAAGCGCCACAGCGCCGCTTCGGTCTTGCCACTGCCAGTTTCAGCCTCCAACACCACGATGTCACCCAAGGACATATCGGCAGCGGCCAATTGCATAGGCCGCGCGTCCGGCACGCCAAAAGCCGAACTGAAAGTGGGCTGCTCGCCGCAAAGCTTATCCCGCCATTGGTTCACATCCAGGCCTATGGTTCGCACCGCGTATTCCGCACGCCCAGGAGCGGTCTGGGTTCGATCCTCGCCGGCAACAGAGTAGGGAAAAAATCCTTCTCGGGTGTCAGATCCCAGCCAGTCGGCCAACTGAACGAGGCCGGCGAACAGATGCACGAATGCCGGTCGGTCTGGCAAAGGTTGATTGGCTTCGGTGAAGGCCAACGGATAGCTCTGCTTCAACCGCTCACCCATGCCGATCAAGGTGGCGGCCGGGTCGTACAACACCACCCCGGTCTTATCCACTACGGGCTTCCAGACACCGTCGGCTGCTTTGCTAGGAGTCACACCAAGAGGTCGCCCGTGATGGCTGATGCTTGCCTGCAGCAACTCACAGACGGCGGCATCACCCCAAGTCACGATTTCTGCAATAGGCAAGCCAAGCGCATAGTGCTCGGCATTCGACACACGTCCCGCAATCAGCTCCCACCCCTCTGGGCCATGACCAAACGGTGAAGTCGGCCAAAACCCAGGGGGACGCTCAGGTGGCTGCCAGCGCCGCGACTGAAACCCGGCGTTGGCCTTGCCAACGTCGTGCAAAAAGACCAGCGCGGCCAGACGCTGCAAATCGACCTCATCGAGGGGTCGACCCGCCGTGTCGTCCAATGATCGCCGAATCGCTGAGCACTCAGCCAGCGCAAGAAAACAGGCTGCCACATCGGTCATGTGGTCCAACAACGGATGCTCGCTTGTCAGCTGCCCCGACTCGTCTCGCGAGAGCTTTCCCCACGCAACAAACTTGTGTTGCGCCATTAATAAATGTGCTCCCTGGTGAGCAAGTGGTTCTGACACGACCTGTACCTTTCTGCAGACTGCGGTTGAGCCAGCGTGAGTGGAGGAATGAAAACATTGTGAGAGGGGCCTGTCTCAATTCATGAGCCCCCCAGCGCACCAACCCCTCCCGCATCCGCTCCATCACTCGCTTCCGTAATGCCGAAGGTCCCAGCACCTCCACCTCGGGCGTATGCCGCAGGACGTCCATCACCAGTTCCCAGTCGTCGCTGTACGGGATCTGCAGCAGCCAGTGGCCCTCGCTACCCCACTCGCCCTTCTGTTTCGGGTGCCACTGCTCTGCCGCGACCCAACAGGCGCGTTCGGGCGAAAAGCGCAGCGTGGCCCATTTCACTGCCTTACCGCTGAAGATGCCATCGCCATTGTCCAAAGTCTGGTCCAGCTCGTCTTCGGAGACGTCGATGGCTGGTGCGTCGTCGATCTGAGGCTGGCTTATGTTGTCGAGGGTGAAGCTGCGCAGTTCGTCGTGCTCGTGGCACCACGCGTCCAGCAGCCAGTTGCTACGGTAGTGGATCAGACGTTGGGGTGAGACGGTGCGCTCACTGCTTTGATCGGTGCCACACGCTTGATAGCGGATGCTCAAACGTTTACCCTCAGGTGGAGCCATCTCCACCACTTCGAAGCATCTAGGTGGTACCGCCCTTTGTCCAAGACCGATGATGCGAACACGTCTTCGTTGATGGTTGAACGCTTTCTCAAAGCCTTCGCTTTCGAGGATTCGGTGTTGGAGCTGTTCGATAGGCTTAATGTGCCGATTCAGAATAGAGCTCGGCGGAACATCCTCGATGAGGTGCTGCAGCGTAAGCAAAGCCTGCGCCTCGCTTGACTTGAACCATAGACCTGCAACCTCCTGAGGCAAGTAGCGAGTTACCTGCCGCGACGTCCACCTATAGCTCTCTGTCTGACGATTCCAAGAGGTGGAGTCACCTAGGTTGTCACGCAGCCATTCCAAGTCTCTCATCAGGGTTGCTCTGGATTCGCCGTTTTCTTCCCGCAGGAATGCCAACGTGCCGCCTCTCCTGAAACGAAGCAATGAATCGACATGTTGCAGGCGATCGGTTTTGTTCAAAAAGTCTTCACTCCTGGTACAACGGGCGCAAAAACCTTGCTGAAAGGATTTCGGATCGGAACGGTTTGTGGACAGGTTAACGACACAAACGACAAGCAACGTCGCATAGACGCACAAAGACAGACTTGGGTGATATTCACGTCAACTGCAGAAATCCCCTCATCCGTGTGAAGACCTGATGACAGGGCGAGGGCAATATGCCCACATGGAGAGAAAGACCTCTGCGTACGCTTGCCGCCGCTGTGGCGCCACCGCTTACCGCCCCGTGATCACCCGCGACGCGACAGGCGCCATGAAGGCCAGTCACGTGTACCGCTGCGTGGGATGCAAGCTGGAGTTCACCGATATCGACAACTGGTGCGGCACGCCCTCAGCGGCGCCCCCCAACGTGGGCTCGAATCGGGTCAAGGTGCTGACGCCTGACAGTTCCTAGCCACTGAGACCTTGCTGACCAACGCTCGTAGCGTCGCTGAAGGCGGGCCGTAGCTCACCAGCCGGACGTCCAGGCCAAGGTCCTGCGCCTTTGCCAGGGCCCTTTCGATGGCCGTGTGGATCCACTCGGTCGCGTTGCCGAATGCGCCGCCACCGAGCAGAGTGAGCAACGCGATGTTCGATCCGCCACACCGGCTGTTGAGCGCGGCGGTCAGCAAGGTGGCTTCGTAAGCCGCATCGAGCACCAGTTGCGCGAACGCCTGCCATTGGGGTTGCGGCACCCTTCCATACGCCACCGGCAACGCCGAACAAAACACCTGGGTCACCCGTTGACCAGGTGATACGGGGCCATCGGTCACCTCCACGTCCTGGTGCACGCCGATGCGCAGCAGCCCCATCAGCTCATCGCGTTGTGCTGGAGTGGCCGAGCGCAGATACGCAGCGATCGCGCTCAGCCCCTTGTGAATCGCCAGCGCGTAGCCGTTCTGCATGGTCCACAGCTCGGTGACCGGACACCCCAGCGTCCTGCTCAGCTCGGCCCCCACATCCGCTAGCCCATCGAGCTGATGTGCGGCGGTCTGACCCAGTTGATCGCCCACCGGTACAAAGTAATTGCGGTAGATGGTGGCCGCACCGGCGGCGATGGCACATGCCGGGCCTTGCGTGCGGTCGTGCTCGTACCGTGTCACCCCGTGCTCAGGCGTGACACTCGGACCGACCATCTCCAGCGCATTGAACTGGCTGGCCACCTGGAACACGGCGTTCGCATACTCCGGCGCCTGGTGCATGCGGCGGACATCTCCCGTGACGATGCGCACCTGTGTCGGCCTTGATGCTCCGGGCGTCTGGCTCAGCTTGGCCCTGAGCTCGGCCAGGGAGGCCATCTTGAAGTGGCCGATCCCAAAGGAACGGCCATTGACCTTGGAGCGC
>JACCDS010258612.1_pt1 | contig 11768 bp, 10 predicted proteins | sample 7446441 | NCBI WGS metagenome assembly JACCDS01 (sample SAMN15323445, study PRJNA562643) | freshwater metagenome | isolation source: river surface water | place: USA:Blue River Watershed | collected 2017-08-17 | reverse complement strand
CCCTCGATCTACTACACCCACAAACGCGAGGTGGTCGACCGCCGCGGCATGCTTGCGCCAGTGACCGAGCTCACGCCGCCGCGCCCGGGCGAAGAGGTGGTGATCCGCGACGTGCGCTTCCGCACCGTGGGCGACATCACCTGCACCTGCCCCGTGGCCAGCACCGCCGCCACGGCCGCCGACATCGTGATCGAGACCCTGGCCGCGGAGGTCAGCGAGCGCGGCGCCACACGCATGGACGATCAGACGTCCGACGCCTCGATGGAAAAACGCAAGAAAGACGGTTACTTCTGATGGACGCTTTGAAATTCATCACCTGCGGCTCGGTCGACGACGGCAAGAGCACGCTGATCGGCCGCCTGCTGGTCGACACCCGCGCCGTGCTGCAGGACCACCTGGCCGGCGTGCAACGCCAGGGCCAGACCGACCTGGCCCTGCTGACCGACGGCCTCTCGGCCGAGCGCGAGCAGGGCATCACCATCGACGTGGCCTACCGCTACTTCAGCACCGAGACGCGCAAGTTCATCATCGGCGACGCGCCTGGCCATGAGCAGTACACGCGCAACATGGTCACCGCGGCATCGAGTGCCGACGCCGCCGTGGTGCTGGTCGACGCCACCAAGCTGGAGTGGCAGAACCCGGCCCTGGCCCTGCTGCCGCAGACGCGCCGCCACAGCCTGCTACTGCAGCTGCTGCGCGTGCCCTCCATCGTCTTCGCCGTCAACAAGCTCGACGCCGTGGCCGACGCGGCCCTGGCCTTCCAGCACATCCGCGATGCACTGCAAGCCTTCGCCGCCAGCGCCGGCCTGGCTGTGCAGGCAACGGTACCGGTCTCGGCCCTGCAAGGCTGGAACGTGGTCGATGCGGCCCAGGCGGGCTGGTGCGGCTACTTCGGCCCCACGCTGTTGCAGATCCTCGAGGCCCTGCCGAGCACCGAGGCCGACACCGAGCTGCCCTTCGCCTTTCCGGTGCAGTGGGTGGAGAAGTTCTCCTCCTCCAGCGACACCCGCCAGGGCCGCCGCGTCTTCTGGGGCCGTGTGGCTGCCGGTGGCGTGAAGGCCGGCGACAGCGTGAAGATCTTCCCCAGCGGCCAGACGGCCACCGTGGCCCAGGTGATGGACCATGTGCGCCAGCCGGGCGAGGTGGCCGCCGGTCACAGCGCGGGCATCGTGCTGGACCGTGAGGTCGACGTCTCGCGCGGCGACTGGCTGCTGGCCCCCGCCCATGACGAGGCGCGCCGTGAGCTGGCCGTCACCGTGGCCTGGATGGACGACGAGCCTCTGGTCGCCGGCCGGGTCTACTGGGCCCTGCATGGCCACCGTTGGGTCAAGGCCAGGGTCAAGCGCATCGTGCACCGCCTCAACATCCACACCCTGGCCGAGGAAGAGGCCCAGCAGCTCGAACCCAATGCCATCGGCCACATCGAACTGGCCCTGCAGGAGCCGCTGGTCACCCTGCCTTTTGCCCAGGCGCGTGCCCTAGGTTCGCTGATCCTGGTCGACACGGCAAGCCACCGGACCTCGGGGGCCGTGCTTGTGCAAGGCCCCCGGACGGCTTGATCCATCTCAACAACCCTGCCCCCGGCAAGGACGAGAATCCCGCTCAGCCCCAAAAGCCAATAAAATCAAGGGTTTCTACCCGCCACAAAACTACAAATGACCCACGTCGTCACCGAATCCTGCATCCGCTGCAAATACACCGACTGCGTCGATGTCTGCCCCGTCGACTGCTTCCGTGAAGGCCCGAACTTCCTGACCATCGACCCGGACGAGTGCATCGACTGCGCGGTCTGCATCCCCGAATGCCCGGTCAACGCCATCTACGCCGAAGAGGATGTGCCGGCCGACCAGCAGCACATGACCAAGCTCAACGCCGAGCTGGCCCGCCTGCCCGGCTGGAAGAGCATCACCAAACGCAAGGCCTCCCTGCCCGACGCGGAGGAATGGAAAGACAAGACCGGCAAGCTCAAAGAGCTGATTCGATAAATGGAACTTCAAACCAGTCAAGCTGTGATCCAAACCGCCCAGGCCCATGAGGGTCCGATCGAGACCGATGCCGTCATCATCGGCGCCGGCCCCGTCGGACTGTTCCAGGTCTTCGAGCTCGGCCTGCTCGAGATCAAGGCCCATGTGATCGATTCGCTCGCCTACCCCGGCGGCCAGCCCATCGAGCTCTATCCCGACAAGCCTATCTACGACATCCCGGCCATCCCGGTGTGCACGGGCAAGGAACTGACGGACGCCCTGCTCAAGCAGATCGAACCCTTCGGTGCCACCTTCCACCTGGGCCAGACCGTCAACGTGGTGCAGAAGCAGGAGGACGGCCGCTTTTTTGTCCAGACCTCCAAGGGCACCAGCTTCCTGACCAAGACCATCTTCATCGCTGCGGGCGTGGGCGCCTTCGAGCCACGCACGCTCAAGGTCGACGGCCTGGACAAATTCGAGGGCTCCCAGCTCTTCTACCGTGTCAAGAACCCGGCCGACTTTGCGGGCAAGAACCTGGTGATCGTGGGCGGTGGTGATTCCGCCCTGGACTGGACGCTCAACTTCACGGCCGACGGCCCGAACAAGGCCGAGAGCGTGATCCTGCTGCACCGCCGCGACGGCTTCAAGGCCGCCCCGGCCAGCGTGGCCAAGATGAAGGAACTCTGCGACGCCTACGAGATGCAGTTCATCGTCGGCCAGGTCACGGGCTTTGACGAATCGGACGGGAAGCTCACGGCGGTGAAGGTCACCGGCGGTGACGGCGTGACCCGTGTGGTGCCGCTGGACGTGCTGCTGGTCTTCTTCGGCCTGTCGCCCAAGCTCGGCCCCATCGCCGACTGGGGCCTGGACATCGAGCGCAAGCAGCTGGTGGTGGACACCGAAAAGTTCTCCACCAACGTGCCGGGCATCTTTGCCGTGGGGGACATCAACACCTATCCGGGCAAGAAGAAGCTCATCCTTTCGGGCTTCCATGAGTGCGCGCTGGCCGCCTTTGCCGCTGCCCCCATCATCTTCCCGGACAAGGGCAAGATCCACCTGCAGTACACCACCACCAGCCCCAAGCTGCACAAGGTGCTGGGCGTGGAGACCCCGGTTTTCGACTGACCGGCGTCAAGAAACCCTAAAAGAGATCGGCCCGCCCTGTGCGGGCCTTTTTTCTGGTCGTAGAATTGCACTTACTTTGCTAGGGGTGTTGCCGCGCCGGCCGCGGTGACTGAGAAAGTCCCTTTGAACCTGATGGAGGTAATGCTCACGCAGGGAAGCAGGCCACGACGCCCGGCCCAGGGCCGCGGCCCCTCCCCTCCGAGCTGTATCAAGATGATTGGCGAGTCTGTGTCAGCCCCGCAGCTGCATGGCCACCGGCGCGTAACCGTGGTTCAGCGGACCATGGCCGCGCCCGGTGTGCACGTCCGCGCCCGCGGCGATCGCGCCCAGGATGTAGGCACGCGCCAGACGCACGGCGTCTTCCAGCCCATGGCCCAGCGCCAGCTGCGCCGCGATGGCCGAGGACAGCGTGCAGCCCGTGCCGTGCACGTTCTCGCTCGCGATACGCGGCGAGGCCAGGCGCAGCGGCGCGCGGTCGCCCTGCAGCAGCAGGTCCACCACCTCGTCACCCTTCAGATGCCCGCCCTTGAGCAGCACGCCGGGCGCGCCCAGGGCCTGCAGCTCGCGCGCGGCGCCTTCCAGCGCCGGGATGCCGGCGATCGTGTGGCCCAGCAGCAGCTCGGCTTCGTCCAGGTTGGGCGTGACCACCGTGGCCAGGGGAAAAAGTTCGCGCACCAGCACACTCACGGTCTCCTCGGCGATCAGACGGTCGCCGCTGGTGGCCACCATCACGGGGTCCAGAACCACGTGCTTCAACTGGTACTTACGGATGGCCTGCGCGACGACCTGTACGATCTCGGGCGCATGCAGCATGCCGATCTTCACGGCGTCGGCACCAATATCGTCGAGCACGGCATCGAGCTGCGCCGCCAGGAACTCGGGCGGCACACCATGGATGCCGCGCACGCCCTGCGTGTTCTGCGCGGTGAGCGCCGTGATGGCCGTCATGCCATAGCAGCCGAGGGCGCTGAAGGTCTTGAGGTCGGCCTGGATGCCGGCGCCGCCGCCGCTGTCGGAACCCGCGATCGACAGCACGCGCGGGTAATGTTTTTCTGTCGCCATAGATCTACTCCTGGCGCGCATTATCAGATCAATTGAGATGAGCACACGCAACACGGGTCCTTCTGCTGTCGTCCTCGGCGCCGGCCTCATGGGCCGGCTGCTGGCCTGGCAGCTCGCGCGCGCCGGTCATCGCGTCATCGTGTACGAGGCCGGCACGGCCGACGCCCAGACCTCGCCCGCGCGCGTCGCCGCTGCCATGCTCGCGCCCCTGGCCGAGTCCGCCATCACCGAGCCCAGCGTGGTGGGCATGGGGCGTTACGCGCTCACGCGCTGGCCCGAGCTGATCGCCCAGCTCTCCCAACCGGTGTTTTTCCAGCAGGAAGGCACGCTCATCCTCTGGCACCGCCAGGACGCGGCCGAGGCCCAGCGCTTCGCCGGCCTGCTGCGCACCACCAACGAGCGCGTGCCTGGCCTGCCCAAGTTGCAGACGCTGGATGGCGCTGGCGTGCGCTCGCTTGAACCCTCGCTCGAAAACCGCTTCGCCCAGGGCCTCTACCTGCCCGGCGAAGGCCAGCTCGACAACCGCCAGCTGCTGGCCGCGTTGCTGCACGAACTGCAGTTGCTGAAGGTCGACCTGCGCTGGAACAGCGCCCGTGCGCCGCAGGATTTCCAGCCCGGCACCAGCGGCCAACCCGACTGGGTTTTCGACTGCCGCGGCCTGGGTGCGCAAGCCCAATGGGGCGTGCTGCGCGGCGTACGGGGTGAGGTGGCGCGCATCCATGCGCCCGACGTCTCCTTGAGCCGACCCACACGCCTGATCCACCCGCGTTACCCCATCTACATCGCGCCCAAGCAGGACCACCTTTTTGTGATCGGTGCCACCGAGATCGAGAGCAACGACCTCTCGCCGCCCAGCGTGCGCTCCACACTGGAGCTGCTGAGCGCGGCCTATGCCGTGCATCCGGGTTTTGGCGAGGGCCGCATCCTCGAGATCGCCACCCAGTGCCGTCCCACCCTGCCCGACAACCTGCCCGCCATCCGCCGCCTTGGTCCGCGCGCCCTGCAGATCAACGGCCTGTACCGGCACGGCTTCATGATCTCGCCCGCCCTGCTCGACGTGGTGCTGGAACTGGTCGAGGACGAGCACTCGAAGCTTGCCGGCAGGCTGGACCTGCGGGTCGAAGCCACGACAGCCTGAACCTCATGAAAGTCATCATCAACAAAAACGAGCACGAACTCGCCGCTGACGCCACGGTCGCCGATGCCGTCGCGGCCATCGAGGCCAAGCCGCCCTTCGCCGCGGCCGTGAACACGCAGTTCGTCCCCAAGACGCAGTACGCCCAGCACCGGCTGAGCGAAGGCGACCGCATCGAAATCATCTCTCCCGTTACCGGCGGATAAGCCATGTCGAACACTTCTGATCCCCTCGTCCTCTACGGTGAAACCTTCCAGAGCCGGCTGCTGCTGGGTACCTCGCGTTACCCCTCGCCGGCCGTGCTCGAAGCTGCCGTGCAGCGATCCCGACCGGCGATGCTCACCGCCTCGCTGCGCCGCCAGGGCGCCGTGCCCCATGAGACCGGCAATCAGTTCTGGGAGCTCCTCAAGAAGCTGGATGTGCCCGTGCTGCCCAACACCGCAGGCTGCCACAGCATGCAGGAGGTCATCACCACCGCGCAGATGGCGCGCGAGGTCTTCGAAACGCCCTGGATCAAGCTCGAGCTCATCGGCGACGACTACACCCTGCAGCCCGACACGCTCAACCTCGTCGAGACCGCCGACCGCCTCATCAAGGACGGCTTCAAGGTCCTGCCCTATTGCACCGAAGACCTCGTGCTCTGCCAGCGCCTGGTCGACGTGGGCTGCCAGGCCGTGATGCCCTGGGCCGCGCCCATCGGCACGGGCAAGGGCCCGGTCAACCCCTACGCCATGCGCATGCTGCGCGAGCGCCTGGACGTGCCGCTGATCGTGGACGCAGGCCTGGGCCGCCCCTCGCACGCCTGCACCGTGATGGAATGGGGTTTCGACGCCGTGCTGCTCAACACCGCCGTGGCCCTGGCCCAGGACCCCGTGGCCATGGCCGGCGCTTTCGCCGACGCGACCCAGGCCGGCCGCGCGGCCTGGCGGTCGGGGGCGATGACCGAGCAGGACGCCGCCCAGCCCTCCACGCCCGTCCTGGGCACACCCTTCTGGCACCACGCTTGAGCCCCTCCATGTTCGAACTCAACACCGACGCCCGCGCCATCGTCGCGGCCCACGCCGACAAGGCGATCCCTGTCGAAGGAACGCCCGCGCTGCACTACACACGCGACGACGCCGTCTACCGCAGCGCCAAACAGGCGTGCCTGGCCCTGGGTTTCATCGAGATCGATGCGGAGTGCGTGGCCCTGGCCTGGCTGGCCCAGTCCAATCGCACACGCCAGTTCGACCCGCAGGCCTGGCCCGATGAACCGGCCGATTTCGGCCTGCGACCCTGGCCACGCCTGGACGCCTTCCCCGCCTGCCCCCGGGCGCTGGGCGTCTACGCCGTGCTTCCCACCGCCAACTGGGTGGGCCGCATGGCCCGCGCCGGCATGCCCACGCTGCAGCTGCGTTACAAGTCCGAGGATGCCGACGCCGTGCGCCGGGAGGTCCAGGCCGCCGTGGAAGCAGTGCGCGGCACCCAGGCCCTGCTGTTCATCAACGACCATTGGCAGGAGGCCATCGCCGCTGGCGCCTATGGCGTGCACCTGGGCCAGGAAGACATGGAGATCGCCGACTTTGCCGCCATCCGCGCGGCCGGCCTGCGCCTGGGCCTGTCCAGCCACGGGTATGCGGAGATGGTCCGCGCGGATCGCTTCAGCCCGAGTTACATCGCCATGGGCGCGGTCTACCCCACCACACTCAAGCGCATGGCCACCGCGCCGCAGGGGCCGGGGCGGCTCGCAGCCTATGCACGGCTGATGCGGGACTACCCGGGTGTGGGCATCGGCGGCATCTCGGCCGCCGAGCTGCCGGAGATCAAGGCCACGGGCGTGGGCTCGCTCGCCGTTGTACGCGCCATCACGGCGCAGAGCAACCCCGAGCAAGCCGCACAGGACCTGATGGCCGCCTGGGCGGCGTGAGGCTGCGTTCTTCGAGCGTCTACGTGCTGGCGATACGCCGGCTCACATCCACCATGCGCGTGGCGACGATGGCACCGAGCGCCATCGCCAGAGAGAGCGCCACGGTGGGATGCTTTTTCGACAGGGCATCGAAATCCTCGGGGCTCAGGCTCCAGACCTTGCAGTGGCTGTAGGCCACCACCGAGGCATTGCGCGGCAGGCGGGAAAAAAAGCTCCCCTCGCCCACCACCGTTCCGGCCCCGAGGATGGCCAGCTGCATGGGCCCCTGCCCGGTCTTGACATCGACCTTGAGATTGCCCGACTCCAGAAAGTAGAGATGGCGATCCTGCGCGCCCTGTGCGATGAGCAGATGGCCCCGCTCGTGCTCGTGCGCGTGCAGGTAGTCCGCCACGATGTACCAGGACTGGGCGCCCAGGTACTTGGCGAGCACGCCGTCCTCGGTGTTGCGGGAGATGGCCGTGATCAGGCCGTTGACCGCGGCGTTCTGCGCGAGCGGATTGAAGGTGTCCATGGGCGCCCTTTCCAGACGGCCCGCCAACCCGGCGGACCGGACCTCTCCTGGGGCGCAGTATGGGGTGGCCCCGGAGGGACTGTCAAGCCGGCGCGTCTGCGAGGTGCACGCGGTTGCGGCCGCTGCCCTTGGCTTCGTACAGGGCCCGGTCAGCGCGCAACAGCACACTGTCGGCGGACAGATCATCACGGGTGATGGCGGCGATGCCGATGCTGACGGTCGCGGACACCGGCCGCCCCCCCAGCAGGAGCGGATGAACGGCCAAGCGGTCGCAGATGCGCTGGGCAAAGGTCCGGGCAGCCATCAGGTTGCTGCCGGGCAGGATGAGGGCGAACTCCTCGCCCCCCATGCGACCCGCGGTGTCGGTGCTGCGCAGCTCCTGCCGCAGGAGGTTGGCGAAATGCCGCAGCAGGCTGTCGCCGGCCGCGTGGCCATGCTGGTCGTTCACGCGCTTGAAATGGTCCAGGTCCAGCATGAGCACACAGGCCTCGCTGGTGGTCTGGCGCCGTACGCGCTCCAGCTCGTCTTCGAGACGCTGCAGGAAATGACGGCGGTTGGGCAGACCGGTCAGGGCATCGGTGCTGGCCTGTTCGCGCAACTCGGCCTCGAGCTGCTTGCGCTCGGTGATGTCGATGCGGCTGCCCACCCGGTAGCCCTGCGGGGTGCGGTGTTCACTGAGCTGCAGCCAGCGTCCGTCGGTCAGGGCCAGCTCATGGGGCTCGCCATCGGCCACCTGGTGCTGCCGCAGTCGCCGTGCCAGCCAGTCCTCGCCATGGTCCAGGGCTTCGGAGTACAGCCCCCGGCGCATGCCCTCGCGGGTGATGGCCTCGAAGCTCAGGCCGGGTCGCAACGCATCGCTCAAGGGCTCGAAAAGCTGACGCTGGGCCTCGTTGCACATCACCAGCCGGTCCTGCGCGTCGTAGATGACGATACCCGCCGAGATGCTATCGATGGCCTCCTGCAGCAGGGCGTGGGCCTCCAGGGCTTCCCGCTGGGCCTGTTCCTTCTGCCGCTCGATACGGCTCACGCGCCACAGGGCCAGCGCCAGACCCAGGCTCATGAACAGCAGGCCGCCGACCACCATCAGCGCATCGCGACGCCAGTCGGCCAGCGCGCCACGTTCAGCCAGACCGACGACGATGTAAAAGGGATAGGGGGTGAGCTGGCGAAAGCCGTAGAGCCGGTACTCCCCGTCGGTCACCGCGCGGAAACGTTCGCGCCCCGCCGTCTCACCGGCGTCGATGCGCTGCTGGATGGCATTACGCACCGGCTTGTTGAGATCGGCATCACGGGACGGATAACGGATCACCAGCTTGTGGTCATCGCTGCGTCGCATGAAGATCACACTGCCGGCGGGGATCTGGAGCTGCTCGAAACCCCGGGAAATGATCTCCAGATTCAGCGTGGCCGTGACCACGGCCTGGAGCCGACCCGACGTGTCCCGCACCGGCACGTAGACAGCCACCGACTGCTGGCCGGTCACGACACCCCGGATCGAATCCGAGAATGCGATCCCGGACAACGGGTTGTTCCGCAGCTCCTGAAAGCCCCGGCGCTGGGCGATGCTGGGGCGCGGGCTCGAGGGCGTGGCCGTCAGGGCGGAACCGTACAGTTGTTCGCCATCGGCGCCCCAGACGAAATAGGCACCCACCTCGGGAAAGTTGCGGGTGTAGGCGCGGAAAATGGCGTCGACCTGGGGCTTGTAGATCGCAGCCCCCTGGCGGGTCAACGCAGAGGGCGGCAACTGCTGGGCCAGACTGTGGAGATTGGAATCGAGGCGCCGCAGGACCGCCATGAACTGGCCCTCGAGCACCTGCGACAGGTTGTCCGCATCGTCGATGGCGCGCTGGACCGCTCTTTCATGGCTCTGGTAGAGCAGCCAGGCCAGCATCAGGGCGAGCACCAGCACGCCTGAGACCAGGATCCGTAGCAGGGACCGGGGGTTCATTCTTGTGCTCGCGCGCTCGTACGACGTCCTGCAGGGAGCTTAACCCATAAACCCCGGCGGGCATACGCCCCCGGGGCCCGGCGATCAGCCCACCCAGCGTCTGGCGTTGCGCCAAAGCTGCAACCAGGGGCTGGGCTGGCTCGGGTCCAGCGGGGACCAGCTCATCTGGATGTTGCGGAACACACGCTCCGGGTGCGGCATCATGGCCGTGAAACGGCCGTCGGCCGTGGTCACCGCCGTCAGGCCACCCGGGCTGCCGTTGGGGTTGTAGGGATAGGCCTCGGTCGGCGCGCCCGTGTTGTCCACAAAACGCATGGCAGCGATCGCCCGGTCGGCGTTGCCGCGGTAGGCGAAGTTGGCGTAACCCTCGCCGTGCGCCACGGCGATCGGCAAACGCGTGCCGGTCATGTCCTGCAGGAAGAGGCTGGGCGAGTCCAGCACTTCCACCAGGGACAGGCGCGCCTCGAAACGCTCGCTGCGGTTGGTGGTGAACCGTGGCCAGTCCTGCGCCCCCGGAATGATGTCGGCCAGTTCGGCAAACATCTGGCAGCCGTTGCACACGCCCAGGCCGAAGGTGTCGGGGCGGGCGAAAAAGGCCTGGAACTGCCCCGACAGCACGGGGTTGAAGGTGATGGAGCGGGCCCAGCCTATGCCCGCGCCCAGGGTGTCGCCGTAGCTGAAGCCGCCACAGGCAACGACACCCTTGAAGTCCTTGAGATTCGCACGGCCGCTCTGCAGGTCGCTCATGTGCACGTCGTAGGCTTCAAAACCCGCCGTGTGGAAGGCATAGGCCATCTCCACATGCGAATTCACGCCCTGCTCGCGCAGCACGGCCACCCGGGGCCGGCTCTTCAACAGGGCCGGCGCCAGCTGCTGCGACGGGTCAAACGTCAGGTGCACGTGCAGGCCCGGGTCCTTCGGGTCGCCCGCCGCCGCATGCTCCTGGTCGGCGCAGGCGGTGTTGTCGCGCTGCTGGTTGATCTTCCAGCTCACGCTGTCCCAGACCTGGTGCAGGTCGACCAGCGGGGCGCTGAACACGGGTTTGGCATCACGCCAGACCTGCAGCTCACCGACGCCGGCATTCACGGCACCGCCTGCAGGACGGGTCTTGCCGATCACGTGACTGAATTTCGAGAGGCCGTGCTCACGCAGCACCGCCAGCACGGCATCACGGTCCTCGCTACGGACCTGCAGGACCGCGCCCAGCTCTTCGTTGAAAAGCGCCTTGAGCGTCAGTTCATCGCGGCGTGCGCCGACCTGGCTGGCCCAGTTCTTGGCGTCGCCGTGGTCGGTGTTGTCACCCTCGGTGACCAGCAGGTCGACGTTCAGCGCCACACCCACGTGGCCGGCAAAGGCCATCTCGGCCACCGCGGCCAGCAGGCCGCCGTCGCTGCGGTCGTGGTAGGCCAGCAGCTTGCCCTGCGCACGCAGGGCATTGACGGCGTTGACCAGCTTCACGAGATCCTGCGGATCGTCCAGGTCCGGTACGGCGTCACCGGTCTGGTCCAGGGTCTGCGCCAGGATGGAGCCGGCCATGCGGTTCCGGCCGCGGCCCAGGTCCACCAGCAGCAGCGTGGTGTCGGCCTGGTTGTCGAGCTGCGGCGTCAGCGTGCCGCGCACATCGGACAGGGTGGCGAAGGCACTGACGATCAGCGAGACCGGCGAGGTCACTTTCTTCTGCACGCCGCCATCCTTCCACTGCGTGCGCATGGACAGGCTGTCCTTGCCCACGGGAATGGAAATGCCCAGGGCTGGGCACAGCTCCATGCCCACGGCCTGCACGGTGGCGTAGAGCGCGGCGTCTTCGCCGGGCTCACCGCAGGCAGCCATCCAGTTGGCAGAGAGCTTGACGCGCGGCAGTTCGATGGGCGCGGCCAGCAGGTTGGTGATGGCCTCGGCCACGGCCATGCGACCCGATGCCGGGGCGTCCAGTGCAGCCAGCGGCGTGCGCTCGCCCATGCTCATGGCCTCGCCTGCGAAACCGACGTAGTCGGCCAGGGTCACGGCCACGTCGGCCACCGGCACCTGCCAGGGACCGACCATCTGATCGCGGTGCGTGAGGCCGCCCACGGTACGGTCGCCGATGGTGATGAGGAAGCGCTTGGAGGCCACGGTGG
>JACCDS010189442.1_pt1 | contig 11769 bp, 14 predicted proteins | sample 7446441 | NCBI WGS metagenome assembly JACCDS01 (sample SAMN15323445, study PRJNA562643) | freshwater metagenome | isolation source: river surface water | place: USA:Blue River Watershed | collected 2017-08-17 | reverse complement strand
AGCGCAGATGCTTGGCGACGAAGAAGGCCACATCGTCCGACAGCTTCACGCCTTCCTGCTGCGCCTTCTTCAGCAGAATCGCGACGCGCATTTCCAGTTCCGGCGGCTCGACCGCGACTGTCAGCCCCGAATCAAAGCGCGAGATCAGCCGGTCATCCATGCCGGTGATTTCCTTCGGATAGGTGTCGCTGGTGATGATGATCTGCTTCTTCGCCGCGATCAGCGCCTCAAACGCATAGAAGAACTCTTCCTGCGTGCGGCTCTTCCCGCCGAAAAATTGAATATCGTCGATCAGCAGCAGGTCCAGCGAATGGTAATAACGCTTGAAATCGTCGAAGCCCTTGCGCTGATACGCAGTGACGACATCGCGCACATACTGCTCCGCGTGGATGTAGCGAATGCGCACGTTCGGGTTGTCCGCCAGCACCTGGTTACCAATGGCGTGGATAAGGTGCGTCTTGCCAAGGCCGACGCCGCCATACAGGAACAGCGGGTTATACGAACTGCCGGGATTGCTCGCCACCTGGATCGCTGCTGCACGAGCCAGCTGGTTCGCCTTGCCGGTCACGAAACTGTCGAAAGTCAGCGCCGGGTTGATCTTGCTCTGGTCGCGGCGCAGGTTCTGTTCATCGACCTGTTCGGCGCGCTCAATCGGCGATGCGGGCTCGGCGGCGCCGGTCGGCGCCGATACCGGAGCGGACGCGCTGCTTGCAGCGGGCCGTCTTGCGCCGGCCAGGCGCGGGTCGAGAACAAACTGCACGTCGACCGGCGCCTGCCAGAACTCGGCAGCGATCGTGGTGATGCGGGCGGCAAACTGCGTCTTCACCCAGTCCAGCTTAAAGCGGTTGGGCGCGGCGATGCGCAGGCGACCGTCCTCGAAATCGAGCGGTGCCAGCGGCTTGATCCAGGCGCTGAACTGCTGAGGCGTCAGTTCCTGCTGCAGTCGGGACGCGCAGGTCTGCCAAAATTCTTCCATGCGATTGTCAATCTTGAAGCGGCAGGTGGGGGCGCGCTTCGGGTTCTTTGTTCTGTAGAGGGCGGCGCGCGAGGCTTGCCGGGCGACCCGTATTTTACCGCTGGCGACGCGAGTTATCCACAGGCCGACCAGGATTTTCGGTGCAGGCACGACGGACTTTCAGGCAGGGCAACTGTTCATTTTGACAAGCCGCTCGCGACATGGCCGCCCGCGAAAAACCAGACTTTTCGGCGACAATGTCCGATTAACATGCTATTGGCCGGCCTAAGTGATTGACAGATATACAGAAAATACTGTCTAATTCAAGGTTCGCTGCACTGCGCGCCTGCAGAAAGTTGCACGAGCGCTGCAAGACACTGATTTTCTTGCCGGGCAAGTCCCGGTTTTTTGCTGATTTCCGCTGCACTTAACCAAGCGAGACCCAAATGAAACGTACCTACCAGCCTTCCGTCGTCCGCCGCAAGCGCACCCACGGTTTCCGTGCGCGCATGGCTACCCGTTCGGGTCGTGCCGTGCTGAACGCACGCCGCGCCAAAGGCCGCAAGCGCCTGGCTGTCTAAGACAGAACGCGAACTACTTGCGTAGTCGCGTGTCCGGGTCGCCGGAAGACTACGGCAGGCATCGACGCATCGTAAAAACGGATGAGTTTTCATCCGTTTTTCGTTTGCGGCCTGTGTATCGCACTGAAAACTTCGTGCTCTACGCCCGCCCCAATAGCCACGGCCATGCACGGCTGGGTATCGTCGTTGCGAAGCGCTTCGCGCCGCGCGCGGTGACGCGCAACCTGATCAAGCGCCTTGCCCGCGAGATTTTCCGCAAGAGCGACCTGGCTGCAAACGACTGCATCGTCCGGCTGAGCAAACCCGTTGCGCCGAAGCGGCATCAATCGGCGACATCGCATTGGCTAAAGCAGACGCTCGGTGCCGAACTGTCACGACTGCTACGCGGGCAAGCCCGATGAAAGCCTTGCTGCTACTGCTGTTGAAAGCATACAAGCTCGCCATCAGCCCCTTCCTCGGGCAGAATTGCCGCTTCTATCCGAGCTGCGCCGATTACGCGCAGCAGGCAATTGCCAGTCATGGCGCCGGGCGCGGAAGTCTGCTGGCATGTCGGCGTGTGTGCAAATGCCATCCGTGGAATGCCGGCGGCTTCGACCCGGTACCCGAAGACCATCCTCACGCTGACGATCATCCGACGATGACACGGCAGCGTCACTGAATCGCCCTACACTCACTGATCCTATGGATATCAAACGTACCGTTCTGCTGGTGGTGTTTTCGCTTTCCCTGCTGATGCTATGGGAGAACTGGAACCGTTATAACACCGTGCCGTCAGCGCCGGCGTCCGGACAGACGGCGCAGAAAGCCGACCCGCAGGATGCGGCCGACGCGTCGGTGCCGCAAGCGACCAGCGCAGCGGTGCCTGCCGGAAGCGAGGTGCCGCCGGCCAATGCGTCGGCTGCCGCGCGCAGTGAAAAGATTACGATCACGACGGACCTGCTGAAGGCCGAAGTCGACACGCTCGGCGGCGACATCACGCGCGTTGAACTGCTGCGTCACCGCGATGCAAACAACTCGGACAAGCCGGTGGTGCTGTTCGAGCGTAGCCCCGCGCGCACCTATCTCGCGCAGAGCGGCCTGATCGGTGGCAAATTTCCGAACCATCGCTCAATATTCACTGCGCGTGACGGCGCACGCGATCTCGGTAACGCCGACACCGTCAGCCTCACGCTCGACAGCGAACAGGACAGCGTGAAGCTGACCAAAACCTATACCTTCCATCGTGGCCAGTACGAAATCGGCGTCCGCCACCAGGTCACGAACAACACAGGCGCGGCGATCGCGCCGTCGGTGTACATGCAGCTGGTACGAGACGACAGCAAGCTGGAAGGTGATTCGCACTTCTACAGTACCTTTACCGGTCCGGCGGTCTATACCGACGCGGATAAATTCCGCAAGGTCTCTTTCGAGGACATTGAGAAGGGCAAGAATCCGAAACCGGCGCAAACGGCTGACGGTTGGGTCGCGATGGTGCAGCACTATTTCGTATCCGCGTTCGTGCCGACGACCAAAGGGCAGCATGAGCTGTTCACGCGCAAGATCGATCAGAACCTGTACGCCGTTGGCGCAATCTCACCGGTCGGTCAGGTCGCTGCAGGCGCCGTCGCAGCGCAGGAAGGCAAGCTGTTCGCCGGCCCGCAGGAATCGGACAAGCTCGAGCAGTTTGCGACCGACTTCGATCTCGTGAAAGACTACGGCTGGCTGACCGTGATCGCCAAGCCGATCTTCTGGCTGATGGACCAGATCCACAAGCTGCTCGGCAACTGGGGCTGGACCATCATCGTGCTGACCATCCTGATCAAGCTGGCGTTCTTCCCGCTGTCGGCAGCCAGCTACCGCAGTATGGCAAAGATGAAGATCGTCACACCGAAGATGACCGCGATCCGCGAGCGCTACAAAGGCGATCCGCAGAAAATGAATGCGGCCATGATGGATCTGTATAAGACCGAGAAGATCAACCCGCTCGGCGGCTGCCTGCCGATCGTTGTGCAGATCCCGGTATTCATCGCGCTGTACTGGGTGCTGCTGGCCAGCGTCGAAATGCGCCATGCGCCCTGGCTCGGCTGGATCCATGACCTGTCGGCGCCGGACGACCTGTTCGGCACAATCCCGGGCATCGCAATGCCGGTCGGCCTGCTGCCCATCATCATGGCGATATCGATGTATGTGCAGACCAAGCTGAACCCGACACCGCCAGATCCGGTGCAGGCAAAGATCATGATGTTCATGCCGCTGGTGTTCTCGTTCATGTTCTTCTTCTTCCCGTCCGGCCTCGTGCTGTACTGGGTCGTGAACAACGTGCTGTCCATTGCGCAGCAATGGGTGATCACAAAGCAGTCGACAGCAGGCAAAACGTAAAGCTTCTGTCTGTCTCCTGATGAAAAGTCCGTCGGCGCAGGCCACGGACTTTTTTTCATTGAAGATAAAATTCACCAATGATTTCTGACTCCTACCCCATCGCAGCTATCGCCACCGCCCCCGGGCGCGGCGGCATCGGCGTCGTCCGCATCTCCGGCAAGCACCTGATGTCGCTTGCGCAAACCGTCTGCCGGCTCGAACCCGGCCGTGAACTGAAAGCTCGCCATGCGACTTATCTCGACTTCGTCGCCGCCGACGGCAGCGTGATCGATCGCGGGCTTGCGATCTGGTTCAACGCGCCGCATTCGTACACCGGCGAAGAGGTGCTGGAGCTGCAGGGGCACGGTGGTCCAGTCGTGATGCAGATGCTACTGAACCGCTGCCTCGAGGCTGGCCGTGACATTGGCCTGCGGCTGGCGAATCCGGGCGAATTCACTTACCGCGCATTCCAGAACGACAAACTCGATCTCGCGCAGGCTGAAGCGGTCGCCGACCTAATCGAGGCATCGACCGAAGCCGCTGCAAAGCTGGCGACGCAATCGCTGTCCGGCGCGTTCTCGCAGGCGATCGGCACATTGGTCGAGCAGGTGATTCATCTGCGCATGCTGGTCGAGGCCACGCTGGATTTTCCGGAAGAAGAAATTGAATTCCTCGAGAAATCGAATGCACGTGGCCAGCTGCAGACGATACGCGCATCGCTCGAGCAGGTGCTTACGCAGGCAGGGCAGGGCGCGCTGCTGCGCTCCGGCCTGAAAGTGGTGCTGGCCGGTCAACCGAATGTGGGCAAGAGCTCGCTGCTGAATGCGCTGGCCGGATCGGACGTGGCGATCGTGACCGCGATCGCCGGCACCACGCGGGACAAGATCACCGAGACCATTCATGTCGAGGGCATACCGATCAGCATCATCGACACCGCCGGCATTCGTGACGATGTGGATGCGAGCGATGAAGTGGAACGCATCGGCATCTCGCGTACCTGGGCTGCAGTGGAAGAAGCCGATGTCGTGCTGCACATCCTCGACGCAAGCCGCGGACCGACACGCGCGGATGAAGAAATCGTCGGACGCCTGCCGCCGAACGTGCCGCTGATCTGGGTGTGGAACAAGATCGACCTGTCCGGCCATAAGCCGTCACTCGACGTGCAGCCGGACGCGACGCATATCTACCTGTCCGCGTCGGAACGCAGCGGCATGGAGTTGCTGCGGCAAGAATTGCTGCGTATCGCCGGCTGGCAGCAGACCGGCGAATCCATCTACCTTGCGCGTGAGCGGCATCTGCAGGCGCTGAAGGAGGCAAAGGATCATCTGGCTGTCGCTGCGCAGCTCGCCGAGCAGCGTGACAGTGCGCTTGACCTGTTTGCCGAAGAGCTGCGGCTTGCGCAGGAGCAGCTGAACAGCATTACCGGTCAGTTCACTTCCGATGATTTACTGGGGGTGATTTTTGGTCGGTTCTGTATTGGGAAGTAATGCTTCAATGTCTAGCTTTCCTGCCAATTCAGGAAAGACCGCAGCAGCGGCGATGGCGAGATGACGAACGGGTTAACCACCGTGACACCACGCCATGTGAAGCCATTCTGGAAGTCTTCGCTGATCAGTAGCCTGCATTGCGCTTCTGCGGCAACAGCAAGGATCAATGAATCCCACATTGGCAGTTGGTGATCCACCGTCAAATCGAATGCAGACTGGAATGCCGGCCAACTGGAATCGACCACATCAAACGTATCCGCCCAGTTAAGCACTGCGGCGCGCGCCTGTGCCGCAGCGACTCGTCCCTTGGCCGTCAATACCCGCGCGAGTTCGCCAAGGATCTGGGCCGGTAAAATGGTGGCGTCAGTCGGCAGTGATTCAACGAGTTCATTGGCCTGCCTGCACCGATCTGCGTCGCCGATACCCTCGGCATAGGCAAGGATGTTCGTATCGAGTGCGGCGCGCACGCTCAATCCTCATACAGGTCTGCGCGAGCCCAACCCCTCGTTCCCGTGACACGTTGCTGACGCAACCTCGCCAAGAGTTCTTGTTTGGCTACCTGACGGCTGTGTTCGTCAGAGCGTATCGGCGAGATTTTCGCTACCGGCTTTCCGCGAGACAGAACGGTCACCTCTTCGCCTGCGGCAACGGTCCTCAGAAGGCTGGAGAAATGACGGTTCGCATCGGCGGCGGATATGGCTTTCACGATAACCCCGGAATAAAAGTAGTGTTGGGCACTACTTTTACTCCGGTGGCTCGCCCGCTGTCAATGGATATCAAGGTCCTGAGGCGGGGAACCCACATGCAGGCTCACCCCGCCAACCCGATCCCCTGCTGATTCCCGCGCCGCCCCTGCAGCGTGCCGGCCTGCATCTGCTGCAGCAGGTCCTGCATCTTGCGATTGAACGCGGGGATATCGTCCGGCTTGCGGCTGCTGACCCAGTTGCCGTCGACCACCGCCTCGCTGTCGACCCAGTCGCCGCCGGCATTGATGATGTCGTCGCGCAGCGTCGGCCAGCTGGTCATCGTGCGCCCGTCGACCAGCCCGGCGGACACCAGAATCCAGCCACCGTGGCAAATCACGAAGATCGGCTTGCCGTCGTCATCCATGTCGCGAACGAAGCGCTGCGCCTCAGGGAGGGTACGCAGCTGGTCGCCGTTGATCACGCCGCCTGGCAGGAGAACGGCATCAAAGTCCTGCGCCTGTGCGTGGGCAAGCGGCAGGTCGACATCGAACTGCTCAGCATTGTCATGATGATGAAAGCCCTGCACCTTGCCGGGCATCGGCGACACGATCAGGGTCAGGCAGCCCTGCTGATGCAATGCCTCGCGCGGCCCGGTCAGCTCGATCTGCTCGAAACCGTCGCTGACCAGGATGGCGACTTTCATTGGCTGCTGTGCGGAAGTCTGGCCGGCCATGGTGGGTCTCCTTCAGTGCTGTCAAAACCCCATCGACCACCATGCCGGCCGGCGGTTCAACAGCCGGCACGGGTTTTACTGTTCGGACGTTACCGTGCGGCGCAGGCTGTCGCGAATCTCGCGTAACAGCAAGGTGTCTTCCGGTGTCGGCGCTGGTGACGGCGGTGGCGCCGCACGGCGAAAGCGATTCATCTGGCGCACCATCATGAAGATGATGAATGCAAGAATCGCGAAGTTCAGTGCCACCGTGATGAAGCTGCCATACGCGAGTACCGCGCCGGCCTTTTTCGCGTCAGACAGCGTCGCTGCCGTCTGTCCAGCCAGCGGGATGAAGTAGTTGCTGAAATCGAGCCCGCCAACGACCATGCCGATCAGGGGCATGATCACATCGGCCACTAGCGAATCAACAATCTTGCCGAAAGCCGCGCCGATGATCACGCCGACCGCCAGGTCGATCACATTGCCTTTTAGTGCAAACTCCCTGAACTCGTTGATGATGCTCATGGCTGGCCTCCGGATGAATGAAACGACAAGGTGGTCGAATATTAATGAAGTGTAATCGTTCAGTGTTTGATAAAGATCTGAAAGTCAGAATCATCCATGGCTGCGCGGTGGCTGCTGCTGCGTTCAAGTATCATTCAAGCATGCGCGTTCACGCGTGTGTCTGTATTTCTGGAGAATCCCATCGTGTCATTGCAATTCAAATCCCTGCCGGCCCACCTGACCGTGCTCGTCGCCGCATCCGCTGCGGCCCTGACTGCCTACGCTGCCGATCCGGCCAAGATCGAGAACCTCCGCGTTACCAATGCGTGTAAATACTGCGACCTGACGGACGCCGCGCTGTCCGGCGCCGATCTGCGGGGCGCTGATTTCCAGAACGCAAACCTGTCCGGCGCGAACCTGTCGAAAGCCAATCTGGCGCAACGCCCGATGGAAAAGCGCACGCTGCTGACCAATTTTGAAAGCGCGAACCTGAAAAAAGCGAATCTCGCCGAAGCGAAGCTGAATGGTGCGACTTTCCAGGGCGCCTTCCTGCGCGATACCAACCTGCAGGGTGCGGATCTGTCAGACGCCGTGTTCCCCGGCGCGAACCTGAAGGGCGCGAACCTGAAGGGCGCCAAAGTTGACGGTACGAAGTTTGACGGCGCGAAGCTCTGCAATACCACGATGCCGGATGGCAGTGTGAACGATTCGGGCTGCTGAATCTGCCAGCTGGCGTCGCAAGGGCTGGCGATGCGTCCAGATCGCCGCCCTTGTATTTTTCCCTGAATTTTTTCCAGTCTATTTTCCGGGGTATGTCCCGGCAAGCTGAATCAGCGCCAGCCGCGTTTGGCCACCTTCGAAAAATCGCGCTTGCGTATCAATGCGTGGATGCCCTTCGTGCGGTCCACCACTTGCGACACGTTAAAGTCGGTGGCCGCGGACATGTAGGCGAGTGCGACTGCACGATCCATGCCGAGTTTTTCGTGCAGGAAGCGCATCGCTTCGCGCACCGCATCCTTCATCGCCTCGTCAAGATCCGGATGAAGACCCATCGCGATCCAGTACGACGGCGTCTCACCGAATGGCCGCTCAAGCGAACCGGAAGCCGAAGGAATCGCGGGGTCACCCTTCTTCAGCAGCGTCAGCCGGAAAGTCGCGCGCATCGAATGCTCCAGCGCAGTCAGCGCGACCTCGCCATTGGCCTGCGCCATGTGCGGGTCGCCGGTATAGAAATTTGCACCGTCGACGAATACGGGCAGATAAACGATCGTTCCTGCGCCCAGGTCTTTCACATCCATATTGCCGCCGTAAACACCGGGCGGTACTGAATGTACCGGCGCATCGGTCGCCGCAGCGACGCCCATGATTCCCATGAACGGCGTCGCCGGGAAGCTCACTTCTTCGCCGCGCGAATTTTTCATCACCCCTTGCCACGCACCGCGGCGATTCTTGCGAACCGTCGTGAACACCGACACGTTATGAAACTTCTCCGGCTCGGCGGCGCTCGCATCCGGTTCGGGCTTCGGCCCTTCGGGAAACTCGCCGGGCAGCGCACCCTTGCCATGCCGGTTGCTGATCACGCCATAGGGGACACGCGGCGTGACCGACAGCACTTCAACCTTCAGCACGTCGCCCGGCCGTGCGCCCTCGACTGCTACCGGACCAGTGACGATATGCGGTCCATCCTTTGCAAAATCATGCGGCAGCGGCGAACGTGTGATCGCGATCGCATCCTTCAGCACGCCGTTGACGGGCACACCCTTCGACATGAAATATTTCAGCGCATCGCGCCCCTGATCTTCGAGCAGGCCTTCATGCGACAAGGTGTCGAACACCACCGTCGCGCCGGACGGCACCGTCAGCAAGGGACGGTCGGTCGCATTCGGCAGATAGCCCCACTTGATGGTGTCCACCGTCGAAGGCACGTAATACACCTTGCCAGGCAGGCCCCTGACGGTGATCCGGCCAGGCTTGTCGGCAAGCGGTTGCAAGGGCATAGCCACAGCGGAGGCGGCAGCACAACAACTCAGGAAGGCAAAAACGGCGAGCGTATTCTTATTCATCGAGGCGTCCCGGAAACTGGCAATTCTCTCTGTAAATTTGCCAGTTTCCGGAGGACGCATCAATACGTCATTTGACCACCGGCGGCTTCTCGAAGGTACGGAAAGGCGCCGGGCTCGGTACCGTCCACTCCAGCCCCTCCGCGCCTTCCCATGCATGCGCAGAGGCTTTCACACCGCCGCGCAGGTTCGGTATCACGATGAAGAAGAGGAAATAGACCTGGGTCAGGCCGAACAGCAACCCGCCCACTGAGGCCAGCGCATTGAAGTCCGCGACGGCAAGCCGACCGGCTTCTTTTACCTTGACCATCGCACCGTCGATGGTGCCCATGCACTGATCACCGATACCTACGTCACCCCAGCCAGCGTACATGACAGCGGCCCCTATCTGGCGCGACTTGACCGCATGCGTGCGCGCTTCGGCTTCGCGGTCGCAGCGGTGGGCCTAGATGCCGGCTACTTCACCCCGCACATTTGCAAGGGACTCATTGAGCGCGGGATCTTTGCCGTGATCGGGTATAGCCGGCCGGCGCATCGCGAGGGCTATTTTTACAAACGCGACTATGTCTGGGATGCCGCGCGTGACGGCTATCTTTGTCCGAATGGCGAATTTCTGGCGTACCAAACCACGAACCGGCTAGGTTATCGCGAGTACGCTTCTCAACCCGATACCTGTGCCCGCTGCGCCGTTCGAACGCAGCTTTGCCGATGCCAAGGAACTGCACGGGCATCGCTTTGCGCGTTTCCGTGGTCTGGCGTGGGTCCGCGCCGAGACGCTATTGGCGGCGACCTGCCAGAACATGAAGAAGATAGTCCGCCTGATCGATCACGCCACGGCCTGGCTGGGCCACGGCGCTATCGACAAAACCACTCACGGCAAGACGGCCTGAACGCACCCCAATTCCCTGAAATCCAGAAAGAAAAACCCCGTCTCCTTGCGGGGGCGGGGTTTATCAACAGTCTGAGAGGCGCCGGCATGCCGGCGCCTTTTGCAGAACGTAATGCTCTGTCAGTGGCTGATCATCCAGGGCCGCTTCGACGGGAAGGCTTTTGCGCCATTCGGCGCCGTCACCGTTGTCGTCTTGCGCGATGACGAACAGCAACCGCATCCCGCCGGATGACGATGGCTCGTGTAGTTCTTCGAGCTCTTCGGCTCATGGCGCGCACGCTCGTTGGCATCCATCGCTTTGACCGTCGTGCCATCGAGATAGGCGAGGCCGAATCCGGCCACCATCACACGCGGCGCCGGCTTGCTGCACTCCGGGCAATCGGCCGGATCGTTCCTTGCAGAGATCGACCGGATCGCTTCGAAGTCCCCACAATCCGGACACGCATAATCATAAGTCGGCATGAATGAGCTCCACTGATTACAGGTCTGGCGAGACCGGCATGTCGATCGAGCCGTCGAGGAACTTCACCGGCCCGGCAGACGTCGGGTTGATGTCGAAGTCGAAGATCTCGGTCGGCAGCCACAAGGTCGCGCAGGCATTCGGAATATCAACCACGCCGCTGATATGTCCCTGCACTGGCGCGGTACCCAAAATCGAGTACGCCTGCGCACCGGAGTAACCGAACTTCTTCAGATACTCGATCGCATTCAGGCAAGCCTGCCGGTACGCGACATTGACATCGAGGTAGTGCTGCTTGCCTTGCTCGTCGACCGAGATGCCTTCGAAGATCAGGTAGTCCTTGTAGTTCGGCGTGATCGGGCTCGGCTTGAAGATCGGGTTCTTGATGCCGTACTTCGCCATGCCGCCCTTGATCAGGCTCACGCGCATGTGCACCCAGCCGGCCATCTCGATCGCGCCGCAGAAGGTGATCTCGCCGTCGCCTTGCGAGAAGTGCAGATCGCCGACCGACAGGCCCGCACCATCGACATAAACGGGGAAAAAGATCTTCGAGCCGCGTGACAAATCCTTGATGTCGCAGTTACCACCATGCTCGCGCGGCGGCACGGTACGTGCGCCTTCGGCGGCGACCTTCGCAGCGGCGGCACCGGTAGCTGCGCCGACATGTGCGGTTTTGGCGAACGGCGGGTTGGCGAGCGGCGGCACGCGGTCCGGCTGCGTTGCGATGAAGTCGACCTCGCGTTCATTCCACGCGTCGAGCATCTTCTGATCCGGCAGGCAGCCGATCAGGCCCGGGTGGATCAGGCCGGCATACTGCACGCCCGGCACATGACGCGAACTGGTGAACATACCGTGAAAATCCCAGATTGATTTCTGCGCAAGCGGGAAATGGTCGGTCAGGAAGCCGCCGCCGTTCTTCTTGCTGAAGAAACCGTTGAAGCCCCACAGGCTGTCATCCTTCGCGCCGATGTCGAGCAGGTCAACGACCAGCAGGTCGCCCGGCTTGACCCAGCAGGCCATCGGAATATCCGGGTGCCAGCGGTTATGTACCTTCTCGTTGGTCGTAGCCGGCTTGGACAGGTCTACCTTGATCAAGGT
>JACCDS010394939.1_pt1 | contig 11770 bp, 12 predicted proteins | sample 7446441 | NCBI WGS metagenome assembly JACCDS01 (sample SAMN15323445, study PRJNA562643) | freshwater metagenome | isolation source: river surface water | place: USA:Blue River Watershed | collected 2017-08-17 | reverse complement strand
CGAGCACAAGTCCCGCCGGCACGACGTGCTGGTGGATCCGGAGACCATGGCCGCGTTCTACGAGGCGGTCGTCCCCGGGGGTATCCACACCCTCGCGGCCTTCGAGCGCTGGCGCAAGGACGCCGAGCAGAAGGACCCGCGCGCGCTGTACCTGACCCGCGACACGCTGATGCGCCACACCGCGGCCGCGGTCACCGCGCAGCTGTTCCCCAAGTCGCGCGAGGTCGATGGCGTCGAGTGCCGCTACGACTACCGTTTCGAGCCCGGCCACCCGGCGGATGGCGTCACTCTCACCGTGCCGCTGCACCTGCTCAACCGGCTCGACCCGCACGAGGGCGAGTGGCTGGTACCCGGCTTGCTGCGCGACAAACTGACCTTGCTCATCAAGGGCCTGCCCAAGGCGCTGCGCCGCGTCTGCGTGCCGGTGCCCGACTGCGTCACCGGCGCGCTGGAGGCGCTCGAGGACGGCAAGGGCGAGCTGCCGCTGCGGCTGGCTGCACATCTGGCCGCCAGGTACCGCGTCGACGTGCCCGAGGACACCTTTGCTGGCATCGAGCTGCCGGCACATCTGCGGCTGCGCTACCGCGTGGTCGACGACAAGGGCCGCGAGCTGGCCGACGGCCGCGAGCTGCCGCTGCTGCGCGCACAGTTGGCCGAGGCGGCGCGGCTGACCTTTGCCAAGACCGACGAGCCGGAGATGGAGCGCAGCGGCATCCGCAGCTGGGACCTGGGCGACCTCCCGGCCGAGATCGCCTTCAGCCGCGGCGGCCGCAAGCTGGTCGGCTACCCGGCGCTGGTGGATGAGAGCGACTCGGTGGCGCTGCGCCTGTTCGACACGCCCGAGGCTGCCGCCGCCAGCCATCGCGCCGGGGTGCGCCGACTGTTGCGGCTCGAGCTGAAGGACGCGTTCAAGCAGTGGGAGAAGACGCTGCCCGGATTCAGCGCCGTCGCTCTGCAGGCGCGCATGCTCTGCGACGCCGACACCCTGCGCGACGACTGGCTCGCGGCGGTGGCCGACCGTGCGCTGCTGGGCGACGATGCGCCGCCGCGCACCCAGCGCGAATTCAATGAGCAGAAGCAGCGCGGCCGCACCCGCCTGCCGGCGGTGGTCGAGGCGGTGGGGCGCGTCGCCGCAGCCTGTATCGCCGAGTGGCAGTCGCTGCAGACCGCGCTGACCCGGCCCCTGCCGCAGCCGCTCAAGGCCGATGTGCAGGCGCAGCTGCAGCGTCTGGTGTTCAAGGGTTTCCTCGCCGCGACGCCGTGGGAGCACCTGCAGCACCTGCCGCGCTACCTCAAGGCCATCAGCCGGCGCCTGGAGCGCTTCCACCAGAACGCGGCGCGCGACGAGCAGCACCGCAGTGCCATCCAGTCGCTGTGGGGCCACTACGAGCAGCGCCTGGCGCGGCACCGCAAGGCTGGCATCGATGACCCGCTGCTGGGCGAATACCGTTGGCTGCTGGAGGAGTTGCGGGTGAGCCTGTTCGCGCAGGAGTTGCGCACGCCGTTCCCGGTGTCGTACAAGCGGTTGGAGAAGCACTGGTCGCAGGTGCGAGCGTAAGGCCATGAGCAAGCCGACCCAGATCGTTCTGCCGCTGCTGCAGCGGCCGCAGTCCACCCTCGAGAGTTTCGTCACCGGGCCCAACGCCGAGGCGGTCGCCGCGGTGGGTGCCCTGCTGGCCGGGTCTCACGACGGCGAGCCGGTCTACCTGTGGGGCGACCGCGCCAGTGGCCGCAGCCATCTGCTGCAGGCGTTCGCCCGAGCTGCAGCGGCGGAGCAAGGCAGGGCGGCGGTGGCCACCCCTGCCGCGGAGGTCGACGGCGACTGGTCGCCAGCCGGCCCGCTGCTGGTCGTCGACGATGTCGAGCGCCTGTCGCCGGACGGGCAGGTGCGGCTGTTCGACGCCATCAACCGCGGCCGTGCCGAGGGCTGGAAGATGCTGTTTGCCGGCCCGCTGCCGCCGGCGCGGCTGGCCCTGCGTGGCGAACTGACCTCGCGACTGGCGCAGGGGCTGGTGATGCAGTTGCAGCATCTGACCGATGCCGACAAGGCCGCAGCCATGATGGATTACGCCGCGCGGGCCGGTTTCGCGCTGCCGGCCGACGTCGCCGACTACCTGCTGCGCCATGGCCGGCGGGATCTGGGGACTTTGCTCGCGGTGGTCCAGGCCATCGACGAGGTGTCGCTGCGCGAGCGCCGCGCGGTGAGCGTGCGGCTGGCACACGACGTGCTGTACTCGGCAGACCTGTTTTGCCCGGTCTAGCCTTGCCGGCAGGCCCTACCGCCCCCGCCGCAGGTAGACGGCGTCGTCGAATCGCTGCACCCAGCCCGGGCGGTAGATCACCATCAGCGTCAGCAGCGCGCCGGCGGTGAACGCCTCCGACCAGCCGAGCAGCATGTAGAAGGGCAGGAACTCCTCGCTCAGCACGGCCCACGGCGCGGTACCCAGCCCGACATGCAGCAGCGTCTGCGCCACGCCGCCGACGAACACCGCGATGCCCGACACCAGGAAGCCATACCCCCAGAGGAAGATGAACAGGTGCGGCGGCAGTCGCCGCTCGGCGAGGGGGACAAGGATGGCCGAGACGAGCAGCGGCACCATGCCCTGCAGCAGCCACTCGGCACCGATCTCCACCGCCGGACGGCCCGCCGCCAGCACTGCCCCGGTGGCCGCCAGTGCCAGCGAGATGCCACCGAGTCGCAGCCCGAACATGAGGTAGGCCACCGTCGCCCCGGCCAGGTGCATGTCCATGCCCGGGATGGCGCCGGCGCGCATGCGCCAAAGCAGCATCAGCACCACCGTGGTGCCCAACCACAGGTTGAGCCGGCCCGACGACGCCAAGCCGCGCCAGTCGGCGTCGCGCGCCAGGCCTGCCAGCGCAAGCACGGCCAGCGCGCCCAGGATGGGCAGGGCCAGCGGGTCGACGGGTGGGGTAGGCGCTGCGATCACAACGAGATTATCGGACACCGGTAGTGTTCACGCTCGGCGCGCGCTTCTGCCGCTGCGCTGACCGAGAAGGGCCCGCCCGTCAGGGGGTGGCCCCATTGCCCGTATACTTGCGGTTTTACCGACCCGCCCCGCCGTGCAACTGGCCTGTTTCGACCTCGACAATACGCTGCTCGCCACCGACAGCGACCACGAGTGGGGTCAGTTCCTGATCGAGCTCGGCATCCGCGACCGTGAGCAGCACGAGGCCGCGAACGACCGCTTCTACGCCGACTATCAGGCCGGCACCCTCGACATCGACGCCTTCCTGGCCTAGCAGCTGGCGCCCTTGGCCGAACACAGCCTAGCGCAGCTTGACAGCTGGCACCGCCAGTTCATGCGCGAGCGCATCCTGCCGCGCATCGGCCGCGGCGCCCGCAAGCTGGTGCAGCAGCACCGCGAGGCTGGCCACACGCTGGTGATCGTCACCGCGACCAACGCCTTTGTCACCGCGCCGATTGCGCGCGAGTTCGGCATCGAGCACCTGATCGCCACCGAGCCAGAGCAGGTCGAAGGCCGCTACACCGGGCGCTACGCCGGCACGCCGAGCTTCCGCGAGGGCAAGGTCACGCGTCTGGAGGACTGGCTGTCGGGCCACGGCGAGAGCTTGTCCAGCGTGCGTGAGAGTTGGTTCTACAGCGACTCGCGCAACGACCTGCCGCTGCTCGAGCGCGTCACCCACCCGGTGGCTGTCGACCCCGACCCCGCCCTCGAGGCCGTGGCGCACGAGCGCCGCTGGCCGGTGATCAGCCTGCGCTGACGGGACTTTCGGCATGCCACCCCTGTCTGCGACACTAGTCCGATGATCACACGCCTGCTCAACAAGGTCTTTCGCCGCAGCCACAGCGCCGGCCGGCCGCCCACCGTGGTCGGCAAGGGCGGTCACAACATCCGCCACGAGCACATCAGCCAGGCCGCACGGCGGACCACCGCCACCCTGCAGGAACATGGCTACCTTGCCTTCGTGGTCGGTGGCGCGGTGCGCGACCTGCTGCTCGGCGTGCAGCCCAAGGACTTTGACGTCGCCACCAACGCCACGCCGGAGCAGGTTCACGCGCTGTTCCGCCGCTCGCGCATCATCGGCCGCCGTTTCCGGCTGGTGCACGTCATGTTCGGCGGCGAGACCATCGAGGTCAGCACCTTCCGTGGTGGCCACGATGAACACGCCGGTACCGACGAGCATGGTCGCATCCTGCGCGACAACGTCTGGGGTACGCAGGAGGAGGACGCGCGGCGTCGCGACTTCACCGTCAACGCGCTGTTCTTCGACCCTCAGCGCGAGGAGGTCTGGGACTGGCACGGCGGCGTCACCGACCTCAAAGCGCGCCGTCTGCGCATGATCGGCGACCCGGTCAAGCGCTACCGCGAAGACCCGGTACGGATGCTGCGCGCCGCGCGACTCTCGGCCAAGCTCGGGCTCAACATCGACCGGCCTACCCGCGCGCCCATCCGCGAGCTGGCGCCACTGCTGCGCAACGTGCCGGAAGCGCGGCTGTTCGACGAGCTGGTCAAGCTCCTGATGTCCGGCCAGGCCGCGCATTGCCTGCGCGCGCTCCACGCCGAGGGCCTCGACCGCGACCTGCTGCCGCAACTCGACGCCGCCCTGCGCGAGCCGGTGAGCGAGCGCTTCATCCTTGCTGCGCTGGCCAACACCGACCAGCGCATCACCGAGGACAAGCCGGTCTCGCCCACATTTCTACTCGCGGCGCTGCTCTGGCCGCCGGTGTTCAAGGCCTGGCAGGCCGCCGAGGCGGCCGGCGAGCGGCCGGTCCCGGCCCTGCTCGAGGCGATGAACGTGGCACTCGAGGGCCAGGCCAAGAAGCTGCCCATACCCCGCCGTTTCGACGCCGGCATGAAGGAGATCTGGCTGCTGCAGCCGCGCTTCCTGCAGCGCAACGGCCAGCGCCCCATGCGCCTGCTGGAGAACCCGCGCTTCCGCGCCGCCTACGACTTCTTCCGCCTGCGCGCCGAGGCCGGCGAGACGGAGATGGAGATCGCCGACTGGTGGGAGGACTTCCAGAACGCCAACCCGGTCGACCGCGAGTCGCTGCTGGTCACCGAATCCACCGGCAGCGCCTCGCCGCGCCGTCGCCGCCGCCGTCGTGGCCCGCGTCGCGACGGTGCAGGGGAGGGCGCCGCGTGACGCGTGCCTACATCGCGCTGGGCAGCAACTTGGCCGACCCGGTGTCGCAGCTCGACGCCGCCTTCGACGAACTCGGCCGTCTGCCGCAGACCCGCTTTCTTGCGCGTTCTTCGTTGTGGCGCTCGGCTCCGGTCGGTTACCTTGATCAGCCCGACTTCGTCAACGCCGTGGCCGCCTTAGAGACCGGCCTGGAGGCGGAGACGCTGCTCGCGCACCTGCTCGACATCGAGCGCCGCCACGGCCGCGTGCGCGAGTTCCAGAACGCGCCGCGCACGCTCGACCTCGACATCGCCCTGTACGGCGACGACCGAATCGACACCCCGACCCTGACCGTGCCGCACCCGCGCATGCAGGATCGTGCCTTCGTCCTGCTGCCGCTGTCGGAGTTGGCGCCGGACATCGTTATCCCCGGCCAGGGGGCCCTGCGCGACCTGCTGCCCACGGTGGCCGACCAGCGCCTCGAGGTGATGCCCGGATGAGCGCGCCGGCGTTTCGCCACGTGGTGGTCGAGGGCCCGATCGGTGCCGGCAAGACCTCGCTTGCGCGACGGCTGGCCGAGACCTGGGACGGCGAACTGCTGCTCGAGGCGCCCGGCGACAATCCCTTCCTGCCGCTGTTCTACAAGGACATGCGGCGCTATGCGCTGCCGACCCAGCTCAGCTTCCTGTTCCAACGCGCCGAACAGCTGCGCAGCCTGACGCAGCCGGGCCTGTTCACGCCGCTCACGGTGAGCGACTTCCTGCTCGACAAGGACCCACTGTTCGCCCGGCTCAACCTGGACGACGCCGAGTACGGCCTGTACCGCACCGTGTTCGACAAGCTGGCGCCCGAGTCACCGCCGCCCGACCTGGTCATCTACCTGCAGGCGCCGCTGTCGTCGCTGGTGGAGCGCGTGCGGCGACGTGGCGTCGCCTACGAGCAGGGCATGGACGCCGACTACCTCGGCCGGCTCGCGGAGGGCTACAGTCGCTTCTTCCACCAGTACGACGCCGCCCCGGTGCTCATCGTCAACAGCGCAAAACTCAACTTCGTCGACGACGACGAGGCGTTCGGCATGCTGCTCAACCGCATCGGCCAGATGCGCGGGCCGCGGGAGTTCTTCAGCCGTGGCTGACGCACGCATGAACGTGCGCCGCCTCGAGGCGATGCGCGCCGCCGGCACGCCGATCGTCGCCCTGACCTGCTACGAGGCCGCGTTCGCGCGCCTGCTCAGCGACTGCGATGTCGACCTGCTGCTGGTCGGCGACTCGCTCGGCATGGTGGTGCAGGGCGCAGATTCGACCCTGCCGGTGACCGTCGACGATGTCGTCTACCACACCCGCTGCGTCGCCAGCGCCAGCGGTCCTGCTCTGGTCATGGCCGACCTGCCGTTCGGCAGCTACCAGGTGTCGCCGCAGCAGGCCTTCGAGTCGGCGGCCCGGCTGGTCGCGGCGGGTGCGCAGATGGTCAAGCTGGAGGGCGGCGGGTACATGGCACGCACCGTCGAGTTCGTCTCCATGCGCGGCATCCCGGTGTGCGGACACATCGGCCTGACGCCGCAGTCGGTGCACCAGTACGGCGGTTATGTGGTGCAGGGCCGCAACGAGGACTCGGTGGCGCAGCTGATCTCCGACGCCATCGCGCTGCAGGAGGCCGGCGCCCGCATGCTGGTGCTGGAGACGGTGCCGGCCCCGGTCGGGCGCGCCATCCGCGACGCCGTCAGCATCCCGGTCATCGGCTGCGGCGCCGGGCCCGATTGCGATGGCCAGGTGCTGGTGCTGCACGACATGCTCGGCATCACCCCGCCGCCCCTGCCCCGCTTTGTCCGCGACTTCTCCGCCGGCGCGGGCGGGGTGGGCGATGCCGTCCGCCGCTACGTCGACGCCGTTCGCGCGCGCAGCTTCCCCGCCATCGCCGAGTGCTACCCATGACCACCGACAACACGCCCGCCGCCCAGACCACCGAGCCGTTCGACTTCGAGGCTGCAGTGACCGAACTGGAGACGCTGGTCGCGCAACTGGAGGGCGGCAAGCTGCCGCTCGATGCCTCGCTCGAGGCCTACCGCCGCGGCAGCCAGCTGCTGGTGGCCTGTCGCGAGCGGCTGGCCGCAGTGCGGCAGCACGTCGAGATGCTCGACGGTGACGTGCTGCGCGCGTTCGACAACGGGGACGCCGCTTGACCGCAGCGCCGGCAGCCGGAGACGCCTTCGCCAACTGGGCCGACGCGGTGCGTGACCGCGTCGAGTCTGCGCTCGACCGCGCGCTGCCCGCCGCCGACATCGTGCCGCAGCGCCTGCACGCGGCGATGCGCTACGCCGTGCTGGGGGGTGGCAAGCGCGTCCGCCCGCTGCTCGCCTTTGCCGCCGGCGAGGCGGTCGCGGCACCGGGCCCCGCGCTCGAGGCTGCGGCCTGCGCCGTGGAGCTCATCCACGCCTATTCGCTGGTCCACGACGACCTGCCGTGCATGGACGACGACGACCTGCGACGCGGCAAGCCGACCGTCCACATCGCCTGGGACGAGGCCACCGCCATGCTGGTCGGCGACAGCCTGCAGTCGCTGGCCTTTGGCCTGGTCTCGGCACCGGGTCTCGGCATCGCGCCCGCTGCGCAGGTCGCCATCGTCCACCAGCTGGCGCTGGCCAGCGGCTCGCGGGGCATGGCCGGCGGCCAGGCCATCGACCTCGACAGCGTCGGCGTCGAGTTGAGCGTGCCACAGCTGGAGCACATGCACATCCACAAGACCGGTGCGCTGATCCGCGCCGCGGTGTCGATGGCCACCGCCTGCGGCGGCGAGGTCGGCACCCCGGCCGCGGCCGCCCTCGACCGTTATGCCATGGCGGTCGGGCTGGCGTTCCAGGTGGTCGACGACATCCTCGACGCCGAGGCCAGCACCGAGGCGCTCGGCAAGACCGCCGGCAAGGACCAGGCCGCCAACAAGCCGACCTACGTCAGCATCCTCGGCATCCGTCCGGCGCGCGAACTGGCGGCCGAGCTGCACGACCGCGCCATCGCCGCGCTCGACACCTTGCCCGGGCCCACCCGCCGCCTGCGCGAGCTGGCCGGCGCGCTGCTCGCCCGCGGCTCCTAGCGCCGGGGCAGTCCCTCCGCGCCTCCACTACCGGCCTGGACGGGGTCCGGAATGTGCCCCGGCGGAACCGAATCCCGACCAGATCAGTCGGATATTTGAGTGCCTGCCGTATACTCCCCAACCGCGCAAAAAAACGAATCCCCTACCCAGAGGCCTTCATGCATCCCAACGAACCTATCCAGATCCCCGACGTTCAGGGCACGCCGGACACGCGCCAGCTGGCCATCGACAAGGTCGGGATCAAGGACATCCGCCACCCGGCCAAGGTCATGGACCGCTCGGGTGGTGTGCAGCACACCGTCGCCAACTTCAATATGTACGTGCACCTGCCGCATAACTTCAAGGGCACGCACATGAGCCGCTTCGTCGAGATCCTCAACAGCGGCGATCGCGAGATCTCGGTCGAGTCCTTCGAGCCGCTGGTGCGCGAGATGGTCGCCCGTCTCGAGGCCGAGGCTGGCTACATCGAGATGCGCTTTCCCTACTTCGTCAACAAGAAGGCGCCGGTGTCGGGTGTCGAGAGCCTGCTCGACTACGAGGTGACCTTTATCGGCGAGGTGCGCAACGGCACCTACCGTTTCCAGATGAAGGTGCTGGTGCCGGTCACCAGCCTCTGCCCCTGCTCCAAGAACATCTCCGACTACGGCGCGCACAACCAGCGCTCGCACGTCACCGTCACCGTCGAGACGCGCGACTTCGTCTGGATCGAGGACGTCATCCAGACCGTCGAGTCGCAGGCCTCGTGCGAGCTGTACGGCCTGCTCAAGCGCCCGGATGAGAAGTACGTCACCGAGCGCGCCTACGAGAACCCCAAGTTCGTCGAGGACATGGTCCGCGACGTTGCCGCATCGCTCAAGGCCGACCATCGCATCGGCCGCTTCGTCGTCGAGTCCGAGAACTTCGAGTCGATCCACAACCATTCGGCGTACGCCCTGATCGAGGGCGGCGCCTAGTAGAACGGCTGCGGTGGCCGTCTGCGGCGTCACGCTGCATCCGGCCATCCGCGTTGGCTTTGCCGGGTCGCCGCCGGCGATTCGGTTTTCATATGGGATGCATAAATCTTTGCGATTGCAACCCTTGCCGTATTGCTGCACCTTTCATCATCTGAAAGCGTGGGCTAATCTTGACAGTCTGCGCCCCGAAGCGTGATACCCGCGAGTGCCTTCCCCGAGTCCTGTGGCTGAATCGACAGGCCTCACGGTGGGTCCCCGCAAACGCTTCGGCGACCGGACAAGACTACAGATTCGAACCGAGGAGATTCGTCCATGACTCACCCTGCTGCGGGCTTCCAGACCTGTGCATTCCCCAACAACCTGTCGGTCGCCCAGGGTGACCCTGACCTGTGGGCCGCGATCCTGCAGGAGGCGCGCCGTCAGGAAGAACACATCGAACTGATCGCTTCCGAGAACTACACCAGCCCGGCCGTCATGCAGGCCCAGGGCTCGGTGCTCACCAACAAGTACGCTGAGGGTTACCCCGGCAAGCGTTACTACGGTGGTTGCGAGTACGTCGACATCGTCGAACAACTCTGTATCGACCGCCTCAAGCAGCTGTACAGCGCCGATTTCGCCAACGTGCAGGCCAGCTCCGGCTCGCAGGCCAACCAGGCCGCCTTCCTCGCGCTGCTGAACCCGGGCGACACCATCATGGGCATGAGCCTGGCTGAGGGCGGTCACCTGACCCACGGCATGCACCTGAACATGTCCGGCAAGTGGTTCAAGGTCGTCAGCTATGGCCTCGACGGCAACGAAGTGATCGACTACGACGCCATGGAGCGCCTGGCCCACGAGCACAAGCCCAAGCTGATCATCGCCGGCGCATCGGCTTACGCGCTGAAGATCGACTGGGAGCGCTTCGCCAAGGTCGCCAAGGCCGTCGGTGCCTACTTCATGGTCGACATGGCCCACTACTCGGGCCTCATCGCCGCCGGCGAATACCCGAACCCGGTGCCGTTCGCCGACGTCGTCACCTCGACCACCCACAAGAGCCTGCGTGGCCCGCGTGGCGGCATCATCCTCACCAACAACGAAGAGATGGCCAAGAAGCTGAACTCGGCCGTGTTCCCGGGTGTACAGGGTGGTCCGCTGATGCACGTCATCGCCGGCAAGGCCACCGCCTTCCACGAGGCGCTGCAGCCGTCCTTCAAGGCCTACCAGCAACAGGTCAAGAAGAACGCCGCCGTGCTGGCCGACACCCTGACCTCGCGCGGTCTGCGCATCGTCAGCGGCCGCACCGAGAGCCACGTCATGCTGGTCGATCTCCGCGCCAAGGGCATCACCGGCAAGGAAGCCGAACGCGTGCTGGGCGAAGCCCACATCACCTGCAACAAGAACGGCATCCCGAACGATCCCGAGAAGCCCTTCGTCACCAGCGGCATCCGTCTGGGTTCGCCGGCCATGACCACCCGTGGCTTCAAGGAAGAGCAGGCCGCGCTGACCGCCAATCTGGTCGCCGACGTGCTCGAGGCACCGCACGATGCAGCCCGCATCGCTGCAGTAAAGGCCCAGGTCACCGAGTTGACCCGCGCCTTCCCGGTCTACGGCAACAACTAAGCATCTGCCTTCCGGGGCGTCCGGCTGATGCCGGGCGCCCCGCCAGTTTTTTACCTTCGTTCAAACCTGCATCAGCAAGCCCAAACGGCATGCCCGCTGAGGCATCGCCGGTTCCAAGAGGAGAAATCAAGTGGCTGGTCGTAATTTCCTGTTCGTTCCCGGTCCTTCCAATGTGCCCGACCGCGTCCTGCGCGCCCAGGTCGTCTCGATGGAAGACCACCGCTCGCCGAAGTTCCCGTCGCTCTGGGAACAGATCGCCCCGGGCCTGAAGAAGCTGTTCCGCACCACCACTGGCACTCCTTTCGTCTTCCCGTCGTCGGGTACCGGCTGCTGGGAAGCTGCCGTCACCAACACCCTGAGCCCGGGCGACAAGGTTCTCGCCTCGCGCTTCGGCCAGTTCAGCCACCTGTGGATCGACATGTGCACCCGCCTCGGTCTCGACGTTGAAGTGATCGACGTCGAGTGGGGCACCGGCGTGCCGGCCGACCAGTACGCCGAGCGCCTGAAGGCCGACACCGGTCACCAGATCAAGGCCGTGCTGGCCTGCCACAACGAGACCGCCACCGGCGTCTCGTCCGACATCGGCGCCGTCCGCAAGGCGCTGAACGATGCCAAGCACCCGGCACTGCTGTTCGTCGACACCGTCTCGGGCCTCGGCTCGATCGACTTCCGCTTCGATGACTGGGGCGTCGACATGGCCGTCTCGGGCTCGCAGAAGGGTCTGATGTTGCCGGCCGGCCTGGGCGTGCTCTGCGCCAGCCAGAAGGCGCTCGAGCTGCGCACCACCGCCAAGATGAAGCGCTGTTACTTCGACCTCGGCGACATGATCAACGCCAACGCCACCGGCTACTTCCCGTACACCCCGGCGCTGTCGCTGTTCTACGGTCTGATCGAAGCCCTCAAGGTGATCGAGGAAGAGGGTCTGGACAACATCATCGCCCGCCACACCTACCTCGCTGAAGGCTGCCGCGCCGCCGTGCAGAAGGGCTGGGGCCTGCAACTCTGCGCCAAGGAACCCAAGTGGT
>JACCDS012282891.1_pt1 | contig 11772 bp, 7 predicted proteins | sample 7446441 | NCBI WGS metagenome assembly JACCDS01 (sample SAMN15323445, study PRJNA562643) | freshwater metagenome | isolation source: river surface water | place: USA:Blue River Watershed | collected 2017-08-17 | reverse complement strand
CCGGTACCGACCACGTCGCCGACGTAGGCAATCAGGTTGCCCTTCTTGGCCAGCGCTTCGAGTTGCTTGATCGGGCCGCGCGAACCGGGTTCATCGGCTTCGATACCCGGACGCGGGTTCTTCAGCATGGCCAGTGCGTGCAGCGGGATATCAGGACGCGACCAGGCGTCCGGCGCCGGCGACAGGTCGTCGGTATTGGTTTCGCCGGTGACCTTGAAAACGGTCAGCTTCTGCGAAGCCGGCACGGCCGGACGCGAGGTAAACCACTCGCCGTCGGCCCAGGATTGCATGACGTTCTTGGCGTTGGCGTTACCGGCCTTGGCCAGTTCGGCGACATCGTGGAAGAAGTCGAAGACCAGCAGGGTCTTCTTCAGGCCTTCGGCAGCGACGGCACCGCAGGTGGCGCAGCCAAGCAGGTCGATCAACGGCTTGACGTTGTAGCCGCCAAGCATGGTGCCGAGCAGTTCGGTGGCCTTTTCCTTGGAGATCAAGGCACAGGCTTCTTCGCCCTTGGCAACCTTGGCCAGGAACTCGGCCTTGACCTTGGCGGCATCATCGACACCGGCCGGCACGCGGTAGGTGATCAGCTCGACCAGGGCGGCTTCTTCGCCCTTCGGCGGATTCTTCAGCAGGCCGACCAACTCGGTGGTCTGTTGCTTGGACAGGGGCAGCGGCGGGATACCGAGGGCTGCACGCTCTGCTACGTGGGCGCGATAGGCTTCAAGCACGGCGACTTCCTTTCGTAAAGGGTTGCTCTGGGAAACGAATATTTTACGACAATGGCGGCGGCCGAATGGTTCGGCTTTTAGCTTCCCGAGGCCGGCTCGCAAGTCTTATATATGATAGCTTATCTTCCGCCGTTTGCGATGCTCTTGTGTGCACTGCAGCACAACCTGCTCAAACTTTGAGCAACGCAGCCAAATCCCTTGCCAGACAATAAGTTACCGAATCTACCCAGAACTTACCCACAGACTTACCCCGTTTAAACGGGGATAAATATCGCTTATAGCGGTGGCAAGCCATGTCGCTGGCGCGCCCGATTACAGGCTGCATGCTCGATATCGAACTCGCGACAGGGTGAGGGGCGTTCCGCATAAATCGAGCAAGCAACCCCCTCGCCAACCACCCCGAACAGCGCCGCACAGCGCGGTTCTGCAGTATCGGTACCCACCATGCGCACGATGCCAGCGGTTACCGGCACGGTCATCGCCACCGGGACCCCCTGCCCCCAGGCAAAAGCACCTCCAGCCAGTTCGGCCGGATGAAAATCGACCCGAAAACTGGCGCAGCAAGCACCGCAGGATTGGCAAGGGGAGCCTATCTGGACCGACGACATGCCACGTCAGCCCAGATCGACCACGACGCGATAAAGGTCGTGGCCGGAAACAAGGTATTTCTTCTCGAACGGCGTCATCGGCTCGCCGGGAGGCAACCAAGCCTCGCTCGCAGATGCTCGCCCTGTCGCCAAATGAATCGCAAATGCCATTTCTTCGATGTAAATACGCCAGTTGCTGCGACACTCGAAAATCCCCCCCAAGGCGAGCATGGAGGGCAATACGGCGTGGCCATGCCAACGGCGGGCTAGGTGGCCGATCTTGGGCCATGGATTGGGATAAAGCACGTAATGGCGAGCCAGGCGAACACCGTCCGCCTCCAGCAAGCGCCAGAAATCGACCAAGTCTGCCCGGACGAACGCAGCATTGGCAGGCAGGGCCAGCGGCTTCCCCCGGCTGATGCGATCGATGGATTGATCGACGCCGAGGACAAAATGATCCGGATACTGCTCAGCGATACGCTGCGTGCTCCACCCCACCCCGCAACCGGCATCCAGGATGAGCGGAGCATGCAGATCCCAGGCAGCACGGCTTGCCATCGCCGCAGTGAAGGCTTCACGGTTGTAGTCGAGGATGGGCTTGCGGAACGGATGCGCCAGGTGGCGCCGCACCAGCCCCGGAAGATCCTCGTGTGGCCCGGTTTGCGCGCTGCTGATGAAACGGGAATTGCCGTCCATCAGGCGGCAAGCAACAAATGATCGGGGAGACTGTCCAGCACACCGGCGGCAACGAGCATGGCATCGATATCCTCGGCCCCCTTGACCGGCCGCAATTGCTGATACAACACTTCAGCCTGCGGATAGTGGCGCCGCAGCAGCATCAGCCATTGCTTCAAACGGCCACCAGCATGCTCCGGCATCACCCGCTCGCGCACCCCGCGCCAGTAGGTCGCCACCGAGGGCAGCAACGCCTCCCAGCCCCCCGTTTCCTCGCCACGCACCTTGCGGGGCAGCAGTGGATCGGCCAGCGCACCGCGGCCGAGCATGATGTCGGCACAGCCCGATTCCTGCTGGCACTGGCGAAAATCGGCCACTGTCCACACCTCGCCATTGGCAATGATCGGGATATTCACCGCAGCGCGTACCCGGTCGATCTGTGCCCAGCGGGCCGGCGGCTTATAGCCATCGACCTTGGTCCGACCGTGCACGATCAGTTCGTCCACGCCACCTGCCTCGATAGCCTGGGCGCAATCGACAGCCAGACTACTGTCAGTGATGCCGAGGCGCATCTTGGCGGTAAAGGGGATATTGGCCGGCACCTCGGCGCGCACGGCACTGACGATACGGTGCAGCAACTCCGGTTCGCCCAGCAGCGCCGAACCACCCCGATGCCTGAATACCGTAGGAGCCGGGCAACCGAAATTGATATCGACCCCGGCCGGCAGATGCTTTACCAAGCGCCTGGCGTTGGCCGCCATGAAGTGCGGATCGGAGCCCAGCAACTGCACACGCATCGGAGTGCCACTTGTAGTCAGGCTTTCGTTCAGCAATTCCGGGCAGGTCCGCAGGAAACTGCGGTTGGGCAGCACGCTCTCGGTTACCCGGATGAATTCGCAAATTCCCCAATCGTAGCCGCCCACGGCCGTCAGCACGCCCCGCATCAGCGGATCGGCGAGGCCTTCCATGGGGGCAAGCAGGATTCGGGACATGAGCTATTTCACAGCAGCGGGAGAGAGGCGCGCATTATAATCGCTCCATGCTGCGCCTCGTTCTCGACACCAATGTTGTCCTCGACCTCTTTCACTGGGCAAATACCGATGCCGTGCCGATCATGGAGGCCTTGGAAGCAGGGAACATCGCCTGCTTTGCCGATCAGCGGACACTGGACGAATTGCAGCGGGTCTTGACTTACCCGCAACTCAAATTGACCCCCGACATGATCACCGAGCGCTACGCCCGCTACAGCAATCTTGTCCAGTTCATTCCCGAAGGAGAAGCCCCACCCTTGCCGCGCTGCAAGGACCGGGACGACCAGAAATTTCTCGAACTTTCCGCCCGCTGCAATGCCGATGTACTTGTCAGCAAGGACAAGGCACTTCTGAAGTTGCGAGGGAGAACGAAACTATCGTTTCAAATTGTCGTTCCCGCTGTTGCATCTCGCTTGATATCGGGCTGAAATAGACTTAATCAGGAAATGCTTTCTGCCACAAAATTTTATATTTAAAAAAAATAACAATAACAAAATTATTATCAAATAATTTATCATTTCGGTGAAGGAAAATTTCTCACCACTTGATCTGTAGTACTTCGGAGAACGGTCATGGCCAATATCGTCTGGATGCAAACCGGCGCCTGCAGTGGCGACTCGATGGCCTTGCTCTGCGCCGACCGGCCGAGTATCGAAAACCTGCTCGAACAATATGACCTCAAGTTTCTCTGGCACCCATCGCTGACCGCCGAGCATCGTTTCGGCGACGTCCTCGACGCTATCCTCAGCGGCCGCGAGAAGCTCGACATCCTGTGTATCGAAGGCAGCCTGATGACTGGCCCCCATGGCAGCGGTCAGTACGACACCTGGAAAGGCCGCGCCAAGATCGACATCGTGCGCCAATTGGCGCCCCTGGCGAGCCACGTCGTGGCCATGGGCACCTGCGCGGCGTTCGGCGGCGTGCATGCTGCCGGCCCGAACCCGACCGACTGCACCGGCCTGCAATTCATGAAGGACCAGCCGGGCGGGCTGCTCGGCGCCGACTGGCGTACCAGCAATGGCCAGCCCGTGATCAATGTCGCCGGTTGCCCGGCCCATCCCAACACGATGACCAAGGTGCTGGCCATGCTGGCTGAGAATGAGCCGCTAATGCTCGATGCACTGAACCGGCCGACGGCCTTCTTCTCGACGCTTGTTCACCAGGGCTGCACGCGCAACGAGTACCACGAGTACGACATCGAGGATAACGTGCTTGGCGGGCGGGGCTGCATGTTCTTCAACCTCGGCTGCCGCGGCCCGCAAACAGTGGCGCCGTGCAATTCGGAATTGTGGAATGGGCATAACAGCAAGACCCGCGCCGGCGTTCCCTGCTTCGGTTGCACCTTGCCCGACTTCCCGTCCAACCGCGACCTTTTCGTCACACCGAAAATTGGCGTCGTACCCAAATTTCTGCCGCTCGGCGTCGCCCGGGCCAAATACATGGCCTACAAGAACCTGGCCCGTGCAGCCGCTCCGGAACGGGTGATCAAGCGCGAGATGGAGCCCTGAACGATGAGCCGCATCACTGTCGATATTGACCTGAACCGCGTCGAGGGCGATCTCGAGTTCCAGATCGACCTCGAAGACAGCATCGTTGTCGATGCCCGCTGCGTCGGCACCCTGTACCGCGGTTTCGAGCAGATCATGATCGGCCGCGCACCGCGCGATGCGCTGGTCATTACCCCCCGCGTCTGCGGCATCTGCGGCACGGCCCACCTCTATGCGGCCGCGCTGGCCCTCGAACAGATCGCCGGCATCACGCCCCCGCCCCATGCCGTTCATGTCCGCAATCTATGCCTGATGGCGGAGACCCTGCAAAGCGATTTGCGCCAGAGCTTCCTGTTCTTCACGCCGGATTTCTGCAACGCCCTCTACGCCGCCCACCCGTTGGCCGGCGAACTCGCCGAAGCCTTTGCACCACTCAAGGGCAGCGTCGTGCGCGGCACGCTGAAGGCTACCCGCGAACTGCTCGGCATCGTCGCCCTGTTCGGCGGCCAGTGGCCGCACTCGACCTACATGCTGCCGGGAGGCATTTCACAACCGGCCAACAACCGTCGCCTGCTGGATAGCCGGGACATCCTGGCCACGGTCCGCACCTGGTTTGAACAGACCGTCATCGCCGGAAACCTCGACGAGTGGATGGCACTCGACAGCGCCGATGCCCTGTTCCACTGGCAGTCAGCAAATCCGCATCGCGAGCGCAGCGCGCTTGGCCTGTTCAACCACTTCAGCCGCGACATCGGCCTGCATCACCTCGGCCGGGGCACCAGCCATCTGCTCAGTTACGGCCTCAATATTCTTCCCGGCACGAACAATCGTGAATTGCCTGCCGGTTTCTTCAACGGAGAATCTGGCCAGATCGATCCGCTCGACCACCTGCAGATCAATGAACATGTGCGGCACAGCTGGTTCCTCGACTATCCGGGCGGCCGCCACCCGTGGCAGGGCGAGACCATTCCCGACCACCAGCCCGGCACCGGCCGCTACACCTGGGCCAAGGCGCCACGCTATGGTGACAAGGTCGTGCAGACCGGTCCGCTGGCCGAGTTGCGCGTGGCGGGCGATCCCTTGATCAGCGATCTGCTGGACCGCGAAGGCGACAATACCTGGCTGCGTCAGTTCGCCCGCCTGCGTCGCGCCGGCTGGCTGATCGGCAGCATGGCCAATACCTTGAAAGCAATCAAAGCAGCGCTGGACGAGCCCCATTTCATCGACCCCGGCATCGATGTCTGGCCAGACGGCGAGAGCTTTGGCCTGGTCGAGGCGGCACGCGGCGGCCTCGGTCATTGGCTGCGCATCCGCAACGGCGTCATCGACAAGTACCAGATCGTCACCCCCACCGCCTGGAATGCCTCGCCGCGCGACAGCGAGGGTCGTCACGGACACTGGGAACAGAGCATCATCGGGCTACGCGTTCCCGATCCGGCGAATCCTGTCGAGATCGGTCACATCGTGCGCTCACACGATCCTTGCCTGGTGTGCACCGTCCATTTCATCGGCAGCCACGAAAAAACACGTTTCAATGTCTGATCGCGCTCCGCTCCGCGTTCTCTGCTTCGGCAATCCACTACATGGTGACGATGGCTACGGCCCGGCCGTCGCCATCGTCTTGCGGCGGCAGCTGTCAGGCTGCGGTGTGGAAGTTGTCGATTGCGGCACGCGTGGCCTGGATGCATTGCACTGGTTCGAAGATTGCCCCCACGTCGTCATCATCGATGCGATGGCCGGCCCCAAACCCGGCACGGTGCGCTTGCTGCGCCCGCGAGAGATTCCCGTCGAAAATCATCTCGGTGGCCACGGCGCAGGGGTCGGATATCTGCTGGAAGCAGTCCGGGAAACGATGGAAAAACCGCCGATCATCGACGTCATTGCCACGGAAATCGGGCCGGTAAGCAGTTTTTCCCCAGGACTCTCGCTTGAAACAGCGGCGGCTGTCGCCGAGACCGTGACCCTGATCCGGGAGCGCTTCGTGCCGCCTTCGGACAGCGCCGCATCGGAACTCGCCAACGAACTCGATGTATTGCGCGAGGCCAACCAGGCACTCGAAAGCGAGTTGATCCAGAGCACCGAAACCATGGAGTTGCTGATTAACGAGCAAGAGAAGCAGCAGGATGAACTGCGGCGGCGGGCGCAGGAGCTGACCCAACTGCACGGCACCGTGGAGCGTGCGATTGGCACGATGGCCGAAATATTCATCATGCTGGGTCCGGACGGCAAGGTGACACGCACCAATCCCCTGCTCGAACAGGAACTGGGTTACCAATCCAACGCGCTCATCGGCGGATATGTCGAAGATTGCTTATTGGAGTCGAGCCAGGAGCAATTGCGCCAGATGCAGCCGAGCGCTGCCCAATCGCCCTTGCTGCTCAACGCAATTCGCGCGGCCGGCGGACGCTTCTCAGCGGAAATGCAATTCTGCCCCGCCCGTTTGGCCATCTCCAGCGAGAGCGGCCAGGCTATCCCTTACCTGGTTCACGCCAGCCTGTTGCATAGCCAGGCTGGCAAACTCGAGGGGGCAGTCGTCGTCGCCACCAATATCTCAACCCTGAAGTCCCGCGAAAAAGCCCTGCGTGACAACGAACGCCAGTTGCATGAGACGGCGGAGGAACTGCGCGATCACCGTGACAATCTGGCCCGCATGGTCGATGAGCAAACCCGCGAGTTGCGTCTCGCCATGCAACAAGCAGAAGCTGCCAACCGCGCCAAGAGCAACTTCCTGTCCAACATGTCGCACGAGGTCCGCACGCCGCTCAATGCCATTCTGGGACTCTCCGACCTTTGCCTGCTGACCTCGCTGAGCCCGTTGCAGGAACAGCACATCAGCAAAATCCGGCTGGCCGCCGATCACCTGCTCGGCATCATCAACGACATCCTGGATTTCTCACGCATCGAAGCCGGCAAGCTCAGCATCGAGAAACTCAAGTTCGACCTGCCGGCGATGCTCGACGAAATCACCGATCTGCTGATCGGTCGTATCGAGGAAAAAGGCCTGGAACTGTGCATTGACATTGCTCCCGAAGCGACACGCAGCTTTATCGGCGATCCGCTACGCCTCAAGCAGGTCATCATCAACCTGCTCGGCAATGCCATCAAATTTTCCCCCCAAGGTAGCTTGCGTGTCGGCTGTACCGTCGAAAGCAGCACTGCGGAGCAGGCTGAACTCCACTTTTTCGTCCAGGACGAGGGCATCGGCATTTCGCCGGAACAGCAGGAAGTGTTGTTTTCGGCCTTCAGTCAGGCCGACTCCTCAACCACCCGCCGCTATGGCGGCTCCGGCCTTGGACTGGTAATTTCCAAGCGTCTGGTCGAACTGATGGGTGGGCGTATCTGGCTGGAAAGCGTCCCAGGCCAAGGCAGCACCTTCCACTTCACCATTCGATTGGGAGCCGCTGCCGACACATCGGCACAGGCAGCGGAATTCAGCCAGAAACTGGCTGAATTCGCTGGACAACCGATTCTGATCGCCGACGACAACCCCTGGGTACGCGAAGCTTTGGGCAGGCTGTGCCGCCAACTCGGCTTCCCCGTGGAAACGCATGCCTCCGGGGAGACCGCCCAGGCCGCACTCGATCAGCCAGGCAAGGACTACCTGGCTGCCCTCCTCGACTGGCAAATGACCTCCCCCAGCGGCCCGGAGATCATAGCGGCGTTGCGCAGTCGCCCGACTAGCAGAAGGCTACCCAAGTTCATCATCCTCTCGTCGCTCAGCGCTACCAGTTCATCGGAAGCCAGCGCGATTCCGGCAGACAGCTTCCTGCTCAAGCCGTGCAGCCTGCGCCGCCTGTATGTGGCACTGGCCAAAACGCTGGGCCTGGCCGATACGCACCAGACAGTAGCGGTCGCCCGCGCTCCTGATTTATCGAGCATCCATCAGTTGAAGGAAGCCGACATTCTTGTCGTCGACGATATTGAACTGAACCGAGACCTGATGAGCGAATTGTTCGCCACGGCAGGCCTCAAGATTCGCCTTGCCTGCAATGGTGCCGAAGCTATCGCCATGGTCCGGTCAAAAAAGCCGGACCTGATCCTGATGGATTGCCAGATGCCGGTCATGGATGGTTTCACTGCCACCCGCAAGCTGCGTGAAGCCCCCGAATACGCTGCTCTGCCCATTGTCGCGCTCACCGCAGGTGCACTGGAACATGACCGAGAGCAGAGCCTTGCCGCCGGCATGAACGCCTATGTGACCAAACCGGTCAATCTCGAAAAACTGCTCCACCTGATTGCCGGGTTGTTGCCTTCCTCCCCTGGCAAGGCAGCACCGCCCCCGGCGGGACTGTCGACGCCACCGGCCATCCGGGCTATCCAGCCAGCGAGTCCCGTCGACACTCGCCCGCTCCCCGGACTCCCGGGCATTGATGTCGTCGCTGGCCTCGCTCGTGTTCGCAACAAGGTGGACTTCTATCGCCGCATGCTGATCAAGTTCCGCGACATCCACGCTGCAGAACTGGCCAACGACCTGCAACAGAACGTCAGAACGGGGCAACGCCCCGAGGCTACCCGGGCAGCCCACAGCCTGAAGGGCATCGCCTTGAGCCTGGGCATCGATACGCTCGGTGAAATGGCCGCCAATGTGGAAATGCGCCTCAAGGATCCGACAGTGAACGCCACCGAATCCCTGATCGCGCCTCTGCTGGCTGAACTGGAAAAAATCCGCAGCGTCTTGCAAACGCTCGACTGAGGTACGACCTGGCGTCAGCCCACCGCTCGCCCCATCCCTCAGCCAGCCCCCACGCAGTTACGGCCGCCACGCCTTTTTGGTTCGGCCTATTCGGTACTCCGGATCCACGGCGAGAATTCATTCGGCATTTTGCGATATGCTATTGCGACATTCCATCAGAATATAAGACGCCACTTCCCTGGTATCGCCCTCCGCCTGAAACCGGCATACCCGGCCCCGATCATGTTCCCCACAAACACGCGAAACGCCCAGCTTCCCATTGTCAGGCTGATTGCCATTCTGGCGCTCGGCGCGCTCGGCGCCTTGCTGGGCTATGAACTGAGCCAATCCTACGCTCTGGTCATCGATGCGGAAGGACGTATGGTATTCAGCGCCGACGAGAACGGTGGTCTGGCCCCGGGCGGACTCCTGACCGCCTGGAAGCAAAAGGCCGCGATGTACGCCATTTGCTGGCTGGCATTCGGTGCAGCCCTGGCGGCCATGATCCTGCTGGCCGAAAAGCGCTCGGCCGAAATCGGCAATCTCAACATACGCCTCGCCGAGCAAGCCACACAAGCCGAAATGGCCAACCAGGCAAAGAGCGCTTTCCTGGCCAACATGAGCCATGAAATCCGGACCCCGATGAACGCGATCATCGGCTTGACTCACCTCTTGCGTCGCGACAGGACGACACCGAGCCAGACCGAGAAGCTGACGCGCATCGCCGGTGCGGCAGACCAACTGCTCTCCGTCATCAACGACATCCTGGACCTATCCAGGATCGAGGCAGGCAAACTCGAACTGGAGGCAGCCAATTTCTCGCCTGAGGAAATGCTGCAACGCATCTGCAACATTGTTCTTCTTCGCGCCCAGGCCAAGGGAATCGAATTGGTTGTGGACACCGACCATCTGCCACCGACGCTGCACGGTGATGTGACACGACTGAGCCAGGCCCTGCTGAACTTTCTGGGGAATGCCATCAAATTCACGGAAAAAGGCTCCATCATCGTACGCGGCAGGATCGTCGAGGAAAGCGACAAAGATCTGCTCGCCCGCTTCGAAGTTCAGGACTCGGGAATCGGCATCGCTCCTGAAAGCCTCGCTCGCCTCTTCTCCACCTTCGAGCAAGCCGACGTTGCACCGCCTCCCCCTCGCGGCGAAAGCGGTCTCGGGCTAACCATCACCCGGCACCTGGCCACCCTGATGCAGGGTGAAGTCGGTGCCAGCAGCGTTGAGGGCCAGGGTAGTACTTTCTGGCTCACTGCCCGACTCGGCAAGCCGCATCAGGAATTCCCACCGCTAGAGCCGGAACTGACTGGCCGCAGGGCACTGGTTGCGGATGACCTGCAAATCACCCAGATGGTGCACAGCCACCTCCTGACCCAGATAGGCATGTCACCGCAGGCCGTCGCTTCAGGCAAGGAAGCCATTGCGGCGATCGTGCAGGCGGATGCCGACAATGATCCTTTTTCCATTCTCCTGCTCGACCTCCTGATGCCCGACCAAAGCGGCATGGACACCCTGGCCGCCATCCAGAGGTTGCCACTGAAACGTCCGCCAATCTGCATTCTGGTCACGGCCTCGGGCGATTCCAGTATCGCCATGTCCGCACGGGCGGCCGGCTTTGCCGAAGTGTTGGTCAAGCCCATCAACAAAACGATACTCAAGAACGCGATTACACCGCTCTTCGCCCCCCGCTTCGCAATTTCCGAAGTCCCGGCCCATCGTCAGGGGCATCCGGAACTCACCTTGCGCTGGAAACATGCCGGAACAAAGGTCCTGCTCGTCGAGGACGAGCCGCTCAACCAGGCCGTCATCGATGAGTTTCTCCATAGTGCCGGGATGGCCGTCACCCTCGCCGACAATGGGGAAACAGCCGTCAAACTGGCCGAGAAACGGCATTACGACCTCATCCTGATGGATGTGCAACTGCCTGTCATGAGTGGCCTGCAGGCGACCGAACGTATTCGTGCGCTGAGCGCTTATGCCGATGTACCGATCATTGCCCTGACCGCCAGTACCTTGGCGACGGATCGTGATAATTGCCTGAAATCGGGCATGAATGACTTCGTCAGCAAGCCCGTCGATCCGAACGCATTCTTCGCCACGTTGCTCAATTGGCTTGATCAGAAAAAAACCTGAGCCCAAATACTGGCCCAGGTATTTCCCGGCATACGCCAATCAATTGTTGCTGATTGCGTAGCCACCCTCTGCCGTCCATTTGACGTTGGCGTCCAGGAAATAGGCGTTGATTCCCGGCCTGGCCTTGCGCGCCTTGTCGAGTGCATCGCCGCTTCGCCCTCCGGCCGAACAGAAGAAGATGACCGGTTTGTCGGTCGGTAGTTCGCCGGCCCGCTTCTCGACTTCCGCTACCGGGATATTGATCGCCCCCTTGAACGTCCCCTTGGCGAATTCGGCAGGATCACGGACATCGACCAGGAAGACCGAGCCTGGCATCTCCCTGAGAATCTTTTCAAATGACGGAATGGCGATCGCATCCTTGTCGGCCGTCGTCTGGATATCGACTTTCGGAGCGCTCGCCATCGTCGGCCCAGGCCCATAGAGCTTGGCCCACAACGGATAACCTTCCGG
>JACCDS011220979.1_pt1 | contig 11774 bp, 9 predicted proteins | sample 7446441 | NCBI WGS metagenome assembly JACCDS01 (sample SAMN15323445, study PRJNA562643) | freshwater metagenome | isolation source: river surface water | place: USA:Blue River Watershed | collected 2017-08-17 | reverse complement strand
GGGATGTCGTGCTCGACCATCTTCTCGTAGACGGGGTACCAGTGCCGGTCGGTCAGCGGCGGGCTGGTCCAGTGGCCGCCGGACGGATCGGGGTTCAGGTTGATGCCGACGAAGCCGTAGTCCTTGACGCAGCGCTCCAGCTCGGGGATGCAGGTGGCGGGGTCCACGCCCGGCGACTGCGGCAGCATCGCCGCGCCGATGAAGTGATCGGGGAAGAGTTCGCTGACCCGGAAGCACAGCTCGTTGCAGATCGCCGCCCAGGTCGACGAGGTCTGGAAGTCGCCGATGTGGTGGGCCATGAAGCTCGCGCGCGGGCTGAAGATCGTCAGGTCGCTGCCGCGCTGCTTCATCAGCTTGAGCTGGTTGGTCTCGATCGACTCGCGCAGCTCGTCGTCGCTGATCTTCAGCGCCTTCGGATCGGGCGCCTTGCTCGGGTCCTTGAGCGCCGCGATCTGCAGGTCACGCCAGGCGCCGAGGGCGGCCGGCGCGGTCGTGTAGTGGCCATGGACGTCGATGATCATCGGGGCTCTCCGGGGTGGGGACGTGAGGCGGGACGTGTTCGATGGCCTCCCCGGAAGCGATGCCACCCCGGTTCAGCGTGGCGCGATTGTGGGAACCCGCCGTCATGCCGGCAACGGGGGGTCCGGGACTAGCAGCTATAGCGGATTGGCATGGCTGGACGGACGCCCCTCATCGAGCCAGCGCAGATCAGGCGCCGCCAACGTGCCGGCCGGGTAGCCGCTGTCCTGGATGACGGTCGACCAGTCGCCCGTCACCGCCGCCTCGCACTGCGCGATGTGGCGCCGCGCCTCTTCCCGCGCATAGCCGAACAGCTCGCAGTCCTTGAGCAGGTTCGCCCGGCTCGCCGTCATGTCGCCTTCGCGTGTCACCGCCATGGCCAGGGTCCCGGAGAACGTGGGGTAGGGCGCGATGTCGAAAGCATCGGCCAGGCGCCATCGACCGTCCTCGAACAGGACGCCATGGTTGCGAGGGTGATCGTCGCCGTTGCCGCAGACGGCGTTGAACACCATTCGTCGCCACAGTTCTCGCTGGACCGCTGTCACGTCGACATCGGCCTTGCCGCACCAGCGGCGCAAGGCCTGTGCGAGGGCCACGTAGGAGCGGCTGCGATCACCTCGGATCGCCGCGTCGAGCCGCAGCACCGTGTGGGCGCTGGCATAGAGCCGGCGCGTGGTCCGTCCGTGTGCATCGACGGCACGATCGAACCGCCGCACCAGAACCACCTCGCGCTCGCCCACCCGCAGGAGATCGACGTCGGCAGCTTGAATGCCGCACGATGCGGCCAGTCTCATGCAGACGTACTCGCGCAGCGGTGCGTGCGGCGGATCGCCGCGGTCCTGCAACTTGGCGATCCAGAGTTGGCCTCGGTGCAGGACGGTCAGCTTCGGGCGTTCGCCACCCAGGCTGGTTCCGCCCACGCCCTTGACCTCTCGCACGGCCTGGCTCCCCGGTCTTTCGGGCGGCAAGGCGGCCAGCAGTTCAGCCAGACGCTCGGACGTCGGTGCTTCGAAAGCCATCTTCGGTGCGATGTCGTCGCACACCGCCAAGGCGCCGACCGCGTCACCTTCGGCCCGTTCGAGGCGCTCCAGCTCATCGTTCAGGATCACGCTGCGTATTCCGGACCAAAAGCACCAAGCTTTCCGGTTCAAACCCGCCACCAAATCCGGCTCGCCGCCACCAGCCGATCCGGCCTGGGTCGCCACAGGCATCGTCCAATCTCGGTCGACGGATCGCGCAAGTCTGAATCGATGAAGAGGCGTACCGGATGCCTACGTGGTGGCAGAGCGGCCTTGTTCTTCTTGTGGGCGTCAACCCATCCGCATCGACAACGGTCGTTCGACCAAGGCAGCGTCGAAATTCGGTAGCCGGCTTCCTATGGTCGGCTCGGTGACGCCTTTCAGGGCTTTATGACGAAGCGGATTCTGCGGCGGAGTCGCGAGGTGTCCTGCTACGCCACTCGTCCCATTGGTTGACGAGCCAGTCTCGCTTGAGGTGCTGCACAAACGCCCGCACCTTTGGTGAAACCATCCTGCCCGGTAGGTGCAACGCGTAGAGCACCGAGCCAAGGTCTCCTTGCACTTCGTAGTCGACGAGCAGCGGCCGCAGGCGCCCACTGTCGATGTCGTCGCAAACCACAAAACTGGGAAGCAGTGCCACGCCACACCCCGCAAGGGCCGCCTCGCGAATCGCCTCTCCACTGTTGATCGACAGGGAAGTGGACACGTCGACAGACGAGCTTCGATCGCTGCGGCGGAATTTCCACGTGCTCTTGCGATGTTTGAACCCGTAGAACAGGCAATGACGCATCGCCAGGTCGGGCGGCTCGCGCACTGGGGGACCCTGTTGCAACACCTCCGGCGTGGCGACGATCACGTACCGGATGTCCGCAAGACGGTGGGCCACCATGTCTTCGGGTGGCTCTTTGCAGATTCGCAATAGCACGTCGAAGCCTTCTTCCGTCGCGTGAACGAACCGGTCCAGGAGGCACAGCTCAATCTCGATTTTCGGGTTTTCTCGCGTGAACTCGATGAGGCTCTTCAAGAGCAATTGCTTACCGAATGCGACCGACGTACTCACGGTCAAGACACCCACTGGCATGTCGCGTGCGCACTCGGCCTCGCCAACCGCACTCTCGACTTCGTCAATGAGACGGGCGGCGTGCGCGTACACCGATTGACCAATCTCGGTGAGAGTGCTGGTCTGCCCGCTGCGGTGCAGGAGGTGCACGCCAAGTTGATCTTCCAGTTCACGCAGTTGCCGGCTTACGGACGCCTTGTCGATTCCCAACATTCGCGCCGCTGACGAGATGCTCCCGGCTCCGACGATGTGAGCGAACGTGATCATGAGTCGGGCTCGGCTCTGGGTGCGCAGGGGCATGTGTTGATTCCAGGTCAACGCCGTGTTGTCAACAACAAGGCTAGGCAACTCGCTCGGAGCTTCGGAAACTAGGCGCCATGTTCAACAGGTCATGCCAATCCAGAGAGCAAGTTACATGCGTGTACTAACTGCTGACCAGGCCGCCGCGTTGATCCGTGACGACTGGACTATAACGACCGCCGGCTTTGGGCAGTGCTGTGGACCAGAAGCCGTCTTGGAGGCGCTGGAGCGGCGCTTCGAGGGCACAGGCAGACCTCGCGGCCTCTCACTCGTGTTTGGATCGGCCTGCGGCGACGGTGCATCGCTCGGGCTGAACCGCATCGCTAGAGCTGGACTGCTAAAGCGCGTCGTGGGTGGCAGTTGGGCCAGCGCGCCGCGCATAGCCGGCTTGGCTGCGGCGCAGGATATTGAGGCCGAGAGCTGGCCACAGTCGGTAATCGGTCAGATGTTTCACGCCGTCGCCGGCGGGCGCCCATGTGTGTTGAGCGAGGCTGGCATTGGTACCTTCGTCGACCCACGCTGCAACGATCCGAGCCAGGGCAGTCGTGTCGGTGACCCACGGGTGACGCTGCAGGAGTGCGCCGATCGGGCGATGCTGCTTTACCGAGCCGAAGCTACCCACTGCGGCCTGCTGCGCGGCACGCGCGCGGATGCGAATGGCAATATCACGATGGAGCGCGAAGCCAACTTGCAGGATCAACTGGCACAGGCGCAGGCGGTGCGCACCAGCGGTGGAATAGTCATCGTACAGGTGATGGAGGTCGTGGCGTGCGGCGCGCTCGACCCTCGCGCAGTACACATTCCGGGCCACTTGGTCGACTTCGTCGTTCGCGCCAAGCCCGAGTTGCACTGGCAGACCTACGGCGAGGCCTACAACTCCACGTACTCAGGCGAGTGGCACGGCAGTGCCGTGGGCAACCCAAGGCCGACGCAATCCAACGAAGCCGAGCGCGTGATTGCCAGGCGGGCCGCCATGCAGCTACTCAAGATTGCCAACTCGCAGCATCGACACCGCCCTCTTGTGGTGAGCGCCGGTGCTGGCCTGCCTGAGGCGGTGGCGGCACACTTGCACCACGGCGGCCAGTACAACGACCACCGCTACACATGGACGCTGGAGTCAGGCGTGGTCGGAGGCATGCCCATTGGCGGTGCCTCGTCCGGCGCGAGCGCAGGGCCATTGGCGTTCGTTAGCACAGCAGAGCAGTTCGACCACTACGACGGTGGCGGCATCGACATTGCGTTTCTTGGATTCGGCGCGATCGACGGCGGCGGGCGGATTGACGTTTGCGGTCCAGCCGATCTGTTCCAGGGCGTGGGTGGCTTCATCAACATCGCGCAGAGCGCCAAGCAACTGGTCTTTCTTGGCACGTTTGCAGCCGCCGGCAGGTCCAGATTCACGGACTGTGTCTCACGGGTTTGCTTCGATCCGAAAGGCCGTGTTACGGGCGACCCACCGCTGGTTATCACCGAGCTCGCCGTGTTGTGTATCGAGGACGGTGCCCTTGTGCTACTTGAGGTGGCTCCTGGCATCGACGTGGAGCGCGACATCCTCAATCAGTCCGACTGCCCCATTCGGATTCCCAACACTCCAATCCCCATTCCCACCAGCGTGTTTGGTCACGGGCCGCTGGAAATGCCGTTCGTTACGTGATCACCAGAGAAAACTTCAGGAGGAACGTATGCACCAAGAGGAATCGCATCACGACAGGGCCAGCATTGGCCACAGGAGGGAGGCATTGCTCTCCTTCTCCAGCGCGATCCAGGATCGCGCGATAGGTCAAACCGGCCTATCGCGACCGCCGCTGCACGTACTGCTCACTGGCGTGTCCTCGGATTCGCACACATGGAATCTCGTGTTCATGCAGCTCTTGCTGGAGCACATGGGACATCGCGTCACAAACCTTGGCGCCTGCACGCCGGACGAGGAGGTCGTTCAAGTCTGTCTGCTACAGCGCCCAGACCTGCTGGTTGTCAGCACGGTCAACGGCCACGGGAACATCGACGGTGAGCGACTCATCTTCCGGGTTCGCGATGAGGCGTCGCTACGCGATCTGCCGGCCGTCATCGGCGGGAAGCTCGGCATCCGAGGCAGTCGAAATACCGCCTTCGCTGAGGGCTTGCTTCGTGCCGGATTCACTGCCGTGTTTGATGCCGACTCGTCGCTGGCCCCGTTCGAGGAATTCGTCAAACGAGTCTCAGGCGAACACAGGTGCGCCCCTGTGCTGGAGGCAGTGCAATGAGATTCGGTCAACACATCTCAGCGGCACGCCGCGCAGGCGAATTGGTGGTGCAGCCTCGCATGGGTTTTGATCGGCCCCTGAGCATGCGCCAAGGCCTGCAGGCGGTGCGCGACGCCCGTGCCACGGCTGTGGGCACCATCACCTTGGACAGCTACACCCGAGTAGGCGATCTGGCCAGCGCCGTCCGGGCGCTACGCGAGGGAAGAGAACTCAACGGCTACCCGATCGTCAGCCATGGAACCGTGCGTACGCGCCAAATGCTTGACGGCATTCAAGCGGATGACTTTCCGATCCAGGTTCGTCATGGATCCGCCTTACCAGAGCACATCTTCGCTGCCGTACTCGACTGCGGAATCGACGCCACCGAGGGAGGCCCGATATCGTACTGCCTGCCATATGGACGCACGCCCCTGCGCGATGCCATCAGTTCGTGGCGGCGATGTGCCGATCTCGCTGCCCGCAGCGCCACGGCGGGGCATGCACTGCACGTCGAAACTTTCGGCGGTTGCATGCTGGGTCAGATGTGCCCACCGAGCATGCTGGTGGCGATTTCGGTGCTGGAGAGTGTCTTCTTCGCACAGCGAGGCGTGCCCAGCGTATCGCTCAGCTACGCCCAGCAGACATCCTTCGAGCAAGATGTAGCGGCCATTCGTGCGCTGCGGCAACTTGCGGCCCGCTGGCTGCCGAAGATCGATTGGCATGTTGTGCTCTACACCTATATGGGCGTGTTCCCGCGCACGGAGGGTGGTGCTCAAGACTTGCTGCGGCAAAGCGTACACATCGCGCTGCGCGGAGGCGCTGAGCGGCTGATCGTGAAGACCGTCGCCGAGGCGCATCGCATCCCGACGATTGAAGAGAACGTTCAGGCAATTGAGCTCGCCTCTCAACATTGGCGCGATCTGCGATCTGCCGTGCCAACCTCGGAAGACTCCGGCTCCACGCACTATGAGACTGTGCTGGAGGAGGCGAGCGCGCTCGTCGACGCCGTTCTGTCACTGCATGACGACGTAGGCGAGGCGCTGCGACGGGCCTTTGCATATGGATACCTCGACATCCCGTTCTGCCTGCACCGTGACAACGCCGGCCGCACCCGGGCGTTCGTCCACACCGATGGCAGCCTGCAGTGGCTGCGTACTGGTCGGCTGCCGATTCGCGCGGTGCACAGCAGCAAAGACGCGTCGCCACTGAATCCGCACACCTTCTTGCAGATGCTGTCCACGGTCGAGCAGCGCTTCGATACACCACACCTTGGTCGTCCGACGACGCCGCCGATTCTCGACGCCTCCGCACGCCGGCACCGCGCCACCCTCTGAGAAACTAATCATGCAGAAACATCAAACGATTGCCATCATTGGCGGTGGACCGCGCGGATTGGCGGTGGCCGAGCGTCTGGGCATTGAACTCAGCCGCACCGCAAGAAGTCCATCCGCTCGCGTGCTGCTCATTGACGACCACGAACCGGGAGCGGGCCGCATCTGGCGCCGCACGCAGAGCAGCAGCTTCCTGATGAACACCGTGGCCGGGCAGGTCACGATGTACTCAGGTCCACGCGACGGCGGTGTGGCCAGGCCAGGCCATGGACCCAGCCTGGATGAATGGATGCGCGAGCGGCCCGAGCCCGACTGCGCGCAAGCGGAGCTGAATACGTACGCCAGTCGGCGACGATATGGCGAGTACCTATGTGATGTGCTGGACACGCTGCGCCAAGGCTATCCGGCACCGCACATGCTGCTGCCGATACACGGCATGGTGTGTGACGCCGTGCCGATGCAGGATGGCCGCTTCTCTCTGGAATTTGCCGACGCCCGGCCCACGATCATTGCCGACGCGTTGGTGATCGCAACCGGCCACGCCAGGGCCCTGCCTGCGGGCCTGGAAGCGCTTTGGCAGCAGCACTGCCAGCGGAGTTCGCGGTGCGATTTCCGATTGGGCGACTCCGCGGCCGATCTCGGACTTGAGGATGTGGAGAGCGGCGCGACGGTCGGCATCATCGGCATGGGCCTTGGCTTCCACGACGTTCTTGCGGCGTTGAGCAGCGGTCGAGGAGGTCGTTTCGAAGCTCGACAGGATGGACTGGTCTACTTGCCCAGCGGCCTCGAGCCTCGCATTGTGGCTGGCTCGCGAAGTGGCCTTCCGATTCCGGCCCGCGGACGCAACCAGAAGGCTGGCGCTGCGAGCAATGCACCTGTCTTTTTCAACCACCAAGTGGTAGAGGCAGCGCGAGCGCTAGCCCAGGCCTCACGCGGGCACCGCACCCTGTCGTTTCAGGAGCACGTGGAGCCGCTCATCCTGGCTGAAGTGGAGCATGTCTACTTCGCGGCATGGGCACGTCGCCGGTTCGGCGATGCTGCCGCCGAGCGTTTCAAGCACGATCACGCCCGCGATCGTGACCCGCACCAGAGGATGCCACCGTCTCTGCTGCGCGCGCATTGCATTGAGGATGCGCCTGGAATCAACTTGTCCGCACTGGCTAGGCCCTTCGGCGAAGCCACCTTTCCTGACCCCGAGGATTTTCGTCGCACATGGCGTGCCTACCTGGGCCAGGACCTGCAGGAGGCGATTGCCGGCAACGTGGACAGCCCGGTGAAAGCGGCGCTGGACGTACTGCGAGATGTGCGCGACACGCTGCGTTCGACAGTCGAATTCGACGGATTGAACGAGGACTCGCTGGCCAAGGCATTCCGGGCGGAGTTTTCTCCACTGTGCGGGCTGCTCGCGGCAGGACCACCCGTCGTGCGTATCGACCAGTTGCTTGCGTTGGAGGCGGCCGGAGTGCTGAGTGTCGTGGGACCCGACATGGCGGTGGATCTGGATGTCGCACGCGACTGCTTCGTCATGCGATCACCGCGAGTACCAGGCCGGGAGCACGCAGTGACCCGGCTGATCGATAGTCGCGTCCCCTTTCCCGGCCTGGTCCAGTCGCGCAATCCACTGCTGAAAGCCATGATGCAGCGCGGGCTCGTTCGCCCATATCGACACCCGGACCGCAAGGGCTTGTGCGAAGGCGGCATCGATCTCCTGCCACACAGCCTTGAAGTTGTGCACGCCGATGGCCGCGCCAACCCACGCATCTTTGCTATCGGATTGCCGACCGTGGTGCCGCGATGGTTTACCCAGGTGGGTAGCGCAACGCCCGGCGCCATGTCGCGTTTCACCTTGGACGCGCAGGCTGTTGCCAATGGGGTGCTTGCGGCCTTGACACAGCAGTACATGCCAATCGCAGAGTCAGAACTGGAGAGGGCCCCGTCATGAGAAGAGCACTGGACGGTCGCGATCCCACGGCATTGTTCCGCGCCGCGCGCGACCGGATGATCGCCAGACTGCCAACCTACGACTGGCCACGGGACACGGTGTTCAACTGGGCTGTGGACTGGTTCGACCAAGTCTCACCGGCTGAGCGCTGCGCATTGATCGTGGTACAGGACGGAGCGACATGGCGTGCGACCTACGGGGAGTTGCGCCTTGCTTCCAACCGCTTGGCCAACTGGCTGCGCGCGCACGGGGTGGTGCCGGGCGAGCGCGTAATGGTGCTGATGCGCAACTCCGTTGAGTATTACGCGCTGTCACTGGCATTGATGAAGCTCGGGGCAGTGATCGTCCCGAGCTTTACTTCCGTGCCATCGGCGGAGTTGGCCGAACGGATGCGCCACGCGCGCATTCGTCATTTGGCCGCCGACGAGGAACTCGCCCTGAGTCTTGCCGATCACGAAGTACCGGGGTTGCGACTGGTGGCAAATGTGCAACCGGAGCGCGCGCCTTTGGGCTGGCTCTCGCTCGCCTTGGCCGACGCCTGCGATAGCGACTTTCTCGAACCGTGGCGCGGCGCCCCGGACGACCCGTTAATGGGCTTCTTCACGTCGGGCACGACCTCCCGACCGAAGCTCGTCCTGCACTCGCATCAGAGCTATCCGGTAGGACACTTGTCCAGTCTGTACTGGCAGGGAATCGGACCCTCGGATGTTCATGCCAACGTTTCGCCCCCCGGATGGGCCAAGCACGCCTGGAGTTCCCTGTTCGTACCCTTCTCCGCCCAGGCCACCGTGCTGGCTTTCGGCCACGAGCGGCCGCCGTTGCAGGAATGTCTGCAGGCCCTCGATGTTCACGGTGCGAGCTCACTTTGCGCACCGCCATCCTATTGGCGCGCGCTTGTACGCCAGGGCTTGGGTCGCAAACCGCGGTCACTTAGCAATGCAGTCAGCGCCGGTGAATCGCTTGGCCGGAGCGTGGTCGACGAGGTGCAACGGATGTGGGGCCTGGCTGTGCGAGACGGCTACGGGCAGAGTGAGATGACCGCTCTGATCGGCTTTGGGCCAGGCGAACACAGCATGCCAGGCGCCCTTGGCCGTGCGTTGCCCGGAAGCGAGTCTCTCAAACTGGTGGACCTGCAGACCGGCGCGGTGGGCAACGAGGGCGAAATCTGCGTTGATCTGGCCCAGCGCCCGATTGGTCTGATGCTCGGCTACGTGGACGAGACGGGTGAGCCGCGCCTGCCTTCGGGCCCCTACTACCGGACCGGGGACCTTGCGCGGCGCGACTCCAGCGGCTGCTTTCACCTACTCGGTCGTGCCAACGATGTCTTCAAGTCCTACGACTTGCGGATTTCGCCGATCGAACTTGAGCGCTGCTTTCTGGAGCACCCCCTCGTGGCCGACATCGCTGTCTTTGCGGTCTGGGATGAGTTCGGCGAGCCGGTGCCGGCCGCCGCAGTAGTAGCGGCTTCTCCCGAAGTCGAAGCGACGCTTCCTGACCTCCTCATGCTATGGCAATGCAAGCGCACCGCGCCCGATCAGCGGCTGAAGCGGCTGTGGCTGGTTGAACAACTGCCGCGCACGCCGAGCGGAAAGATCCATCGCGCCCAACTGCGTGAGCGATTCACGCATACCACTCAGTGAGATCAATCCTAGTAGATGGAACCCATCATGAATAACTCCAATCTCTCGCCGGCAATACCCAATCAGCGCGTCACCTGGAGTCACACGCGCGCGGCAAGCGTCGTGCTGCCAGTGATTTTCGCATTGGTCTACGGGAGCGGCTTCGTTGGCGCCAAGTACGGATTGCCGTACTGCCCGCCCCTGACTTTCCTGGGAATCCGATTCGCTCTGGCAGCCAGTTTGATCGCTCTGCTTGCCATCGCCTTGCGCGCAGCGTGGCCAAGTCCGCGTGAAGCCTTGCATATTGCGATCGCCGGCCTGATGACCGTGGCCATGTTTTCGGTCGGGGTGTTCGTCTCCATCAACCTGGGCATTTCACCCGCCCTGTCGGCTCTGATCATTGCTCTGCAACCGTTGCTTGTTGCCGTACTCGCTCGCCGCGTCGTCGGCGAGCAAGTCACGCCGTGGCAGTGGGCTGGGCTGTTCCTGGGCTTCGCGGGGGTGGCTTTCGTGCTCGGACACAAGGTGCGATTTGATGGCGCCAGCACGTTCGCGGTAGCAATGTCGGTCGTTGGCCTGATCGGCGTAACGGGTGGCAATCTCTATCAAAAGCGGTTCTGCTCGCAGATGAACCTATTTACAGGCGGCGCGATCCAGTCTGCCGCCTCGGCCCTGGCGGCGTTCGTGCTGGCCTTGGGGTTCGAGCGCATGACCGTGCAATGGACGCCGTCCTTCGTGGTGGCACTGCTCTACATGGCCGTGTGCGTGTCTATGGGAGCGCTGACTCTCCTCTACATCATGATCCGGCGTGGCGACGTTAGCCGGGTCGCGAGCGTGTTCTACCTGGTACCAGTGTCGGCTGCTGCGTCCTCCTTCTTCATCTTTGGCGAGCGCTTTGACGCCCAGGTCGGCATAGGCGTGGGCATCGTGGCGTTCGGCGTGCTAATGGTCAATTTCAAGCCGTCGCGGGTGCGCGCATCATGACAATCTCAGACATCACCAAAATCGACGCATCAGACACCGGGCGTTTGCTGCGCGAACTCAACTGGACCGAGCATTCGAGTCAGGGACGCCACGGTGCCCTGATCCGTGAGCTTTACCGGCAAGGTGAACCCGCGCGACGGGTAGCGTTGGTTCGCTTTAAGCCCGGCTCCAGCGCACCTGCGCATCGGCATACCAGCTTCGAAACAATCTATGTGCTCGACGGCGAGTTCACGGACGAGTTTGGTGAACATCGCCAGGGAGAAATCGTGCTCTACCAACCCGGAAGCGAACACACGTGGACAAGCGCCAGCGGCGCCACTCTGTTTGTGGTCTGGGACGGCCCTACCGAGGTCCCTGGCCCCGGGGCTTGAGGCGAGGTCGGTGATCAGCAACGCGTTGTGTCAGCGCCCCCAACGTCGCGTCAACGCAGGCGGCTACCCGCGTCGAGCGAGAAGGTGCCGCAGCGGACCGGCTCGTGCTGGTCGGGCAGCCAGATCCAGACGGGCTTGTGCCTCACTTCGAGCCTCGCACCCGCTGGGGCAGCCGTGATTCCAGCAGCGCCATGTCGCTGTCTTCGCGCCCGAGCGTCTCCAGGCGGTTCGCGAGGCCGGTGAGCAGGTCCAGCGCCCAGAGCGTGGACAGCCAGTAGCCCATCTGGACGGTGGGAGCGCCCTTCTCGATGGCCACCATCGTGGTCATGCTGATGCCAGCCTTCACGGCCAGGTCCGCCTGGGTCAACGAGCGAGCCCGGCGTGCCACCCGGATGCGCGCGGCGAGCGCC
>JACCDS010224818.1_pt1 | contig 11783 bp, 10 predicted proteins | sample 7446441 | NCBI WGS metagenome assembly JACCDS01 (sample SAMN15323445, study PRJNA562643) | freshwater metagenome | isolation source: river surface water | place: USA:Blue River Watershed | collected 2017-08-17 | reverse complement strand
GCATGACCTGGAGGTGTGGATCCCGGCGCAGAACACCTACCGCGAGATCAGCAGCTGCAGCAACTGCGAGGCCTTCCAGGCGCGGCGCATGCAGGCCCGCTTCCGCAACGAACAGGGCAAGCCGGAGTTCGTCCACACCCTCAACGGCAGCGGCCTGGCCGTGGGTCGTGCGCTGGTGGCGGTGCTGGAAAACCACCAGCAGGCCGACGGCTCGGTGCGCATTCCTGCCGCGCTGCGCCCCTACCTGGGTGGCCAGGAGTTCCTGCGCCCTTGATCCGATAGAATCTGCGGCTTCGCTTCGCGCGAGACCACGCAAGACGCCGGAGAGATGGCAGAGTGGTCGAATGCACCGGATTCGAAATCCGGCGTACAGTTTTTGCTGTACCGAGGGTTCGAATCCCTCTCTCTCCGCCAAAGACCCAGCCCGCAGCCGCGGGCTTTGTCTTTTCTGGCCGGCCATCCCTGGGCCTGGGCTGCGCCTCGGGCGGCGGGGGCACAATCCAGCCCTCTCTCCAGCCTGCCCATGCGTCACCGTCTGCGTCTTTCCCTCCTGCTGGCCGCCTTGCTGACCCTGAGCGGTTGCGCCACGCGCGCGGTGGACGTGCGGCCCGTGGCCGCCAACCCGGCTGACTTTGCCACCTGGGACTGCGACCGCATCCACGACGAGCAGGACGCCGTGCAGCAGCGTGCGGCCGACGTGGCCTACGCGGTGGACGAACGCACCGGCAACAACATCCTGGCGCTGGGCGTGGGCGTGGCGGTGTTCTGGCCGGCCCTGCTGGCCATGCGGCCCGTGGGCCTGGAGGCCGATGAACTGGCGCGGCTGAAAGGCCGTTACGAAGCACTGGTGGTGGCCGAGCGCCGCCAGGCCTGCCCGCCCGCCGCGCTGGAACTGCCCGCCGCGCGTGCGGCCGCGCTGCCCGTGGCGCAGGGCGACCGCCTGGTCTACGAAGACCGCTCGCACGCGCGCCAGGCGGCGGCGGAATGGGTGCTGCGCCTGCGCACGCTGCGCCGCGGCGAGTTCGAGTACAGCCTGGAAAGCGGCCCCGCGGCAGGTGGCCTGTGGCGGCAGGACCGCGCCGGCAACGTGCTGTCCTCGCCCGCCGGGGCCCTGCAATGGCCGCACCTGCTGCGTGGCGGCTTGAAGCTGGGTGATGTGACGGGCGGCGAACTGCTGATCAGCGGCGACCCCCTGGCCCGTGCACGGCTGCGCGGCCAGGTGGTGGCGGTGGGGCCGCAGACCATTGCTGGCCGCCGCTTTGACGCTGCGGTGGTGGAACTCTTCGGCGACGCGCCGCGGGGCGACTCCTTCACGCGGGTGGACGGTGCCATCGTGGTGGACCGCGACACCGGCGTGCTGTTGCGCCTGGACCTGCGCAGCGCCGCGCCGGGCTTCCTGTTGCAGCGCCGCCTGATGCGGGTGGAGCCCGCCACGCCCTGAGCGGGGACGGGGCGCGCCGCCGCGCGGGGACACGATTCTTTACCCCGCCCCCACAGCGCCGATACGCGGGCTGGGCACCATGGGCACCATCGCAACACCGAACGGAGCCCCTCAGATGAACAGCTTCTCCAACCCCCTTCGCCTGACCCTGGCCACCGCCGTGGTGGCCCTGGCAGGGCTGGTGTCCCAGACCGCCCTGGCCGCACCGGCCGACGGCCCCGGCCCCATGGGCGGCGGCATGGGCAACCACGGCATGCACCACGGCATGGGTGAGGGCCGCATGGGCGGCATGCACGGCGGCATGCACGGCGGCAGGCAGGGCGGCATGGGCATGTCCGGCCAGCACATGGGCCGCATGCTGGATGCCGTCAACGCCACACCGGAACAGCGCAGCCAGATCAAGGCCATCATGGACGCTGCCCACAAGGACGTGGCGGCCCTGCACGACAACGGCCGCAAGCTGCACGAGCAAGGCCAGTCGCTCTTCACCCAGCCCAACATCGACGCCCGTGCGGCCGAGACCCTGCGCCAGCAGATGCTGGCCCAGCACGACGCCGTCAGCAAGCGCCGCATGCAAGCCATGCTGGACGCCGCCAAGGTGCTGACGCCCGAGCAGCGCAAGATGCTGGGCGACAAGATGGCCCAGCGCCGCGGCATGATGGAACGCCACCGCGCGGAGCGCCGCCAGCTGGACGCGCCGGCCGGCAAGTGAGGCCGCGGCTATCCTGGCCGTTCTGTTGAGGACCCACACCCACCGTGACCAGCCGACTCCTGCTCATCGACGATGACCTGCGCCTGACCGACATGGTGGGTGGCTACCTGCGCCAGAACGGCTTTGAGGTTGACACCGCCGGCTCGCTGGCGGCCGGCCGCGACCGCCTCAAGCAAGGCGTCTTTGACGCCTTGCTGCTGGACCTGATGCTGCCCGACGGCGACGGCCTGGACTTCACGCGCGAACTGCGCGCCAACGGCCGCACGCGCCGCCTGCCGCTGTTGATGCTGACGGCGCGCGGCGAGCCCATGGACCGCATCGTGGGCCTGGAGATGGGCGCCGACGACTACCTGCCCAAGCCCTTCGAGCCGCGTGAACTGCTGGCCCGCGTGAAGGCGCTGCTGCGCCGCGCCGCGCCCGAGCCCGGCGACGACGAGGTGCTGAACTTCGGCCGCCTGGAGGTGGACCTGGGCGCGCGCGTGGCGCGGCTGGATGGCCAGGCCTGCGACCTCACCAGCCACCAGTTCGAACTGCTCACCGTGCTGGCCAAGAACCCCGGCCGTGTGCTGTCGCGCGACCAGATCATGGACGCGCTCAAGGGCCACCCGCTGGAGGCTTTCGACCGCAGCATCGACGTGCACATCTCGCGCATCCGCGCCGTCATCGAGGAAGACGCCAAGGCCCCCAAGCGCGTGCTCACGGTGCGCGGCGCGGGCTATGTGTTCGCCAAGAAGCAGGATGCCGAGACTTGAGTCTGCAGGCTGATTGCAGTCGCTGAACATCCCCATGCGCTCGCTGTACCTGCGCATCTACCTCACGGTGCTGGCCTCGCTGGCGGCGTTTGCACTGGCGTCCGGCTGGCTGGTGCAGCGCCACATGGAAGACCAGCGTGTGCGGGCCGAAGGCGCCGTGCGCGACCGCGCCGAGGCCTGGGGCGAACTGCTGCAGCGTTCGCTGCCACCGCCCGAGGCGTCCGCGGCCGAGCAGACCGCGGCTTTGCGTGAATGGTCGCAGCGCCTGCGCCTGCCCATGGCGCTGGACGACGCCCAGGGCCGGCGCATCGGCGCGTCCGACTCCTTCCTGCGCCGCGAGAACGACACGCCCGACCTGGCCGAGCGCACGCGGCCCATACGCTTTGACGACGGCCGCACGCTGTGGGTGCCGCGCCTGAACCCCATGCGCATGGGGCCGGGTGGCCTGCGCGGCCCGCCGCCGGGAGGCACACCCTGGTTCCCGCTGCCGCGCGGCTGGCCTGACGGCGTGGGCCTGGCGGTGCTGCTGGTGGTGCTGTTCCTGGCCGTGGCCGGCGGCGCCTACCCCGTGGTGCGGCGGCTGACGCGCCGCCTCGAAGCCTTGAAGCAGGGCGTGGAAGCCTTTGGCGGCGGCGCGCTGCACCACCGCGTGGCCGAAGACGGCCGCGACGAGATCGCCGCCGTGGGCGCCAGCTTCAACCGCGCCGCCAGCCGCATCGAGGCGCTGCTGCGCTCCCACCAGAGCCTGCTGGCCAACGCCAGCCACGAACTGCGCAGCCCGCTGGCGCGCCTGAAGATGGCCGTGGCCATGCTGGAGGACGCCGCGCCGGCCCAGCGTGCCGCGCTGCGCAAGGAGGTCGACACCAACATCGCCGAGCTGGACGCGCTGGTGGAAGAGGTGCTGCTGGCCAGCCGTCTGGAGAACGGCCATGGCGGCCAGGGCGGCACGGACCTGCACCAGCCCGTGGCCTTGCTGGCGGTGGCGGCGGAAGAAGCCTCGCGCACCGGCGCCGCCGTGTCCGGCCAGGACGTGCTGGTGGCCGGTGACGAGCGCCTGCTGCGCCGCGCCGTGCGCAACCTGCTGGAAAACGCCCAGCGCTACGGCGGTGGCGAGGTCACCGTGCACGTGTCCGCCGACGCCGACGGTGCCCAGCTGCGCGTGTGCGACCGCGGCCCCGGCGTGCCCGAGACCTACCGCGAGCGCATCTTCGAGCCCTTCTTCCGCCTGCCCGGCCATGCCGAGCGCGAAGGCGGCGTGGGCCTGGGCCTGGCCCTGGTGCGGCAGATTGCGGCCCGCCACGGCGGCAGCGTGCGCTGCGAGCCGCATGCGGGCGGCGGCAGCTGTTTCCTGATCAGCCTGCCAGCTTCTGCTTCAGCACCCAGGCCAGGTAGGCGCTGAGCAGCAACGCGGCCAGCACCAGGCCCGTGGTGCTGGCCATCCAGAAGCCGGTGGCACCCAGCAAGGCCTGCGGCGTCATGCCACTCAGGTTGAAGGCCAGCACGTAGCCGCCGCCCAGGCCCACGCCCCACAGCGCGCCCACGTAGATGAACATGGGCACGGTGGTGATCTTGTAGGCGCGCAGCACGAAGGCCGCGATGATCTGCCCCGCGTCGGCCACGTGGAACAGCACCAGCCAGGCGATCAGCGGCATGGCGGCCGCAAACACGGCCTCGTTGCCGGTGTACAGGTGCAACACCTGCGGGCGCAGCGCCAGCACCACCGAGCCCACCAGCGCCGCCGCCGCGCAGCCGGCCACCAGCCCGTGCACGCCCACGCGCGCCGCGTCGCGCGCCTGCCCGGCACCGATGTGCTGGGCCACCAGCGTGGTCGTGGCATTGCCCACGGCCAGCGGCAGCATGAACATCAGCGACACCAGGTTGGCCGCGATCTGGTGCCCGGCCACCGCCGTGGTGCCGATGCGCGCGATGAAAAACGCCATGAAGGCAAAGCCCGTCACCTCCACCAGGATGGACGCGCCCAGCGGCACGCCCAGCTTCAGCTGCTGCACCAGGGCGGCGCGCTGCGGCCTGTCCAGGCCGCGGCCCCAGAGGGCAAAGCGGGCATAGAAAGGGTCGCGCCGCATCACCGTCCAGGCCGCCAGCACCTGGGCCCACATCGCCACCGCCGTGGCCACGGCGCAGCCCTGCACGCCCAGGGCAGGCAGGCCGACGGCCGGCAAGCCGAAGACCAGGGCGCTGGACAGCGGCACCTTCACCCCCAGCGCGGCCACCTGGATCAGCATCACCGCCTTGGGCCGCGACACGGCCGTGTTGAAGCCGCGGTACACGGTGAACAGCATGGAGCCTGGCAGCGAAAAGGCCAGCACCAGCAGGTAGCCGCGCACCTTGGCCTCCACCTCCGGCTGCAGGCTGGCCAGGGCCAGGAAGGGCGCCGGGAACACCAGCACCGCGCTGCCCAGCAGGGACAGGGCCATGGCCACCCACAGCGCCTGGTGCACCTGGCGGCCGGCGTCCTCAAGACGCTGCGCGCCATACAACTGGCCGACGATGGGCGACAGCGCCAGCACCACGCCGTTCAGGCCGATGAACACGGTGATGTAGGCCGCGCCGCCCACGGCCAGCGCGGCCAGGTCGTCGGGGCTGGCACGCGACACCAGCAGCGTGTCCACGGTGGCAAAGGCCAGCACCGCCACTTGGCCCACCAGCACCGGCCAGGCCAGCGGCGCGATGCGGCGCACGCTGGCCCACAGGGAGCGCAGGCGCAGAACGGCCGCGTGGCTCAAGCGCCGGGGCCCGCCTGCAGGGCCGCGGCGGGCGGGTGGTCCACCCCCGTGGCCAGCCGCGCGCGCTCGGCATAGCGGTTGAAGCGCCAGGCCGTGGCTTCCTGCGTGATGCGCCGCCACACCATGCGCTTCTGTGCCGGCGTGAAGGCGGGCCACAGCTGCACCTCGTCAAAGCTGCGGCCGCAACCCTTGCAGGTGGCGTCGCCCTGGCTGGTGGAGCAGATGGCGATGCAGGGCGCGTCCGGCGTGGTGGCGTACCAGGCCAGCCAGGCCGCGTGGGCGCGGCGCGGCATGCTGCGCTCGTCGCACAGCGTTTCGCGGTGGTAGACCATCAGCGCGTACACCTCGGCCAGCGCGCGCACCTCGGCGCAGGCGCTGATGCCGTCCGGCGACGGCGAACGCTCGCGCCACCAGTTGATGGCGGCTTCGACGTCGGTGATGTGGATGCCGCTGGCAGCGCTGTCGGTCATGGGCAGGGCCTGTGGGGGGCGTGGAGTGTAGCCACAGCCCCCGGGCTTGACACACGGGCCTGCCTGCGCGGGTTTTCAGGCCGGGCCTGGCCCGGCTGGCGGCTTCAGGCGGGCGCGTAGCCCGCTTCGGTCAGCTGCGCCACCAGCGCTTCGCGCGCCGCGCTGGACTCCACCTGCACCTGGTGCGTGGGCAGGTCGGCCTTCACCTCGGCCTGCGGGTCGGCCGCCTTCACCGCTTCGGTGATGGCGCGCACGCAGTGGCCGCAGGACATGTTCGGGATCTGGAATTGGTACATGATGGGGTATGCGTTGAAACCGTGTCCGAACTGTGCCACCAAGCGGCCAGCCTGGCATGCATGCCCTTAGAGTCCCTGTGCGCCTGGCTTGATGGCGCGCAAACCAACCCCACCTGAACACCATGAATGCGCCGCTTGCCGCCACCCTGCAGACCTGGCCGGTGGAGGGCATGACCTGCGCGTCCTGCTCCACCCGCGTGGAGAAGGCGGCGCGAGCGGTACCAGGCGTGGCCGATGCCAGCGTCAACCTGGCCACCGAGTCGCTGGCCTTCACGCCTGCCCCCGGCTTCGAGCCCGCGGCGCTGCGCCAGGCAGTGGAGCGTGCCGGCTACACCCTGCCCAGCGTGACGCTGCAGCTGGCGGTGCAGGACATGACCTGCGCGTCCTGCGTGGGCCGGGTGGAGAAGGCGCTGCAGAAGGTGCCCGGCGTGTGGAGCGCCAGCGTCAACCTCGCCACCGAGACCGCCACCGTCACCATGGCCGGCGCGGGCGACCGGCCGGCCCTGGTGGCCGCCGTGCGCAAGGCGGGCTACGGTGTGCGAACGGACGATGCGGCCACGGCGGTTGGCGCAGGTGCAGCCCAGGGATCCGCCAGCACGGGGCCCTGGCTCAGCGAAGGCCGCCGCGTCGCCCTGGCTGCCTTGCTGTCGGCACCGCTGGTGCTGCCCATGCTGGCCATGCCCTTTGCATCCGCTGACGCCCACCTGATGCTGCCGCCGCTGTGGCAGTGGCTGCTGGCCACGCCGGTGCAGTTCTGGCTGGGTGCGCGCTTCTACAAGGCCGGCTGGGGCGCTGTGCGTGCCGGCACCGGCAACATGGATCTGCTGGTGTCCCTGGGCACGACGGCGGCCTATGGCCTGAGCGTCTACATGCTGTGGGTGCACGGATTGCATCATGCGGCGGAGCTGTACTTCGAAGGCTCGGCGGTCGTCATCACCCTGGTGCTGCTGGGCAAATGGCTGGAAGCCCGCGCGCGGCGCCAGACCACCGAAGCCATACGTGCCCTGCAACGCCTGCGGCCGGACACCGCGCGCGTGCGCCGCGACGGCGTCGACACCGACCTGCCGCTGTCCGACGTGCAGCGCGGCGACGTGGTGGTGGTGCGCCCGGGCGAGCGCTTGCCGGTAGACGGCACGGTGCTGGAAGGCAGCAGCCAGGTGGACGAGTCGCTGATCACCGGCGAAAGCCTGCCCGTGGCGCGTGGCGTGGGCGACAAGGTCACCGGCGGCGCCGTCAATGGCGAAGGCCTGCTGCTGGTGCAGGCCACCACCCTGGGCGCGGAGAGCGTGCTGTCGCGCATCGTGCGGCTGGTGGAAACGGCCCAGGGCCAGAAGGCGCCCATCCAACGCCTGGTGGACCAGGTCAGCGCGGTCTTCGTGCCGGTGGTGCTGGTGGTGGCGCTGGTGGCCTTGCTGGGCTGGGGCCTGGGTGTGGGACAAGGCCCAGGCTGGAGCCTGGGCGTGGGCGACTGGCACGCGGCCGTGCTGCACGCAGTGGCGGTGCTGGTCATCGCCTGCCCTTGTGCCCTGGGCCTGGCCACGCCGGCCGCCATCATGGCCGGCACGGGGGTGGCAGCGCAGCGCGGGGTGCTCATCAAGCACGCGCAGGCGCTGGAGCTGGCGCATGCCGTCACCGTGGTGGCCTGGGACAAGACCGGCACGCTCACCGTGGGCCGGCCGCGGCTCATGGACGCCGGTGCGCTGGGTGGCACGCGGGAAGCGCTGCTGGCCCATGCCGCCGCGCTGCAGTCCGGCAGCACGCACCCGCTGGCCCTGGCCGTGCTGGACGCGGCGCAAGGCCAGGCGTTGCCCGCCACGCAGGACCTGCGTGCAGTGCCGGGGCGCGGGGTGTCGGGCCTCATCGCAGGCCAGGAGTGGCGCCTGGGCAGTGCACGCTGGATGCAGGAAAGCGGCCTGGACCTGGCTGCCGCGGCCGAGTCCGCCGCTGCGATGCAGGCGCAGGGCCACACCGTCAGCTACCTGGCCCGCATGGGGGATGTGCCGTCGCTCATGGGCTGGCTGGCCTTTGGCGACAGCGCCAAGCCCGGCGCTGCTGGGGCCATCGCGCAGCTCCAGCGCCTGGGCATCCGCTCGGTGCTGGTGAGCGGCGACAACGCCGGTGCGGCGCGCCACCTGGGCGAACAACTGGGCATGGACGACATCCGTGCCGAGGTGCTGCCCGGTGACAAGGCGCGCATCGTGGGCGAGTTGAAGGCCGGCGGTGTGCGTGTAGCCATGGTGGGCGACGGCATCAACGACGCGCCGGCACTGGCCGCGGCCGATGTGGGCATTGCCATGGGCACGGGCACGGATGTCGCCATGCACGCTGCCGGCATCACGCTGATGCGCGGTGACCCGGCGCTGGTGGCCGACGCCATCGACATCAGCCGGCGCACGCACGCCAAGATCCGCCAGAACCTGTTCTGGGCCTTTGTGTTCAACACCGTCGGCATCCCGGCCGCGGCGCTGGGGCAGCTGAGCCCGGTCATCGCCGGTGGCGCCATGGCGCTGAGCAGCTTCTTCGTCGTCAGCAACGCCTTGCTCCTGCGGCGCTGGAAGGGCTTGCGCGGCTGAAGCCGGCTGAGCGGGGCGGCTCCCTTATCCTGCGCGGCCACGCTTTGCAGGAGACACCCAAGTGAAGTCCTACGCCCTCTGGGCCAGCACCGCTGTGCTGGCCGCCTGCAGTTCCACAACGCACACGCCGCCCGCCCCGCCAGCCCCAACCGAAACGGCCCCGCAGGCCCAGGCCTGCCCCAAGGGCCTGCCCGAAGGCACACGCTGCCTGGGTGGGCGCGACAGTGCCGGCGCGCACTACCTGGTGGCCGTACCCGCGCAGTGGAACCAGACCCTGGTGGTGCATGCCCACGGCGGCCCCTTGCTGGGCGAGCCGCGGCCGGAGCGTGTGGCCGAGGACCTGCACCGCTGGTCCATCATGGTCCGCGCCGGCTACGCCTGGGCGGGCTCCAGCTTCCGCCAGGGTGGCGTGGCGGTGCGTGCGGCGGCCGAGGACACCGAGCGCGTGCGGCAGATCTTTGTGCAGCACGTGGCCAAGCCCCAGCGCACCGTGCTGCACGGCCAGAGCTGGGGTGCCAGCGTGGCCGCGCAGGGGGCCGGCATGTTCACGGCCGGCAGGCCCTATGACGTGGTGCTGCTGACCAGCGGTGTGCTGGGCGGCGGCACGCGCAGCTATGACTTCCGGCTGGACCTGCGCGTGGTCTACCAGCACCTGTGCAACAACCACCCGCGGCCTAGCGAACCCGGCTACCCGCTGTGGATGGGCCTGCCGTCGGACTCCAAGATGAACCAGGCCGAGCTGGCCACCCGCACGCGCGAGTGCCTGGGGCTGGGCCTGCCCGCGGCGCAGCGCACGGCTGAGCAGGCGCGCAAGCTCAAGACCATCGTGGACGTCATCCGCATCCCGGAAAGCAGCGTGCAGGGCCACCTCAACTGGGCCACCTTCCACTTCCGTGATGTGGCCCAGCACCGCACGGGCGGCGGCAACGTGTTCGGCAATATCGGCGTGCGCTACAGCGGCTCGCCCGACGATGCCACGCTCAACGCCGGCGTGGCGCGCTATGCCGCAGACCCCGCCGCCGTGAAGACCTTCGGCGCCGACACCGACCCCACCGGCCGCATCCCCGTGCCCGTGCTGACGCTGCACGCCATCCACGACCCCGTGGCCTTTGTGGAACTGGAGCACCAGTTCCGCGAGACCATGAAGGCCGCCGGCACGGCCGACCGCCTGGTGCAGGTTTTCACCGAACACACCGAGCACAGCTACATGGCCGACGCGGTGTACCCGGCGCTGTTGCAGCAACTGCTGGCCTGGGGTGGCGGTGCTGCCAAGCCCACCCAGGCCAGCGTGGCCGAAGCCTGCAAGGCACAGGAAGCCACCTACGGCCCCGGCTGCCGCATGGTGGTGGGTTTCGAGCCGCTGCCGCTGGACCGGCGCGTGGCGCCGCGGCAGCGGCCTTGAGCACAGCACCTGGCGTGAACGGCCCGGTGCTGGTCACCGGTGCCGGCAGCGGCATCGGCCTGGCCACGGTGCAGGCCTTGCTGGCTGCCGGTGTGCCCGTGTTCGCGGGCGCACGCCGGGCTGAACACCTGCAGCAGTTGCAGCGCCTGGGCGCCACGCCGCTGGCGCTGGACGTGCGCGATGCGGGCCAGGTGGCCGCCGCCGCAGCCCAGGTGCAGGCTGCGGGGCAGGGGCTGTTCGGGCTGGTGCACAACGCCGGGGTGGGCGGCATCGGCCTCCTGCCCAGCTGGCCCGACGCGGACGTGCAGGCCCTCTTCGACACCAATGTCTTCGGTCCGCACCGCCTCACCAACGCGCTGCTGCCACTGCTGCTGCAAAGCCGTGGCCGCATCGTCTGCATCGGTTCGCAGGGTGGCAGCGTCACCATGCCCTTCATGGGCCCGTACACCATGAGCAAGCACGCGCTGGAGGCCTATGCGGCCTGCCTGCGCATGGAGCTCGTGCCACATGGCGTGGCGGTGAGCATCGTGCAGCCGGGCGCGGTCAAGACCGACATCGGCGACAACGGACGCGCCGGCAACGAGGCCCGCCTGCAGGCCACGCCGGCACCGTTCGACACCACCGCGCAGACGGCGTTGCATGGCCTGCAAAACCCCACGCCGCCGCGGCCCGAGGAGCCCGAGTCCGCGCATAACCGCCGCCATGCCGAGCCGGCGGCCGTGGCCGCCACGGTGCTGCAGGCGCTGGGTGAACCCCAGCCCCAGGCGCGCTACCTGTTCGGCACGCGCTGGGAAGGCGACCGTGTCATCGCTGCGCTGACGGAGCGGCTGCTGGCCGCCGCGCGCAGCCCTTCGCACGAATGGGACGAAGAGCGCTTCCTGGCCCACTGCCGCCAGGCCTGGCGGGCCGGCGGCTGAGCGCTACTTCAGCACCTCGCTGGCGTCGGCGGCAGCCACGGCTGTGTCGGCGTCGGCGGGCAGCAGGAAGCCCTGAGCCACGGCCCGTGCCGCGGCCTTGCGCACGGCGTCCACATAACCGGCGTGTGTGGCGTAACGCTCTTCCAGTGACAGGCGCGGGTCGCGGTTGGCTTCTCGCTCGGCCTTGCTGCGTGCGAAGGGCACCATGCCGCCCACGTAGTTGCAGATCTGCCCTTGGTGGAAGGGCCGCGCGCCGCCCGCGGTGACGTTCCAGCCGAGATACGTGCCCAGCGGCGCGTCCGTCAGCACGTTGGGCACGCCGCCCACCTCGTTGCCATCGGCGTCCACGCGCGGCACCCGCATCTTGATGATCTGCTTGATGGGCGGCGGTGCCAGGCTGGGCACGCCCGAGCCATCCAGCGCGTTGAAGCCAGGGCCCCAGTCGTAGTCCAGCACCGGCATGATGAAGTCGGCTT
>JACCDS010423088.1_pt1 | contig 11787 bp, 9 predicted proteins | sample 7446441 | NCBI WGS metagenome assembly JACCDS01 (sample SAMN15323445, study PRJNA562643) | freshwater metagenome | isolation source: river surface water | place: USA:Blue River Watershed | collected 2017-08-17 | reverse complement strand
ATGCTCAGGCCATTCCTCGTCACAATTATGAGTGCCCGATGGTGGCCCATTATAACCAATTGCTATAATTCTAGTATCCTTCACCAATACTGCACCTACTTGTGCTTTTATGCAATGTGAACGCTGTGCTAAATCGCCAGCTAATTTCATAAAAATAGAATCGAAGGTAGGACGCATGTTGAATGATGAATGATGAATTATAAATTATAAATTATAAATTATGAATTACGAATTACGAATTGGCAAAGTAATAACAATTTGCCAAAATACACAAATGTAGCAAACACAAGCATACGAGCACACGAGCACACGAGCACACGAGCACACTAGCATACGAACACACGAATCCACGAACATATTTTCAAGTTTCAAAAATATTATGCATTTTAGCATAAATGATCATTAAAGTAATCCTAGGTGGCATGAGTGCCGGCTTAATCATGACCTTCATGACAGGGCCTGCATTTTTCGCACTTATCCGAACAAGCATTCAAAAAGGTTTTTTATCTGGAGCCTTATTCGCATTGGGTGTGTTTATGGCCGATACTTTTTTTGTAGCAACCACATTTCTAGGAGCCAGTTTAATTGCTTTAGCAGAAAGCAACCAGAAATACATCGCTGTTTTTGGAGGATTATTCATCATTGGTATTGGTTATAAATATTTAACCAAAAAGGTAGAGGAAGAAAACGTAGAAGAAATAACTGTAAGTTCAAAACTGAAAAATACAGGGTATTTCTTTAAAGGACTTCTAATGAATTTACTCAATCCTGGTATGTTGTTTTATTGGATTGGATTAGTAAGTTATTTAGGAACGAATGCAGATTATACCAACGACGATATCAAATTATTTATCTTTTGTTCTATGATTACTGTACTAAGTACAGATCTTGCAAAAGCATATTTTGCAAGCAAGGTTAGGCATCTATTTAGTAAAAATGTAATAAAATGGATGAATAGAATTGTAGGAACAGCACTTATTGTATTCGCAATAGTGATGATCGTTAAGGTATTTTTCTTCTAATATGTTTAAAACCGTTTCTCCCCTCTTTTTTTTAATTCTCCTATCATCTATTGTTAATGGTAAAGCAAAGTATTCCTCTTATAAACAAATATATACCGCCAATACTAGCAATCAATCTTTTGAGAAGAGGATTATAGCAAAGGGTAAATTTTCAAGCAATACGTATTCTACCAATATATACTTTGGAGAACTAGAAAATATAGAAGAAATAAATGCTTTTTATTCAACAAATAATAAGAGAAAAAAAGTAAATAAAAACAACATCTATAAAAGTGATGTAATTACTAATAATTTTTATTCGGGTTACAAGAGCTATACCATTAATTTTGAAAAGCTAATTAAATATGGTGATGAAGAATTCGAATTCAATGCATTAATGTCTAATAAAGAGCTTTTATGCATTTCAACCATGGCTTTTTATCAATCGGAAGATAATAAAATCGACACTTTCGAAAATACAGTTAATGTTCCTATTGGGCATCGTTTAATTATTTGTTTTAACGACACTACTGAGATACCAAATTTACATATAGATAGTACTGTAAATTCTACCAATAAGACTTACACATTTAGAAAAATATTTAATACAGGCAAAAATTCAAAGAATAAAGAATGGGAATACTACGCTATAAGAGTATTAGTTTGTCCCGACAATACAAATCCATTATCTTATTTTAATCAATGGTATCAACGCCTTTTAAGCAGCATACAAAGTTCTGAAAATTATAAACAAGTTTGCGATAGTTTAGCTAAGAAACATCAAAACAGAGATAGTTTAATCAAGCATGTATTTGAGTACACTACTAAAAAAATAAGATACATAGATATTGAAAACGGAGTAAATGCATTCAGACCTCGTCCTACTGATGAGGTTTTATTAAAACAACAAGGCGACTGTAAGGACATGGCTTTTATGTTAAAGAACATGTATACGTATTTAAATTTTGAAGCATACATAGCCTTATCATCAACTCTCAGCAACGAATACAATTTTGATTTTCCGACCATAGCGAGTGCCGACCATGCAATATGTATTCTAAACTATAACAATAAAACATATTATTTAGATGCCACTGAGCGCTTGGGTAAATACGATCAACCTAGCCAGCAAATACAAGAAACAAATGCCATGCTCAGCAAAACTGACCACGCTGAGATCATAAATGTTCCAAAACAAAATACTTCATTTAATGAAAGTACATCCATTTATACTTTTAATATAAACAATGATGCCATAAAGGGTCAAGCTGTTAATACCTACAATGGATACAGTAAATTATTTATTGATAATATTATTCATACCTACTCTCCTACAAAATCAAAACAACTATTAAAAAAGTTTTATCAAGATAGAAACTACAATCTCAATGTAAATAACATTGATTACAAAATCATAAACGAGAGTATACAAACCAATACAGACCTAGAATTGAATGGGAATATATTGATGAAAGTTGATAATAAAATATTTTTCAATTTCAACTTCTGTCCTTTTCCTCATCAATTCGATAGAGAAGTGGACACTACCGAAAATTATATATTTTATAAAACGGCTAAAAATAAAACTACGATAGAAATTGTTTTTCCAAACAAAATTAACAAAGTAGAGAGTTTATATTCCAATGTAATTTTCGATGAAGATGGGATGAAATACCTGTTTAAGATTAATCATAACCAAAACAAGCTCATCGTTGAATATAGTTATGAAAATGAGCATGTAAAAATACCTGAAAACCTAACAAAAAAATATAACCAACTCAACCTATTAATCTCAAAAACCCTTAACCATGAAATTATTATTTACTAGCGTAATCGCATTCTCACTGATTATAAGTAGCCAAGTAAGTCATGCACAACTCAAAGTGAAAGAACATACTTGGGCCGCAACAACACCAACCGTTAATATTCCCGATTCATTAAAAGATAATGATGCTGTTATGGTGCATCAACAACATGATATTAAAAACAATTTAGATCTAAGTGCTGGTAAAATATATAACATTGAAAGCATTAGATACAGAGTTAAAATATATACACAAGCTGGTTTAGACGATTATTCAGTTTATTCTATTAATAAAAGTAAAAAGAGCAGTATTACTAAACTAGATGCAAGAACAATTAAAAGTGATGGGCGAATTATTGATTTAAAATCAACAGAAATAAAAGTACTTGACATTAAAGAGGATGATGACAACAGTAGATATGAAAACATAAGAGTATCAATACCTGGTGTTGAAATAGGTGATGAAATTGAAATTGTTTATGCTATTGAACGTGATGGATTTATAAATGGAAGAGACATTCATTTATATAATTCAATCCCCACGTTAAAATCTGTTTTCTCTTATACTACCGATAATTCAGTTGTTACAGATTTTCGAATGTATAATGATTTACCTGACCCGGAAATTAAAAAAGCAATGAACGATGCCGTTTTTACTTGGACTTTAACAAACCTACCCGGTCTGGGAGAACAGTTCTCATCAAATTTCACAGAAAGCTTACCATTTTTACGATTCGCTGTAAGGAATATCATTGTAAATGGAAGAGCTTTAGAAGGAATGGCACAATGGGGGATTTTGAATAACGATTGGACACAGATTTACGACTATTATGCGAACGTATATACGAATGTAAATTTTAAAGATTCATATAAGGGTACTAGCTTTTATGGTCATATTAAAAACCAAAAAAAGTTATATCCTAATTTAAAATCAAATGAGATTATCGAAAACTTAGTTCAGCTTATTAACGATAGTTTAGACATTGTAGAAACTTCAGAAGAACTTACAATGAAACCTGCAATGTACTTTTTAGATAATAAAAAAATAGATGAAAAAAATGTACACAATTTAATTGTTAATTATCTATCAGAATATAACATTAAATTTTATGTGGTATTTGCTAGAGATAAAGTTGATGGTAAAATGGATATAGCTTTTGCCTCAGGTGATATGATTACTGATGTGTTTTATGCAGCTCAAGATTCTGCAGGTAACTTACGTTTCATCTATCCTTCAAATACCTATAGAAAATATCATATTGATGAAGTTCCTTATCGTATAGCAGGTACGGAAGCAGTTTTAGTTTCTAGAAAATCGGTTAATGCATTAAAAACTGATGCAATTAAAGTTAGAATCCCAACGAACGACTTTCAAGTGAATGCAAGAGTAACTATGGTAAACATCAAAGTTGATCTTGCAAAAGGTAGCGGTGCTTACAAGAGTAAACATTCGTACTCAGGTAATTTTTCAACAACATATAGAGCAGACGTATTTGCATCTATGAAAGAAAAAGAACGTAATACATCTTTAAAGGAGAATTTAGAATTAATGGATATGTATAAGATAGATACCTTTAGTGTAGATAAAAACGAAAGCGTATATCCATACAATTTTAGTTTTAATCACCAAGGTAACGTCCAAATTGCCTTCCAAAAAATAGATAACACCACCTACTCTATTCCACTTATTGGCCTAATTGATCACTATACTTTAAAATCTTCTGAACATGAACGTACTTTAAATTATTATTGTCCTTTCAAATACATCGACACCTACAAAGTTTATTTACAATTTGATAAGAACATTGAATTATTAGAGAATACTTTAGATCAGTTTTGGGTATTTGATAACAATGAAAATTATAGTATAAATGTTAACAAAGTAAATGATAAGGTAATTCTTATCGAATCAAAATTAGATTTACGTAAAGATAAGCTTAGTCCAGAGGAATACAAAGTTCATCATGGTGTTAATGAATCAATCAATAAAACGTCACAAGCAAGAATATTGATAAAAACGATTTAATCAAACATAGCTTCCATCAAAAAACATTAAATAAAAACCTATGAAAAGATTTTTAATCTTAAGCATTCTTGTATTGAATTGTTATGCCCTTTCTTTTGCACAAAATAAAAGCACAGAATATGCTTGGGAAAGCACTAAAAGCACTGTATCTATTCCCGATAGCATGTTAAATAATGATGCAGTATGTATATACAGTTTGCAAGAAATAAGGTATAGAAGAGGTGGATTAACTTATTTTGTCAATAAAACGAGAATAAAAATTTTAACACAAAAAGGATTAGATAAATACGCAGTTTTTTCAGTTTTAAAACCTAGTTATACTACCTTAAACAATTTAGATGCACGAGCAATTAAAAGTGATGGCAGAATAGTTGACTTTAATTCAAACGATATAAAAGTTATTGATTTAAAATTTAACAAAGATCAAGGTGTAAAAATTCAAAGACTAAGTGTACCAGGTGTAGAAGTGGGCGACGAGATAGAGTTCGTATATATTTATCAATTCGATGGGATAATGGAAGATCAAGATATATTCCTACATAATGAGATACCTACTTTAAATTCTACTTTTAAACAAATTTTAGATAAAGAGTATGTTATTGAACATCGCTTATACAATAAAATGCCAAGCCCATTTTATACCAAACGTGAAACAGATGTAGAATACGTATGGGTATTAAATAACATACAAGGTACTAGCGATAACGAATATGGTATCTTACAAGAATCTCTTCCATTTATTAGGTATTCTGTATTTTATAATCCTTCTAATAATTTACATGCTAAAGAATTTTTAACGTTAATTAATAAAACTTGGAGTGTAATGTATGAATACTACTCTAGAATAATTAAAAATGATGCTTTTGAGAGCATGTATCGTGGAAAAAGTTTAGAAGGTTTTCTAATTAAAGAAAGAGAAAAAAAACCTAATCAGACCATTGATCAGAAATTATTCTTTTTAAGTTCAATATTAAACGACAGTTTAACAATAACCGAATTCGATCCCAAAGAACCATCTCGTCCTGCCATGTATTATTTAACAAATAAAAAAATGGATACTCGAGTGGTATATACGTTTATAGATACATACCTACGATTAAATAACATTAGGTATTTTGTGGCTTTTAGCAGAAACCGATACGAAGGAAATCTCGACATAAATTTTGCTACTCCAAAAACAGTTACGGAAGTCTTTTATGTTATAATGAACGAAAATAAAGAATTGCATTATCTGTACCCTCCTACTCCTGATGCTAAATATTACATCGATGAATTACCAAATAGTATTGCAGGTACCCAAGCTATTTTAATTACCGATTTAGGTGGATTCAAATCAGATCGTTTAAATGTTACGACTATGAATATCCCATACAATGAATACAATACAAATATTTGGAGTAGAAAAATTAACATTAAGGTTAATTTGAAAAACAATGAATTAAAAAACGACATTATATCTCAACATACCTTGGTTGGCGATATGAGCACAACCTTGCGAAACAATATTATTAATATAGGATTTTCAAACGACTCACTTAATAAACTAAAAGAATTTTCTGAAATAAATTTTTCACACAACATTGACACCATTTATACAGAAAATATGGATAAAATTTTCCCTTATAATTTTACCTATAAATACAAGGCAACTGTCGATAATTTAGTTCAAAAAATTGATCAAAATAGTTATTCAATAATGTTGGATAAAATAATCAGTCACCATATCTTACCAACTAACGATCAAACTAGAATGCTCAATTACTATTGTCCATTCGCTTATTCAGATATAAATAAAATCTATTTAGTATTCGATACAGAAATTGAAATCATCAATAATGATTTATCGAAAAACAATGTAACAGAAAATCCCATCTCAAATTACAACTTTCAAATAAGAAAGATGGACAAGAATGTGATCATGATAGAATCTAAATTAGATTTATTGAAAATAAAACTTAGTCCTGAAGAGTACAAAAACTTGCATCAAACGAATGAGAAAATTAAACAAACTTCTCAATCGAGGATTCTAATCAAAACCTTATAGTCAGAAATTAGTAAGCGCGTTTATTATTGCCCTCTACGTAATTAATAAACGCGTTATTTACAACACGCATACCACCAGGTGTTGGGAAATCTCCAGAGAAGTACCAATCACCTAAGTTATCTGGACAAGCGTAATGTAAGTCTTCTAAACTTTGGTAAATCACTTCAACTTCTGCGTTTATATCATCAGGGCGAACCATGGCTGCTATTTTCTTAGAAATTTCATCGGCTGTAAATGGGCGATAAATATCTTTTACAAAGTTTTCAATTTCTTCAATAGGTAAGTGCTGTTGCTTTTTACACTTTTCGTATACCTCTTGAATTAAACTTTCTTTGCCTTGATCTTTCAATAATTCAATAGCTGCTGCAAAAGCTACAAACTCACCCATCTTGCTCATATCAATACCATAACAATCGGGGTATCTAATTTGTGGAGCCGATGAAACAATGATTATTTTCTTTGGACCTAAACGATCTAAAATTCTTAATATACTTTGCTTTAATGTAGTACCTCTAACAATAGAATCGTCTAATACAACTAAATTATCAACCCCTCTTTTTACAACACCATAAGTAGTATCATACACGTGTGCCACCATGTCTTTACGATCGGCATCCTGAGTGATAAAGGTTCTTAACTTAACATCTTTCAGGGTAATCTTTTCAACACGAGGAGCCATGTTCAATAGCTTCTCCAATTTATCGTTTTGTAGTTCGTGTTGATGATTTAGAATTTTCTCTTTCTGATAATCTTTAATGTATTTATGAACACCTTCTACCATTCCATAAAAGGCTACTTCAGCCGTATTAGGAATATATGAGAATACTGTGTTTTCAAAATCGTAATCAACCGATTTTAAAATTTTATTTACCAATAAACGACCAAGTTGTTTACGCTCTCTATAGATAGAGGCATCGTTCCCTCTTGAGAAATAAATACGCTCAAATGAACAAGCTTTCTTTTCAATAGGCTCTTTAAACTGTTGTTCCGAAACATGTCCATTTTTCTTTATTATTAACGCATGTCCGGGTTGTATTTCCTTAATTTCGTCTATTGGAACATTAAATGCTGTTTGTATGGCAGGTCTTTCAGATGTTACTACCACTACTTCCTCATTCTCGTAAAAGAATGCTGGGCGTATTCCTGCTGGATCGCGCATTACAAACGCATCACCGTGTCCGATCATCCCACAAATGGTATAACCACCGTCCCAATTTTTAGCCGATCGTGTTAATACATTGGCAACATCAATATGCTCTGCAATTAATTTTGAGATCTCTACATTCGAATGTCCAAGAGATTTGTAATAATCGAATAATTTTTGGTTTTCATCATCCAAAAAATGTCCAATTTTTTCTAATACTGTAACTGTATCCGCTTTTTCTTTTGGATGCTGACCAAGTTCATATAATTGCTCAAGGAGCTCATTTACGTTGGTCATGTTAAAGTTTCCCGCAACAATTAAATTACGTGTAATCCAATTGTTCTGACGTAAAAATGGATGGCATTGCTCAATGTTATTTCCTCCAAAAGTTCCGTAGCGTAAATGCCCTAATAATAACTCCCCAGTGTAGGGTGCATTATGTTTCAACCATTCGGCATCTTGGAAGTTAATGGGATCATTTGCTTCTACTTCTATTAAACGGTTGTGGATATGCTCAAATATTTCAGGAACAGCATTTTTGCTTGTAGAACGGTGTCTAGAAATATATCGCTCTCCTGGAGCTATGTCTAATTTTATGGTTGCTACTCCAGCACCATCTTGACCTCGATTTTGCTGTTTCGACATCAATAAATACAGTTTATTAAGCCCATAGAGGCTTGTGCCGTATTTTTCCTGATAAAATTTTAATGGTTTTTTTAATCGAATTAATGCGATACCGCATTCATGTTTAATAGAATCGCTCATGGATGTGCAACTAAGGCACAAAGATACGAATTGAATTACGAATTATGAATTATGAATTACGAATTATGAATTGTTGGGCATAAAAAAACCTCTGGGCAATACCACAGAGGTTTTTTATATTTTATTTAATCTAAAATTAGATTGTAACTGTAATTTCGAAAGTCATTACCGACTTAATGTATAAAGTATCAGTAGTTGGTGCAAATAGCTGACCATCTAATTGAACTCTAAACTTTGGTTTTGAAACGTAAGGTAATAAGTTTGGATTTGTTGACATCGGAGGAAATGAAATTGGGTTGATGTTTCTATAAGAATTAGCCATCATCGTACTATCAATAGATTGAATGTTTGTATAAGCACCTGATAATTCAGCAATGTTTAATCCTACACTCTTTACGTTGTTAAAGTTCTTAGATGCATCTTTAACACCAAATTTATCTGTAAACTCTAATGATAATGCGTCTAAAGCAATATTTGTAATATCGCTTGCTTCTGCATCATTTGCAGCTAATAAACTATCTAAATTAGAATCAAGTGTATCTACTTTTGATAAAACAGTGTTCGTAACTGGAGGAATACTGTAAAGTACAGTTTGAGTTTGAGGAAGATTGATTTCAATACCTGCTTCTTCATCGCATGAAGCTAAAAAAGTTGAACCAGCTACTAATGATGAAATCATTAAAGTTCTGAATAAGTTAATTTTCATAATAATTTAATTAGTGTTAGATTAATTTTGTAATGCAAATGTAAAAATAATAATAAAATATAACTGTATATATTAATAAATAACTAAATCTCTGCTATTTGCATTTAAAAATCGTGCCAAATGTTTCATTTTTAGATATTTTTTGAATTATATCTTGATTTTTCCTATTATTGCAGTCCTTTTTAGGGCCCATAGCTCAGTCGGTTAGAGTAGGAGACTCATAATCTTTTGGTCGAAGGTTCGAGTCCTTCTGGGCCCACTTCCCCCCGCAATGCGGGGGTTTTTTATTTTATTTCTATGATAAAAAACATCATTTTAGACTACGGTAATGTCATTTTCGACATCGATCATCAATTAACCATCAAAGCATTTCAAGACTTAGGTGTTAAGCAAGACTCTACGTTTTTTGGTCACCTACAATATAATCCACTTTTTGATCAATTTGAAATGGGTAAAATAAGTGCCAATCAATTTAGAGATGATATTCGTACCATCACTCAACATAATTACACTGATGAGCAAATAGATGAAGCATGGAATACCCTACTTTTAGGCATCAGACCTGGGTATTTAGAGTATTTGATGGATTTAAAAAGCCAATTCAGAACATTTTTATTGAGCAATAACAATGAAATCCATTATAATGCCATATTACATTACTTACAGAATAATTACAATGTTAACGACATGAGTAATTATTTCGAAAAAGATTATTATTCGCATTTAATGGGGATGCGTAAACCCAACGCCGATATTTTTGAATATGTAATCAATAAGCATGATTTGAATGTTACAGAAACTTTGTTCGTCGACGATAGTCCGCAACATATAGAAACCGCTAAAAAGTTAGGGTTACATACTCATTTAATGCTTAGAAACGAGGATCTTAGAACATTGATCCCTCATTTATTAAGTTTACATAATCATGACAATTAATGTCCAGCTTTCCTTTAATATTAGGTTAAATTAAATTCAATAATAATGAAAAAATCGATTGTGCTATTCTTGGGAATGTTCAGTTTGTTAAACACTTCGTTTGCCCAAGATGAAAAACATCTTAAAAATTTAAAACAGTTAACCTTTGGTGGTGACAACGCAGAAGCATATTTCAGTTTCGATAGTAAACACTTGAGCTTTCAATCAAACAATAAAAAATGGGGAGTAGAGTGCGATCAAATATTTTCTTTAGACATTGATAAAGCATCGAAAGATTCGACCTATTTACCACCTATGATTTCTACTGGTAAAGGTCGCACCACTTGTTCGTATTATTTAAAAGACAACAAACACATTTTATATGCCTCTACACACGGGGAAATGGAAAAATGTCCTCCACCTCCAGCACCACGTGCCGATAGAAAATATTTATGGCAAATATCCCCAGAGTACGATATTTATATTGCCGACTTAAAAGGCAATATCACCAAAAAGTTAACCAATGAACCTGGCTACGATGCCGAAGCAACAGTTTCTCCAGATGGCAAAAAAATTGTATTTACCTCTACTCGTACTGGCGATTTGGAATTGTTTACAATGAATATTGATGGTACAAATGTGAAACAAATTACATTTGGATTAGGATACGATGGTGGAGCATTCTTTTCTCCCGATGGTAAGAAAATTGTCTTCAGAGCCTCTCGTCCAAGCACCGAGGCGGATATTAAAGAATACAAAGATTTACTAAAAGATGGTTTAGTTGCTCCTTCAAACATGGAAATTTATACATGCAATATCGATGGTAGCGATTTAAAACAAATCACTAAATTAGGCAAAGCTAATTGGGCTCCATTTTTTACACCCAATGGCAAAAAAATAATCTTTTCATCTAATCACCATTCAGAAAGAGGATACGATTTTCAATTGTATTTAATTAATACTGATGGTAGCGGTTTGGAAAGAGTAACCAATGCTAGTATCTTTAATGCATTCCCTATGTTTTCTCCAGATGGAAAGAAACTTGTTTTTTCATCGAACAGAAACAATGGAGGCACAAGAGATACCAATTTGTTTATTGCAGATTGGGATGAATAATTACGAATTACAAATTACAAATTACGAATTACGAATTACGAATTACGAATTACGAATTACGAATTACGAATTACGAATTTGGTGCTATTAGGTTATTGATTTGCTTAATAACTCAATAACTTATTAACATAATAACCTAATAACTTATTAACATAATAACCTAATAACCTAATAACTTATTAACATAATAACCCATTAACTAATAACTCAATAACCAAATAATGAAAAAGCTCCTTTTAATTACTTCTCTCCTATTGAGTCAGTTT
>JACCDS011987617.1_pt1 | contig 11788 bp, 13 predicted proteins | sample 7446441 | NCBI WGS metagenome assembly JACCDS01 (sample SAMN15323445, study PRJNA562643) | freshwater metagenome | isolation source: river surface water | place: USA:Blue River Watershed | collected 2017-08-17 | reverse complement strand
CGCAGGCTCCAGGTCGCCCAGCAAGATGACGGCGCGGGCCTGCGTGTGCAGCGCGGCATCGATGATGTGCTGCCATTGGCCGTGGGGGTCGCCACAGAAAAGGATGGGGCCGGGGTGCATGGGGTGATCAAATTCAAGGATTCTTTAACATTGTGCAGTCCTATTAAAGCCTGCTTTCATGTGGTGGACTGATCCGAATGATCGTCGTTCAGTGGAACCAGCTCGGTATAGTGACACCCCAATGAACCACAGCGCCCCAACCCATCCAATCCCATGCGATCAATGGATCGGGCCCACAGCATGACCTCCATCGCCGTCATCGACTTCGAAACCACCGGCATCTCGCCCAATATGGGCGACCGCGCCACCGAGGTGGCGGTGGTGTTGCTGGAAAACGGCCAGGTGGTAGACCGCTATCAGAGCCTGATGAACGCGGGGGTGCGGGTGAACAGTTTCATCACGCAGCTGACCGGCATCACCAACGAGATGGTGCAGGCCGCGCCGTCGGCCGAGCAGGTCATGCGCGAGGCGGCCAGCTTTGTGGGCGGGCGGCCCATGGTGGCGCACAACGCGGCCTTTGACAAAAAGTTTTGGCAGGCCGAGTTGGCCCGCTGCGGACAAGACGGCTCACACGCGTTTGCCTGCACCTTGTTGCTGTCGCGGCGTCTGTACCCGCAAGCGCTGAACCACAAGCTGGGTACGCTGGCGGCTATGCACCACTTGCCTTCGTCAGGCCGTGCGCACCGGGCCTTGGCCGATGCCGAGATGGCCGCGCATTTGCTGGCGCAGATGCAGCATGACCTGAAAACCCGCCATGGTTGCATTCAGCCAGACCATGCGTTGTTGATGGGCCTTCAGCGCACCAGCCGCCAGATGGTGGGCCCCTACCTCAAGCGGCTGGCGTCGGCTTGACTCACCTGAACAAACTCGGCGGCGACACCACACCGTAGTTGGGGCCGATGCCGTTACCCCAGGGGGCTTTGCATTTCGTGCTCATTTCGACCTGGATGTACTTGGCACCTTGGTTGGCATCCAGAATGTGCAGGCACGCAAAGGCCGTGATGGGGGTGCGGGTGTGGGAGGTGACGACGTTGACAACAGGGATGGTCACGTATTCGCACTTTTTGTTGCCTGCGACACTGCAGGCCTGCGCGGCGCCATAGACCGCTGCTTTGGCACCGGTTTGCACCCAGATGGATTGGCCGATGCTCAGCTCGACCGGGTTGCCATTGGCAATCAAGGTGTTGATGTCCGAGGCACTGTTGGAGTCGATCAGCAAAGAGGTCCACTCGCCCGAAGCGCAGACCGTGTATTGGTAGGCGCTGCCGATCTTGAAGATGTAGGGCTTGCCGGTGGCCGGGTCGAGCTTGGGACCGGCTGGTGTGGTGTTGAAGTTCCAGTAGTTGTCGTACAGGCATTGGGCAATGACCATCGGAAACACGCCACCGGGCAAGATGGAGCCTGGGCTGGACAGACCGGCCACAGCGGTGGCCTGCATGGGGCGTGACGTGATGCCCCAGTAACGCGCAAAGAAGGTGGGCACTTCACCGTCGTTGGCGCTGGCCGATTTGGCCACACTGACCTGAATGGCCGGGGCATCGTAGGCCTTGGGCACCATGGGCAGGGCTTGCAGCACCTTGGGGGTGTCCACCAGGCTCCAGTAGCCGGTGTCCACGGTGCCGGTTTTCAGGGCGGTGCCCGCGGCGGTGTTGGTGGTGATGGTCTCCTGCGCTTTTTGGGTGGCCAGGCTCCAGTTGGGCGTGGCGTTGGTGCCGTCAAAAAAGTAGGCGGCACCGGCCAGTGCGGCGGCATCGGCATCGTTTTGCATTTCGTTGCGCACAACTTGCAAATACACCAGGTCAATGGCCAAGGCGGCCAGCCCCAAAAAGATGGGCAGCAAGAAGACCACCACCAAGCTCACCGAGCCGCGTTGGGTGTGATCGGCTTTCATTCGTTCACCATCGATGTGCTGCCGGTCAACACAATGGGCGCACCCAATGCGCCCAGCATGGTGCCCACACCCAGCCCTTTGTAGGTGTAGCTCACCGTCACGCGCAAGGCGTTCGGAAAACTGGCCGGGCTCGATTGCACAACGGTCACGGTCGGCGCAGTGGTGGCCCCCAGAGAAATCAAGGCGCCGTTGGTGTAGTTGAGCACCACGGCGCTGATTTGTGCATCGCTCATCTTGGGCGAGCTCAGCACGATCCCCGCCCGTGCGCCTTCGCGGCTGGCGTTGGTGAGGATGGCTTTGTTGTACAGCGCCAGACTCAATTCAACGGTGCCAAGCAAGACCAGCAAGAGGATGGGCAGGATCAGCGCGAACTCGACGGCGGCGGCACCTTGCTGTGCGCGTGCGCCAGTGGCCGGGCGACGCATGCATGTGGGCTTGTGGTGGTCTGCATTCACAAGGGGCGCCAAAAGAAAAAGGGGCATGCGTGTTCTCCATGACAGGCCATGACCCCAGTGGTCATGCGCCATGAACACCTTAGAGCAAGGGGGCAAGAGGCTCGGTGCCTTGGTGCACAGGACGCGCTCCAACAAGCGCTGGCACACACCGCCAGCGCATGAGCGGTTGCGTTCCGCGTCAGTGTGAGTTGGCAGACAGACCCTGGCGGCCGCGATTTTTAAAGTGGCCCTCCGGTGTCTGGAAATCCTTTCGGGTGCCGCTGTGAAGAAGTTCGTGGTGCGGACAGCGGGCCGACAGGTGTGATGAACAGCACTCTGGATTTCTTGACGTTTTCAACTTTTATTTTGGAGTTTTCAACATGAAAAACTGGACCACATCGATTGAGCGATTTCTCAAAGACGAGTCGGGTGCCACAGCCATTGAATACGGTTTGATTGCCGGTTTGATTTCGGTGGTGATTGCCGCTTCGGTGACCACCATTGGCGGTGACTTGAAAACGATCTTCGGAACAATCGCGACCAAGCTGACTGCCGCAGCTGCACCTTGAGTGAACGCGAACACTCAGGCAATCCAGGCATGACCCTCGATAGAACCCAACTCCTCGGCCTCTTGATCATGGGCGTGATCTTGCTGATCGCCATCTGGCAAGACATGGCGCATCGCAAGATTCCCAACGCTTTGGTGTTGCTGGCCAGTGCCTTCGCTTTGCTGTGGTCCACCACCGCAGCAGGCGTGGGTCTGGGTTCTGCGCTGCTCGGGGGTCTGGTGGCTTTCCTGGTGTTCGTGGTTTTTTACGTCATCGGTGCCATGGGTGCCGGTGACGTGAAGCTTGTCAGCGCGGTGGGCATGTTTCTGGGGCGTGCCGATGTTCTGGGTTTGTGCATCACCGTGTTGATTGCGGGCGGTCTGCAGTCCCTGATCTGGGCGCTGTGGAAGTCACGCCTCAAAGACGTGCTGCACAACACCGTGCAGGCCCTGCGCAACAGTGCGATGCGCCTGGCGCAAGGCGAAATCCCCAACGCACAAGACTTTCCTGCTGGCCATGACCCCATGCCCTACGCCTTGGCCATTGGCGTGGGGACTTTGGCTTATGTGATTTGGAAGTCCGCGTTTTGATCCTTTCTGAAAGACATCCATCATGAGAAACATACGTCCCGCGGTGATGCTGGTGCTGGCCATCGGCATGGGCATGGCGGCGGTTGCCATGGCGGCAGTTTGGTTGAACAGCCGCGAGTCATTGCTGACCACCCATGTGGTGGTGGCCAAAGAAGATGTGCAAATTGGCACGCGGCTGCAGCCGGCCATGCTGCAATTGGTGGACTGGCCCAGTGCCAGCCCTTTGAAAAATCCTTTGACCTCGATCGAGCAGGCCACAGACCGTGTGGTGAATATGCCGCTGGTCAAGGGTGAGCCGATATCGATGTCCAAACTGGCGGCCAAAGGCGAGACCGGTGGCTTGTCTGCGGTCTTGCGTGAGGGGCGACGCGCCGTCACCGTCAAGGTCAACGAGATCGTGGGGGTCGCCGGTTTTGCCCTGCCCGGCAACTATGTGGATGTGATGGTCAACACACCAGACAGCAACAACAACCTGGTGTCCAAGATTGTGATCGAGCGCATCCAGGTGCTGGCCGTTGCGCAGGATGTGGCCAACCTGGAGAGCAAACCCAAAGTGGTCAATGCGGTGACGTTGGAGGTCACCCCGGCGCAGGCCGAAAAGATTGATCTGGCCCGCAGCGTGGGCTCCTTGTCCTTGGTCTTGCGCAGCCAGGTGGACACGGAAAGCGTGGCCACCGTGGGCGCCCGAAAGCACGACTTGCTGCAGGGCAGTGAGTTGTTGGAGAGCGCCGCCTTGCCTGTCGGAGTGTCACGCATGGCCCAGGCCATCAAGACCACCGCCTCCGCGCTGGCGTCTGCTTCGGCGCGCACAGCAGGCGCTGTGCGCGTCCAGAGCCTGCCTGCCCATGACAGCAAGACCGAAGTGATCCGCGGTTTGAACAAAACAGCGGAGTGAGCCATGCCCCATCCCCATCAAGAGAGCGCCATGCGAATTCAGAACAAGCCAGAACACATCAAAACCACACGTCTTTCCTGGGTCTGCGCTATGACATGGGCGATCGCCGCACCGGTGTGGGCCCAGGCGCTGCCTGCGGGCGAGACCGTCGCGGCCGCCCAAACCACCCCATCCGTCACAGCCACCAAAGCCCCTGCGGCGAACGCACCGCTGCACAGTGCGGGTTCGGTGCAGGTGAAGGCGCCGGTGTATTTGACCGCGGGTAAGTCGATGGTCATGCCCTTGTCCGAGAAGGCGGTGCGCATCTCGATTGCCAACCCTGATGTGGCCGACGTGATGCTGGTCAACCCCAAAGAGGTGTATTTGCTGGGCAAGAAAACCGGCACAACCAATTTGTTCGTTTGGTCTGCGGGCGGCGCCACCAGTTTGCGCGATGTCACGGTGGGGGTGGACACCCAAGCCTTGCAGTCCAAGTTGCGCGAGTGGCTGCCTGCGGCCGAGAACCTGCAAGTGGACTCGGTGGCCGACACGCTGGTGCTGCGCGGCCATGTCCATGACGCCTTGAAGGCGCAACGCATCGTCCACTTGGCCGAGGCGTTTTCAGGCGGAAAGAAGGCCATCAACATGATGCGCATCGATGGCGCGCAGCAAGTGATGCTGGAAGTCAAGGTGGCCGAGGTGTCCAAAACCTTGCTGGACGAGTTGGGTGTGGACATGAACCTGACCCGCAGCATCGGCAACACCTCGGTGACTTTGCTGTCGCAGTTGCTGACGGCGGGATCGACCACCATCAGCACCTCCCGGCCCAATGGGCAGACCAACCTCACCTTGACGGCCGAGATGAAAAAAGGCTTGGTCAAGGTCTTGGCCGAGCCCACCATCACGGCGGTCAACGGCCAGGAAGGCTCTTTCTTGGCCGGTGGTCGGATCTACATTCCTGTGCCGCAGTCGAGTGCCACCGGCGCTGCTTCCATCACGCTGGAAGAAAAAGAGTTTGGTGTGGGCCTGAAGTTTTTGCCCACGGTGCTGGAAGACGGCTTGATCAACCTGCGCGTCACGCCCGAGGTGTCGGAGCTCTCGCAGTACGGCACCACGATCAAGAGCCTCAATGGGCAATCGAGCTTGCTGCCTTCGATCACCACACGCCGGGCTTCGACCACGGTGCAGTTGCGCGATGGAGAGAGCTTTGCCATCGGGGGCTTGATCAAAAGCAATGTGACCGAGTCGATCAAGGCCTTGCCCATTTTGGGCGAGTTGCCTGTTTTGGGCGCCTTGTTCCGCAGCAATGCCTTTCAGAAAGAGTTGTCCGAGTTGTTGTTCGTGGTGACGCCACGCCTGGTCAAACCATCGGCCCTGCCCTTGGCCCTGCCTACCGACAATTTCAAGCAGCCAACGCGTGCTGAGTTCTTCATCGAAGGACAGCTCGAAGGCCGAGGCCAACCATGATGCACAGCCCCATTTTTGAATCAGGAGCACACGATGTTGAAATTTGAAAACGCGATGCACACGGTCTGGCGGGCAGCATGGGTGCTGTGTTCGGTGGCAGCACTCAGCGCCTGCGCCTCGTCAATCTGGGCACCCGATGCACAGCTTGGACAGGCGGTCCGGCAGGCCCAAAAGGCGCAGACGATCGACCCGAACGCGGCTTTGAGCAAGCCTGCCGAGACGGGCACCGATGGCGCGATCGCCAAGGCGGCCATCGACCGTTACCAGAAATCGTTCGAGACGCTGCCGCCCCCGGTCAATGTGCTGAGCATTGGCGTAGGCACAGGGCTTGGCACTTCTGGCGTGCGGTGAGGTGCCGCTCATGAATGTCGATTTGATTTTGTCCAGCGCCACTTTGGCCAAGGCCGTGGCCAGCACGCTGGCCAGCGGAGGCTTTGCGGTGCACACGCAAAACATCCGCCCGGCGGCGCAGGCGCTGGCGCCTTGGCTGGCTGAGGCGAACAGCGACATCGTGATCGTGGACAGCACCGTGGCGCATGAGCAGGCGGACTTGCAGGCCATCGAGGCGATGACGTTTGCCAAACCGCAGAGGTACGTGATCCTGATCTCGGACAACAGCGACAAACAGTTGCTGTTCAGTGCCATGCGTGCCGGTGTGCGCGAGGTGCTGACCTTGCCACTGGCCGATGGTGCATTGGCCGAAGCTTTGCAGCGTTGCGCGGTGCATCGGGCCAAGCTGCAAGAGCAAGTGGGTCTGGGCACCACCCAGGCCAAGGTGGTCGCGGTGCTGGCCTGCAAGGGTGGCTGCGGGGCCAGTTTTGTAGCGACCAACCTGGCTTACTTGATGGCCTCGGAGTTTTCCAGATCCTGTGCGCTGGTGGATCTGGATTTGCAATACGGCGATGCCTCGTTTTATCTCGGCGCAGGTGCGACCAAAAACAACATCAGTGACCTGACCCACCAGATCGAACGCCTGGATGCGCAGCTTTTGCTCAGTTGCTTGCACCCGGTGGCGCCGCGATTGTCTTTGCTGGCCGCACCGCAAGACATGGAGACGGCACTGTCCATCACCGCCATGCAGCTGGAAAAAGTCCTGCGCCTGGCAAGGCAAAAACACGATGTGGTGGTGCTCGACATGCACCGCGCCCTGGACGCGTTGGCCATTCAGGCTTTGGACATGGCCGATGTGGTCTGTCTGGTGATGGACAACACCATGCCCGCGGTGCGCGATGCCAAACGCCAGATCAAGCTGCTCCGCTCGCTCGGCTATGCCGACGACAAGCTGCGCGTGCTGGTTAACCGCTACGACAGCCATGGCTTTGTCGATCTCAAAAGCATCGAAGAAGCTCTGGGCTTGCCGGTGGTGCACACCTTGCCTTTGCAATGGGCGGCGGTGACCGAGTCCATCAGCTTGGGGCAGCCCTTGGTCAAGACGCATCCGCAAAACCCGGTGGTGGATGCCTTGCGCCAAGTGGCGGCCCATTTGCTGCAAACCGAAGCGCCCAAAACCCGCACATGGTTGTCGCGTTGGGTCGGCGTCCATGCGTGACCGTTCATCCAGCCCAGACCAGGAGCCCTTCTTGTGATCCCCAGCCTTCGCCACCAATTGCAGACACGTTCTGATGCACCACCTCTCGCCGTCATGGGCGGACCCAAGGCGCCGAACTTTCAGTTCGAGCAGATCAAGACCCGCATCCACCAGCAAATCCTCGAAGACATGGATTTGCGCCGCATGGACAGCTTGCCTGCTGAGCGCTTGCGGCAAGAGTTGCAGGGCCTGACCGAGAGCCTGATCGCGCAAAACCAGTACGCCTTGAACGAAACCGAACGCCGACAAATTGCCCAAGGCATTCAGGACGAGATGCTGGGCCTGGGCCCCATCGAGCCCTTGCTGGCCGACGACAGCGTGTCCGACATTCTGGTCAACGGTCCCTACAAGGTGTTTGTCGAGCGGCGCGGCAAGATCGAGCCGACGGATGTCCGCTTTGACAGCGAGGCGCATTTGCTGCGCGTGATCGACCGCATCGTCTCGCGCATCGGGCGGCGCATCGACGAGATGAGCCCCATGGTTGATGCCCGTTTGGCCGATGGCTCGCGGGTCAACGCGGTCATCCCGCCTTTGGCCATCGATGGGCCGTTGTTGTCGATCCGCCGTTTTTCGGTGGTGCCCTACACGGTGCAGGACCTGCTGCGTTTTGAAACCCTGACGCCCCATATGGCGGCCTTGATCGATGGGCTGGTCAAGGCCAAGCTCAATGTGCTGATCTCGGGCGGCACGGGCAGCGGCAAGACCACTTTGCTGAATGTGATTTCGGCCAGCATCCCGCCTGACGAGCGGATTGTCTCGATTGAAGACGCGGCCGAATTGCAATTGCAGCAACCCCATGTGGTGCGCATGGAAACGCGCCCCCCCAACATGGAAGGGGCAGGCGAGGTCACCCAGCGGGCCTTGCTGCGCAACAGCTTGCGCATGCGGCCGGACCGCATCATCTTGGGCGAGGTGCGTGGCGGCGAGGTGCTGGACATGCTGCAGGCCATGAACACGGGCCACGAAGGCTCGATGAGCACCATCCACGCCAACACCCCGCGCCATGCCATGACGCGGCTGGAGCACATGCTGGGCATGGCCGGTTTGCAAACCGATGCGCGCAGCATGCGCCAGCAAATCGCGGCGGCACTGACGGTGGTGATCCAGGTCTCCCGTTTGTCAGATGGCCAAAGAAAGGTTACCAGCTTGCAGGAGATCACCGGCATGGAGGGCGATGTCATCACCATGCAGGAGATCTTCAAGTTCGAGCAAACCGGCCTGTCAGAGAGCGCTCGGGTGCAAGGGCGCTTTGTGGCGACCGGCATACGGCCCAAGTTCTTTCAACGCTTGCATGCGCGAGGCATTGATTTGAATCCGGACATGTTCACGCAGGCTGGAGAAGTGTCATGAACGGGTTGATGTACTGGGGCATGCTGATGCTGGGCGGGGCCTCGACGGTCTTGCTGGTGATGGGCCTGGGCTTGACCTGGGAGCACTTCATGGGGCCGCGCCGCCAACGTTTGACCGAGCGTTGGCGTGCCGTGGCAGACGACAGCACGGTGATCGATGCCGGGCGCTTGATCAAGAAGCGGTATTTGAGCGACAACGCCTCGCTGCAGGCGTGGCTGCAGACCATGCCGGCTGTGCGGGTGTATGACCGCTTTTTGCAGCAAACCGGTTTGTCCATCACGGTGATGCAGTCGGTCGTCGTGGCCTTGGCTTCTGTGCTGGCCTGCGCGGTGGTGTCGGTGTTGCTGGGCTGGTCGCTTGCAGTGGCGTGGGCGCTGATGCTGGCCGTGTTGTTGTTGGAGCTGGCTTATTTGCGGCGAAAGAAACAGCAGCGCCTGATCCGCATCGATCAGCAGTTGCCCGATGCGCTGGATTTGATGGCCCGCGCATTGCAAGCGGGCCACGCCTTGAGTGGCGCCTTGTTGATCGCGGCCAAAGAGACCAAGCAGCCCATCGCCAGCGAGTTGCAAACCGTGTTCGACGAAGTGAATTTCGGGATTTCCGTTCAGGTGGCCTTGCCGCATTTGGCCGAACGCATTGCCAGCGACAACGTGCGCTATTTCGTGGTGGCGGCTTTGATCCAGAGCGAGACTGGCGGCAATCTGGCCGAGATTTTGAAGAGCACCGCCTTTCTGATCCGCGAGCGCCAGAAGATGGCGGGCATGGTGCGCGTGCTGTCGGCGGAGGGGCGCTTGTCGGCACTGATCCTGTCGGTCTTGCCCTTTGCGATTGCGGGCTTGCTCAGTTGGGTGAACCCGGACTTCATGGCCAAGTTGTGGACCGATCCGCTGGGGGTGAAGCTGCTGACGGCGTCCCTGGTTTTGGCCGGGGTGGGCATCGTCTGGATGCGCAGTCTGGTCAGCGTGCGTGTGTGAATGCAGAAAGGTCAACGATGTCTTTGTTCGTCCTGTTTTTTTATGCCCTGGTGTTTGCCTTGGTGGGGCTGCTCAGCTATTGGGCCTTGAGCCGATTGATGCCCAATGCCATGACCCAACGCATGGCCAGTTTGAAGGCGCCTGTCGGGGGGGATGTGTGCGGTGCTGGTCAGCGGTCATCGCCGCTGTGGCTGGCGTGGCAGCAAAAAACCCAGAAGTTGCTCGACTGGCTCAGCCCCTGGTCGATGGGCGGTGAGGCCGAAGACCCGAACGCGCCTTCACGGCTGCGTTTGCGCTTTTTCAATGCGGGCGTGCATGCCCGCTCGGCCCCTGCCGCGTATCTGGCAGGCAAAACGGCGTTGACCTTTGTGTTGCCGGGTTTGGCGGCCTTGTTTTTCTGGCAAAGCCACAGCAGTCCATCGCCCATGCTGCAAATGGCCGTGCTCATGCTGTGCGCAGCGCTGGGCTACTACCTGCCCAATGCGCTTTTGGCGCACGCGGTGCGGCGTTACCAGCGGGCCTTGTTCAACAGTTTTCCCGATGCGCTGGATTTGATGCGGGTGTGCGTGCTGGCCGGTCTGGGGCTCGATGCCGCCATTGACCGTGTGGGGCGCGAGATGCGCCTGTCTTGTCCCGAGTTGTCCAGCGAGTTCGCCCTGACGGGCCTGGAGTTGCGCGCCGGTGCCTCGCGCACCGATGCCTTGCGCCACCTGTCATTGCGCATGGGGCTGGAGGATCTGGATGCGCTGGTGGTGATGTTGATTCAGGCCGACCGCCTGGGCACCAGCGTGACGGAGTCTTTGCAGATCCACTCCGATGCCTTGCGCACCAAGCGGCGTTTGCTGGCCGAAGAAACCGCCGCCAAGCTGCCGGTCAAGTTGCTCATTCCGCTGGTGTTTTGCGTGTTCCCGGCGCTCTTGACAGTGTTGCTGGGGCCAGCGGTGCTCAGCGTGCATGAGATCCTCAGGCCCACGGCCCAGTCGAGCTGAGGGCGGGCTTCAGCTGCTCAGCGCCGCCAGATACGCCTCGCGCGTTTCGGGGCTGACCGCAGCGAGCGCTTGTTCATAGCGCGTTTGGTGCTGTTTGATCATGCGGGCCGAGGCGATGGTTTTGGATTTGCAAAACCAGTGGCAGCTGTGTTGCATCAAAAACATCTCGGCCATGACGCGAAATGCCCGCTCTTTGCTGGGTGTTGGCGTGTGTGCCATGGCGCGCTCGATGCCTTGCGCGTGCACGACCAGCAGGCGGCGCATGTCAAACGTGGCTTTGGGCGAGAGCTGGTCGATGAAGGGCAACGCGATCTTGAAGCCGCGTGTCACCGGCGCAGCCAGCCGGCCGAATGCGGTGGCCAGGGCTTTGAATTCTTCGGCCAGCTGTTGCTCGGCCACTTCTTGCAGTTGCAAGATCTGTTGCTGGCGTGCGGCCTCGGGCTCGGCCAGTGCGCGCATGTAAGCCTCGGTCAATTGGGCCATGTGCTTTTCGATCTGGTAGGGCCGCAATTGCTCGGCCAGCAGGGCGGTGCGTTGGCGCTGTCCCTGACCATTCAGCCAGTGGATGCCCACGCCCAACAAAAACAAAAGACTCAGAAGTTCCATACGTGTCCGTTCTTGGGCCGCATGGCCCGATGTCTCAAGTGTAAAGAGCTGGCCTCACGCTGCGCCCAAGCGGGGTCTGTGCGCTGGACCACCCTCCGATTTGGAGTGCCGCCTCTAAAGTGCGGGTTTTCCCTTGTGCCGCTCCGCTGGCGGTGTTCAAATTGCTGCATTGCAACAAACAACCCTTTCAAGGAACACACCATGAACTTCAATGCTGAACAACTCGTCGCCGCTCAACAAGCCAACCTGAAGGCCGCTTCCGGCCTGTCGCAAACCGCTTTCGCCGGTTTCGAGCGCCTGGTCGAGCTGAACATGGCCGCTGGCAAAGCCGCTGTGGGTGAGTCTTTCGCCAACGCACAAGCCCTGTTCGCAGCCAAGAACCCCCAAGACCTGCTGGCCGCTCAAGCTGCCCTGGTG
>JACCDS010819419.1_pt1 | contig 11789 bp, 12 predicted proteins | sample 7446441 | NCBI WGS metagenome assembly JACCDS01 (sample SAMN15323445, study PRJNA562643) | freshwater metagenome | isolation source: river surface water | place: USA:Blue River Watershed | collected 2017-08-17 | reverse complement strand
GCTGCTCGTGGCCTCCAACGTCTTCATGACGTTCGTGGTATAGCCATCTCATGGGGCAGGAGGTCGGATGAACTATCTCTACGCCGGGCGGTGCCTGCTCGGGGCGGTATACTTCATATTCCGCGGCTAAACTCGCCGGCGGTCACGCATCGGTCGTCATGCACATACACATTCTCGGCATCTGCGGCACGTTCATGGGCGGCATCGCGGTCATCGCGCGCGCCGCAGGCCATAAGGTCACCGGCTGCGACGCCAACGTGTATCCGCCGATGAGCACGCAGCTCGCCGAGCAGGGCATCGCGCTTGCCGAAGGCTACGACGCGTCGCAGATCGGGTTGAATCCCGACGTGTACGTCATCGGCAACGTCGTGACGCGCGGCAATTCGCTGATGGAAGAAATCCTCGACCGCGGCCTGCCGTACATCTCCGGCCCGCAGTGGCTCGCGGAGAACGTCTTGCGCGACCGGTGGGTGCTCGCCGTGGCCGGCACGCACGGAAAGACGACCACGAGCGCCATGCTCGCCTGGATACTCCAGCACGCGGGACTCGAGCCCGGATTCCTGATCGGCGGCGTGCCGCGGAATTTCGGCATATCGGCGCGGCTCGGCGCCGAGCCTTTTTTCGTGGTGGAGGCCGACGAGTACGACACGGCCTTTTTCGACAAGCGCTCGAAGTTCGTGCATTACCGCCCGCGGACGGCGATTCTCAACAATCTCGAGTACGACCACGCGGACATCTTTCCCCACCTCGAGGCGATAGAAACACAGTTCCACCACCTCGTGCGGACGATACCGCGCGGCGGACTGATCGTCGCGAACGGGCGCGAAGACAGCGTGAAGCGCGTGCTCGACCGCGGTTGCTGGAGCGCGCTGGAAATGACCGGGACGCGCGCAGGCTGGCATGCCGAAGCGGAAGCAGCAGGGCTTGCGATCCGGCGCGGGGATGAAGCCTACGGCACGCTCGAGTGGGATCTGATCGGCGAGCACAACGCGATGAACGCGCTGGCTGCGATCGCCGCCGCGCGCCATGCCGGAGTCGCCCCGCGTATCGCGATCGAAGCGCTCGCGCGTTTCAAGAACGTGAAGCGGCGCATGGAAGTGCGCGGCGTGGTGAACGGCGTGACGGTGTACGACGACTTCGCGCACCATCCGACCGCGATCGCGACGACCGTCGACGGCCTCCGCCGGCGTGTCGACGGCGCGCGCATTCTCGCCGTGCTCGAGCCGCGCTCGAATACCATGAAGCTGGGCTCGATGAAGGCGCAGTTGCCGAGCAGCCTTTCAGCCGCCGATGCGGTGTACTGCTACAGCGGCGGCGTCGCGTGGGATGTGGCGGAAGCGATGGCCCCGCTCGGAGCGAAAGCGCGGGTGCACGACGACCTCGCCCGCCTGATCGAAGACATCGCGGCTGCCGCGCGCCCGGGCGACCACGTGCTCATCATGAGCAACGGCGGGTTTGGCGGCATCCACGACATGCTGCTGCGGCGCCTAGCGGCGCAGTGAGGAGTGAGGAGTGAGGAGTGAGGAGTCGGGGGTTAAAGCGCCTTTGCGCCTCACTCCTCACTCCTGACTCCTTACAGCGAAGAGCGCAGCGATGAGCATATTGGACCGCGACCGCATCAACGCCTTCTGCCGGCATACGCATGCCGAGTTGCCGGGGGCGCCCTCGGGGCCGCTCGCCGGACTGACGTTCGGCGTGAAAGACATCTACGACATCGCCGGCCACAAGACGGGATTCGGCAGCCCGGACTGGCTGCGCACGCACGATGCGGCAACGCGCACCGCGCCCGTCGTGCAGCGACTGCTCGATGCCGGTGCGGCGATGGTCGGCAAGACACACACCGACGAGCTCACCTACAGCCTGAACGGCGAGAACGCGCATTACGGCACGCCGGTCAACATCAACGCGCCGGGCCGCATACCCGGCGGCTCTTCGAGCGGCTCGGCGGCGGCGGTGGCAGCCGGTCTCGTCGACTTCGCGCTCGGCAGCGACACGGGCGGCTCGGTGCGCGCGCCGGCGAGCTTTTGCGGCATTTACGGCCTGCGGCCGACGCACGGACGCCTGTCTCTCGAAGGCGTGTGCCCGCTTGCGGCGAGCTTCGATACCGCCGGCTGGTTCGCGCGCGACGCCGCATTGCTCGAAAGAATCGGCGAGGTCCTGCTCGGTCCTGCGCCGAAGCACACGCCGGGCCGCCTGCTCCTCGCCGAAGACGCTTTCGCGCTGCTCGAGCCGCGCGTGGCGCAGGCGCTGCAGCCTGCGCTCGCGAGCATCCAGGCGCGGCTCGGTCAGCCGGAGGTGATTACGGTGAGCGAAGAAGGCTTGCGCACGTGGTTCGACGTGTTCCGCACCCTGCAGGGCGGCGAAATCTGGGCGCAGCACGGTGCCTGGGTGCAGCGCGAGCGCCCCGATCTCGGCCCGGGCGTGAAGCAGCGCATGGAATGGGCGGCGACGATCAAGCGCGAGGACATCGCGGCTGCGAAGGAGCAGCGCGAACGCATCGCGCAGCGGTTGGACACGCTGCTTGCGGGCAATGCGGTACTCATGCTGCCGACAGTGCCCGACATTGCCCCGCTGGTGAATACCCCTGCCCAATCGACCGACGATTTCCGTGCGCGCGCCATGAGCCTGCTGTGCGTGGCCGGCCTGGCACGGCTGCCGCAGGTGCATTTGCCGTACGCGAAGCTCGACGGCTGTCCGCTGGGCGTCTCGCTCCTCGCGGCACGCGGCAACGACCCGTTGCTGTTGCGCATCGCGCGCGAGCTGGGCGCTGCGACGTGATCGTCTACATCCACGGCTTGAACAGCAGCTCGCAATCGTTCAAGGCGCGGCTGCTTGGTGAACGCCTTGCCGCGCTCGGGCGCCGCTCCGAATATGCGTGCCCCGACTTGCCGCATCGTCCCGCGCAGGCTATCGCCCGGCTCGAGGCGCTGCTCGCGCCCTCGGCGCCCGCGGATGTCACGCTCGTCGGCAGCTCGCTCGGCGGTTACTACGCCACCGCGCTTGCCGAGCGCCACGGCTGCCGCGCGGTGCTGGTCAACCCGGCGGTACGCCCTTACGCGTCACTCGAGCGGTATCTCGGCCCGCAATGCAATCTCTACAGCGGCGCGCAGTACGAGCTCACGCAGGAACATCTCGATGAGCTACGGTCGCTGGAGGTCGATGCGGTGACGGCCGAGCGCTACCTGCTGATCGTCGCCACCGGTGATGAAGTCCTCGATTACAGGGATGCGGTTACGCGCTACAGCGGCTGCCGGCAAATCGTGGTGCAAGGCGGAGATCATGGGCTCACCGACTTTGCCGGTCACCTCGACGCGGTGCTCGCATTCGCCGGCATATCGCGATAGCGGCGGCGTTGCCCTGCTGGCGGAGGACGGTCGATCCGGAGGCCGAAATAACCGGAGCCGGGCGGGAATCGGCGCGCGGCGTTTATAATACGGGCGCGGTCCACCCGGGCTGCGCCTTTTTTCCCACGGCTCGTTCCCCCCGCACCGCATGAATGTCTTGTACGAAGAAGAGGGCGCCCTGAAGACCGGCGCCGTGCTCGCCGACCAGAACACGTCGCTGCAGGTCGAAGCCCCGCACGGCAAGCGCTCCAAGGTCAAGGCGGCGGCAGTGCTGCTGCGTTTCGACGCGCCCCCGCTGCAGGCCTTTCTGCCCGAGGCCCAAACGCTCGCGGACGAGATCGACATCGACTTCCTGTGGGAGTGCTGCGGCGGCGGCGAAATCGCGTTCGAAGATCTGGCGCGAGAATACTACGGTGCTCACCCCAGCCCGGTGCAGATGGCGGCCGTCGCGCTCAAGCTGCACGGTGCGCCCATGTACTTCTACAAGAAGGGCAAAGGACGCTACAAGGCCGCGCCGGCCGATGCACTCAAGGCCGCTCTCGCGAGCGTAGAGCGCAAGCAGAAGCTCGCCGAGCAGAAGCGCGACTACGTCGAAGACCTGGTGGCGGGGCGGCTGCCGGAAGCGTTCCGGCCGCTGCTCAACATGCTGCTCTATCGTCCCGACAAGGCGGCGCTCGAGTGGAAGGCGCTCGAAGACGCCAGCGCCGCGCTGAAGGCGACGCCCACCGGCGTGCTGGAGCGGGCGGGCGCCATACCGTCGACGCACGACTACCATTACAACCGGTTCGTGTACGAAACGTTCCCGCGCGGCACGGCCGTCGACCCCGAGCCGGCGCTCGCCACGCCGCCCGAGCTGCCGCTCGCCGACGCGTCGGCGTTCAGCATCGACGACGAGCTCACGACGGAGATCGACGACGCTTTTTCGGTCGTGCGGCTTGCGAACGGCAACGTGCGCGTCGGGATACACATCGCCGCCCCGGCGTTGGGCATCCAGCCCGGCGACGCCGTCGATGCGATCGCCCGCGATCGTCTGTCCACCGTGTATTTCCCGGGCGGGAAGATCACGATGCTGCCGCAGAGCGCGATTCATGCGTATACGCTCGCAGAGCAGCGCGAGTGTCCCGCGCTGTCCCTGTACACCGAGCTCACGCCGGAGCTCGACGTCGTCGCGACGCAGACGCGCGCCGAGCGCGTGCCGATTGCCGGAAACTTGCGTCACGAAGCGCTCGAAGCCGTGCTCACGCTCGATGCGCTGCACGCGGCGGCCGTGGACCACGAGCACGCGGAGCAATTGCACCTGCTGTGGTCGTGGGCCACGCGGCTCGAACAGGCGCGCCGCGGCGACCAGCCCGAGGGCGAGCAGCGTGCCGAGTACAACTTTCGAGTGCAGGGCGACCGCGTGACCATCACCCGCCGCACACGCGGCAGCCCGCTCGACCGGCTGGTGTCCGAGCTGATGATTTACGTGAACAGCACGTGGGGCGGCATGCTCGCCGCCAAAGACATCGCCGCGATCTATCGCGTTCAGGGGTCGGGAAAAGTGCGCATGAGCACCGTGCCGGCGGCGCACGAAGGCCTGGGCGTTGCGCAATACGCATGGGCGAGCTCGCCCCTGCGCCGCTACGTCGACCTCGTGAACCAGCGGCAACTGTTTGCGCTGGCGCAGGATCAGCCGCCGCCGTACGCGGCCGGAAGCGAGGCATTGCTCGGCGTGTTGCGGGATTTCGAGGCCGCGTATGAGGCGTATAACGAGTTCCAGCGCAACATGGAGCGCTACTGGAGCCTGCGCTGGCTCATCCAGGAACAGCGAGAAGTCGTGACGGGCGCCATCATCCGCGAAAACCTGGTGCGCCTGGACGACGTTCCGGTGGTCGTGCGCGTGCCTTCCGTGCCGCCGTTGCCCTCCGGCACCCGCGTCGCCATGAACGTCGGGCATATCGATCTGCTGGAGCTCACCCTGCATTGCGAGTACCGGCAACGTGCGGAGGTGCCCGCCGAGGTGGCGTGAGCGTCGCCGGCGTGACGCGCAGCACACCACGGCCGTGTTTCCTTTGCAGCGCGTATCGAGCCGCGTAGAATGCGGCCCGATGCCTCCGTTGTCCCATCGGAAAGTCGTTCCGCTGCAACGCCGCGCAACCCATGCGCGGCATCCTCGCTGGAGCGCCGCGTTTCGCCAGCTCGACGCCCGTGTCGCAGAGCTCGAGCGTCGCCTCCACAAGCTCGATCGCCGCTATTCCGGCCTCACCGTCGTCGCGCGCGTGCGCGCAGCGGGCGTGGTATCGATGCTGTTGCACGCGATCGTTATCTTCGGAATCACGTTCACGCTGCCCAACCCGAAGCTGTTCAAGGACACGTCGCAGCCGATGGAAGTCGTGCTCGTGAACGCGAAGAGCCCGAACAAGCCGGTGAAAGCGGACGCGCATGCCCAGCACAACCTCGACGGCGGTGGAAACACGGACGCCGACCGGCGTGCGAAAAGCCCGCTGCCGGTGACGCGCGAAAGCAAGCCGGACGGCGAGGTGACGCTTGCGCAGCGCCGCGTGCAGCAGCTCGAGGTGCAGGCGAAGCAGCTGATGACCCAGGCCAAACCTGCGCCCGCCGCCGTGCCCAGCGCGCCGCCGCAGCCCGAACCCCAGGCGGAGTCGACGCCGGCGCCGGCTCCGACTGCCGCCGACCTCCTGCAGCGCAGCGCGGAAATCGCGCGCCTGGAAGCGCAGATTTCGCGCGACTGGGAAAATTATCAGAAGCGCCCGCGGCGTCGCTTCGTCGGCGCGCGCACCCAGGAGTTTCGCTTCGCGCGCTACGTCGAGGACTGGCGGCTCAAAGTCGAGCGCGTCGGCGAGCTCAACTACCCTCAGGCCGCCCGGGATCAGCGGCTGTACGGCAGCCTCGTGGTGACGGTGTCGATCAAGTCGGACGGCACGCTGGAAAAAGTGGAAATCAACCGGTCGTCGGGGCACAAGCTGTTGGACGACGCCGCGATACGGATCGTGCAGCTCTCCGCGCCTTTCTCGCCATTCCCGGCGGACATCAGCAAGGATACCGACATACTGAGCATCACGCGAACGTGGACCTTCACCCGCGCCGATCGCTTCCTGACGGAGTAATCGCGCCGCGCGCGATGCTGGCAGGATGATCGGCGGCGCCGCAGAACACGCGGAGCGCGTCGGATGTCCCGGCACTTGTATACGCACCGGGGGTTCGGTATGTTGCACCCATCCTCGATATGCCAGTGGTGTTCTCTGTGAACTCCGTGCTCTCCGTGGCAGATTCTTGAAAGTCCTTGAGCCGCAGCCATGACCGACCGCTACGCCGTCATCGGCAATCCCATCGGGCACAGCAAGTCGCCGGCGATTCATGCGGCGTTTGCGCGGGCCACTGGCGAGGACATCGCCTACGTGGCGCTGCTTGCGCCGCTCGATGGTTTTGCTGCGACGGTTCGGCATTTCGCTGCGGGCGGCGGCCGTGGCGTGAACGTCACCGTGCCTTTCAAGCAGGAAGCCTACGCGCTTGCCGACGAACGCTCGGAGAGCGCGCGCGCCGCGCTCGCAGCGAACGTGCTCGACGTCCGCGATGGGCGCTTCTTCGCCCACAACACCGACGGCGTCGGCTTGCTGCGAGATCTCACGGTGAATCTGCGATGCGAAGTGCGCGGGCGCCGGGTGCTGTTGATGGGCGCCGGCGGCGCATCCTGGGGCGTGCTCGGTCCGCTGATCGAAGCGCGGCCAGCGTGTTTGACGGTGGTGAACCGCACCGTCGACAAAGCAGAAGCGCTCGTGCGCCATTTCGCGCAGGCGGCGGGCGATTGCGTGCTGGAGGGCGTCGCGTACGACGCGCTTGCAGCGAGCGCCTACGATCTAGTCATCAATGCGACTTCCGCGGGACTGGCGGACGCGATGCCTGCGGTGAGCGGGGCCGTGTTCGGACCGCAGACACTGGCATACGACATGGTCTACGGCAAGGTGACGCCCTTCATGCGGTTCGCCAGGGACCGCGGCGCGCGAGCAATCGACGGGACGGGCATGCTCGCCGAGCAGGCGGCCGAATCGTTTTACATCTGGCGTGGCGTGCGGCCCGACACCGCGGCGGTGATCGCGATGCTGCGCAGCGAGGCGGCAGGCGGGAGGCCGGCGGCGTGAACTCGTCGACCGCGTGCTTCGTCGGCCATGCGAGCCGGGCGCGATGAGGTTCCTGTGGCGCTGGAGCGTGCGCCTTATCCTGTTCGCGTTGTGCGCCCTGCTCGTGGTGCAGTTCTGGTTTCTCATGCACGTATGGTACTGGGCGAGCCACAATCCCGACCAAACCGCTTTCATGCGCAGCCGGCTCGAAGCGTTGCGCGAAAAAACCCCGCAGGCCGCGCTGCAGCACCGGTGGGTCCCCTACAGCGCCATATCATCGCACCTGAAGCGCGCGATCGTCGCCGCCGAAGATGCGAGATTCCTCGACCACGAAGGCTTCGACTGGGAGGCGATCCAGCAAGCCTATGAAAAAAACCTGAAGAAAGGCCGCATCGTTTCCGGCGGCTCGACCATCAGCCAGCAGCTCGCCAAGAATCTTTTTCTTTCGGGTGAGCGCACGTGGTGGCGCAAGGCGCAGGAGGCCGCCGTGACGGTGATGATCGAAACCGTGTGGTCGAAGCGCCGCATACTCGAGGTGTACCTCAACGTGATCGAGTGGGGCAACGGCGTGTTCGGTGCCGAGGCCGCCGCGCGCTACCACTATGGCGTATCCGCCGCATCGCTCAACGTGGAGCAGGCGGCCAAGCTCGCCGCCATGGTGCCCAGCCCGCGGCGCTACATGCCTGGGCGCGAGACCGCCTATCTGCAGCGGCGCGCCGACATCATCGCCGCGCGCATGGCTGCGGCACAGGTCCCCTAAGCCCCGCTGCATTGACTCGCAAAACGCGCCGCGCCACCATCGCCCCTTTGACGAGAGGAGCAAGTCATGCGACGGAGGCATTTCCTCGCCGGCATCGCGGGCGCCGGCTTCACCGGGTGGGCGCAGGCACAACAGCTGTTCAGGGTCGCGCAGTCCCGGGGCCCGGACGTGGTGTACGTCCCGACGCCGAATGACGTCGTGGACAAGATGCTCGAGCTCGCCGCCGTCACGCCTGACGACGTGGTGTACGACCTCGGGTGCGGCGACGGCCGCATCGTCATCACCGCCGCACAGCGGTATCAGGCGCGAGGTGTCGGCATCGATATCGATCCCCGGCGCATCGCCGAAGCGAGCGCGAATGCGCGCAAGGCGAGCGTTGCCGACCGAGTGCGATTCATCGAAGGCGATCTTTTCGAAGCCGACATCCGGGAAGCGACCGTCGTCACGCTCTATCTGCTCACACGCCTCAACGCCAAGCTGAAGCCCAAGCTCCTCGCCGACTTGAAGCCCGGCACGCGAGTCGTGTCGCATGCTTTCGACATGGGCGATTGGGCGCCGGACCGTAAGGAGTTCGTGGGCGCATCGGCCGTGTATCTCTGGCGCATACCTGGGCGGGCCTGACGCCCCCGTCGTGACGGAGAAAGCATCCCCGCCGGCGAATCGGTTTTCCAGCACATCACCCATCTGTCGTCGCCGCCTTCCGGGCGCGACGATTGCAGTAGCCGGGTGGCCTTATGACAGAAGGCTAAACGGCCGCCATGCGGTTGCTCGTCCGTATTCTGATTTTCGCAATGCTCTCGGGCTGCGCCTCGCTGCCCGAGGTACATCCGTGGTACGGGCGACAGGAGGCGCGCAAGACGCCGACGATCGTCGGCACGCGAGGGCAGCTCAAGCCCGAGCAGGTGAAGGCGGTGCTCGGCCGGCTGCAGGCGCAGGGCCCAGAGAGCGAACTGCTCGCGCGGCATGTCGCCATCGAGGAACAGCTCGCCGGTGCGCCGCTCACCTCCGGAAACGACGTGAGGCTGCTGTTCGACGGCCCCTCGAGCTACAAGGCGATGTTCGATGCCATCGAGTCCGCGCGGGATCACATCAATGCCGAGTTCTACATCATCGAGGACGGGACCTGGAGCGAGCGTTTCGGCGATGTGCTGCTGCGCAAGCGTGCCGAAGGCGTCGCGGTGAATCTGATCTACGACAGCGTCGGCTCGATGAGCACGCCGCGCTCGTACTTCGACCGCCTGCGCGAGGGCGGCGTGCAGGTGCTCGAGTACAACCCGGTGAATCCGCTCGCCGCTCGCGCCGGCTGGAGCGTCAACAACCGCGACCATCGCAAGATACTCATCGTGGACGGCAAGATCGCGTTCACGGGCGGCATCAACATCAGCGACGTGTATTCCAGCGCTCCATCGCGAGGCAGTGGCGGATCGGGGTCGTTCGGCAGCGGCTCCGGCGGCGGGCGGCGCTCGTCCAGGGACCCCGGATGGCGGGACACCAATCTTCGCATCGCGGGCCCGGCAGTTGCCGCGTTGCAGAAGTTGTTCTTCGCCACGTGGGAGCAGCAGGGCGGCGCACCGCTCGCCCCGCGCAACTGGTTCCCGGTCATGAAACCGGCCGGCGACCAGCTGGTGCGCATCATCGGCAGCGGTCCGGGGGACGAGCTGCCTGCCATCTATGCCGCGTACATTGCCGCTGTGCGGACGGCGGAAAAAAGCGTGCATCTCACCATGGCGTACTTCGTTCCCGATCCGCAGACGCTGGAAACGCTCAAGGAAGCGGCGCAACGAGGCGTCGATGTGCGGCTGGTGCTGCCGTCGTACACCGACTTCTGGGCGGTATTCCACGCCGGACGCTCGTATTACCACGAGCTGCTGGCCGCCGGGATCAAGATCTACGAGCGGCAGGAAGCGCTGCTGCACGCGAAGACGGCCGTCATCGACGGCGTATGGTCGACGGTCGGGTCGAGCAATCTCGACTGGCGCAGCTTTCTGCACAACGCGGAGGTGAATGCCGTCGTGCTCGGCCCGCGCTTTGGCGCACAGATGCAGGAGATGTTCGCCCGGGATGTGGGCGCGTCGCGGGAAATCACGCGCGAGGCGTGGGAGCAGCGGCCGCTCGGCGTGAGGATGAAAGAATGGCTCGCGCGACTGTGGGAGTACTGGCTATAGCGGGTGGCAGCCGGCTTGACCGCCTCACCGGCCCCGACTAGTCTTGCTGGCGCACGCCGTCGCAGAGCGCCATGTACGCATACCACCATCGCACGCCGTTACGCACGCACCTTGTCAGCCTGATCTGCGCTGTGGTCGCCGCCGCCGCGCTGCAATCGGGCGGCGCCGCGGGCGCGAGCCCGGAGTACGCGGTCGTCGCGGACGGGATACCGGCACCGCTCGCCGCGCCCGGCGACCCGGCGCGCGGACGCGCGATCGCGCTCGACCGCAATGTCGGCGCCTGCGTCCTGTGCCACGCCCTGCCCGAGGCCGGTGTGCGCTTCATGGGCACGCTGGGGCCGGCGCTCGGCGGCGTGGGCAGCCGCTACACCGCAGCACAATTGCGGCTGCGCATCGTCGACAGCACGCGCGTGCATCGCGACGCCGCGATGCCGGCTTATTATCGGAGCGACGGACTGAATCGCGTCGCCGAGCAATATCGCGGCCGCACGGTCCTCACTGCGCAACAGGTGGAAGACATCGTGGCTTATCTGCAGGCATTGCAATGAGCGCTCGCGGCCTCGTCGACCGCGCCCGGCGCCGGATGTTGTCGTTCACGGCCCTGACCGCCCTGTGGCCGTTGATCGGGCGCGCACAGCAGCCCGACGACCTCGCGCGCCTCATCCGCGAGCTCACCGGCGCGAGCGCACCGCGCAGCGGCCGGGTGAAGCTCGACATCCCGAGGCTCGCCGACAACGGCAATGCGGTGCCGCTGAAAGTGGTCGCGGCAAGCCCGATGACCACCCGTGAGCACGTGAAGACTATCCATCTCGTTGCAGAGAAGAATCCGCGGCCGCTGATCGCGACGTTTCATCTCGGGCCGCGCGCAGGCAGGGCGGAAGTCGACACCCGCATCCGGCTCAATGGCACGCAGCGCGTGGCGGCGATCGCGACGATGTCTGATGGGTCGCAATGGATGGATGTGGCCGAAGTGGACGTCACCGAGTCCGCGTGTTACGACGCGACGAATCCATGACCGCGCGCATCGTGGTGCCCAGGGAAGTGAAGCGCGGCGTGCCGTTCGAGGTCCGCATCGCCATTCAGCACGTCATGGAGACGGGCTTCCGGTACGACCTGTTCGGCAAGCCGATACCGAAGAACGTGGTGAACACGCTGGTGTGCCGCTACGACGGCGCCGAAGTGTTTCGCGCGGAAATGGGGTCGGGGATCGCCGCGAATCCCTATCTGCGCTTCTACATCACCGCCGACAACAGCAGCGAGCTCGAGCTCGCCTGGGTCGACGACGCCGGCGTGAAGGGAAGCGAGCGCACCACGGTGACCGTCGTCGGCTGACGCGCACGTCCGGCGGACAGCCGAAGCGGAAACACGAAGACGCGAAGGAGACGAGAGTATGCGGGGCTTG
>JACCDS010750618.1_pt1 | contig 11789 bp, 7 predicted proteins | sample 7446441 | NCBI WGS metagenome assembly JACCDS01 (sample SAMN15323445, study PRJNA562643) | freshwater metagenome | isolation source: river surface water | place: USA:Blue River Watershed | collected 2017-08-17 | reverse complement strand
CGTCGCCGAACACGGTGTTCACCCCATAGCGGGTTGCCAGCTTGTCGTGGGTGTAGGCCAGGCTGCCCAGCGTGCGTTGCCCAGACAGCACCAGGCTGCTCATGATGTGCGAGGTGTAGCCGTTGGCACGTTCGATCAGCGTCACTTCGATGCCGTCGCCCCACAGCCGCAGGTACTTGGCTGCGGTGGCCCCGGCCATGCCGCCACCCACCACGATCACCCGCGACTTGACGGTGCCAGCAGACGGTTGGGGTGTGGTGGGCGTGGTGCCCGGGCGGTTGTCATCGGCCGCGTCTTGTGTGGTGGTGGCATCGCCACCGCCGCCGCAGGCAGCCAGCAGGCTGCTGCCCAGGCTTGCACCGGAGGCTTGCAAAAAATGTCGTCGTTGCATGGTGGTGTCCGGTGGGTTATTGCTGCGTGGCGAACCAGGCCGCCAGTTGCTGGAGCTGCGTGTCGGTGTAGGCCAGGGCGTGTTTGGCCATGATGCCGTTGCCCTCTTTGCCCGACTGGAATGCCTTCAGGTCGTTGTAGATGCTGGCGGCTGACTTGCCCGCCAACGTGTCAAAGCCAGGGCCTTTGCCGTTGGTGCCGTGGCACTGGAAGCAGTTGGACGCCAGCAGGCGGCCCGGCTGTGCCACTTGTGCCTGGGCCAGTGTGCTGCACATCAGTGCAGCCAGCAGGCCCCATCGGATGGGGGTGTGGGGGGTCATGTTTCACGCTTTCAAAGTGGGGTGCGCAGCCCACGGCAAGGTGGTTGCGCCTGGGCGCCGCAAACCTTGCTGCGGCAGGCGCATTGCACGCTGCCCACATGAAACGTGTCTTAAGAAGGCCGTTGGCCGGGTGCATGCCGCGGCATGGGCAGTGCAGCCTGTTGGCGGGGCGTCAGTCGTCCTGGCCGGGCAGCCAGGCCCTGAGGTCGTCCCACGCTGGCACCAGGGCCAGCACCGCCAGCAGCACGGCAACGGGCACGGTGAACACGTAACCCACGTGCTTGAACCCGGCTGCCCCTGCTACGCCCCCCAGGGTGAACGCGGCCAGCAGCCCGGTCAGCACCCACAGGCGCTGGCGGTCTGCCCGCACGGGCGCGTCAAGCGGGTTGCTGTGGTTCCAGTACACCAGCTTGCCCAGCTCGATGCCCAGGTCGGTGACGATGCCGGTCATGTGCGTGGTGCGGATGACGGCGTTGGACAGCTTGGTCACCACCGCGTTTTGCAGCCCCATGATGAAGCACAGCAACACCACGGTGAAGGGCACCAGCAGCCCTTCAAAGTGCGCCAGCCACGCGCCCAGCAGGCCAAAGCACAGGATGAGCGCGGCCTCCAGCATCAGCGGCAAGGCAAATTCGCTGGTGAGTTGCCTGCGCCGGGCGAAGTTGACCATGACGGCGCAGCACATGGCCCCCAGCAGAAACGACAGCACGCCCACCACACCGTCCAGCACCAGGTCCATGTGGCCCAGCACCAGGTTGTCGGCCAGGGACGACACGGTCCCCGTCACGTGCGAGGTGTACTGCTGCACGGCCAGAAACCCACCCGCGTTGATGGCTCCCGCCACAAATGCCAGCGCAAACCCCAGTTCACGGTTGGCGCGCACGGTGCGCTGTTTGCCCATCAGGTAACGCGCGTAGTTGGCGGGCATGGTCGATGGGTGTGGCGGAGGCGCGGTTGGCGGCAGGTTCAGCCCGCGTGGGTGTGGGCTGTTGCCGTGGCGGCAGGGGGGGCTGAGGCCTCGCCAGCGCGTGCAAAGGTCACCACATGGTCCACTTCGGGGCGGATGCCAATCCATTCCCCCACGGCATGGTTGTGGTGCGAGGGCACGTGCGTCATGAGCGTGTCGCCGCTGTCCAGCCGCAGGGTGTACAAAAACTCGGAGCCGCGGAACGCCTTGCGCACGATTTGCGCTTTCACGGGTGCGCCATCGTCGTGCACGATGTCGTCTGCACGCAGCAGCACGTCGCACAGGCCACCTTCGTAGGCGCTGGGCAAGGGGCATTCTTCCAGGTCGTGCAAGGCGCCCAGTGGGGTGTGCACCACCACATCGTCGCCTTGCATGCTGATCTGCGCCGGGGTGAACACGCCATGCCCGATGAATTCGGCCACAAAGCGCGTTGCCGGGCGGTGGTACAGGGCATAGGCATCGTCCCACTGGTGCAGTTTGCCCTGGTGCATCACGCCGATGACATCCCCGATGGCAAAGGCCTCCAACTGGTCGTGCGTGACGAACAGGGCCGTTGCACCCGCCGCCTTCAGGATGCCGCGCACCTCGTGTGCCAGGCGTTCGCGCAGGTCCACGTCGAGGTTGGAAAACGGTTCGTCCAGCAGCAGCAACCGGGGGCGGGGGGCCAGCGCACGGGCCAGCGCCACGCGCTGTTGCTGCCCGCCAGACAGTTCGTGCGGGAAGCGGTTTTCCATGCCCGCCAGCCCCCCCAACGCCAACACGTCGGCCACGCGACTGGCGCGATCCGCCTTGGACAGCTGGTGGATGCCAAACCCCACGTTGCGGGCAATGTCAAGGTGTGGGAACAGGGCGTAGTCCTGAAACACCATGCCGATGCGCCTCAGCTCGGCGGGCACGTGCAGCCCGGCTTGGCTGACGGGGTCGCGCTCAATGGCAATGGTGCCGCCGCTCACACGCTCCAGCCCGGCCACCGCACGCAGCAGGGTGGTTTTGCCACAGCCCGATGGGCCGATCAGCACACCGATGTCACCCGCTCGAAGTGACAGGGTGACGTTGTCCACCGCAGGCAAGGCCGCGCCAGGGTAGCTGATGGATAGGTTGACCGCACTGAGGAACATGGGGCCATTGTAGGCAGCCACCTGCAGTCTGCATGCATACATGCCTGTGCGGGGGCTGGCGTTGGGCAGCTTGTGTGGATGCGTACAATTCTCATTTGCTCCGACCGTTGTGCCGAGATGCCTCCCACTGGCGCGGTGGCGAGCGTTGGCACCGTGTTGACCCATCAGATCTTTTTCAAACTGACCCACCCATGAGCCGCTGGCTGTTCCCGATGTGCCTGAGCCTGCTGGCCGCGTTGTTGACGTTGCCCGTGGTGTCGCTGGGCGCATCGTGGTTGCAGTGGAATGCCGAGGTGGCGCAGGTGATGCGCGAAATGGCGCAGACCGTGCTGCCCGGTTACGCCTTCACGTCGCTGTTGCTGTGCGTGGCGGTGGCTGCCGGTGTGGCCGTGGTGGGGTTGGGCACAGCGTGCGCCGTGACGCTGTTTGACTTTCCTGGCCGTCGCACCATGGAGTGGGCGCTGCTGCTGCCCCTGGCCATGCCCGCCTACGTGGTGGCCTATGCCTACACTGATTTTTTCCAGTTTTCGGGGCCTTTTCAGGCCTGGGTACGTGAGGCCTTCGGACTGCAGGGGCGGGTGTTTCCCGAGGTGCGCAACACCGCGGGCGCGGCATGGGTGTTCACGTTCTCGCTGTACCCGTATGTGTACCTGCTTGCCCGCACGGCGCTGAGCGAGCGTGCCAGCCAGTTGATGGAGGCCGCACGGTTGCTGGGGGCGCCACTGTCGCGGCGCATACGCGAGGTGGCCATGCCACTGGCCCGCCCGGCGGTGGCGGCGGGCGTGGCGCTGGCCCTCATGGAAACCTTGGCTGACTTTGGCGTGGCCAGCTACTTCGGCATCCAGACGTTCACCGCCGGTGTGTACAAAGCCTGGCTGGTGATGGACAACCGCATTGCCGCGGCCCAACTGGCCACGGTGTTGTTGGTGCTGGTGGCCGTGCTGTTGCGTCTGGAGCACGTGGCACAGCGCCGCATGCGCTTTGCCGTGACCAAAGGTGGCCGTGCCGTGGGGGCCGAAGCACAGCCCGTGTGCCTGCGTCGGCACCAGGCCGTGCTGGCCTGGGTGGTGCGCGGGTTGCCCATTGCGCTGGGGTTTGTGCTGCCCGTGGTGTTCATGCTGCGGCCCCTCATGGGTGGGTGGGACGAGCTCAACTGGTCGCCCTTCCTGGGGTGGGCTGCCAACAGCCTGCGCTTGGGCGGCGTGAGCGCCTGCCTGGCGGTGAGCATTGCCATGGCACTGGCCTTTGCCGTGCGGGTGCAGACGGGCAGCGGTTGGCAGGTGCGCCTCAGCCAAGGGGTGGCCCAGCTGGCTGCGCTGGGGTATGCGGTGCCGGGTGCCGTCATCGTGGTGGGGTTGCTGTTGCCTGTGGGCTGGTTGCAGGCTGTGGCGCCTGAGGCCAGCGCGGGTTACTGGCTGACGGCCACGGTGATGGGGCTGATTTGGGCCTACTTGGTGCGGTTTGTGGCCGTGGCGTTGCAGTCGGTTCAAAGCGGTTACGCACGCATACCTGGCAGCCTGGACGAATCGGCACGCATGCTGGGCAGCACAGGGTTGGCGCTGGCCTGGCGCGTGCACTGGCCTTTGCTGCGCCGTTCCACAGCGGCGGCGGCGTTGCTGGTGTTTGTCGACGTGATGAAAGAACTGCCCGCCACCCTGGTGCTGCGCCCGTTCAACACGGACACCCTGGCCGTCATGGCCTACCAGCTGGCCCGAGACGAGCGCCTGGGCGAAGCAGCCTTGCCTGCGCTGGCACTGGTGCTGGTGGGGTTGATACCGGTGGTCATGCTCAGCCGCACCTTGCGGGCAACCAAATCCTGATGCTTTTTGTAGCAGAATGGTTGCCTTGAGGGCGGCGTTGCACGAGCCCAGTTGCTCGATGCAAAGTTTTGCAGGGCCGCTCCGTCATCCCAACCGAGGGGGCTTTTTTCATGCGCAACAACCAGCCAGTTTCCGGCCGCGAGTTCACCTTTCCCGCAGACCAGACGCTGATTTCGGTTACCGACCTGAAGGGTCGCATCACCTACTGCAACAAGAATTTCATTGCCGTCAGCGGTTACACCGAAGACGAGCTGCTGGGGCAGCCCCACAATCTGGTGCGCCACCCCGACATGCCCGAGGAAGCCTTCCGGGACCTGTGGGCCACCATCGAGTCGGGCAGGCCCTGGACAGCGTTGGTCAAAAACCGCCGCAAGACCGGCGACCATTACTGGGTGCGCGCCAATGCAACGCCTGTGCGCGATGGCGAGCGCATTTTGGGCTACCTGTCGGTGCGCACCAGGCCGTCGCAGCAGGAAATCGACGCTGCCGCGGCGCTGTACGCCAAGATGAACGAACAGGCCCGCAGTGGGCGTGTGACGATGGGGCTGGACAAGGGTGAACTGGTGTCCACCACCCTGTTTGGCAAGCTGCTGCGCAGGCTCAAGCCTTCGGCGTGGGGGTGGTCGATCATCATGGTGCTGTTTGCGGCAGAGGTGGGTCATTTGCTGGAGCACATGGGGCTGCCCGACAGCGTGGGTGAACCTGCATCCATGGCTTTTTCAGTGTTGGCGCTGTGGACCATCTGGGTCAAGTTCGTGAAGCCGGTTCAGACGGTCAGGGCAGCCATCGAGCAGGCAGCGGCGGGCGACATGAACAATTTGCCCCCCGTGCTTGGCGATGGCGAAACCCGTCGCATGCTGGCGGCCATCCAGCAACTGGTGCTGGGTGTGCGCACCGTGGTGCGTGACACCCGCCACGAGGTGGCCGACCTGCGCACCGGTTCCAGAGAGCTGTCGTCTGGCAGCCGTGAAATGTCGGCCCGTGCCGAGGCGCAGGCCAGCAGCCTGGAACAAACCGCCGCCGCGCTGGAGCAGATCACCGGCCAACTGCGCAACACAGCGCAATTGGCGCAAGAAGGCGCGACGCTGGCCAACGAGGCCACAGGCCTGTCCAACCGGAGCCTGGAGGCGGTGCAATCCGCCAGCGAAACCATGGGTGAGATTGAAGCGTCGTCGAAAAAGATCGGCGAAATCCTCAAACTCATTGAAGGCGTGGCTTTCCAGACCAACATCCTGGCGCTCAACGCGGCGGTGGAGGCTGCCAGGGCCGGTGAGCAAGGGCGCGGTTTTGCCGTGGTGGCGTCCGAGGTGCGTGCACTGGCGCAGCGCACCACGTCGGCAGCCAAAGACGTGCGGAGTTTGATCGACGAATCAAGCGAACGCGTTGCCAAGGGCAACGAGCGGACGGAGATGGCGCTCGAAAGGATGCGCGGCTCCATGGATGCGGTGGCCCAAACGGCAGGCATCCTCAGTCAAATCGAGCATGCCAGCCGCGAGCAAGACCTGGGTGTGAGCCAGATCAACCAGGCCGTGGCGCAGCTTGACACCATCACCCAGCAAAACGCGGCCATGGCTGAAGAGCTGTCGTCCGTGTCGGACGTGCAAGATGGGCTGGTGGCCTCGGTGCACAACACCATTCGCGTGTTCAAACTGACCGACAAAGACAAAACGTTGTGCGAGGAAGATGCGGTTGCCTTGCGCAGGGACGCCGCTGCCCGCATGGGGCACTTGCTCAACGACTGAGGTCAACCCAGGCGTGGGGGCTGCACAATGTGCCGCCATGACCGAACCGTTTTACGAAATGCTGTGGGACTGTGCCCAGTGCGGTGCAAAGGGTTTGTTGGGTGTCTCACACCGCCATTGCCCGCAATGCGGTGCTGCCCAGGACCCTGCCAGCCGGTATTTTCCTGAGCCCGGGACCGAAATCGAGGCCAAGCACCACCGCTACACGGGCGTGGATTGGCAGTGCACGTATTGCGAATCGCCCAATTCGGCCGCAGCGGCTTTTTGCGTGAATTGCGGGGGGCCCAAAGACGGTGCCCAGAACGTGAAGCTGGTGGTGGATGCCCCCGAGGCAGCAGGCACCCCACCCGCTGTGACGGGCCAGGCAACGCAAGCGCCCGTGCCATCGCCGGTCGCGCCGCAGCCCGTTGCCAGCAAATGGGCGCAAGCGCCCGCACAGAAAGGGTCAACCGGCAGCCTGCGGTGGCTTGCCGTGGTCGTTGGCCTGGTGTTGGCCGCTTTGGCGGTGCTGGCGTTCCAGTTTTTCAACAAACACGACGAAACCGTTCAACTGGTTGACAAGGCCTGGACGCGCGAGGTGGACGTGGAGCGGTTCACCGCACAGTCCTCATCAGCCTGGTGCGACGCGATGCCCGGCGATGCCTACCAGGTCACCCGCACCCGAGAACAACGCGACACCCGGCAGGTGCCTGATGGCCAGGACTGCCACACCGTGCGGGTGGACAGGGGGGACGGCTCGTTCAGCACGCGGCAAGAGTGCAGCGCACGCTACCGGGACGAGCCCGTTTACGACACGCGCTGCCATTACCGCGTCAACCGCTGGCAGCTGTTGCGCACAGACAAACTGGCGGGCAACGCCAGCTTGCTGCCGGTGTGGCCGCAACCTTTGCTGGCCGGTCCTCCGGCCGGGCGCATGGGCCTGTCGGGCGGCCAAGCGCTGTTGGGCACTGACCGGTTAGGAAGCAAACGCGAGCACTACCAGGCCACGTTGCAATCTGCCCAAGGCAAGCGCTGGACCTGCCAGCTGGGCACTGACCGCTGGCAGGCACTGGCCGAGGGCCAGTCCGTGACCATCAAAGTGCGGGGCACAGGCGGTGTGGATTGCGACAGTCTGTTGCCCCAGTGACCCCGCACCTGGGTTGTGTGCACAGGCAATCACCTCATCACCATGGCCACCGATTCCACTTCCCACGCGCCCGGCGCCACCACCTTGGCTGATGACGCCTTGTCCGGGCGCAAGCGGCCTGCCCGGCGAAGCCGCCAGGCGTTTGAACCGGGTGTGCCCTTCGTTTACCCGCAGCACCTCAAAGATGCGATTGCTGATCTGCCAGGGGCACCGGGCGTCTACATCTTCCATGGTCAAGAGGGGGACTTGCCGCTGTACATCGGCAAAAGCATCCACCTGCGCAACCGGGTGTTGTCGCATTTGCGCGCGGCAGACGAGGCACGCATGCTCAGGCAAACGCGGCGCATCGAGTGCATCCGCACGGCGGGTGAGATCGGTGCCTTGTTGCTGGAGTCTCGGCTCATCAAGCAAAAGCAGCCGCTTTTCAACCAGAAATTGCGGCGCAACCGGCAGCTGTGTGCCTGGCAGGTGACCCAGGGTGATGCTGTCGGGTTGCACGTGGTGGATGCGCACACCCTCAACTTTGCCACCACAGCAGGTTTGTTCGGTCTGTTTGCCAGCCACCATGCGGCCAAGGAGGCCCTTGTGGCCCTGGCCGACGCACACGGGTTGTGCCATGGTGCACTGGGCCTGGAGAAGCTGGCTGCGGGGAAGGCCTGCTTTCGCCACATGGTCAAGCGCTGTGCCGGGGTGTGCTGTGGCCAGGAAACCAGGGTGTCGCATGACGGCAGGCTGATGGCAGCCTTGCAGCGCATGCAAGTCAGTTGTTGGCCCTATCGCGGCGCGGTGGCCTTGGTGGAAACCTGTCCGCTGGATGCGGCTTTCGTCCAGTACCACGTGGTGCGCAACTGGTGCTACCTGGGCAGTGCGCCCGACCTGGCACAGGCCAGACAGCTCGACACAGTGGCTGCCGGGTTCGATGCAGATGGCTACAAAATTCTGTGCAAACCCATTTTTCAGCAGGAGGCAACGGTCCTGCCGCTGTGAGGCGCACCCCACGGAACTGGAGGCAACAAAAAACCCGTTGACCTGTGAAGATCAACGGGTTTGGCTGTTTGTGCAACCGCCTGAGAGGCCCAGGTGGTACCACCAACAGGAATCGAACCTGTATCTAGCGCTTAGGAGGCGCTCGTTCTATCCATTGAACTATGGCGGCGAAGCGCGGCAGATTCTAACTGCGCTCAATCGTGCGGCAAGGTGAAGATCAGGTCCAATGCGCTCTCACCGCCCACCTGTGCCCGCACGGTCAGCCGACGTGACACGTCATAAAACAGATTCAACGCCCCGGTTGCGCTGTTCAGGCTGTGCGCGTAGGCCACGTACAGGCGGCTGCTCAGCCGCTTGCCCAGGGTCACGGCTGTGCCAGCGTTGGCGGTGGTGGTGCCGGTTTCCTGTGCCAGGGACAGGTCGTCCAGCCCGAGCGCGTGGGCCAGCCCGCCTTCCATGCCCTTTATCTGCGTGCCCAGCAGGGCCATGGCGGCCTGTTGCATGACGGCGGCTTCGGCCCCCGCGCCCGAAGCGGGGCGGCCCAGTACCAGCCAGGCCAGCTTTTCGCTGTCGGGCAACTCGGGCTCGGCGTACAACTGCAAATGCGGGCTGCGTGCACTGCCCGTCACCTTCACGCCGACCTTTTGCGCATCGTTGCCAAAGTTGGGGCGCACGGGGTTGGCGGTGCCCCGCAGCGCCAGGATGGCGAGCGTGGGGTCGTCATAAGGCCCCGAAAACCGCAGCACGCCTTCTTCGATGCGCAGTTGCTGGCCATAGGCCTTGTAGGTGCCGTTGGCGGCGCGCACCTCGCCCGTCACCCTGAAGGCAGCTGACCCAGGGGGGCTGCTGACGCGCAGCTGGCCGGTCAGCCGCGTTTGCAGGCCTTGGCCCCGCACGTCAAACGCGGGCCCCAGGTCAACGTCAACGGCCACGTCGGTGCGCAGGCCGACTGCAGGGGGTGGGGGCACGCTGTGCCGGTTCAACCGCACGATCACGTCTGGGCCCAGCGTGGGGGCGGTTTCGTCGGGCAGGGTGAATTGCGCCTGATCAGCGGTGAGTTGACCGCGCAAGGTGAGCGTTTGGTTGGCCAGCGACGTGACCACGTTGCCCGAAACGGTCAGCCGCCGGTCCGCGCGGGCTGACACGTTCAGCCGGTCGGCACGCGCCTGCAGGCTGACGGTGGGTGTGGCCGGTGGCGGTGACCAGGTGGCGTGGCCCGTGAGGGTCAGGCTGCCGCCCCGTTCGCGTCCGCCTGCACCCTGGATGCTGAAGCGGGTGATGTCCACCCGGTTGCCGCCCAAGGTGGCGTCCAGCTCGCCCTGGCTGTATTCCAGCCCTTCCACCACCGAGCGGGCCGACAGCTGGCGTGCAGACAGGTGGCCTTGCCAGGTGGGCTGCCCCAGCGTGCCGCCCAACGTGGCATCCACCGCCAGGTTGCCGGTCACGCGCCAGCCGGGTGGTGCCAGTTTGGACCACACACCCGCCTGGGGCAACCGGGCCGTGAGCTGGCCGCTCAACGCGCTGCGGGTGTCGGGCAGGGCCCAGTCGGATGGGGTGGGGTGGGCCAGGCCGATGCTGGCATGCGCCTGACCGGCCCACTGCGTGTCCCATTCGGCTTGTGCCGTGAAGCGCTGTGCGTCGCCGCGCAGCGTCACGCTGGCCGTGCGGATGCCCAGTGGCTGATGGGTGGCACCTGCCGCCGGGCGGTTGGGGTCGGGCGCAGGCTGGGCGTTGGGCGCAGCGGCGGTGGCTTCAGCTTGGCCCGTGGGGGCTTGCAGGTCGCCTGATTGCCGGGCCAGCGATGCGGCCAGCAGCGGTGCGGCGGCGGGTGCACCGGGCCAGTGCAGCTGCCAGGGGCCGCCCAGCGTCAGGTCGCCCCGCCAGCCTGGCAAGGGGTCGCTGCCTGGCGGGGCAGTGGCCAGCAGGGTGTTCAAGGTACGCGCCAGGGGCAGGTCCAACCCGCTGAGGGTGCCGCTGGTTTGCAGTTGGGCACCACGCCAGCTGATGCGATCCCATTGCAGGCGTGCCACGGAAGGTGGCGTGGGTGGCTCGGTGGGCTGGGTGGTTTGCACGTGCAGCGAGCCCGCATCTGCGCTGGCACCGTTGCCATCCCAGGTCAGGGTGGTGGCGGTGGGCAGGTACAGGCGTACGGACGCTGGCGCATCACCCTGTGCCCATGCCATGTCGAGGGTGTGCAGGCTGGCCTGCCCGGCGGCGAAGGGGTTGCCGCCAGACGGTGCCAGCGCACCGCTGGCGTTGGTTTGCAAGCGGGCGACCCATTGCTGCCAGCGCAATTGGCCTGCCAGGTTCGATTGCCACTGCGCAGGGTGGCCGGTCAGTGACCAGCTGAGGTGGCTGGCCGCCCAGTGTTCACCACTGTGTGGCAGCACACCTGACAGTTGGGGCGCCTGGGCCGAGGCGTCTACCTTCATGCCTGTTTGCCAGCCGCCTTGCCACTTGGCCGCCAACCGGGCGGCGCCTTCCACCTGCGGTGCGGGCCAGTTGCCGGGCCACACCGGCAAGCGGGCCAGCCATTGCGCCAGCGGCGCGGCTTGCGACAGGTCAGCCGTCAGGCTGCCCGCCCCGGTGTCGGGTGCGAGCTGCCCTTGGGCTGCCACCTGCAAGCCAGGTGCACTCAATTCAGCCTGACCCGACAGCGCGAAGGGCTGGGGTTGCAGCGTGCCGTGTGCGGACAACCGCGCGCCCTCGCTTGTCAGTGCCAGCGTCTGGATGTCCAGCAGGCTGCCATCCCATGAAAATTCAGATAAAAATTGTGCTTCTCGCTTTATTGGTGTGTATTGTTTGCTATTGTTTTTATTGGCCTGCGTGGCCTGTGTATTCGACGGGGTGGCTGCCTGCGGGCCGGCAGGCACCGCCCGCAGTTGCACGTTGAACAGGCTGCTGGCGCGGGTTGCACCCGTGGCACCGGGGGCTGTGTGGTCTTGGGCCTTGGGTTGGGCGTGCACCGTGCCGTGCAGTGTGCTGGCGGGCAAGGCGGTGTGCAGGGCGGCGGCTTGCCAGTTTGTGGCGGTCAACTCGCCCGACCATGCCTGTGCCGTCCACTGTCCCTGGCCTGACAACTGACCGCCTGCCACCCGCGCAGACAGTTTGGACAGCGTGACAGCGGTCTCTCCCGCCGATGCCCCGGTGGCGATGCGTCCTGCCGTGGTCAGCCGGGTCACGGGCAGGCGTTGCAGGTCCAGCGGGCCGCTGGCGGCGTTGTCCAGTGCCAGTTCAACGTCCCAGGTGGCATCGGCTGCGCCGGGTGTTGCCTGGGCGTGGCCCGACAGGCTCGTGTGTGGCAACGTGGGCCACAAGG
>JACCDS010006796.1_pt1 | contig 11792 bp, 8 predicted proteins | sample 7446441 | NCBI WGS metagenome assembly JACCDS01 (sample SAMN15323445, study PRJNA562643) | freshwater metagenome | isolation source: river surface water | place: USA:Blue River Watershed | collected 2017-08-17 | reverse complement strand
TAATACTTCCCTTGCCTCCACGCGTACTTGTCCCGCCAATGATTACCGCTGCGATTGCATCTAATTCAAAACCTAAACCCGCATTGGGTTGACCGGTATTGATTCTAGCAGCTAGCAGAATTCCTCCGATCGCCGCAAAAATACCACTCAATACATAAACCCAGCATTTGATTCGATCTACTGGTATTCCTGATACAAAAGAGGCATTTTCATTTCCTCCAATGGCTTTCACATATCTACCAAAAACAGTTTTATTCAATAAGATGGCACAAAATACGAAGGTGATTAATAAAAAAATAATTGGAATAGGGATTCCAATAAAATCGCCATTCCCAATAAAGTTAAAAGATTCGGACAAATCAGAAACCGGTCTACCATCGCTGATAATTAAGGCCAAACCCCTTGCAATGGTCATGCTGCCTAAGGTGACAATAAAAGGTGGTACTTTCGACAAAACGATGATCCACCCATTGATAGCGCCCATCAGCGCTCCCACTATCAATGCTAAAGGTAAGGCAATCCAAATATTCCCATCTTCTGATTTTGAATACATGGCTGCCACTACGCCCGCAACAGCCAACATAGAACCTAAAGACAAATCAATCCCTCCTGAAATAATGACGAAAGTCACACCGAAAGCCAATATGGCATTTACAGAAACTTGATTGAATATGACCATTAAATTGGTCTCTGTCAAAAACCGAGAAGTCTGCGTACTGATCAAAAAACAAATGACCAACAAGGCAATAAAAATTCCGCCTGATTGACTCTTCAGCATACCCTCTTTTATTTTTTTAATCATCGCTTATAACATTGCATTTTTCATAATTTCATCCGCTTGGATCTGATTTTTTTCCAATAATGCCGTTTGTTTACCTTTTGAAACAACTAAGACACGGTCACTTAAATGAATCAATTCAGGTAAATCTGAGGAAATCAAAATGATGGATTTCCCTTCAGCAACCAATTGATTCATCAAGGTATAAATTTCGTATTTCGCTTGTACATCAATCCCACGAGTGGGTTCATCCAAAATTAAAATATCAGGCGATTGTTGAAGTACTTTCGCAAAAACCACTTTTTGCTGATTGCCTCCGCTGAGGTTTTCTACTTTTTGATTTTCACTCAAATGTTTGATATTCAAACTTTTAATATGTCGACCAGCCATTTTCTTTTCTTCATCAAAAGAAATAAATCCCCATTTTTGGAAGTCAGACAACACAGATAAACTAATATTTTCTTGCATGGTGAATTCCGGAATAAATCCATTCTCTTTTCGATCTTCACTGACATGGGCTATTCCTGCCTGCATGGCTTCTTTCGGGCGATTGAATTCTACGGTTTGTCCATTCAATGTCATTTCTCCTGAATCTTTTTTCAACAAACCACATAGTGCCATTCCAATTTCAGTTCTCCCCGCTCCTACCAAACCTCCAATACCCAGAATTTCGCCCGCATGTAGATCGAAGTTAATGTTTTCGAATTGACCATTACTCGTCAAATTTTTCACTTCCAACACTTTTGAACCCAACGAAACATCCCTGTTAGGGAAAAACTGATTCATTTCTCTACCCACCATTTGGAACACTAATTCCTGCTCATTGGTCAAATGTTTTAAATTACTGGCAATCAAATTCCCATCCCGCAAAACCGTGATTCGATCCGCAAAATTGAAAATCTCCTCCATTTTGTGAGAAGTAAACAAAATACTTACCCCTTCCTTTTTTAATTGTTGAATCAAATGTTGAAACAAAACAACTTCCTTTTCGCTCAAAGAGGAAGTAGGTTCATCCATCAAAATCAATTTCGCCTTTTGAGAAATCGCTCGTAAAATTTCCACCAATTGTTGATCAGCGATGGATAAATTTTTAACTTTTTCAGCAGGATTTAATTGAATCTGGCAATCCCTCAAAAGCAAATCAACTTTTTCTCTCAAATTTCGCTTTTGTTCCCAAGGAAAAAAACCTAATTCTTGCTCTCTCCCCAAATAGATATTTTCTTCTACACTTAGCTCCGGAACGAGCATGATTTCTTGGTGTATCATGGAAATACCAGATTCCATGATCTGACGAAGCGATTGATTGCTTCGTTTTTGATCAAAAAAAATCACCTCTCCTTTATCGGGAGAGATGATTCCTAAAATAATTTTCATCAAAGTTGATTTCCCAGCTCCATTTTCACCAACTAAGGCGTGAATTTCACCTGGAAATAACCTTAAATCTATTTTTTGAAGCACATTAATCCCAGAAAAGCCAACAGAAACGCTTTTTAATTCAAGGATTGGTTTGTCTTCTTTTTCTTTCATTCAACCATTATTAGCAAGGCCAAACTACATTCGTGTCTTTCCATTGGCGATCTCTTCCTGATTCAATGACAGCCTCACAAATTTTTTGTGTTTGTAATGCCTCTTTGAAAGTAGGAGAACAAGGTTCATTTTTCTCCAATGACAAAAGGAAATCTGCCGCTTGATGTACAAAACTATGCTCATAACCAATGATCAAACCTGGAACCCACCATTTATCCATGTATGGCTGATCCCCATCGGTAACCAAAATAGATTTCCATCCACGGACAATCGAATCATCTGAATGATCAAACATTTCTAATCGGTTCAAATCATGTAAATCCCAACGCAAAGAAGCGTGCTCTCCGTTGATTTCAAACGTGTAAAGCGCCTTATGTCCTCTCGCATAACGAGTAGATTCAAATAAGCCCAAAGAACCGTTGTCAAAATGGCAATGGAACAAACAAGCATCATCGATACCTACCTTTTGCTTTTGACCGGTACCAGCATGCACACGTTCCTTTACAAATGTTTCTGTTAAAGCAGAAACATCGTTGATGCCACCATTTAACCACAATGCGGTATCAATGCAATGCGCAAGTAAGTCGCCCGTAACACCTGAACCCGCAGCCTCCACATCTAAACGCCAAGTACCTGCGCCTCCTTGTGGTACATCTGGACTGATCGTCCAATCTTGCAAGAAGTTCGCTCTGTAGTGGAAAATACGGCCCAATTTACCCGAATCAATGATTTGCTTCGCTAAAGAAACGGCAGGTAAACGACGGTAATTATACCAAACGGTATTACGAACGCCTGTTTCTTCAATCACTTTGACCATCTCTTCCCCCTCTGCCAAAGTTCTTGACAAAGGTTTTTCACATAAAATCATTTTACCTGCTTTAGCAGCAGCGATAGCGATTTCCGCATGTGTATCGTTGGGTGTGCAAATATCAACAGCATCGATATCATCGCGGGCAATTAATTTTCTCCAATCTGTTTCATACGAAGCATAACCCCACTGAGCAGCGAAAGCTTTTACATTTGCTTCATTTCTGGAGCAAACCGCCTGCATCACAGGCTCATAAGCTAAATTGGGGAAAAAGTTTTTAATTCTATTGAAACCATTGGAATGGGTTCTACCCATAAATCCTGTTCCTATCAATCCTATTCTTAATTTTTTCTTTTCCATGTTCATCTTCTTTTACCGATTCTTAAGACCAGCCATGTGCCTCTCTTACACGAATCATCGTTGCTAAAATATCATTCCACGTTTTTTGTTGTAACATAACCTCATTGGAGAACATACATCCATCCCAACAGATATGTTTAAATGCTTTGGTTAATTCGCCTTTTGCATCTCTTAACCAATAACCAGCATCTTCAGCTACAACTAATTTCCCATTCGGGTCTGTTGCTTGACAGTGACGACCTGTTTTATCATGACTACCCGTTCCATGAACAGTTCCATCATTTTGAGCTACGTGAAAATCGATGGTCCAAGGACGCAAAGCAGCCGTAATTTTCTTCAAAGCATCTTTCAAGACCTCACGATCTTGCCAATCATAATTTTCGGGTAAAATACGATGCTCTGGTGCATTGTAACCCATGGTATAAAGAAGTGTATGAGACATATCGGCTTGAAAACCAATGTTTTTACGATCAACAGCTTCCAATGTTTCCACCATGTGTTTCCAAGAATGCATTCCACCCCAACAAATTTCACCTTCTGCAGCTAGTCTTTCACCGTAGTCAGCAGCGACATCACAAGCACGTTGAAAAGTTTCTACAATTTTCTTAGAATTAGCTACTGGATCTTTCGCCCAATCGGAAACACCGCTTGCTGAATCGATACGAACGATACCATTTGGACGGATTCCCATTTCTCTTAGCGTTTGGCCCACTTCACACGCCTTACGAACCATATCCACAAAATGATCTTGATCCGCTTTACTACCAATAGCAGGACCACCCCAAATAGGTGCAACCAAGCTACCAATTTCTAAACCGTGTGCTGCCACTTTATCCGCTAATCTTTTCGCGCCATCTTTACCTGATTCGATATCGAAATGAGGACCTAAAAGTCCAATATCGACTCCGTCGAATTTTGTACCATTTACCTCTGCTGCAGCTGTCATTTGCAACATCTGATCTAAAGAAATAACTGGCTCTGAATCAGGTCCTTTACCAACAATTCCTGGCCAAGTTGCATTATGCAATTTTGGATATATATTATCTGGTTTCATATGATTGATAGGTTTTTAATACAAATTAAAATTTTAAATCTGGGTTTTTCGGTCCAAAGTGCTTTAACATAACAATAGGATCCGTAGAAGAATGGTTGGTGATGGTCACACCTTCTTTAGCAGCCGCTTCTGTTACAAAAAACTCATCATTGGTTAATTGTCCATAACGAATCAAAGCCGGAGTTTCTATGTTCCAAACACCCATTTTACCATGACCTTGCATCATGATTAATCCATACGCAGCCGCATCTTTGATTGTAACTGTTTGACCAGGGAAGATCGTTAATTCTTTGGCACTGAATGCATCAGAACGGTAGCATATCCATTTTTCAGAATAACCATGTGCTTCCATTTCCTTTTCATCAGCAACAGGGATAGGTTGCATAAAACGGGTTTCTAATAAATTAGGATTGGTGTTCAAATCCCAATCAATTACTTCCATCAATTGATCATAATTTCCAATTTCCTCTTTTGGAGTGCCATTCCATAATAACTCTTCAGGGATCACCGCCTCATTTACCAAAGATTGATACATGGCAAACACATCCGAAGCCTTTTGTGGCTCATAAGTACACATACTTCCTGGAGCGTGCAACATTCCTGGAGGAACATCCCAACCCGTTCCTGGGATTAATGGAAATGCTTGAGAGAACATCGTAATTTTATTATCACCTTTGGTAAAGTTCATCAAACACTCTTTGATTTGCTCTTTGGTTGTTCCTGGAGCGATTCCAAAAAACGTGTATGGAAAATCTCCACCATGGTTATTTAATTGCGGAGGAAAATAATAGGCTTCTGGTTTTCCTAATTGTCCAATTTTAGCAGCATGTTCATCATTGTGGTGAATATGGTGAGGCAATGGACCCATGTTATCAAAGAATTTAGAATACATTGGCCAAGATTTGTATTCATTCCAAAGACGATCTCCAATGATTTGGGCCCCTAATTCCTGAATAACATCTACCAATAATATTTGCTCTTCTTTTCCACCTTCTGAATAAACAACAGCACTTAAGCCTTCATTTTCACCCGTTAGTGGACCATTTTTAGCTGGAGTGGTAGAGGACAACCAACGTTCGTCAATTCCTCCACGTACGCCACCTAGTACATAATAATCATCAGGGTGTAATTTAATTCTTCTTCCAGGTACACAAAATGAACGTGGTACCCATGTTGGAGCTAATCTCAAAATTCCTTTTCCTTGCTCAAGGGCTTTTGCTGCTTTATTTTTCATTTCAATTATAGGCTTATATATGTTTTATAAATTCTGTTAATTCTTTGTTATTTTTTTGTTGATCCAAAACATCCAATGTTATTTCAAATTTCTTCGACTCATTAGGTTGCAAATAAATCAATGATCCATCCTCTCTAGCGGCTTTCTGACCAATCGGTGGGTGTGTTCCAGGTTCGACTCCTGTCACATACTCATTAACACCAAAATGTTGCCAATTGGTTAAACTAGGTAAAGACCGTTTATCATATACCATGCGAACTCCCAAGCCTATCTGTGAATTATACAATCCACATACCACTCGATGATTGGCATCTTCTTCTGCATCTATAAATGCCACCTCTTCCCCATTTCCCAAATGAATATCCAATGGCTCTGGGCATTTCTTGTAATTATTTCCTTCTTTGAAAATCAATGGTTCATTGATTCCTTCGAAGCGGTACTTCCATTTACCTTTTGCTACAATATCTGTCCCAGCATCTATTAAGGGCCAGCCAAAATTAAAATGGTACAATAACATCAATGGTACTGATGTATTCCCCTCATTCAATACTTCATCCTGAATGCGAATAAATGGTTCCCCTAATCGACCAGAAATGGTTCTTTTGAGTGACAGGCAAGGTCCAAAAATGACATGCTGACGAATGATGCCTGTGATACTCATATCCAAATTTCCCGAACGAATATCCGGTTGAATGATGGATACAATTTCAGCCATCTGATTACTTATTTTTCCATGAACCCCTCTACTTCCGAATTCATCTTCCTCAGGCCCACCCACATGATCTAATCCACAAGTAGTTAAAAGTCCACCCCCAAAAGTTCGTAACCAATGAATCCCTTGGTCGGCAAATGGCTGTGGACTTGTAACACCGGCATGACTTACCCATGCCAAACTTTTTTCTTGGTAAAAAGCTTCCGCTATGTCCATTGCTCTATCGAGAACAATTTTATAGCGTAAACCCGACCCTGTATCCATCCAAGCAACTCGGACTCCTTTGCCCGCTCCATTATCTAAAACAGAGGTTTCAATTCCTCCGAGTTGCTTGTGATTAGAGATTTTATTTTCCCAAGGATACTTCATTTTTTTAATAAATTATCATTCAACTATTTAGCAGCAGGTTTCGCGAACATCGCATTGGATTCGTTTCCTCCTGACATCAAGTAAGCCATTAAATCTTTCAATTCTTCCGCACTTAAACTATTGATCAAATTAGCTAGCATTGGAGAAACCCCTGAATATTTCACAGAAGTTACATTTTTCTTCAATACTTTCTCTACTTGATCAGGTGCATAAGGATTTTGTGAAACATAAAATGCCACCTTATCTTGATTGGTTATACGACCTACAACAGATGTTCCATTTCTCAACATCAATTGAGAAGCAGCATACTGATCAGAAACCACTTTATTTGGATTAATAATGGCCTCCATGATGTCCTTTTTAGAAAAACGAGTACCCAAATTGGTTAAATCTGGACCTACGTTTCCTCCACCATCAGAACCCATTGCATGGCAATTTCTACAAGTAGTCGCTGCAAACCAAGATTTACCATTAGCAAAATTACGATTCGTCAAAGGCTCGTCTAATAATGCAACTGCTTCTTCTAATTTCCAATTTTTACCTGGACCTTTTGGATAATCAATTTTCACCAAATCATTACCATTGGCAGTAAGTAAATCGGCACCAGACATTTTATCATATTTCGCTCTTTGCGACTCAGCCACATTTTTCAAAGCCAATTTACGGGCACGATCAATGAAACCAACATAACTACGACCTCCATTGAAATTGAATCCATTACGGAACCAAGTGAAATAACGATCATGTAATTCTGGAGTCCAATTATTCTTCGCAGCACTTAACATAGTACCTAAATAAGTAGCTTGCGCAGGTGGAATTTTTTCCAACATACGAGCAATATCTGTACCATATTGAGGATTACGCATGATTAAATCAGCTGATGAGGTTGCTGTTTCTACTCGGTAAGCCGCTACTGAAGCAGTATCTTTTGTCTCCATTAACTTCAACGTTCTTGGTATGATTCCAGGAGCCTCTAAAGTAATTAAAATACGACTTAATGAACGAGTTAAATTCATTTGTTTCGCTGGATACAATGCATCAAACTTCGAAACGATAGCAGCTGATTGAGCTGCATCAGGTAAACCATTGCGCAGGATATTCAATTCAAATGCACGGATGTAATCAATTTGCAATGCTTCATTGAAGCCTTTGTTATCAATTTTTAATAATGCAGCATTGATTGCAGCTTTATTCTCTGGCTTATCTGCACGAATCAATCCGATTAATGCATTAATTGCAGCCACTGGATCTTTTTCGTTCAAAGCTTTGTCTTTCCAAGAGTCCGCTGGATTATGCTCTAAAGCCAAACGAGCGGCATAACGCACAAAACGATCAGGGTTATTCAATTCTGGCCAAACAGTTGCTACTGCAGCTGGATTAGGACCATTGTGGAATTGTTCTAATTTACGACGTAACTCGTTCAATGGATTGATAGAAGGTGCTGGAGCTTTCGCAACCGATTCCTCAGGACCTGCATAATAAACACGGTACATATCTGACTCCAAACGACGACCACCGATCATGAAATACAAAGCACCATCTGGACCAACCACACCGTCTGTCAAAGGTAAAGGAATACCGGATAAGAACTCCTCTCTGTCAGCCGTATAGGTTGAACCTTGAGGCTTTAATTTAATTAAGTGAGCAATTCCGAAAGTCCAATCGAATGCTAATAAAGATTTCTTGTATTTAGCAGGGAATTTAGCATCTCTTAAAGACAATAAACTGGTAGGAGATCCTTGGCCAATATTTAATACTGGAGGTAAATTATCTGGTAATGTAGGTGACCACTTGCTATTACCTGTTCTCCATCCGAATTCAGAACCTGAAGTTACGTGGCAAATTCGGGTAGGACGGTACCAAGGTAAACCAAAATCCCACTCCATATCCGCATCATAAGCAAATAAGTCGCCAGATTCATTGAAAGCAATATCAAATGCATTTCTGTAACCAGCACTAACTAATTCAAATTTCTTTCCATCTGGATCAAAATTCAATACATATCCTCCCGGTGCATAACGATCATTCGCATGTCCTCTTGGATCCTTAATCAAAGGAAACAAGTTGTCCTCATGCCAATTTTTAGGTAAACGATAAGCATCTAAAGCGGGTACATCAGTGTGATTACCATTGATCAAATACAAAGATTTCTTATCTGGTGATAGAATAATGGAGTGTGGTCCATGCTCTCCCTCACCTTTGAATTCTTTCATTAACGTGATTTTATCATATTGATCGTCTCCGTCCAAATCTTGTACTCGGTACAAACCACTTCCTCTTGGTGCATAACCCTGAGAAAAACCATTTCGGCCACCCGCTGCTGCAGGTTGTGGATTCGCTGGAGTAGCACGTGCATTTACCAATACGTAAAGGCTGTTAAACGCGTACAATAAACCATGTGCATTTCCAATCCCTAAGGTATCTACACCTTTTCCAAACTTCAATTTTTCGATTTGGGGAGTAACATCTTTAGATCCGATTGCTGGAACTTTCAAACGGAATAATCCTCCATATTGATCGGAAGCAATAATTCTTCCTTTATCATCAAAACACATGGCCACCCAAGATCCAATTTTTGCATCCGATGGGCTATATAAATGTTCGATTTTAAAGCCAGGTTGTAAACGAATTTTATCAATTTTGGGATTGGCTCCTTCTACTGTGGCAGGGCTTACCCGAAAGAGCGAATTAAAATTCGCACTTGCCAAAGCAAAAATCGCCCCAAAAACTACGGCAATTTTTAATACTGTTTTCATTTTCAATTTGTTTATAGGTTTATTTTAATTTTTTCAAACGAATGTTTTTGTATTCAACTTTCATCGGTGGTCCAACATGTACTTGCATGCCTAACCAACCTGATTTCTTTCCATTTACTGCATCCAAATCGGTCACATCACTCATCAATACTCCATTGATAAAATGTTGCAAATGATTTCCTTTTGCAATGATATGAATCTCATTCCAATCTTCTGATTTGATAAATGTTTTTAATGAATCCGCAGAACCCAAAGAACCTGTTACCTTACGGGCAGTCCAATTATTTCGTTGAGAATAGGTTTTTAAATTATTTTTCAATTCCGGATCTGTTTGTTCATTTAGTACTGAAATTTCCCCTCTGTAAGCCAAAGTAGTTCTTGCTCTTTCTTCATAATTTTGACCTGTATAGCGATTAGCGCCATCAATGTCAGCTTGATAACCTTTTAAGGCAAATGGCAAATCTGGAGTCAATTCCTCCGAACGATAATTTACCCCTGTATTTCCTGCTTTAGCAATTTTAAATTCAGCTTTGAATTCAAAATCCGCAGGTTGATCAGGACGATAAATAATAAATTGATTTCTTTTCAGAGTGGTAGCAGGAGTAATTTCACCTACAATACATCCATTTTCCACTCTCCAATAAGTGGGGTCTCCATCCCAATTTTTCAATGTTTTACCATCAAAAATTTGTTTAAAGCCTTTTTCTTTTGATTTTCCAGAAGCCTTTGAGTCGGCTTGCTTGAAGGATATTACAGAGAAAAGTAGACAAACTACTCCTATGTAAAGTACTATTTTTTTCATGTTACTAGGTTTTAAGTTTAAAATTTAACTAAAAAAGTATAGAAGTAAAAATGTTTTACAGGGTATCTCTACAATTTATTTTGAAGAAAAATAAAAACCCCCTTTTTATTCGAAATAACAATATCCTTTTTACCATCTTTATTCATATCAATCACCTCCATATGAATTCCTGAACCAGAATCATTGTCTATTTCATGTTTGACCCAACTAGGATTTTTCCCAGTTTGGCATTCAAACCAAAGTAGTTTAGCAGCTTCAAATTCCCCTGGATCCTTACCATTGTGAGCCATGTATCTTTTACCTACTACAAAATCAGGGACTTTGTCATTGGAAAAATCAAAACTCGCCAGTGAATGGGTTTGAGAAAGTTGATTATCAATTAAATGCGTTTCCACTTTATTTCCATTTTCACTTAAAAGATGGTACCAAATTCCATAATCATGAGCAGATGAACTAATTAAATCGGCCTGACCATCCAAATTAACATCTTGCACCATTATTTGTGCCGCGTCAAATTGTAAATTCAAAGGATGAAACAACCAATTTTCTTGGTTGACATTTTGGGGAGATTCCCACCAACCATCTTTGATTATAACATCTTTTCTGCCGTCTTTATTCAAATCGCCAAAACCCATACCATGGGTATATTTATGTGTTCCTAAAGTAGGATGATTACTAATGGTATGCGCGATCCAATTGCTATCCTTTTTGACAGAAGGAGCTTCTAGCCAAACGACTCTTTTAGCTTTGGAATCATTGCAAATAATATCTTTTTTGCCATCTAAGTTGACATCTTCAAACAAAGGAGATTCATTACCAACGGAATTAGAAAGAAAATGTGCTTTCCACAATCCTTGTTTATTTTTAGGATTTTCAAACCAATAAACAGCTTCACCAGGTAAACCAATTTTGATAATATCAACCCAGCCATCCAAATTAATGTCTTGGCTGAAATTCAAGAATGAATTACTGTAGCCTTCATCCACTTTAAATACATGACTTTTATCAAAAGGTTTCAGTGAACGATCGTATCGAATATCATCTGAATATTGGATTTTTTCCCAAAGAGGCGCTTTGAACCAAAAGGCTCCAGCAATGACATCCAATTTCCCATCTTTGTTAATATCTGCAACACTAAGGCCTTCAGATACAAATTCATTAGAAAGTACTTTCTTATCAAAGCTGATTGATTTTTTTTGTGCCATTAAAGAAACACTAGAAAAAAAAGCGAGAAAGATAAGGTGATAAGAATGTGTTTTCATGAAATCCTAGAATTAAATAGCCGCCCCTACATATTGGGACGGCTATTATCAAAACAAAAAACAAATTTTACTTAATATTAGGATTCAATGCTGCCTCATCAGCTGGCATTGGATAGTATTTCTCAATTAC
>JACCDS011144448.1_pt1 | contig 11793 bp, 13 predicted proteins | sample 7446441 | NCBI WGS metagenome assembly JACCDS01 (sample SAMN15323445, study PRJNA562643) | freshwater metagenome | isolation source: river surface water | place: USA:Blue River Watershed | collected 2017-08-17 | reverse complement strand
CGTTACGGTCGGTAACAGCCCAGACGGTGCTCTTGCGGGTGCCGACGAACAGCATGTTGGTCGACGGAGCAACTGCCATGTAGCGAGCGTCCGGAACCACGGCGTACAGTTCGATCTTGAAGCCTTCCGGCAGCTTGATCTTCTTCAGGTTTTCTTTCAGCTTCTCAGCGTTCTTGCCGGTCTGCGCGACGGTCGGAATGTCGATGGCAGTAGTCGTGGACTTCATTGCCGAGATCTTTTCCAGATTCTCATCGACGGCAAAAGCGGGCGCAGCAAACGCTGCCAGCATCGCGGAAGCCAGAACGCTCTTCATAAATACGTTGGATTTGGCCAATTTAATCTCCGATTGGTTTTTTATGAAAAAAAGGTGCCGAAACACCCGTACCCTCGGCCCTCTTTCGTTGATATTTTTGAAACTTCGATACCGAAAGAGATGCCACTTTGCAAGTGGGGCTCTGGACTCTAGGTCGGCGCTGCAAGCAGCTACAAGTGAATTTTTTTCAAGTGAGCAAGGCGCGCACATACCCCTCCGATCACCCGGGAAACGCAAAGAAAAAGCGGCTGCCTCGTTGAGTGCAGCCGCTTCGGGTCGCTGCCGTGAATGCTTATTTGATAATCACGCCCCACGGCAATTCGCCGACGCTGATTTCCGTGATCGGCTTGAGTTCGGCCGCATCGATGACGGATACCGAATTGGACCGGCCGTTGGCGACGTACAGCTTTTTGCCATCCGGCGTAATGGCCATGTTCCACGGACGCTTGCCGACCGGGATGGTAGCGAGCACTTCGTTGGTCGACGTGTCGACCGCCGACACGGTCGCATCCTTGCCATTTGAGATAAAGACGCGGCTGCCGTCGGGCGACATCGTCACGCCGTTCGAGAAAATCCCCGTGCTCATTTTCTTGATGACCGATCGTTTCGCCACATCGATCGCATACACAGCATTCGCAATTTCGCAGGCAACGTAGGCCACCTTGCCATCCGGGCGGAATGCGATGCCGCGCGGGCGATCTCCCACCTTGATGGACGCAACCTGCCTGCGGCGTTGGACATCAATCACGTCGACGCTGTCCGCTTCTTCTGCCGACACGAACATCAGCTTGCCGTCCGGGCTGAATACCGCGTGTTCCGGATTCTTGCCCTTGGTCTTGACCGCAAATACCTTCTTGCCGGTTTTTGAGTCGATGAAATTGACCGAATTGCTGATCTCGGACGCTGCCGCAATCCATTTGCCATCCGGCGACGCCGACACGCCCTCGGGCGACTCGCCGAGTTCAATGCTGCCGACCACCTGTCGCTCAGTGGTATCGATCATGACCAGCGCATTGTGCGGCTGATCACTTACATAAATGATCTTGCCGTCCTTTGATGCGGCCAGTCCGCGCGGCTTGTCGCCGGCTTTGATTTCTGCAACGACCTGATCGGTCTCGGTGTCGATGACGGACAGGGTGCCGGATTTCTCGTTCGGGACATAAGCGAAAGGTGCGGCCAGCACGGCCAGTGGCAGCGCGCCAATGGCGAGGGTGGCGATGAGTGATTTCAAGCGCATGGCAGTGCTCCGGGTCTCCAGTGTTTATTCGGGTGCTATTCGGCTTTTATAACAATTGACCGCCGCTGTCGCGATGACGACAGGCCGCAAAGCATAACCGAAGACGTAAGGCGCGTGAGCGAATGTCACCCTCCGAAACGAATTTCAAAATTCGGGTACGATGACACGCGTATTGAATGCAGGCACCAGCGCTGATCGCGCGGTGCTCTGGACAATGTCTCGATGGCGAATACCCTGCCATGACGTTTTATACAAGCGCTACGACCCGGAGAGTCTTCTGGCGCTGCTTCGCAAGTTCCCCTCACTTCAAACTGACCCCCACACATTGAAAGAATTCCATGTCTGAAGAATTCACCGAACATGACTGGCGCCGCTTCTTGCGCAGCGTCGGCGAAGATCCGGACCGACCGGGCCTGATCGAGACGCCGGCGCGCGTGACAAAGGCCTGGAAGCACTGGACCTCCGGCTACCAGCAGGACCCGGCCTCAGTGATGAAGGCCTTTGAGGACGGTGCGGAGGATTACAACGAGCTGATCGTGGTGCGCAATATCCCCGTCTACAGCCATTGCGAGCACCATCTGGCACCGTTCTTCGGCAAGGCCACCGTCGGCTATCTGCCCAACGGGAAGATCGTTGGCCTGTCCAAGCTGACGCGTCTGGTCGATTGCTTCACCAAGCGGCTGCAGGTACAGGAGAGACTGACGATGCAGGTCGCCAACGCGCTGATGGAGATACTCGAGCCGCGCGCTGCAGGTGTCGTGATCCGCTGCCGCCATTTGTGCATGGAGAGCCGGGGTATTCGCACCACCGGCGAAGAGACCGTTACTTCCGCCATGCTCGGTGAGTTGCAGACCAACCTCGGCATGCGGACTGAGTTTCTCGATCTGGTGCGCGAAGACTTCGGTCGCTGACGAAGTCGCGCTGATCTGGAAGAAAGGGCGCCGGGGCGCCCTTTCTTCATTTGCCGGCGGCTTTTTTCGCGGCCTTTTTCTTGCCGGACGATTTTTTCTTCACGGCCAGCATCGTGCCACGGCAGTTCGCGCTGCCGCACCGGCATTCATAGGCCTTCTTCAGCGCCTTGCTCATCTTCTCGTCGATCACGAGGCCATAGTCATAGTTGAGCTCTTCGCCGCGCGCGATGTCGCGCAGCGCGTGGATGTACACGCGGCCCTTTTCTTCCTGCGCTTCGCAGTTCGGTTCGCACGAGTGGTTGATCCAGCGCGCGTCATTGCCCTGATCGCCGCCATCGATCAGCTTGCCGTTCTCGAGGCTGAAGAAAAACGTGTGGAAAGGATTCTCGGGATCGAGTCCGAAGCGCTTCTCGGCCTGCTTCTCGCTGATGCGCTTTCCCTGATACTCGATGATGCGCGCACCAGCCAGGATCTTGCGTGCAGCGAACACGCCGTTGCCATGGACGGATGAATGCCTGACCTTGATATGCGTGTCGGACAAGAGATCTGCGCTGGGAGCACTGCCTGATTTCATAGATGCCTGCGGTTGGTGTCAACGAATGGTCACGGGTTGGTGCGGACACGGGAGGTATGCCCGGTCAGTCGACGGCGTCCTCGCCCGGGCGTTATCGGCAGCATGCGGCGACGCGGCATGTGGGGCGGGGGTCGTCAAAAGCGCCTGATGATATCCCGGCGGTGATGGCAGGCACAAGACGCAAGCCCGTGCTGGCCATGGCGGTGTGGTGCGCGAGCAGTTTTTTCAGGGGGTGGGCATTTTTTCAGCATGACAGGCTGAGGGAAGCAGGCAAACACGCAGCCGCGCGGCTGGCATGTGAATTGCGACGGCTTCGGCGCTTGTGCCAATCTGCGGGCGCTCATGTGCCTGCCCACATCCAAGGAGAAAGCCTTATGCCCACCATTCGAATGAAGTCGCGTTTTCTGGCGTTGCTGCTCGGCCTGTCCGGTGCGTCGCTGTTGATGCATGCACTGACCGTGCAGTCACAGGAGCAAACCGACAAGCCCTCCGCTTCCCAGAGCAAGGAAACCTCGTCGGGTGCCTCCAGCGGCGCCACAACTCAGCAATCCACTGCGGCGTCCTCGGGCAAGATCAGTGATCGCGACGAGAAGATGGTCAAGCAGATAGCGGAATCGCATCTGGCGGAAATCAGCGCCGGCAAGCTCGCGCAGGACAAGGCCAGCAGCGATGAGGTGAAGAGCTTCGCAAAAAAGATGGTCGACGACCATACCAAAGCGCTGGACGACTTGAAGCAGCTGGCCCAATCGAAAGGGGTGACGCTGCCCACCGAGCCCGGCCGCCAGCAGATGGCGCAGCAGCAGAAGCTGCAGGGAATGTCGGGCGACAAGTTCGACCGCCAGTACATGCAGCAATCGGGTGACCGCGCGCACAAGGAGACGCACCGGCTCCTGCAGCGTGCCGCCAGTCGTGCGGAGGATACCGACCTGAAGAATTACGCGAGCAAGGCGATCGGCACCGTGGAGACCCACCAGCAGATGGCCAAGGAAACGACCCGCAACCTCAAGTCGACTTCCGAGGGTCGTAGCGGTGCCGGCGAGCAGTCGTCGGGCGGTGGTCAAAAGAAGGACGACAGCTCAGGCGGCGGCGCCGGAACCGAGGGTGGTACGTCCTCCGGCGCGAGCGAAGCGCCTGCGGGCGGGAGCGACAGCAGCAAGTGAGCGGTGCCGGCCCGCAGGGAGCGGGGCGCGGATGGTGAGGCATTGGGTAAAATACGGGCTTCTTGCCAGGCCACGCCGCGCGTGCGTGGCCCGCCTCACCCCACCCTTCCCGAGTTTGCCTGCATGCTGCGTATTACCGACGTCATCCTTCCGCTGGATCACTCTGAACAAGAATTGAGGGAGGCCGCGCTTGCGCGGCTCGGCATGCCGGCGACTGAGCTGCGGCAGCTGACGGTCTTTCGACGCGGGTATGACGCGCGCAGGAAATCAGCCATACAGCTGGTGTACACGGTCGACGTCGAGCTGGCGGATGAAGCCGCAGTCCTCGCGCGCCGCCTGCCGAAGGTCGCTGTCACACCGGACATGAATTACCAGTTCGTTGCGCGCGCCCCGGCCGGCCTGACAAAGCGGCCCGTCGTGATCGGCTTTGGCCCGTGCGGACTGTTTGCTGCACTGATCCTCGCGCAGGCGGGTTTTCGTCCGATCATCATCGAGCGCGGCAAGGTCGTGCGCGAGCGTACAAAGGACACCTTTGGCCTGTGGCGCCAGCGCAAGCTGGAGCCCGAGTCCAACGTGCAGTTCGGCGAAGGGGGTGCCGGCACTTTCTCCGACGGCAAGCTGTGGACCCAGGTCAGCGACCCGAAGCACTACAGCCGCAAGGTCCTCGAGGAGTTCGTCAGGGCCGATGCGCCCGAGGAGATCCTGTACGTCAGCAAGCCGCACATTGGCACGTTCCGGCTCGTGAAGATGATCGAGCTGATGCGCGCGACCATTGTCGAGCTCGGCGGTGAATTCCTGTTCGAGCACAAGGTCGACGGCCTGGAGATTGTGGATGGCAAGCTGCGCGGGGTGCATCTGTCCAGCGGCGAGACGGTGGCGACCGAGCATGCGGTTCTCGCTGTCGGCCACAGTGCGCGCGACACCTTCCAGATGCTGCATGATGCCGGTGTCTACATGGAGGCCAAGCCGTTTTCGGTGGGCTTCCGGATCGAGCATCCGCAGTCTGTGATCGACCGCGCACGCTTCGGCAAATTCGCCGGCAATCCCACGCTCGGTGCGGCAGATTACAAACTGGTCCACCATGCGAGCAACGGCCGCTCGGTGTACAGCTTCTGCATGTGCCCCGGCGGTACCGTGATCGCGGCCACGTCAGAGCCGGGGCGCGTAGTCACGAACGGCATGAGCCAGTACTCGCGCAACGAGCGCAACGCCAACGCCGGTATTGTGGTCGGCATTACGCCGTCGGATTATCCGGGCGGTCCGCTGGCCGGTATCGACTTTCAGCGCGAACTGGAGTCGCGCGCGTTTGAACTGGGCGGCGGCGATTACAGTGCGCCCGGCCAACTGGTCGGCGATTTCGTCGCCGGCCGGGCATCGAAGGAACTGGGCAAGGTGCAGCCGTCGTACAAGCCGGGTGTGAAGCTGGGCGATCTGGCGACGGTATTGCCGCCTTACGCAATTGACGCCATCCGCGAGGCGTTGCCCGCTTTCGACAAGCAGATCCAGGGGTTTGCGATGCGCGATGCGGTGCTGACCGGCGTCGAGACGCGGACCTCGTCGCCGGTGCGTATTCGTCGCGGCGATGACTTCCAGAGTGTGAACACGTGCGGCCTTTATCCGGCCGGTGAGGGAGCAGGCTACGCGGGCGGGATCATGTCCGCGGCCATCGATGGCATACGCGTGGCCGAGGCGGTGTCGCTGGCGATCTGCGCAAGCAGTGGAAAATGATCTGACGCTTCAATGCAAAACGGGCCGCATCTGCGGCCCGTTTTTTATTGCTCAGCGCTGAATCATGCCTTCTTCGAGCGTGCTGGCTTTTCGCCGGCAGCTGTCGGCACGAAATGCTTGGTGGCTTCGTTCACGCTGTCTTCCATCGACTCGAAAGCCTGTTTGCTGGCCTTGACGATTTGTTCGTACGTCGTGGTGGCCGTGTGAGCCGTCGCCTTCAGCAGTGCGAATGCATTTTCCGAACCGGCCGGAGCAGCCTTCGACAGATCGTCGATCAGCTTGGTGACCTGCTTGGTGGTTTCGGCAACGCGCGCTTCGGTGGCCTTGGTGAACTCGGCCTGCGCCTTGGTGGCGATCGATGCGAGGTGGCGGCCATAGGCCAGCGCCTTCTCGGCTTGCGGCTGGGCTTGCGACGAGGTCAGGGTGAAGACTTCCTGCGCGTCCTTGGCGGTCAGCATCTGCTGAGCTGCGGCGGAAGAGTGCGCCAGCGATTCCTTGGCGGTCGCGATATTCAGTTCAACCAGTTCGGCGACGCTGTGCAGCGCCTTGTTCGCCAGCTCGCTCATGGCGGCGAGTTGCGAATCGATCGAGGCCTTGGTGGCATTGGACAGCTGGTCAGCAGCAGAAAACATGGTTCTCTCCTAAGTGGACGGGTGGTTTGGCAGCGGTTGTGCGCCGCAACAAGAGCGATTGTACTGTGGACTGACCGGATGTCAACAATTTTTTGTGCAATGCCGCAAAATATCTGTCGCGTGGCCTGAAAACCCAGCAAACATGCGGGTTATCGGCCGGGTCGTTCTGGAAGGAATGGGTGTCGAAGGTGGTCCGATGTTCAGGTGCAGGCGCAGCAAGCTACGCAGAAACTGCCGAAGAATGCGCGTTTTGCAACGCGAGTGCCTGCCGGTCACCGCATACCGGTGTCGCCGGCCGAACGCCATGCGTCGATCAGTCCTCGGGCCGCCGGGTCGAGTCCTTCCAGACTGCGCGAGCGCGCCCGTTCAAAGATCATCAGCGCATACACATTGGCCAGCACATTTACCTCGGCAGACAGCGCCCGCTCGTCACCCGTCGACGGTCGCAGGCGGCGCCAGTAGTTGATGGCCTGTTCGAGTTCATTCAGGGTAAGGTCCATGCGCGCATTGTATCCAGCCACGCGATCGCTGTTAGGATCGGCCGACTCAGATGAACGGAGTGAAGAATGAATTTTGTGCTTGTCCATGGCGCATGGCATGGTGGCTGGTGCTGGCGGCATGTCGCAGAGCGGCTGCGTGCGGCCGGGCATTCAGTGCACACGCCGACATTGACAGGACTGGGCGAGCGCGCGCACTTGCTGCGCGCCGATACCGGCCTGTCGACCTGCATCGACGATGTCGCCGCCCTGATCCTGGCCGAAGAACTCGATGACGTGGTTCTGGTGGGCCACAGTTTTGCCGGCCCCGTCATCAGTGGCGTCGCCGACCGCATGCCGGAGCGCCTGCGCCAGCTTATCTATCTGGACGCGATCGTGGTCGGGGATGGCGAGTCCGCATTGTCTCTTTTCAGCGCCGACGTGCAGCGCGAACGTCGCCGCACGATCGACCCGGAAGGACTGCGGATGGCGATACCGGAGCCGGCGAAATTCGGCGTCACCGATCCGGCGCAGGTCGCCTGGCTGCGCCGTCGACTGACACCGCATCCACTGAACGCCTATACCGAGCCCTTGCGCTTGCAGCATCCGCTTGGCAACGGGCTGCACAAAACCTACATCGCCGTCACCGATCCCTGGTACCCGCCGCTGGCCGAGCTGCGCGCGCGCCTGCGGGGCCAGCCGGGCTGGGAATGGCGCGAACTCGCGGCCGGCCACGATGCGATGGTGACCTCGCCGGCGGACCTGGCCGGGATGCTGTGCGATTGTGCCCAGCGGCCGGCACGCTAGCGCGAACGCAGGAACTGCTCGAGCTTGTCGGCACCCTGCTGCAGTCGCTCAAGCGAACTGGCAAAGCACCAGCGCAACGCGCCCTCGCCTTCCGGCCCGAACGCACTGCCCGGCGCCAGGCCCAGCCCGGCTTCGGCGACCAGCCGCTTGCACAAGGCCAGCGAGTCGCGTTCGCCATCGATGGTGAAAAACAGGTACATCGCGCCACGCGGCTTCGGCGCGGTCACGCCAGCTGCGCGCATCGCCGGGGAGGACAGCCGCTCGAACAGGTAATCGCGTGCGCTGCGGTAGCGTGTCACGGTGCGCTGCACGATCTCTTCGCTGCGGTCCACGGCGACCACGCCGGCGCGCTGCACGAAGCCGGGTGCGCAGGAGGTGTTGTACTCGATCAGCTTGCCGAGTCCGCCCATCAGCGCGGCGGGCACCTGCATCCAGCCCAGCCGCCAGCCCGTCATCAGCCAGGCCTTCGAGAAGCTGTTGGTTGACACCACGCGCTCGTCGGACTCGCACAGGTCGAGGAAAGACGGCGCGCACGGTGGCAAGCCGGCCGGCGTGTCGTAGGCGAGCCTCTCGTAGACATCGTCCGCCAGCAGCCAGATGCCGTGCTTGCGGCAATGGGCCAGCAGCACTTGCTGCTGTTCGCGCGATAGAGTCCAGCCGGTCGGATTGTTCGGCGAGTTCAGCAGCAGCGCGCGGGTGTCCGGCGTCAGGGCATCGAGCAAGCGGTCGAGGTCAAGCTCCCAGCGTGGCGGCGCAGCGGCGGTGTCGAACTGCAGCGGTATCGACACCACCTCAGCGCCAAGGATCTTCGGTATCTCGATCAGGTTCGGCCACAGGGGCGTGACGGCGACAACACGGTCGCCCGGATTCAGCAGCAATTGCGCTACCAGCATTAGCGCCGAAACACCGGAGGAGGTGACCGCGATGTTGTCTGCCGTGGTCGGCCGGTGCAGCCGGGACGAATAGGCGGCAAGCGCTTCCCTGAGCGCGGGTAATCCGAGGTTATGGGTATAAAACGTATCTCCACCGTCGAGCGCAGACTTGGCGGCCTCGCGGATGAAGGCGGGGGTCACCTCGTCGGGCTCGCCAAACCAGAACGGCAGCACGTCATCGCGGCCCATGCCGGCGTTCGCCACTTCGCGAATGCGCGAAGCGACCAGGGATTGCACCGCGTGGCGCGGCTCGACCGGGAAATGCGGGAAGCTAGTCATTATGTACACAGCCAAATCTGATTGGATAAATCCACGATTAAACCGGGCCGAAGGTAGCCGATGAATGCGAGCGCCACCAGCGCCGCTGCGAGCAGCATGAGCAGGCGCTGCCGGCGCACGCTCATGCTGCTGCCTGCCGGCGCGTGACCGGTGCCTCTTTGATGGGCAGGTTCAGCAGGCCGGCGGCCACGCCCAGAGCGATCGTGATCATCCAGACGGTGTGATAACTGCCCTCCAGCGTGAACAGGTATCCGCCCAGCCAGACACCGAGCACGCTGCCCAGCTGATGCGAGAAGAAGACGAAGCCGGCCAGCATCGACAGGTGCCGTAGGCCGAACATGCTGGCAACCACGCCATTCGTCAGCGGCACGGTCGACAGCCAGATCAGTCCCATCGCCGCCGCAAACAGGTAAACCGACAAGGGTGACAGCGGCGCGAGCACAAATACGGCCGTGAAAAGCGCGCGCGCGAAATAGATCGCCGACAGCAGCCAGGGCTTGGGCAGTCGCCCGCCGAGTTTGCCCGCCATGAAGGAGCCGAAAATATTGAACAGTCCGATCAAGGCGAGCGCAATCACCGCGACCTGCGGATCGACGATGCCCTGATCCTTCAGGTAGGCCGGCAGGTGCACACCGATGAACACGACCTGGAAGCCACAGACGAAATATCCGGCGACCAGCAACTGGAAGGGACGGTGGGCAAAGGCTTCGCGCATCGCGTCGCCGACACTCTGGTGCTTGCCCGGCACATGCGGCGGCGCTTGCGGCTCACGCAGCATGAAGGCCAGCGGCATCATCACCAGCACGACGAGGGCGGCCAGCAGGTACAGCGCGCCCTGCCATCCGGCCGTGGCGATCAGTTGCTGCTCGACCGGCACCATCGCGAACTGCCCGAACGATCCGGCCGCGCCCAGCACGCCAAAGGCCCAGGACCGTTGTGCCGGCGGCGCCGTGCGGCCGACGATGCCGGACAGCGCGCCAAACGCCGTGCAGGCGAGCCCGGTGCCAATGAGGAGGCCGGAGCTAAGGGAAAAGGCGGTCGGGTCATCTACCATCGCCATGCACAACAGCCCGGCCATGTAGATCAGGGCGCCGATGAACACGACGCGTGCAGCGCCATAGCGATCCGCCGCCATGCCGGAAAACGGGCCGACTGCCCCCCAGGCGAGGTTTTGCACTGCCATCGCGACCGAGAAGGTCTCGCGGGTCCAGTCATGCTGCTGGGAGATGGGCTGCAGCCAGAAACCGAAGCCATGACGCACCCCCATGGCAAGCGACAGGATGATGCCGCTGGCGATCATGACGGGGACGAGGCGGGGCGCTTGCGTGGTGCGGAACATGGCGAGCCGGGTAGACAGTCAGCTCAACAGTGTAACGCAAGCCCCTTGTGCTTCAGCGGTGGAGTCAGGGCGCGCGAACGGGCGCTGAGGCCGCGTTCGCGCAGGATTCAGACAGCGGAGATTTACTGTCCGGTGCTCGGGCTGGTAGTCGGACCCGGCGTGGAACCGGGCGTCGGGCTGGTGGTGCTCGGCGAGTCAGTGCCCATGCCACCGGCGGCGCCGCCGGACGTACCCGAGGACGAGGGGTCCGGCGTTGTGCCCGGTGTTGTGGTCTCCGGGTAGCCTGCACCGCCACCCGACATGCCGGATGATCCGCCCGAAGAACCGCCCGAGGACGAACCCGGTGGCATCGTCGAAGATGGCATGTCGGAGCTGCTGGCTCCGCCGGTACCGCTGGTACCGCTAGTACCGCCCGATTCAGACGGCATGCCGGTTGAGCTGCCGGTTGAACCACCGTTGGTGCCGGCACCTGAACCACCGCCGGTCATGCCTGCGCAGGCGCCGAGCAGCAGGGCGCAGGCGATGGGTAACATCCATTTGGTCATAGAACACTCCCGCTAGATTCAGAAAGGCGGTGCGCGTGTCGTGCGCACCAGAGGACTGCATCTCAAATGCAGAGAGTAGAAGCGGGAGAGGAATGAAAAGTTCGCTGCCACACGGGCAAGGTTGAGATCACGCAAGGCGGCTCGAGCCGCCCTGCATGCTGGCGCAGCCGGCGCTCAGGCGGCCTTGCGCGATCCGGCTTTCTTTGCCACCGCCTTTTTGGCGACGACTTTTTTCGCGGCCGTCTTGGCGGTCTTGCTGGCGGTTTTGCTCGCGGTCTTGGCAGGGGCCTTTGCGGTCGTTGCGGTCTTGGCCGCCTTCTTTGCCGGCGCCTTCACTGCGGCATCGCCATCATCGTCATTGGCGGCGGCTTTCGCGGCGGGCTTGCCCTTGCGCTCCTCGAATTCGAAACCGACCTTGCCGTCCTTGCCGCGTACCAGAAAAGCCTTGAACGGACGCCGCGTGCGTTGCGACACGAAGCCGGGTAGCAGGTCGGTGCGGCCTTCGTTGAGCAGTTTGGCCATCTGCTCGGGCAGGATTTCCTGCTGCAGGATGATGCGGCCGCTGCGGAAATCGCAGGCCTTTGGCTTGGCCACGGTCTTTTCGCAAACGTAGGCCAGTCCCATTTCATAGACGCCGCTGCCGCACTTCGGGCAGGCGCCCAGCGGGGTCTGGCTGCTGAAGTCGACGGCCTCTGCGTTCTCGTCATCTTCGCTGGTCTGGCCGAAATCGAACTCCAGCTTGTAATTGTTGTTTTCCTCGTCGCGCGCGATTTTCAGGATCGCCGCAAACGGACGGCCCATCTTCGAGCGGAAGCCTTGCAGCGGTCCGATGGTGCGGTTGGTCAGCAGCTCTTCCACCT
>JACCDS011700385.1_pt1 | contig 11794 bp, 10 predicted proteins | sample 7446441 | NCBI WGS metagenome assembly JACCDS01 (sample SAMN15323445, study PRJNA562643) | freshwater metagenome | isolation source: river surface water | place: USA:Blue River Watershed | collected 2017-08-17 | reverse complement strand
GCTTATCGCCATAAATCGGGAAAGATTGCCCGTGCCGACGTACAGCGGCCAATGGTCGATGACCGACCACAATTCACGCGGACCGGACACCTCGGAAAAGCTGCGCCTTTGATCTAAATAGCGTTTATCAAGAGTATTGAATTTCATGTTTTTGTCCTTCAAAAAAATAATTGGTCCAATGCCGCCGCAATTGAAGACCGGTCACAAATGGCAATAAATCACGGCGCTCGTCATCCTCAAGAAACACCGAGATGGGATCAACCCCCGCAGCGACAACCAGGCAAAGTGTTGTTGAGACACGCGGGTTAATCTCAAAAGGAAGAACCTGTCCCTCAGGACTCAGCATCAGTTGAATGTTGTAGCAGCCACTGGTGGGGATGGCCTGGTGTATCGCTCTACAGGCACTCATCACTCGAGGATCCGCCTCGGTCTCCGCGCTCAAGGTAATCCCGCGCTTCACCCCGACCTTGACCGGCACAACAGCACGCAAACAGCCGCGGGAATCGGCAACCATCTGCACGGTGTATTCAACCCCCTCTATTTTCTCCTGTACCAACATTTTTTCAGCCCGCGAGCCCAGACTGCTCTTCAGTGAGATTGCATCATTCGCAGTCTCCAGAACCCGCACATCGCGTGACCCCCTGCCACTTCGCGGCTTGGATATGCAGGGAAAACGAATGCCTTGAAGATCATCAGCCAGAGTCTGGCTGAAAGGCACGGGGATCCCCTGCTTCAACAACGCCTGCACCATATGCAATTTGTCCAGCATCGTTGCCACATAACTCTCATGCGGCAATAACAATCGGGTCGAACCAAATTCACCGGCTCGCTGCGCCAAAGCGAGCAACTCTTCATCGACGCCGGGAACCAGCAAGTCAATGTCTAAACGACGGCAAAGATCATGCATCTTTCCCGCAAAATCAGGATCGGATGCCCAAGGCAATTGATGCCTGCGGTCTTCAGGAATGCTTGGATCAATGGCGGAGATGTCTGCGTCACCGAAGTGAACTACATGTCGCTGCTTCAACAAGCGGTACAGCGCCTCATTCCCAGCACCTCCGCCGCCGGTGAATAAAACTTTAGTCATATGACCTTCGCCACGCTGCACACGTGCAACGAGCACACCACTATTTTTAGATTGCTAGACATGGCGTATTCATGGACCTTCACCAAAGACCTGTCGGTAGACAATTACTCCGGCTTCATTATCCCGCCTCCCGGAAAAACTCAATGCCTCGAAAATTCGGCATGAGGGCGTGTTTGTCATTTTGACTTTCCCAATCAAGATCCCTTCAGGATGAAGCTTCCGGAACGCATGAACTGCCGTTGACAAGATCAACTTGCCGCAACCCTTCCCCCGAAATTCAACTGCTATTGAGTAATCAATTTCCCACTCTCCCTGGTCGTTTCGATCAAAGCGAACCTGCCCTACGGGCACAGTGCTTTCTATGATGTAGAGGTAGGATGCATCTCGGTTTTGAAGACGCTTTTTAAGCCAGGCATGGTGCGCCGAACTTGAAATTTTTTCGGGGCTGAACGAATTGCGCCGCGTCGTCGGATCGTTTGCCCAGGTTAGCAACAACTGCTCGTCGTCAGCCGATGCGAAACGAGCCTTCCATTGAAGGCCCATTGCGCCCGTGAGCTTTTCGACAACACGCCCCGCACCAAGGCCATCCGTCACACCGGAGCTTTTAGACCCCATATCTCCTAATTTTCCGGATCGGCTCAGTTCATCCAACGCTGGTTTCAGCATCGTCTTGATGGACGACACCTCCCCAAGCAATACGGCACAGCCAGTCCCGGCCATGGCCATCGCGCCGCTACGTTGATTGTCTGCAAGCACCACAACCAATGCGGGCACCCCTAGACTGCACCATTCCAAGGATGTTGTACCCGCGCCTCCAATGATCAAGTCACTGTCAGCCATGCGCTGCGCCATGTCGCCTATGTTGACAAGCACCTCGGTTTTCCAGGGCATACGCCGGGCCATCTCGCGCACGGTGTCCAACCAAAGACCTTGCGTGCCCATGACAACACTGATACGGCAATCTTCGCGCAAAGTGCAGGCTTGCAGTGCCTCCAACACTTGCGTGGTGGCATTCGACAAGTCGACGCCCCCCATGGTGATAAGGATATGCCTGAGCTCTGGTGTTCGACGACGCTCCAAGCTATAGGGCCGCATTGCTACAAACTCGGGGCGCAACAACGCGTACTGCGGCCCTGCCAGCACCTCACACCGCTCCGGGACCAAGTCGACATAGTCCTGCACTCGCCGCCCCAGGTTCTGATCGAGCAACAAATCGCATGAGTGTGTGCGATCAGCCAAATCGTCGAGAACCAAAAGCCTTGGAGAAAATGGACGCAAAGCCATCTCCCACCGATGATCCAAAGCATAGTGATCGACCACCAACCATTGTGGGCAGTACTGCTCAAGAATGGCCTCGGTCTGTTTAGCATCTGCTTCCCAGCTACAGCCTAGCCACGGTGCGTGCACAGGCGGCGTCTCACCGGTGATATGCGCATCGCCGTCGCCACCTGTCGGGGGATGCTGAATAGGCAAAGTCGACGCGAGAAAGCCCCGCTGACGAATTGCATCCAGGAGATGCCCAGGATGTTCCCTGCAAATGAAGTGGCATTCCGCACCTTTGGCCGCAAGCGCCTCAGCCAACGTGAGGCAACGCATGACATGCCCACTACCGATCTGCACTGACGCATCACACCGGAATGCGACCCTCATAAAACTGTGCTCAGTTGAGCCGCTTGAAACCGCCGTGACACACGGGGCCCTTGAGCAGCGCCGCGATATCACGCCCGTCTTCACACTCCTTGATCAGCCCGAATATCGGGTCAAGGGCTTCGAAGAAGCGCGCCACAACTTCGGGCGTATGCTCCGTGCAGACATACACGCTGTTGCTCGCCAGATACCCCTTGGCCAGCATCTCCTGGGTGATCAAGGTTTTGTAAGCCAGGTTGCTTGGGCTCTGGAAGCTGAAGCCTGTCAGCGCCGGCAGGCCCCAGTGGTCAATCTGCAGGCCATGTTTGTCGGCCAGGTTCTGCCAGCCCTGGCGTATGGCCAGGCCGGTTTGCGTGATGGTGTCCCATGACTTCACACGCTCCATTACATCTAGCGTCTTGAGCGCTGCGGAGGGGCCGATACGCTCGGTCCAGAATGTGCTACTGATAAACGTCGATTGCGCTGCCTCCATGATTTCACGGCGGCCGATAGTCGCCGTGATAGCGTAGCCATTGCCCAGGGCTTTTCCGAACATGGCCATATCGGGTTCCACGCCATACATCTTGTGCAGCCCACCGAAGGTCTGCCGGAATCCAGATGTGCATTCGTCAAAAATCAGCACGATGCCGCGATCGCTGGCCAGCTTGCGCACCTTATGCAGGAAGTTGTCTTCTGGCCCTTTGTTGCGGACCACTTCCATCTTGATGACACCGATGTCATGCGTGTTGACCAGCTTTTCGAGTTCGGCGTAGTTGTTGTAGTTGAACGGGAAGACCGTGCCACGAAGGTTCTGCGGCACCCCCTTGGGCTCCAGCCCCGGCAAGAGGTGCCCTGCCAGGTTCTCGTCGTCGCCCAGGTTGGCAGAAAGATACCAGTCATGCCAGCCGTGATACCCACACACAGCCACCTTGTCCTTCCCTGATACTGCGCGCGCAATGCGGATGGCAATGGCATTGGCCTCCCCGCCCGAACGCGCCAGCCTGGCCATGTCCGCCCAAGGGTGAATATCAATCAGCTTTTCAGCGAGATACACCTCCTCAGGACAATTCAGGGTGGACATATTGCCTGCGGCAACTGTCTGCTGCACGGCAGCATCCACTTCTGCGTGACCGTAACCCAGCGTGTTCGTACCAATGCCCATGATGGACATGTCGGTGTACTCCTTGCCATCGAGGTCCCACACCTTGCAGCCCTTGGCCTTGCTGAAATAGGCCGGCCACTGTTCAGGCAGGAACATCTCTGCGCGTTTGGACAGCAGCATGTTGCCGCCGGGAATGACTTGCTTGGCCCGCTTCCAGAGCTTTTGACCACTGCCCATAGTGGCTCCTTCGTTACGAATCAGTTGTGTGTTGGCTTCAAATATTTCAGGGCGGCTGCACTGCAGGTCCAGCACCTGCTGCCAGCCGAAATGAATGTCTGGCGAAAAATGCGCAAATACTCGCGAGACGACCTCAAAATCGGCCGACTCGTCCACCGTCCAGCGCAATTTCGAATGATCTTCGACATTGCGCATCCCAGCCTGGCTGAATTTTCCAGATTCACGCAAATAGGGCGTGACATGTTCAAGATCAAGCGCTTTGCTTGTTTCCCGCGCTGCTTTGGTCATGGCATCCACAGTAAAGACCTCGATATCGAGCCCATCTGGATACGTCGGCGGCGCAACGTTGCTGAAGTAGTCCACCCCCGCAGCTTTGAACCGGCGCACGGCCTCGTCCACCAATTCGGGATCGACCAGCGGACAATCCCCCGTGATACGGATAACTACATCAGCCTCGACCAGCTTGGCCGCTTGCACATAGCGATCAAGCACGTCGTTTTCACTGCCTTTGCTGCAGTTATAGCCTAGGGCCTGCACGTGCTCAACCAAGGGCTGATTGCGCGGATCCACCGAGGTGGCCACCATGATTTCCTGGATTTCCTTGGCGCGCGACAGGCGCGCCAGCAGCAACTCGATCATCGGTCTGCCGCCGATCGGCTTCATGACCTTGTTGGGTAGCCGAGTCGAGCCCATGCGGGCCTGGACAATGGCGACAACTTTCATAACTGGCTCCAGCGTGCAGGATTGATCAGATCTGAATCAACAATCTGCGGCCACTGCGGAAGCGTTAACAAGCTCCCTGTTGCTGCCGCAGTGATTTGACGAAGCTGTTCAACATGGTCAACTCCGACGACGATCTTGTCGACCTCGGGCACAGACAGAGCATAGCGCACGCAAGCATCCAGGGGAGTTAGCCTCTGCTCGTGGAGCCAACGCTCCCATTCATGCCAGACCGCCTGCCATCGCGCAAACTTTGGGGGCCGCGCGGATGCAGGCATCAGCAATAGCCCTTGCAGAAATACGGAACGAACGTGCAGCTCAACGCCCATGCTCTTTAGCCGTCTGGACCATCCAGACTCTGTCAGGCGTCGATCCAGGATGTTGAGTGGCGCCTGCACAAGGTCAAAATGCGCGAGGCTGTACAGCCGGTCCAGCTCTTGCGGCGTGTAGACTGAAACGCCAATTTTTTGCGCAAGTCCGATGGACTTCAACAATTCAAGCGCCGCCAGCAGCTTCTGCCCCTGCGGCTCGAACAGTTGGTCAGGTCGATGCAGCAGAACGCTATATAGCCGCGTCACCCCCAGGCGCTGCAGCGAGCCCCTAATCTGCCCCAACACCCAGTCCTCTACGGATGCCTCCCCAGCAGGCAACGCGGGAAGTTTGCTGACCACGTTCCATTTGTCAACGCCGATATTTCCCAGCGTCTGCTCACTTTCGCCGTAGGCGATCGCCGTGTCCAGAGTATCAATGCCACAAGCCCACGCCTCGGACAGTATTCTGTCAGCCTCCCCCAACCCGACGCGCCCCGCCTGATTGGCTATGCCATATTCAAGGCCGAACTGGACTGTACCCAGGGCCAGCCGCTCATTCATTGTCGTCGGCCTTCTTGCGCAGGACCGAGGTAGACACCCATTCGGCCGCGTCATCAGTAAAACCAGCTTGCCCGTGAGGCCCGACTTTGTGCGAAAAACAGGTGTATGCAGGATGCCAGTCGAACAGCTTTCGGTAATCCATCTTGTAAGAGAAAACGCCGGGTTTGTGGTGATACTCACGCCGCACCGGTGTCGTCGCAAAGAAATCATGGATGAGCAGCCAGGCATCGGCTCTCAATACGCGGTCCGCCTCCTGCGCAATCCGGAACAGATCCTGCCGGTCGCACAGATACAGACAAAAGCCGTAAATCACGACGTCAAAGAATCCATCCTCGTACGGCAAGGTGTCAGCCGTGCCCCGTACCGCCTTGACACCCTTGGCTACAGCCTGCTCGACAGCCATGGCTGACGGCTCGACGCCGTACACGTCAACCGACAGTTGATCTGCCAACCATGACAATCGACTACCCTCTCCACAGCCCACCTCGAGAATGCGAAGTGGCCGCCCTTCGGGAGACGCCAGCGCAGCGATATCGATGATGGCTGTTGCCAAAGGGTCATCGGTCGCGAAATTTTTCTGGTCAATAGCACCCTGATTGCGCTTGAACCAGGCGTCTGCCTCAGATTTCAGAAAGATGTCTTTTTGCTGCATGGCTGTTTTGCTATCAGCTGGTCGCTGACTAGGCGTGTGCATTGCCGCTTACGCGCAGAACTTTCTGCAAGGCCGCAACAACGACGTCTTGCTGCTGCTCGGTCAAGGTGGAATACATGGGCAGACTGATCGCCTCGCGGTAATAAGCCTGCGCCTGCGGAAAGCTTGCTGGGTCAAAGCCCATGCGCTGAAAGTAAGGCTGCAGATAAACAGGAATGTAGTGCAAATTGACACCGATCCCACACTCTCGCAATGCCTCAAAAACCTCTCTGTGGCTACGTTCGATATTCTCGAGCTGCAAACGAATGACATACAGGTGCAGCCCGGAATAGCTGTCCGGATGTTGCCAGGGTATTGCTACGGGAAGTTCTGCGAGCTGGGTGTCGTAGCGCCGAGCCAATTCATGTCTTCGCTCAACATACCGATCCAGGCGAGTCAGCTGACTGACGCCAAGCGCCGCCTGCAATTCGGTCATGCGGTAGTTGAACCCTAAGTTAATTTGCTCGTAATACCACGGCCCGTCCGGCTCCCGCGTCATCTGAGCAAGGTTTCGAGTAATTCCATGGCTTCGCAGCAGGTTCATCTTCTCTGCAAGCTCAGGGTTGTTTGTGAGGGCGGCACCACCCTCTGCCGTAGTGATAATCTTGACCGGGTGAAAACTGAACACGGTGATATCGCTGTAGCGGCAACTTCCAATTGGGTCACCTCGATAGGCACCACCAATGGCATGCGAAGCGTCCTCGATCACTCTAAAGCCGAAGCGTTGTGCCAATCCATGAATGGCCACCATGTCACATGGCTGCCCACACAAATGAACCGGTACTACGATCTTGGGTAATTTCCCCTCTCGCTCAGCTCGCTCGAGTTTGCGCTCCAGGGCTACCGGGCAAAGGTTATAAGTTTTGGGATCGATGTCGACAAAGTCGACCTTTGCCCCGCAATACAACCCACAATTAGCAGAAGCTACAAACGTGATTGGACTGGTCCAAAGTTCATCGTCAGGGCCCAATCCCAGGGACAAGCAAGCGATATGCAATGCAGATGTAGCACTATTTACTGCGACAGCGTGCTGAACGCCGCAATACCGCGATATCGCCTCTTCAAAGCGCGGGACACAAGGCCCCTGCGTTAAGTGATCCGAACGAAGCACATCGACGACAGCATTGATGTCGTCTTTCGTAATCTGCTGGCGTCCGTACGGTATGTAATCCTTCATATGTTTCCGATCTTCTCGCGATTCTTGGAAATCCAGCGCTGTAAATCTGGAGTTCCCATCCACTCTTTGTTGTTGTCGCTGGAATACACGAACCCCTCTGGAACCTTAACGCCATCCTTGATGCGGTGAGGATCAGCACTCCATTCATGAATGGCGGGAAGAATCTTGAAATGCTCCTTATACTCGTAGGTGTAAAGTGCATCTTCTTCGCTGATCATCTGCTCATGCAATTTTTCACCGGGTCGGATACCAACGACCTCCTGTCTAGCGTCCGGAGCAACCGCCGTTGCAATATCTGGAATACGCATTGAGGGGATCTTCTTGACATAAATTTCCCCCCCCCGCATATCCTCGAAGGCGTGCCATACCAGCTCAACTCCTTGCTCGAGTGTGATCATGAAACGCGTCATGCGCGGGTCGGTAATAGGTAATACTCCCTTGTCTTTGATGGACAGAAAGAACGGGATAACAGAACCGCGCGATCCCATCACGTTTCCGTAGCGAACCACAGAAAACCGGGTGTCGTGCCCCCCAGCATAGGAGTTTCCTGCAACGAACAGCTTGTCGCTTGCTAACTTGGTCGCGCCATAAAGGTTGACCGGACTGCTCGCCTTGTCGGTTGAAAGTGCTACTACACGTTGAACGCCCTTGTCAATGCAAGCATCGATCAAATTCATGGCCCCGATAACGTTGGTCTTGACGCACTCGAACGGGTTGTATTCTGCAGTGGGAACAATCTTCGTAGCGGCAGCATGGACCACATAATCAACGCGATCAAGTGCCCGATTGAGGCGTTCGCGGTCACGAACGTCCCCGATAAAGAATCGAACCCGATCATCGTTTGCGTATTTTTTTGCCATATCCCATTGCTTCATTTCGTCTCTAGAATAGATGATGAGCTTTTTCGGATTATATTTTTCTAGTGTCATGGGAACAAATGCGTTGCCGAATGAGCCGGTACCGCCTGTAATCAATATTGTCTTATCTCGAAACATGGCTCTCAGAATTTGATCGGTTGGGTTGGATTCAGATTAATCGGCAATTAAGCGCTGGAAATAGGCGATAGTCTTTACAAGGCCATCTTCAAGTTTGATATTAGGAACCCAGCCCAGCTTCTCTTTCGCCAACGAAATGTCTGGCCTTCTTTGTTTCGGGTCGTCTTTCGGCAACGGCAGGAAATGAAGCTTGCTCTTTGAATGAGTCAAACGGAGCACCGTTTCTGCTAGCTCGATCATCGTAAATTCGCCTGGATTGCCCATATTGACCGGGCCGACAAAATCTGCCGGGGAGTCCATCATGCGCACGAAACCTTCGATTAGATCATCAACGTAGCAAAAACTACGGGTTTGCGATCCATCACCATATATAGTGAGAGCTTCACCCCTCAAAGCCTGAACGATAAAGTTGCTCACCACGCGCCCATCATTCGGGTGCATCCTCGGGCCATAAGTGTTAAAAATTCGTACGACCTTGATCGGCATGTCGTGCTGCCGCCAATAGTCAAAGAAGAGGGTTTCGGCGCAGCGCTTCCCTTCGTCATAACAACTGCGCGGTCCGATCGGGTTGACATTACCCCAGTACGACTCGGGCTGAGGATGCACGGTCGGATCACCGTAGACCTCGCTCGTCGATGCCTGCAAGATGCGAGCATTGGTGCGCTTGGCAAGTCCAAGGACGTTGATCGCGCCGATTACGCTGGTTTTAGTGGTTTGAACTGGATCAAACTGGTAATGGATAGGCGAAGCCGGACAAGCAAGATTGAAAATTTCGTCTACCTCCACATTGAGCGGCTGCGAAATATCATGCCTCAAAAGTTCAAAATGAGGATTGCTCAAAAGGCTAATAATATTATCTCGGGTTCCAGTAAAGAAATTGTCGACACATAAGACGTCGCAACCTTCGGCCAGAAGGCGTTCACAAAGATGCGAACCCAAAAAACCAGCCCCTCCAGTTACCAAAACGCGCTTTTTAAGCGAGTAGCGATTTGACATGATTTACCCCAAAAATCCAGGTCTGTCGTTTTTTAGTTCAATCCGAACCAAATAGATCCCTGGTATAGACCTTATTGGACACATCAGCCAGTTCTGCAGCATTTCGATTCGAAATAATAATATCGGCATCTCGCTTAAATTGATCCAAATCATTTACAACGCTGGAGCCACAAAATGTCACTTCTTTCAGAGATGGTTCGTAGACGATAATCGAGATGCTTTTACCTTTTATCCGCTTCATGATGCCCTGGATACTGGAAGCGCGGAAGTTGTCGGAGCCGGTCTTCATGATCAGGCGATAGACGCCGACCACCGTCGGTTTGCGGCGGATGATCTCTTCGGCGATGAAGTCCTTGCGGGTGGTGTTGGACTCAACAATCGCTCTAATGAGATTCTGCGGCACGTCGCGGTAGTTGACGAGGAGCTGCTTGGTGTCCTTGGGCAGGCAATAACCACCGTAGCCGAAGCTGGGGTTGTTATAGTGGGCGCCGATGCGCGGGTCTAGGCAGACGCCGTCGACGATCTGGCGCGTGTCCAGGCTGTGGGTGGCAGCGTAGGTGTCGAGTTCATTGAAGTAGGCCACGCGCATGGCGAGGTAGGTGTTGGCGAAGAGCTTGATCGCCTCGGCCTCGGTGCTGTCGGTGAACAGCACTGGGATATCGGTCTTGATCGCACCCTCCTGGAGCAGCCGTGCGAAGGTATCGGCACGGGCGGAACGCTCGCCGACGATGATGCGCGCGGGGTGGAGGTTATCGTACAGTGCACGGCCCTCGCGCAGGAACTCTGGCGAGAAGATGAGGGTGTCGCAGCCGAGCTCAGCCTTGAGCTTGACGGTATAACCCACCGGCACGGTGGACTTGATGACCATGACCGCCTTCGGGTTGATGGCCATGACATCGCGCACCACAGCCTCGACGGACTTCGTATTGAAATAGTTGGTCTCGGGGTCGTAGTCGGTCGGGGTGGCGATGATGACGAACTCGGCGCCTTCGTATGCCTCGCGCTTGTCCAGGGTGGCACGCAGATTCAGCGGCTTGTGCTGCAGGTAATCCTCGATCTCGGTATCGACGATGGGGGATTGCTTGCGATTGAGCATCACCACCTTCTCGGGGACGATGTCGAGGGCGACGACTTCGTGGTGCTGAGCGAGCAGCACGGCGTTGGACAGGCCTACGTAGCCGGTCCCGGCAATGGCGATTTTCATGAGAGGAAGTGCTCCCGGCGAATGCGCGCGCAAATGATCGTTCGGATTTCCTTTCGGAAACCGGTCATTCGACTCAATTGGGAGATGGGGCTCAATGCGCTTTTGGCACGCTACCGCCATGCCGTTTCACGATCAGCAAGCGCGGTCAGCGGGGCTTAACAGGGGAATTCCTAGCCTCTAGCGAGCAATATAATGCTGCAAAAGGGCTAACGGTAAGCTGCATTTTGCCACACCGTCATGACTTTGAGAAATGTTTCGACCGAACTTCAGTCGACCTTGCGCAGGTTGGCCGGTGCCACCCGCACCCGCACTTGCTTGGAGAGCAGTTCGATCAGCACCATGACGCGGCGCTCGCCATCGGCCATCTGGTAGATGCCTTCGATGCCGGCAAAGGGAGCTTCCGTCAGGCGCACACGCTCACCGGGCTTGAACAGGCGCTCCGGCTCGTCCTGAACAGACGCCTCTTGCGTGCGCAGAGCTTCGACCAGCGAGTCGGCCACCTTGGCCGGCTCCACCCCAAAGCTGACCAGCCGGCTTACGCCCTTGGTCGAGCGAATGGGTGCCCAACTGGGGGCCGAATCCCCCTGGCCCAGCCGAATGAACAGGTAACGCGGGAACAAGGGTTCGTCCGTCACCATCAGTACGCCCTGGCGGAGTTTTTCGGACGGGAGGGTGGGCAGATAGCACTGAAACCCTTGGCGCTGGAGGTTATCCAGGGCGCACTTCTCCTGCCTGGGCTTGGTATGGACGAGATACCAGTGCATGACCACCTCCGAAGGTTATTTTTATTGTCAGCATTTTACCCTTCGGTGTTGCAATGCGGCAATGCAAGGTGGCAATGAATCTGTCCTATTGCGCCATCGCTATTACTCCCCTTTCTGCTCGGGTGCATCGTCTTCGGGCGGCTCTTCAAATTCGCCATCGGCCTCCAGTTGTTGCTGCACGGCTTCTTCCATGCTGACGGTGTTCACCACCAGTTCAAACTGCTCCAGGATCTCTGGCTCGTGGCGCTGGATATAGCTTTTGACGGCCTCATTGGCCAGCAGCTTGGTGAGGTAGCCCTTGGCGACCACCAGGTTGAGCAGGT
>JACCDS011923921.1_pt1 | contig 11795 bp, 8 predicted proteins | sample 7446441 | NCBI WGS metagenome assembly JACCDS01 (sample SAMN15323445, study PRJNA562643) | freshwater metagenome | isolation source: river surface water | place: USA:Blue River Watershed | collected 2017-08-17 | reverse complement strand
TGGCCCGCTGAGCACGCGGCGGCGCCGGCCTGCGCGGGCTGGCGCCGCCGCAGCGGGGCACGCCGTGTTGCCTTGTGACTTTCCCCGAAGCAGCGGGTGTGCGGCTACCGCCATACTCGGGGGCCGGGCCATCCACTGTCGGCTCCATCACTCCCGCTTCCTGCATGCCGCCCCAACGGCCCGAAGAGACCCCACCCCACTTGCCCAACGCCGCAGCCCTGCTGCAGGCCGTTGCCGTGCCACTGCTGCACGTGGACGCACACGGCGTGGTGCGCTGGGCCAATGCAGCCGCCCAGCAGGCCCTGGGCGCCACGCCTGGCGTCGCCTCCGCCGCGCTGTGGCGCAACGCCGCCCCGCCCGCGCAAGGCCAGCCGCCCCCACCGCTGCAGGCCGCACACGACGGCCGGCACTATCGGCTCTCCACCACGCCGCTGCCCGAAGGTGGCAGCCTGTGGACGCTGGAAGGCGCCGAAGACCTGCAGGAGGCGCGGGCCGAGCTGCAGCACCAGCATGAACTGATGGACCTGGTGCGGGAGTTTGGCCGCCTGGGCGTGTGGGAGCGGGACGTGCGCTCCCTGCAGGGCCGCTGAGACCGCCAGGTGCTGCGCTTCTGGGGCATGGACCCCGACGAGCCCACGCCGGACTTCGCCAAGGCCGCCGAGCGTGTGCTGCCCGAGGACCGCCAGCTCACCGACGGCATCTTCCTGCGCTCGCTGGCCAAGGCAGCCCCCTACAGCATGCGCTACCGGGTCCGTGGCCTGGCCGGCCAGCTGCGGCGCATCCACGAGCAGTGGATGGTGAAGAACGGCGCCAACGGCCAGCCCGAACGTGTGCTGGGCGTCATGATGGACGACACGGAGCCCTACGCACTGGCGCATGCGGCCCAGGAACTGCAGTCGCAGCTGGCGCTGACGGTGCAGGTGTCGGGCATTGCCATCTGGCGCCACGACCTGACCACTGGCCGCATGCACTACTCCGACGAGGGCTGGCGCGCGCTGGGCCTGCAGCCGCGGCCGCAGGGGCTGTCGCTCGACGAGGTGCGTGCGCTCATCCACCCGGACGACCTGCCCGCCGTGGTGGCATCGGCCGAGGCCGCCATGGGCAGCGCGCAGCCGGTGGACCTGGAGGCCCGCTACCGCCACAGCGACGGCAGCTGGCGCCACCAGATGCTGCGGCGCACCGTGCTGCGCGACGACCAGGGCCGGCCCACCGCCTTCCTGGGCGTGGCCATGGACGTGACGGAGCGGCTGCGTGAACGCCAGCGGGCCAGCGAGCTGATGCAGCGCTTCGAGACCGTGTCGCGCGCCGCCGGCATCGGGCACTGGATCACCGAGCCCGGGCAGGACGAGCCCACCTGGAGCGAGCAGCTGCGCCGCATGTTCGAGCTGCCGCTGCATGGCCCCGTGCCCAAGCTGGCCGACTGGCTGAACACCCACGTGCACCCCGACGACATGCCGGCCTTGCGCCAGGCGCTGGTGGACTGGGGCCAGGCCGGGCCGGGCCACCTGGAATCCACTTTCCGCGTGCGCCGCGCCAACGGCGAGGTGCGGCAGTTCCATGGCCACTCCAGCGCCGAGCCCACCGAGCGCGGCATGCGGCGCTTTGGTGTGCTGATCGACATCACCGACCAGCGCCGCTCCGAGCTGGCGCTGCAAAGTGCCGAACAACGCATGGGCCTGGCCGTGCGCGGTGCGGGCCTGGCCACCTGGGAAGTGGACCTGGACACGCTGGACGAGCACTGGGACGAGCAGATGTGGGTGCTGCGGGGCCAGGCGCCCCAGAGCCAACCCATGACACGGGCCCAGCGCGAGGCCTGCCTGCACCCCGATGACCTGGAACGCATGCGCGGCGCGGTGCGCCAGTCCCTGCACTCCGGCGCCACGGTGGAGCAGGAATTCCGCGTCGTCTGGCCCGACGGCCAGGTGCGCTGGCTGGCATCGCGCTCCATGGAGATCGGCGGGGACGGCACCACGCAGGGCGGTACCCAGGGTGGCAAAGGCCGCCGCCGCCGCATTGGCGTCAACTGGGACGTCACCGACCGCCGCAATGCCGACAAGGCCCGCCGCGACCGCGAACTGGCGCTGCGCGAAAGCGAGGCCAAGTCGCAGTTCATGGCCCGCATGAGCCACGAACTGCGCACGCCCCTGAACGCGGTGCTGGGCTTCACGCAGCTGCTGCTGGCGGATGAGCAGGCGGCCGACGCCCACCCGCCCGGTACGGCGTCGCGGCGGCGGCGGCTGGAGCACATCCGCTCGGCCGGGCAGCACCTGCTGTCCTTGATCAACGACGTGCTGCAACTGTCCGGCGTGGCCGGCGGCGAGCTGCGCGTTGCGCTGGAACCGGTGCCCCTGCACAGCCTGCTGGAGAGCACCCTGCCGCTGCTGGGCCCGCTGCTGGACGAACGCGACGTGCCGGTGGTGGCCGGCCCGCTGCAGCTGGCGGTGATGGCCGACGCCACGCGGCTGCGCCAGGTGCTGCTGAACCTGCTGTCCAACGCCATCAAGTACAACCGGCCCGGCGGCCAGGTGCGGGTGAGCACCCTGCGCCAGGGCACGCGCGTGCTGCTGCGCGTGGCCGACGACGGTTGTGGCCTGGACGAGGCGCAGCTGCGCCATCTGTTCGAGCCCTTCAACCGCCTGGGCGCCGACCGCGGTGCCGTCGAAGGCACAGGCATAGGCCTGGCGATCGTGAAGGCGCTGGTGCAGCGCATGGGCGGCCAGATCTCCGTCACCAGCACGCCTGGGCATGGCAGCGTGTTCGAGGTCGACCTGGCGGCGGCCGAGCCCCTGCAGGCGCCGCCAGCGGCCACGCACGCGCCCACACCGCCCCACCCCCAGGCCCCGGCCACTTCACAGGCGCCAGCCAACGGCCCCGCGCGCCGGCAACTGCTCTACATCGAGGACAACCCGGTCAACGCGCTGATCATCGGCGAGCTGCTGGACCGACGCGGCGACCTCTGCCTGCATGTGGCGGTGGACGGCAGCAGCGGCGTGGCCCAGGCACGCGCCCTCAAGCCGGACCTGGTCCTGCTGGACATGCAGCTCCCTGACTTTGACGGTTATGAGGTGCTGCGCCGGCTGCGAGCCGACCCCGACACCGCCGCCATCCCCTGCATCGCGCTGTCGGCCAACGCCATGCCACAGGACATCGAACGGGCCCTGAAGGCCGGCATGTCCGACTACTGGACCAAGCCGCTGGACTTCAAGGCCTTCATGGCCTCGCTGGACAGCCTGTTCGGCCCGGCCTGATCAGGCCGGGCGCGCCGAGCGTGCCGGTCAGGCCGTCTCGGGCACCAGGCCGCGCTGCCTGAGCAGCGGCTGCACCTGCGGGTCGCGCCCGCGGAAGGCGCGGTAGGTGGCGGCCGGGTCCACGCTGTTGCCGGCGCCGTAGACGTGGCGCAGCAGCCGCGCCGCCACGCCGGGGTCGAAGGGGCTGCCGGCCTCCACGAAGGCGTCGTAGCCGTCGGCATCCAGCACCTCGGCCCACAGGTATGCGTAGTAGCCCGCAGCGTAGCCCGAACTGGCAAAGAGGTGCTGGAAGTGCACCAACCGGTGGTTCATGCCCACGCCACGGGGCAGGCCCTGGGCCTGCAGGTAGTCGGCCTCAAACTGGCACAGGTCGGCCGGCGGTTCGGCGTCGGGCAGCGAATGCACGGCCATGTCCACCAGGGCACTCGCGGTGTAGCGCACGGTCTCGTAGCCCTGGTTGAACTGACGCGCCTGGTGCAGGCGTGCGATCAACGTGTCGGGAATGGGCTCGCCAGTCTGCCAGTGGCGTGCGTGGCGCTTCAGCACCTCGGGCTCGGTGATCCAGTGCTCGAAGATCTGCGACGGCAGTTCCACAAAGTCGCGCAGCACCTGGGTGCAGGACAGGCGGTCGTAGGTGACGTTGGACAGCAGCCCGTGCAAGCCGTGGCCGAACTCGTGGAACAGCGTGCGCGCGTCGTCCAGGGACAGCAGCGTCGGCTCGCCGGGCGAGCCCTTGGCGAAGTTGTTGTTGTTCATCACCAGCGGCAGCACCGGCGCCTCGCCCGCCGGCACGTTGCGCGACTGGCGGCGCAGCGTGCTCATCCAGGCACCGCTGCGCTTGTTGGGGCGCGCAAAGTTGTCCTGCAGGAACACGCCCACCAGGGCGCCCTGGGCGTCGTGCACCTCGTAGGCAGCCACGTCGGGGTGGTAGACGGGCAGGTCGGCGCGGCGCGTGAAGCGCAGGCCGAACAGCCGCGTGGCGCAATCAAAAGCCGCCGCCGCCACGCGGTCCAGCGGGAAGTAGGGCTTGACCTCGGCATCGTCCAGGGCAAAGCGCTCGCGCCGCACCTGCTCGGCCCAGTAGCGCCAGTCCCAGGCCTCGATGGGGCCGCTGCCGCCGCCCTGTGCCGCACGCACTTCGCGCAGCAGTTGCTCTTCGGCGGCCACGGCCTTCAGCGCCCGCGGCCAAACCTCGCCCAGCAACGCCTGCACCGCGGCACGGTTGCCGGCCATGGTGTCGGTCAGCACGTGGTCGGCAAAGCAGGCGTGGCCCATCAGCGCGGCCTGTTCACGGCGCAGGCGCAGGATGTCGCGCGCCAGTTCGCGGTTGTCGTGCTCACCGGCGTGTTCACCGCGGCGGGTCCAGGCACGCCAGGCCTGCTCGCGCAGGTCGGCCCGCTGCGAATAGGTGAGGAAGGGCACCACCAGGGAGCGCGACAGCGTGATCACATGGCCTGGCAGCCCGCGGTCCACCGCGGCCTGCTGAGCCGCCGCGCGCACAAAGCTGGGCAGGCCTGCCAGGTCGGCCTCGCCAGACAACGCGATCAGATAGGTGGACTCGTCATCCAGCACGTTCTGCGCAAAGCGTGTCATCAGCTGGGCCAACTGCTCCATCACCTGCATGAGGCGATCACGCTGCGCACCGTCCAGGCGTGCACCCGCGCGCACGAAGTCCAGGTGCACACGTTCCAGCAGGCGCAGCGCCTCGGGCGCCAGCCCCAGCGTGGCACGGCGTGCGTGCAACTGGTCGATGCGCGAGAACAGCGCGGCATCGGTGAAGACGGCCGACGAGTGCGCGGCCATCGGCCCCGCCATGGCCCGCTGCACGGCCTGCAGTTCAGGGCTGGTGGCCGACGAGGTGAGGTTGTAGAAGAGGCTGGCCACGCGGTCCAGCAAGCGGCCGGAGCGGTCGTAGGCAGCCAGCGTGTTGTCGAAGCTGGGCTCGGCGGACGGGTCGCGTATGGCGGCCAGTTCCGCCAGGTGGGCCTGCATTGCGGCACGCAGCGCTGGCTCGAAGTGCTCGGGCCTGCAGCGGTCAAAGGGGGGAAGCCCGTGGGGGGTGTCCCAGGCGGCCAGGACGGGGTTGTCGCTGCTCAGCGGTGCATGCACAGGTCAGGCCTCACTTGCCGTTGCGGATGGCGGTTTCGTCGTCTTCGCGGTAGCGGCGGTCGGCGCAGTTGCCCACCCAGCCCTTGCGCTCGGTTTCCAGCACGGCCGAGGCCTCGTTCCACTTGCCGTTGCGCTGGTTCCAGTCCTGCACCCGGGCGTCCAGGGCCTGCGCCTTGGCGTTGTAGGTGGTCACGCTGGAGCCGGTGGCGTCCTGGATGGCCTTGCGTTCGGCTTCCAGCTCGGCCTGCTCGCGGGTGATCTCTTCACGCTCCTTGTTGAGCGCGGTCAGGTTCTTCTCGTAGGCAGGGCCCGAGCCGTTCTTGTTGGCGTTGTGCGCCTCCACGGCCCGGGTCCAGGTTTCCACGCGGGTGGTGAAGGCACGGGCGCGCACGCCAAAGGCGTCGGCGCGGGCCTTCAGGGCGTCCACGCCCGCACGCTCCACGCGCAGGGCTTCCTGGTCCTTGCCGATCTGGGACTTTTCCTGGTCCAGCGGCGCACGCTGGGCTTCGTGCGCTTCCAGGCGCTTGCGGATGCTCTCTTCCTGGGCCAGGCAGGCACGCAGCTCCTCGCGCGTCAACAGCTTGCCCGTGCCGCCACTGCCGCCCCCCAGGGCCAGCGTCTTGCCATCCGCCGCAGCAGCGGGCTTGGCTGCAGGCGCAGTTGCGGCGGCCGGCTTGGCCGCGGGTTTGGCGGCGGGCTTGGCGGCCGGCTTGGCCGCGTCGGTCTGGGCCCAGGCCGAGACGGTGGCCGTGGCCAGCGCGGCGCTGCAGGCCAGCGCGATCAGGAGGGGAGTCGCCTTCATCAAGTCCTCGAAACAGTGAACCACCGGCGCCGCCGGCAAAGGCGCGATGATGCCACCCTTGCGCCGGGCTGACAGGCCGCTGGCACCCCCGCTGAAGAGCCCGCGGGCAAGGGGCTGCGGGGGCTGTGGCACAGTCGCGGGCCCCTCCCCTGGCCCCGGCCGCAACCCCTGTTCCATGGCGCTGAAGTCCACCATCTACAAAGCCGCACTGCAGATCGCCGACATGGACCGCGGTGTCTATGCCGACCACGCGCTCACGCTGGCCCTGCACCCGTCCGAAACCGAAGAACGCCTGATGGTGCGCCTGCTGGCCTTTGCCCTGCTGGCGCCGGCCAGCGACGAAGACGGTGCGCTGCAGTTCGCCAAGGGCCTGTCCGACACCGAGGAGCCCGACCTCTGGCAGCACGACCTCACCGGCCAGTTGATGCACTGGGTGGAGGTGGGCCAGCCGGACGACCGGCGCCTGTCCAAGGCCTGCGGCAGGGCGCGGCGCGTGAGCCTGTTCTGCTACGCCAGCTCAGCCCATATCTGGTGGGCGGGCGTGGTGAACAAGCTGTCCCGGCTGAACAACCTGCACGTCTGGCAGCTGCCGGCCGAGCAGACGCGAGAACTGGCCTCGCTGGCCCAGCGCGCCATGCAGCTGCAGGTGACGGTGCAGGACGGCACGGTGTGGGTGGGCAACGGCCAGGCCAGCGTGGAAGTGCAGCCGCAACGGCTCTTCGGCACCCCATGACGCTCTTCGACACCCGGCGCGCGCTGCAGCGCATCCCCCTGCTCCTGCTTGCCGCGCTGGCCGCGGCCCCTGCCATGCCACAAACCCCTGCTGCCGACCCCTACCTCTGGCTTGAAGACGTGCAAGGCGAGCGTGCCCTGAACTGGGTGCGCGAACGCAACGCCGGGTCCGAGAAGCTGCTGCGCGCCGACCCCGGCTTCGAGCGCCGCCGCCAGCAACTGCTGGAGGTGATGGACTCACGTGAGCAGATCCCCTACGCACGGCGGCGCGCCGGCCACTTCTACAACCTGTGGCAGGACGCGGCCAACCCGCGCGGCCTGTGGCGGCGCACCACGCTGGACGAGTACCGCAAGCCCGCGCCGGCCTGGGAAACGGTGATCGACCTCGACGCGCTGGGCAAGGCCGAGGGCGAAAACTGGGTCTGGGGTGGCGCGGACTGCCTGGGGCCCACGCAGCGCAATTGCCTGGTGGCCCTGTCCCGGGGTGGCGCCGACGCCAAGGTGGTGCGCGAGTTCGACACCGTCAGCAAGCAGTTCGTGAAGCCGGCCGACGGTGGCTTCTTCGTGCCCGAGGCCAAGACGCAGGTGGAGTGGGTGGACGCCGACACGGTCTACATCGGCACCGACTTCGGGCCGGGCTCCATGACCGACTCCGGCTACGCGCGTGTCATCAAGCGCTGGAAGCGCGGCCAGCCGCTGGCCGAGGCACAGACGGTGTTTGAAGGCCAGGCCAAGGACGTGAGCGCCTGGGTGTCGGTGGACCGCACGCCGGGCCACGAACGCACGGTGTTCGGCCGCTACCTGGACTTCTACAACAGCCAGCTCTGGCTGCTGCAGGGCACGGCGCTGGTGCCGGTGGACAAGCCTGCCGACGCGCAGCTGCGCTTCTGGCGCGAACGTGTGCTGCTGGAACTGCGCAGCGACTGGGCCGTGGCGGGCACCACCTGGCCCCGGGGCAGCCTGCTGGTGGCCGACGCGGCCGCCTTCCTGAAGGGCGAGCGCCGCTTCACCGCGCTCTTCACGCCCACGGCCACGCGCTCGCTGGAGGGCTACGGCACCACGCAAGGCGCTGTGCTGCTGAACGTGCTGGACCAGGTGGCCAGCCGGCTGGAAGAGTGGCGGCCCGAAGGCGGTGGCTGGGCCCGGCGCGAGGTGAAGGCGCCCCACCCCGGCCACCTGTCGGCCACGCCGCTGCACGACCCGGAGATGGCCGACGACCCGCTGGCCGAGGCCTACCTGCTCAACACCGTGGACTTCCTGCAGCCCGACGCGCTGCAGCTGGGCCGCGTGGGCAGCGACACACGCGAGACGCTGAAATCGCGGCCCAGCTTCTTCAAGGCCGACGGCATGCGCGTGGAGCAGCGCTTCGCCACCAGCAAGGACGGCACCCGGGTGCCCTACTTCGTGGTCTGGCCCAAGGGTGCCACCGCCAACGGCCGCAACCCCACGCTGCTGTACGGCTACGGCGGCTTCGAGGTGTCGCTGACGCCCTGGTATTCCGGCGGCATAGGCCGCGTGTGGACGGGCCAGGGCGGCGTCTACGTGGTGGCCAACATCCGCGGCGGCGGCGAGTTCGGCCCGGCCTGGCACCAGGCCGCGCTGCTGGCCCACAAGCAGAAGAGCTACGACGACCTGGCTGCGGTGGCCGAGGACCTCATCCGCCACAAGGTCACCAGCGCCGAGCACCTGGGCATCCAAGGCGGCAGCAACGGCGGCCTGCTGGTGGGCGCGGTGATGGTGCAGCGGCCCGAGCTCTTCAAGGCCGTGGTCTGCCAGGTGCCACTGCTGGACATGCGCCGCTACCACCAGCTGCTGGCCGGCGCCAGTTGGATGGCCGAGTACGGCAACCCGGACAAGCCCGAGGACTGGGCCTTCATCAGCCGCTACAGCCCCTACCAGAACGTGAAGCCCGGCGTGAAGATGCCGGCCGTGCTGTTCACCACCAGCACGCGCGACGACCGCGTGCACCCCGGCCATGCACGCAAGATGGCCGCGCGCATGCTGGAACAGGGCCACGCGGTGCTGTACTGGGAAAACATCGAAGGCGGCCACGGCGGTGCGGCCGACAACGCCCAGCGCGCCACCATGCAGGCGCTGGAGTACACCTTCCTGTGGCAGCAGCTGCGGGGCCGGTGACCGGCCGCTGCCGAAGCACCCACACAGCCGGTCCACATGCTGGCCTGGATAGACGAGCAGAGCCCGCTGCCGCCCGCCAGCGCGGCGCTGGGCCCGGGCAGCGAAGCGCCGGGGCTGGTGGCCGCCGGCGGCAGCGTGCGCCCGGCACGGCTGCAAGAGGCCTATGGCAAGGGCATCTTCCCCTGGTACAGCGCCGGCCAGCCGGTGCTGTGGTGGAGCCCGGACCCGCGCATGGTGCTGCCGGTGGAGCACTTCAAGCTCTCGCATTCGCTCAAGAAGACCCTGCGCCGCTTCCTGCGCACGCCGGGCTGCGAGCTCCGCTTCGACCACGACTTCCGCGCCGTCATGCAGGCCTGCGCCAGCACACCGCGCGAGGGCCAGGACGGCACCTGGATCGTGCCCGAGATGCTGCGCGCCTATGCCGCGTGGCACGACCAGGGCGCGGTGCACAGCGTGGAGACCTGGGTGGGCGGCCAGCTGGTGGGTGGCCTGTACTTCGTCAACCTGGGCCACATGTGCTTTGGCGAGTCCATGTTCTCGCACCGCACCGATGCCTCCAAGATCGCCCTGGCCGCCCTGGTGGCGGCCTGCCGCGCGCGCGGCGTGGCGTGGGTGGACTGCCAGCAGAACACCGGCCACCTGGCCAGCCTGGGTGCGCACGAAGTCCCTCGCAGCCGCTTCCTGGACCTGGTGGCGCAAGGCCTGCAGGCCGGCCCGGTCCAGCCCTGGACCTATGATGCGCGGGACTGGGCCCATCTGGGCCTGCACGACACCGACCGCCGCACCGACAGCAGCCCTCTCGCGTGACCCACCCCAAGGAATTGCCGCTGCGCTCGTTGCAGTTCTACGCAACGGCACCCTACCCCTGCAGCTACCTGCCGGAGCGGCAGGCACGCTCGCAGGTGGCCACGCCCAGCCACCTGATCCACGCCGACACCTACTCCGGCCTGGTGGCCGCCGGCTTCCGGCGCAGCGGCATGTTCACCTACCGGCCCTACTGCGATGGCTGCCGCGCCTGCGTGCCCCTGCGTGTGCCGGTGGACGGTTTCCAGCCCTCGCGCAGCCAGCGCCGCGCGGGCCGGCAGCATGCGGCCCTGGTGTCACGCGTGCTGCGCCTGGGCTTCGTGCCCGAGCACTACCAGCTCTACCTGCGCTACCAGAGCGGCCGCCACAGCGGTGGCGGCATGGACCAGGACAGCATCGACCAGTACACGCAGTTCCTGCTGCAGAGCCGCGTCAATTCACGCCTGGTGGAATTCCGCGAGCCCGGCGTGGACGGCCAGCCCGGCGCGCTGAAGATGGTCAGCATCCTGGACGTGCTGAATGACGGCCTCTCGGCCGTCTACACCTTCTACGAGCCGCAGGACGGCGCCAGCTACGGCACCTACAGCGTGCTGTGGCAGATCGAGCAGACGCGCCAGCTCAACCTGCCCTATGTGTACCTGGGCTACTGGATCGCCGAGAGCGGCAAGATGGCCTACAAGGCGCAGTTCCGGCCGCACCAGCTGCTGGTGGACGGCCAGTGGCGCACGGCAGAAGAGCCTTCACAAGGCTGACTTCACAGGGCGGACCAGTGCTCGCCGTCGGCAGAAGCCGCGCGGCCGTCCTTCTGCAGCTTGAGCAGGTGCGCCAGCAAGGAGCGGCGGGCCATGCCGTGCAGCGCCGCGGGCACGTCGTCGTAGACACGCGGCAGCAGCGCGTCGGTCGAGCCCTCGCGCAAGGCCTGCAGCGCCGCCAGCACCTTGGCCTCGCGCCGCAGCCGGTGCGCCACCAGGCCCTGCAGCACGGCGTTGGGCTCGGCCACCAGGTAGCCGTGGCCCGGCGCCAGCCACTGCAGGCCGCGGCTCTGCAGCGCCTGCAGCGAGTCCAGGTAGGCCGCCATGTCGCCGTCCGGCGGGTTGATGACCACGGTGGAGCCCTGCATCACGTGGTCGCCGGTGAACAGCAGGTCTTCTTCCAGCAGCAGGTAGCACAGGTGGTTGGACGCATGGCCGGGTGTGTGGATCACCTCCAGTGTGGTGTTAGGCCCCAGCGCCAGGCGCTCGCCGCCCTGCAGCTCACGCGTGGGCGCAAAGGTCTCGTCCTGCCACTGGGCATGCACGGTACGGCGGCCCAGCACCGGCGCCCCGGTGGCCGCCGCCAGCGGCACGGCGCCGGGTGAGTGGTCCTTGTGCGTGTGCGTGACCAGGATCTGCACGATGCGCCCCGGCGCCGCGGCCAGGATGGCCTGCACATGGTGGTCGTCGGCCGGGCCGGGGTCGATGACGGTCCAGGCGCCGCTGTCGCCCTCACCCTCGCCCACCAGGTAGGTGTTGGTGCCCGGGCCCGTCATGGCGCCGGGGTTGGGCGCGGTGACACGCACGATGCGCGGCGACAGGCGCACGGCGCGGCCGGCCACGATGTCCGCATGCGCCGTGCCCAGGCCTTCCGGGTCCAGCCGGCCCACTTCCGCGTACGGCAGCTCGTGCGGCAGCACCACGCGCAGGCCCTTGGGGCTGGCGGCACGGCGCGGCATGATCAAGGGCACCTGCTGCAGGCCGCGCGCCCAGGCCATGGCATCGGCCGCGTTGGCGTGGCGGCCCAGGTCCTGCAGCGTGCAGCGGGTCACCGGCAGCAGCGTGAGGCCACGCTCGCGGTCCAGCGCCTGCGCGGGCGTGAGCCACATCAATTCCACCGCCTCGCCCAGGTCGGCCTGGGCCTCCTGGCCCTCGGGCGCCAGGGTCATGAAGAAGCGCGTGTCAAAGCGCTTGGGCGCGCCCGGTGGCGTG
>JACCDS010134622.1_pt1 | contig 11796 bp, 8 predicted proteins | sample 7446441 | NCBI WGS metagenome assembly JACCDS01 (sample SAMN15323445, study PRJNA562643) | freshwater metagenome | isolation source: river surface water | place: USA:Blue River Watershed | collected 2017-08-17 | reverse complement strand
CACTCCTTTACGAAGCTAACATCCATCTAACTACTATAAATGAAGTTAGGTATGAAACCCTAACAAATAACATCGGTCGTGCTGCAATTCGTAATATGCTTGCTTTAAAAGCAAATTTCGAAACATTACTGTTTATTGATTCCGATATGCAAATAATGGAATCTAATTACATTGCCGAATATTTGAAAAAGCTCGAATCATACGATGTTGTTTATGGTGGTATTAAATACCCTTCCATTCTCAATAATTCAAGTCATACATTAAGATGGGAATACGGACGTAAAAAAGAAGCTATATCTGCCGATGTTCGAACGAAAGAATTATACTTAAGTGTAAAGACTTGTAATGTATTGATTCGTAAAAATGTGTTTTTAGCCATAAAGTTTAACGAATCTATACAACAATACGGACATGAAGACACTCTTTTTTGTATTGAATTAGAAAGGTATGGTGCCAAAGTATTACACATCAACAACCCATTATTGCACGCTGGGTTAGAAGATGCCGACACTTATTTGAAGAAAGTAAATGTTGCTTGTAAAAGCTTGTATTATATAGCTAATAGCTTTTTAAATAAAGAGGAACGAACTAAGATTAGACTAATCTATTTTTATGAAAAATTAGATAAAATGGGCTTACTAGTTATTCTTAGTTTTATGTATAAAAACTTCGAAACAAAAATTATAAATAACCTATTATCTAAAAAGCCATCGATGCTTTTACTCGATTACTACAAATTGATTTGCTATTACAGAATAGAGAAAAATTAGGCTACGCGCTCGTAAATTTCCAATAACTTTTGCTCTTCTTTTTGCCAATTATATTCTTCGCGAGCTAGAATACAATTATTTCTGAGTTTATTGTATAATGCTTTATCCGACAATAATAAGTTTATAGAATCTGCTAAATTCTTAGCATTTAAATCGGTAAGTACCGCTACTTGATACTTCTCATTTATTTTTTGATACTCTGGGAAATCGTTTGTAACCGATGGAATTCCAGCATGTATATAGTCGAAACACTTATTGTTTAGAGAGTAATAATAACTTAACCCAAGATTGTCAGAAACATTAATCCCTAAGTAAGCTTTAGATGTAATACTAGGTAGTTTACTAGGTTCAATATAACCCATAAACTTCACTTTCGATTTTACTTTATGCTTTTGAGCCAAAACTCTTAGCTCTTCACTTAAATCACCTTCTCCAACTAAATACAAATGACAGTCGACATATTTCATTGCTTCAATAAGCGGTTCTAATCCTCTGCCTTGATTTAATGCACCCTGGTAAATAATATATCTTTCGTGTTCTTCGTGGTATTTAAGTAAAATTTCTTTGTCGCTATTTAATACGGGAACATTTCTAATAATATCGAAGTTAGTTTTGTACTTCTCTTGAAATAATATTGCAATACTTTCTGAAACGGTATAACAATGGCGTAAGCGAGGGATTACAAAAGCTTCTAAAGTCTCCCATATTTTTTTAGTAAATGGTCTGTGTAATACTTCTGGTACTTCAGTAAAGTACTCATGCGCATCATAAATACATTCTTTGTTTTTTAATCTAGAAGCAAAGAAACATGGTAATATAGTATCTAAGTCGTTAGCATTTACAATATCGAATCTGTTGAATAATAAATAGAAAAACAAACGAATATTGAATTCGGCATAAAACAATTTACCATTTTCGAAAATACAATGAATTCTTTTTTGCTTGTAAATTTGATCTTTTAAGGCTACAGAAAACTTCCTTTTTCTACCTACTAAAAGGACTTCATAACCTGCTTTAGAAAGCGTACTGCATACCCTGTGCATGCGCTGATCATATGATAGATCGTTTGTTACGGTTAGAATTATTTTTTTCAAGGCTTAGGTTTTTTCTCTATAACTCCATTTTTCGCATTAAATTGTATGCGACCCTCATCAATTAATTGTTGAAGTGCATCCTTAATAGTCTGTTCGGGGAAATCTGACCATTTTTTTAAAATGCTCTGCAAAGATAAATTTTCTTTTGAGCTTTCATTAATGATTCTTTCAAAGATTTTTTCTTTGCTATTTAGCTCATTATCAGATTTTTTTATTGAAATACAAACATCACACTGTCCACATGTCTCATAATTATATTCAGAAAAATAGCTTAAAAGTAATTTTGAACGGCATGTATTTTCCTGTACATAAGAACACATACCCTTTAATTTCTGTGTTAAAACATCTTTTCTTTGTTGCCAATATTGCCTATTCAGTTTTAATTGATCCTTTGTGAATCGAACTTCTAAAAAAGTTAAAATAGGCAACTCAGATCCCTTTACATAATCTATTACATCGTATTGTTGAAGCAGAGATATTTGTCTAAAAAACTCATTTTCAACTAGTCCCGACCTTCGTATTAACTCCTTTTCTTGGATACTAACGTAATTATCAAACAAGCCTCCATACGACCTCAGAAAAGTTTTTATAATAGTATCGAATTGAGCATTCGATATTTGAAAAGCATACAAATCTTCTGGACTTAAACGTATGTTTAAACGTGTATCGTTTTTGTATTCATCACTTAAATGAATGAGCGATTCGTATTCTAAAAAGCGTAAGGTTTGAATTAACTTTTGAATTGGTAATTGTGACACTTTTGAAAAAGCCTGCCAATCGAAAGAAACACTTAAATATTTACCCGAACCATAAGCTATTTGATAATAATTGTATAAATCTTGATAAGTAGATTTTAACTCTTCAAAACTTGGAAAACTCTGAACAGTTTTCTTAATAAGTTCTGATACATCAGAATCTTGATAAAGTAATACTGCGTATGATTTTAAGCCATCTCTCCCAGCTCTACCGGCTTCTTGGTAATAGGCTTCTAAACTTTCGGGTAAATCTAAGTGAACTACTAATCGAACATCGGGTTTGTCGATCCCCATGCCAAAAGCATTTGTAGCCACCATAATTTTGGTCTTATTTAAAATCCACAGGTCTTGTTTTTTAGAACGCTCTTTTAAATCTAGTCCGGCATGGTAATAATCGGCTATTATTCCGTTGGATGAGAGGAATTTGGCAATCTCCTCGCATTGTTTTCGGTTTCTAACATAACACAATGCTGAGCCAGGCACTTTAGCAATGATGTTAATTAATCTTCGAAGTTTATTTTCTTCTTTGATTACTAAGTAATTTAGATTTTTTCGTTCAAATGAAATGTTAAAAACAAGATGTTTTTTAAATTTTAATTTATCCTGTATATCCACTACCACATCACTGGTAGCTGTTGCTGTTAGGGCTAGTACAGGTACATTGGGCAAAAATTCTCTGATACTTGCAATATTTAAATATGCCGGGCGGAAATCATATCCCCATTGAGAAACACAATGTGCTTCATCAACAGCAATTAGATTAATTTTCATTTTTTTGAGCCGTTCTTGAACCATTGGGTTTTGTAAACGCTCTGGAGAAAGGTATAAAAACTTAACCTTACCAAAAATACAGTTGTCGAGTGCAATATCAATTTCACGAGCCGACATGCCGCTTACTATTTCTACGGCTTTAATTCCTCTTCGAAGAAGTTGTTGAACTTGATCTTTCATTAATGCAATAAGCGGAGAAACTACGATGCCTATCCCCTCTTGCGCCATGATAGGAACTTGATAACAGATTGATTTACCAGCACCTGTAGGCAAAAGTGCTAAGGTGTCATTCCCTTGCAATACACTGTTTATAATTTGCTCTTGAGGGTTTCTAAAGGCATCGTACCCCCAATAGTTTTTTAAAATTTCGTGTATCGACATATTGCGAAGATAAGATGCGTAAAGAAATTATGCTATTTTTGTAAAAAAAAATAAAGCAATGATATTAACTCCACTGAACGCCATTTCACCTGTTGACGGAAGATATAGAAAAGTAAGCCATGTGTTAGCGCCTTTTTTCTCTGAAGCCGCATTAATACGATATAGGGTTTTAGTGGAAGTTGAGTATTTCATTTCATTATCAAAATTGAATTTAAATGGATTAAAAACTCTTAATAAAGAACAAGAAATTGCATTAAGAGATATTTATGAGCGATTTAATGAAGAAAGAGATGCACAGAGAATAAAGGATATAGAAAGCACTACAAATCATGATGTTAAAGCGGTTGAGTATTTTCTAAAGGAAAAAATTCAACAATTAAATCTTGATGCAAATCTTGAATACATCCATTTTGGTTTAACATCACAAGACATTAATAATACAGCAATTCCATTGAGTATCAAGGAGTGTGTTGAAAAAATTATGCTTCCTGAATTACATCAATTAGTGGAGCTTTTGAAAAAATTAAGCAACGATTGGAAAGATATTCCAATGTTGGCCCATACCCACGGACAACCAGCATCTCCTACTCGTTTAGGTAAAGAAATTAGTGTATTTGTAGAACGTTTAGAAGTTCAATTACAAGCAATGAAACATATTACCTATGCAGCAAAATTTGGGGGTGCTACAGGAAATATGAATGCTCACAAAGCTGCCTTTCCAACAATTGATTGGGTAACGTTTGGAAATGAATTTGTAAATAAAACGCTTGGTTTGCATAGATCACAACATACAACTCAAATTGAACATTATGATCAATTAGCCGCTTTATGTGATAATTTCAAACGTATAAACACGATACTTATAGATTTTTCTAGAGATATGTGGCAATACATATCGATGAATTACTTCAAACAAAAAATAAAAGAAGGTGAAGTGGGGTCATCAGCAATGCCACATAAAGTGAATCCAATAGATTTCGAGAATGCCGAAGGAAACTTTGGTTTAGCAAATGCTATTTTCGAATTTTTGTCGGCGAAACTTCCTATCTCTCGATTACAAAGAGACCTTACCGACTCTACTGTGTTAAGAAACATTGGGGTTCCCTTTTCACATACTTTAATTAGTTTAAAGTCGCTTGAAAAAGGGATTAATAAATTAATGCTAAACAAAGAGGCATTGGAGAATGATTTAGAGGAGAATTGGGCTGTTATTGCCGAAGCTATACAAACAGTACTTCGTAGAGAGGGATATCCAAAACCGTATGAAGCTTTAAAGGATTTAACAAGAACGAATGAAAAAATAACTCAAAAAAGCATCCACGCTTTTATTGAAACATTAAATATCTCTGAAGAATTAAAAACAGAATTAAAGAAATTTAGTCCTTCTAATTATACCGGATATTAATTCAATGTAATTTAACTCATGAAAAAATATATACTATTATTTCTTGTCTTTGTAAATTCATTTCAAATACAGGCTCAAAGAAATAAAGTATATACTTCTATTGAAGATGCATTATTACATAAAGATTCGGTTTATGTATTAAACCTATCGGAGCAGAAACTACTCAGTGTACCGAAAGAAATAAAGTTATTAAAGAATTTAGAGGTATTAAATTTAAGTAGAAACAAACTCCAAAAATTTCCCAGACAACTTCGCAAAAACAAACAATTAAAAGAACTCAACTTAAATTTCAATAAAATTTATCGAGTACGATTCTGTGCTAGAAAATTCAAGAGACTCGAAAAAATTAGCATTGTAGAGAATAAAATCAACGAATTTCCAAGTGATTTACTGGGTTTAAAAAAATTGAAGAACCTTAATTTAGCTAGGAACTCAATAAAAGAAATTCCTGTAGACATTGATAAATTAAGCAACTTAGAAGTTGTAATTTTTTATCAGAATAAAATCAATACTATTCCAAGGAATTTCTATCGGTTAAAGTGCTTGAAAGAATTTGATTTATATTACAATAACATCACACATATCGACTCAAGCATAAAAGATTTGCAGAACTTGGAACGAATATTTTTATCGTTTAATGAAATAAAGGAATTGCCAACTACTCTGTGTGAACTACCTAAATTGAGGTATCTGTACCTTCAAAAAAATAATTTAAATGCCTTACCATTGTGTTTAACTAAGCTCGATTCCTTAGAGAGAATAGACATACAAAGCAACGATTTCTTATATTTCCCTACTGAAATATTAAGTTTAGAAAATTTAGAAGAAATTGATATTTCAAACAATAAAATATCTAGTTTGCCAAAAGAGTTACTAAACTTGAAACATTTAAATTTGTTAATGATAAGAGATAATCCACTCCTATTTAAAGGCGATAATAAAGAAAGAAATTATTCGATCATTGAAGCATTACAAGTGAAAAAGGTTATTGTAAAATACATGGAAGATTAAACTAGATAGTATGCAGTACGAGAAGATTGAGAGTAGCGATATCATTTGGAAATTTCATGTAAACCCAAGCAATCATCAGATTTACATTGAATGCAAAAATGAAAACAATGAGTTTTATTTATGGGATTATATAAGTAACCAGAAATGGACATTCCCTAGTATGGATAAGCATACTACTAACCTTATCCAATTACAATACCCATATGTAATTTTAAACTACTTAAACACTGAAAACCTAATTCATTCTAGTACTCTTGCATGTTATGATTTAGAAAACGACAAATTGCATTGGGCAAGTTCAGAGATAAAATTAGAACAATGTTTCGATGGTGTTTTACAAATTTATAATGCAAAGATTACTCCAAGAAGAACAGAATACATAACTTTCGATAAAGAAGCGGTTAATCCTGAAACATTAAAAGAGTTAAATTTAGATTTCCAATTTGCCGATTATATAGAGGGGAAATTTCAACTTGAATACAAGGGTAAGAATTATTGTGTTTTTTTTGATGAGAGCAATAATTGCATGAAATTATCGGTAGAAGAACACAATCAAGTAATATGGGAAACCTTAGAAGATGCTAGTGATTACCGACAGGAATACGATTATTTAATGCGCATATCTAACAAAATCGTATTTATGTTGGATAAACACCGAATAATAATACTTCAATAAGGGGTATTTTTATTAAATTTGTAGAGTTTTTTACAAAAAATTAAGGATGAAAAGATTTCTATTAATGATATTGTTTCTACTGCCAATGATAGCGCATTCGATGGTGGATTCTGTTGGCGTTGAACAGGTTGATGGGAAACGATATATATTACATAAGGTTGAAAAAGCGGAAGGTTTGTACGGCATTGCACGTAAATATGGAACTACCCCAAGTATTATTCAAGAAATCAATCAGTTAGAAACCACTATTTTAGAACTCGGACAAGTATTAAAGGTTCCAGCAAAAGTAACTAAAGGCGTAGCATCAACACAAAACATAAAAAACGAAACAAGTAAAGAGAAAATTAAACCAGAGCAAATTATACAAAACCCAAAATTAAACATCTCTCAATATGGTATTCATACCGTAAAAAAGGGAGAAACATTGTATAAAATTGCTAGTAAGTACGGGATTTCTGTTACTGAATTAAAAGAGATTAATCAACTTAAAAGCAATACGCTTAATTACAACCAAAAGCTTAAAGTTCCAAAAATTGGGAATGTAATTGCAAACCCAGACATTATAGAACCGACAGAAGAAGAAGAAAAAAATGTGAGGGTTGAAGTAAGTAAAGGTGTGGCAGATGCAAAAGTTAGCACTAGGGATAATAAATACCTAAATAGTACCGACTTTTCAGAAACAGGAATAGCAGGATGGATTAATGATAAAACTATTAATGGCAAAAAAAGCATTGCTTTACATAAATCTGCACCCATTGGAACGATTATTAGAGTTACCAATTTAATGAACAACAAAAGTGTGTACGTTAAAGTGATAGGCACATTACCAGAGACTGGAGATAACGAAAACGTAATAATTGTACTTTCAAAAGCTGCAGTAAATATGTTGGGTGTTATTGATCAAAAATTTAGAGTTAACCTTAATTATTCTATACCTAAAGAGTAAATGCAGAAGCCTTATTTAGTTGGTATTGCAGGGGGAAGTGCCTCAGGTAAGACATTTCTACTGAATTCTTTATTAAATCATTTCGATAAAGATGAAATCTGTTTGATTTCACAAGATCATTATTATAAACCAATTGAAACACAACTGGTTGATGAAAATGGTCAAATAAATTTCGATTTACCAGAAGGAATTGAAAGAGCAAGACTATACAATGATATTTGTGAGTTACTTTCGGGCAAAACCATTCAGAAACAAGAATATACCTTTAATGTACATAAAGATAAGCCAGAGATTTTATGCATAAAACCTGCTCCCATTATTGTAATAGAAGGTTTATTTATATTCCACTACAAAGAATTGTTTGATTTATTTGATTATAAGGTTTTTGTAGATGCCGACCATGACATTAAATTAAACAGAAGGTTAATGCGAGATCAATTAGAGCGAGGGTATACCGAGGATATGATTTTATATCAATGGTATAACCATGTAATGCCTGCTTATGATGCTTATTTATTACCCTATAAACCATCCTGCGAATTTGTTATCCACAATAACGATGATATAAGCAAGGAAATCAATGTGTTATCTAATTACTTACGTCAAAAGTTAAGTAAATAAAGCAAGACCTTTAATAATTTAAAAATTTAGTTAGATTTGCAATCTTGTCAAAATTGACGATATATAATAAACATTAAAAACAGAAGAATACTTAATTAAACAAATTTATGCAGGGAAAAGGTGCTATTAGGTTTTTTGCGATCGCGTTATCGATTGCATGTTTGTACTCATTATCTTTCACATTTGTAGCAAACAAAGTAGAGAGTGATGCTAAAGAATATGCAGCGGGTGATCTAAAACTAGAGAAGGCTTACTTAGATTCAATGGAAACAGAAGTTGTATACAACTTAGGTGTTGCCAAATTTACGTATCAAGAGTGTAAGCAATTACAATTAAACTTAGGATTGGATTTGAAGGGTGGTATGAACGTTACGTTAGAAATTTCATTGAGTGATTTAGTTCGTTCGATGGCTAACAACAATACCGACACTACATTTAACAAGGCTATAAGAATAGCTGAAGCTAGAAGTGCTAAATCGGATGGTAATTTCATCGATATCTTTACTGCAGAGTATAAGAAACTAGCGCCAAACGTTAAGTTAGCTTCTATTTTTGCTACAAAAGAGAATGCACCTAGAATTACTTACAATTCTTCTGATGATGATATCATCAAAGTATTAAAAGAAGAATCACAAGGTGCTATCGATCGTTCATTTAACATCTTAAGAACACGTATCGATAAATTTGGTGTAACTCAACCTAACATACAATTACAACAAGGTAGCAACCGTGTATTAATTGAATTGCCAGGCGTTACAGACCCTGATCGTGTTCGTAAATTATTACAAGGTTCTGCACAATTAGAATTCTGGGATGTTTATGCAAACAACGAAGTAATTAATTTATTAGACAAAGCGAACACTTCTTTAAAAGATAAATTATCGTTAACATCAACAGCTCCTACTAGTACAGATACTACTGCAAGTAAAGCAGATACAACAAAAAAAGAAGAGTTAGCTTTATTAAAGAATGTTAATAAAGATTCAAGCAGCACCGATACTTCTAAGTCGTTTGCGAACTTTGCAAAAGACAATCCATTATTCGCAGTATTAAACCCGAACATTGGTCAAAATGAGCAAGGTCAACAAATTGTTGGTCAAGGTCCAGTAATTGGTTATGCATTATTAAGAGATACAGCTAAAGTAAATGCTTACTTAGCGATGCCAGAAGTTAAAGCAAACTTCCCTTCAGATATGAGATTTTTATGGGGAGTAAAAGCTATCAATACAAACAATGTTTTCGAATTATATGCAATTAAAGCTAACACACGCGATGGTAAAGCACCATTGGGTGGTGAAGTAATTGCTGATGCAAGAGCTGATATTGATCAAAAAGGAAATCCAGAAGTAATCATGGCTATGAATACGGATGGTGCAAAAGTTTGGAGAAGAATGACTGCAGAAGCATCTGCTGATAAAAACAACAAGAAGTCGATTGCAATTGTACTCGATAATTATGTTTACTCTGCTCCTACTGTGCAAAATGAAATTTCTGGTGGTGTATCTAACATCTCAGGTAGTTTTACAGTGAACGAAACAAAAGACTTAGCAAACGTTTTAAAAGCAGGTAAGTTACCAGCTCCAGCACGTATTGTTGAAGAAGCTATTGTTGGTCCATCATTAGGACAAGAAGCTATTAATGCAGGTTTAATTTCATCTATTGTTGGTTTAATTGTCGTGTTAATTTTCATGGCGATTTACTATAACAAAGCTGGTTTAATTGCCGACTTAGCGTTATTTGTGAACGTATTCTTTATCATGGGTATCTTAGCATCATTAGGTGCTGTGTTAACATTACCAGGTATTGCAGGTATCGTACTTACCATTGGTATGTCGGTCGATGCAAACGTGTTAATCTATGAAAGAGTTAGAGAAGAATTAGAAACTGGTAAATCATTTAGAATGGCAATTGCCGATGGTTTCCGTAATGCTTATTCTTCTATTATTGATGCAAACGTTGTAACCTTAATTACAGGTATCATATTATACACTTTTGGTTCTGGTCCAATCTTAGGATTTGCTACTACCTTGGTTATTGGTATCGTTACTTCATTGTTCGCTGCAATTTTCATTTCAAGAATTATTTTTGAAGGTCAAATTGCGAAAGACAAAGTTGTTTCATTCTCAAACAAGTTTACGCAAGGTTTCTTTAAAGATGCTGATTTCGACTTCTTATCTAGAAGAAAGATATTTTATGCTATTTCAACATTCATTATCGTTGCGGGTATCATTTCATTATTTGTGAAAGGATTAAGCTTTGGTGTTGATTTCTCTGGTGGTCGTACTTACGTGGTTCGTTTCGAACAAAGCGTATCTACTACTGATGTAAGAGAAGCATTAACAGAAGAATTTGGTGGAGCACCAGAAGTAAAGACATTCGGTTCAGGTAATCAGGTTAAAATTACTACCAGTTATTTAATCGATAAAGGTGGTGATGAAGCTGAAAAGCAAGTTGAAGGCAAATTGATGGCAGGTATTGCTAAAATTCCTAATAACAAAGCTGAAATTTTATCACAACAAAAAGTAGGTCCTACCATTGCAAATGATATTAAGAAATCGGCAGTATGGTCAATCTTATTATCGTTAGCGGCAGTATTTATTTACATCTACATCCGCTTTAAGAGATGGCAATTTGGTATGGGTGCAATGGTTGCATTATTACACGACGTTTTAATCTTATTATCACTCTTCTCTATCTTCAACGGTATATTACCATTCTCATTAGACATCGATCAGCAATTTATTGCAGCGGTGCTTACTGTAATGGGTTACTCAATGAACGATACAGTCGTAGTATTCGACCGTGTAAGAGAGTACATGAACTTACACCATACAAAAAATGAAGGTTTAGCACCAGTAATCAATAACGCATTAAATAGTACCTTAAGCAGAACCATGGTAACAGGTTTAACTACCATGTTCGTGTTAGTAATTTTATTCATCTTCGGTGGTGAAATTTTACGAGGTTTCTCATTCGCAATGTTAATCGGTGTAATCTTCGGAACATATTCATCATTATTCGTGGCAACACCAATTGTGGTTGACTTTATCCGTAAGAAGAAAGACTAATATAATTTTGCTAAAACTAAAAAGCCTTCCTAGTTATTTGCTAGGGAGGCTTTTTCGTTTTATGGCAATAAGAATATTCCATATTTCAACATAGGATTAAATACTAGTTATTGCTAGTAAAAATTTTGTCAAGCGAAATAAATCGGGAATATGAATATTGTAGTATTACCTCGTGGCACGACTTAAGTGGTGGCACGAATATAATTTGGTTAAATTAGATGGTGTTCGCCTTCAATGGCTAAAACAGTATTATTGAAAACCTCTTTGGCTTCCAATAGCAATGCATCTAACTCTTTAT
>JACCDS011005390.1_pt1 | contig 11799 bp, 6 predicted proteins | sample 7446441 | NCBI WGS metagenome assembly JACCDS01 (sample SAMN15323445, study PRJNA562643) | freshwater metagenome | isolation source: river surface water | place: USA:Blue River Watershed | collected 2017-08-17 | reverse complement strand
CCACCGGCCAGCTCAAGCCCGCGAGCCAGCTCTACTACTTCGACGTCTCGCCCGACCACCGTCCCACCAGTTCCGCCGTTAGCCAAGGCCGCGCCACGATTTCCTACGAGCGCGCTTACCGCGATCTCGTCCGCCTTCGCCTCGCCGGCCTCGGCGAGATGGCCGACATCCGCACCCGCAGCGAAATCCTCCAGCAATACTGGCTCAAGGGCCCCTCCCTCACCAGCGGCGGCGCTTTCAACCCCACGCCCGAGAACGGCGCCAACCAAGCCTTCCAGCGCTTCTACATTCCCGACCTCTCCGTGCTCAACGACCGCAACTTCCGCATCCCCGGCCCGCAGGACCTCTCCGGCCCGGTGCGCTACCAGGACCCCGCCACCGGCGCCGCCTCCAACATCTACATGCGCGAGTTCAACCGCTCCCAGGGCAACATCGGCTACGCCGACCGCGAGACCGGCGCCTGGATGGGCGTCGCCCAGGCCTTCCTCTTCAACAACCGGCTCGTCGGCACTTTCGGCTACCGCAAGGACCGCCTGAAAAACTGGGTCGGCGTCGCCCGCCGCGATCCCGCCGGCGAAGCCATCGCCCCCAACACCGGCGTCTGGACCCCCGTCGATCCGCGCACCGCCACGCCCAACGTCTTCACCGGCCAGACCCGCACGCTCGGCGGCGTCTTCCACGTCACGCGCTGGGCCTCCGTCTTCTTCAACACCTCCAACAGCGTCAGCACCCCCGGCACCAACTACATCACGCCGAGCGATCCGCGCAAAACCACCATCGCCGACCTCGTCCCCTCGCCCTCCGGCAAAACCACCGACTACGGGGTGAAATTCAGTCTGCTGAAGAACCGCCTCTTCCTCACCGCCACCACGTTCCACACGATCTCCGAACGCGAGTTCGGTTTCTCCGGTTTCAACCGGGGCAACCCCGTCAACATCTGGAACGCCCTCGCCAACTCCGGCGGTCTCAACGCCGAGGAGACGACCTTCGCCCGCCGCCAAGCCGAGGTCATGAACCAAGTCCAGGGCTACACCCAGGACTCCGAAAGCAAAGGCCTCGAGTTCGAAGTCGTCGGCCGCCTCACCGACGCGTGGTCGCTCTCCGTCAACTACTCCAAGAACAAGTCCACGCGCACCAACATCGCCCCCGAATACCGCGCCTACCTCGACCACCACAAAGCCTACTGGAAGCGTTACGCCGACTACTCGATCACCCAAAATGCGAACACCCCCGGCGTCGACTTCGCCCCCAGTTCCGTCAACTGGCGCACGCCCGCCGAGATCGCCGCGACCGGCGACTTCACCGTCAACACCGACTCCATCAACGAAGCCATCGCCGACGCCGAACAGCTCTTCTTCGACAACCCGTTCGTCTTCGAGGGCAAGCGCTTCGTCGGCGACCCGCTCCACAACATCAATCTCCGCACCCGCTACGATTTCCGCGAGGGCCGGCTCAAGGGCTTCTCCGTCGGCGGCGGCACGCGCCTCCGCCTCGGCCGCGTCGCCGGCGCCCGCACCGACTACTCGATCACGCCCGGCTCCGATTTCACCGACCGCTGGAACGGCCGCACGATCGACAAGGTGACCACCGTGAACACCAAGGACCAAAACGTCTACGACGTGCAGTTCAGCTACAACGTGCCCCTCGCCAACCGGAAAGTCCGCTGGTCCGTGCAACTCAACATCAACAACCTCCTCGATCAGCGCGAACTCATCGTGAACAACCTGCACCCGCGCACCCTCGTCCCGATCACCTACCGCTACCAGGATCCGCGCCAGTTCATCCTCACGAACACGGTCTCGTTCTGATCCGGTTCCCAACCCTCCCGCACCTCCGCTCCCCTGTGCTCCGGTAGCCGAGAGCACCAGCGAGTGACCCCGCCCGCGCCTTGCCCGCGCGGGCGGTTTCTTTTTCCCTTCCCGCCATGCCCCGCCTCTTCCGCCGCGCGCTCGCCGGCCTGATCTTTTCCATTCTCGTCCCGGTGCTGTCCGCCGCCTGGACCGCCCCCGCCGGCCCCGAGCTCGCCCGACTCGAACGCGCCCTCGCCGACTGGCACCGCAACTACAATCCCGCGGAACAAATGGTCCGCCGGCCCTTCTCCTCGCCCGGCTACCACACCGCGCTCAAGGGCGGCTTCGTCCACGCCACGCGCGACGCCGCCAACTACGCCCTCGGCCTGCTCGACACCGGCAAACCGGAAAACCTCGACCGCGCCGTCGCCGTCCTCCGCCGCATCGTCGCCCTGCAGGACTCCGATCCCGCCAGCCGCACCTACGGCATTTGGTCGTGGTTCCTCGAGGAGCCGCTCGCCAAGATGAGCCCGCCGGATTTCAACTGGGCCGACTTCAACGGCGTCACCTTGCTCCAGGTCGCCCGCGACCACCGCAATCGCCTCCCGCCCGATCTCGCCGCCGGCGTCGACGCCGCGATTCTCCATGCCTGCCGCGCCATCAAGAAACGCAACGTCGGCCCCGGCTACACCAACATCGCCATCATGGGCGCCTACGTGACCCTCGTCGCCGGCGAACTCTACGGCCTCGACGAATTCCGCACCTACGGCCTCGAGCGCCTCGCCCGTTTCCACCGCCACACCGCCGACAACGGCGCCTTCGAGGAATACAACAGCCCCACCTACACCGTCATCGCCCTCCTCGAACTCTCCCGCCTCAAGGCCCACGTCCGCGCTCCCGCCGCGCAGGCCCTGATCGACCCGCTGCTCCGCCAAGCCTGGGAAACCTTCGCCCGCCGCTTCCACGCCCCCAGCCGCCAATGGGCCGGGCCCAACTCCCGCGCCTACTCGTCGTTGATCCGCACCTCCGCCCTCGCCCTCGTCCAGCGCGGCACCGCCGGCCGCGTCGACTTCGGCGTCGACGCCCCCGAGCGCGAGGACCTCCGCCTGCCCGTCGCCTGCCCGCCCGACCTCGAACCTTTCTTCACCCGCCTCGACGCGCCCCGCACCGTCGTCGAGACCTTTATCCGCCGCAGCGACACCGTCGGCACCACGTATCTGCATCCGCACTACGCCCTCGGCACCGTCAACCGCGGCGATCTCTGGAACCAGCGCCGCGCCCTGCTGCTCCATTTCGGCACCGCCGCCGCCCCGGGCTACGTCCAGCTCCGCGTCTTGAAAAACGGCTACGACTTCTCCTCCGCGATTTTCCATTCCGCCCAACGCGAGGGGACCGTCGCCGGCGCGGTCGACTTCATCGTCAACGGCGGCGACACCCACCTCTCCCTCGACAAAGTGAAGGAAGGGAAAATCCGCGCCCGCGATCTCCGCCTCCGCTTCGAGGTCGGCGGCCCCGCCGCCGCCGCGGCCAAGGTCGACGCCGCCGACGGCCGTTCCGCCACCGTCAAGGCCGGCGACCTCGCCGTTTCCCTGGCCTTGGCCCATGCGCGCTTCGCCGGCCGCGACGCCGTCTTCACCGCCGGCGGCGACGCGACGACCCGCTGGCTCGACGTCGTCCTCTACGCCGGCGAGGAGACCACGCTCGATCTCAACACCGTCGCCGACGCCGCCGTCGCCTTCGCCCTGAACGTCGGCTCCCCGGTCCGCGCCGCCGCGACCGTGGCCGACGGCCGCGTCACCGTGACCGCCGGCGACCTCGCCGCCAGCGCCGCCCTGCGGCCGTACACGCGGCGCTAACCCCCCTCAGCGCCGGGCCGACGGAAAGTCGAATTCAGGAATCGGCAGCACGCCGTCCGCGCGCGCCCGGGCGAGATCGATCCAGAAATAGCCCTGCATTTCCGCGACCCGGCGCATGGCGTCGCCCGGCTCCGCATCGAAGTGGGCGATGAAAGAAAGATTGCCCGCATGTTTCGGGTCCCGGAACTTCGCGGCTCCGTTGGCCACCGCGGTTTCGTAAGAGAAAGTGCCGATCTGCGAGGTATCCAGCACGAGGAGATTGCTCCGAAGCTCATCGCGGGTCGGGTTCCCCTTGCCGCCGGATTTGATCATCGAAATGCCCAGCAGCGCTTCGCCGCGGGAAGCGTTCTGCTCCTTCACGAAAATCAGGGCCACCTGCAGCCCAAGTTTGCGGTAGACGGAAGCCAGCAGCACCGCCGCCTCGGTCGAACTCACCTGCCGCGCCGCAAACATGTCGCCGACCATCCGCAGCGACTGAACCTGGACCGCCGCCGGGCCCTCCGAGCGCGCGACGTAGGACGGTTGCGAGAGCAGCGTGTAGCGAAAGCCCATCTCGCGCACGACCTCGAACACCGCCTTTACCTCTTTCGGATCGACCGCCTCGAATTTGCCTTTCGGATCGGCCGTGCCGGTGTAGCCGACAAATCGACCCACCTTCGCTTCCGACCCGCCTTGGGGTTCCGTCGCCCGCTTGGTGATTTCCCGTTCGATCAACGGATGGTTCTCGTTCACGTAGGCCGCGACCAGATACTTGGCGGAATTGTGGAAACCGTCGACGTTTCTCAGCTTATATTGGTAAAGCCAGTCGTTGACGCTGTGGACGACCGTCTTGAGGTAGATTTCGTGGGCCTCCGCGGCGATTTGGACGCGGGCGCGCAACATGAAATTGGCAATCGGCTGCTTCAGCGTGGCCAGTTTTTCATACTCCCACGTGACCGACGGAGCGAGGTAGTACGTCTTCCCCGCCTCCGGCAGCACCTCGGTCAGCGTGGAGGCCTCGTAGAGCAAGGTCCGTTCGAGGTGCACGGTGACCCGGGTATTGGGCGCCGGATTCACGACCCGAATCGCGATGACCCCGTGCCGATCGCCCCGTTGCAGCGGCTCCTCGATCCGCTTTTCGCCTGCGTCCAGTTCGCCCGGAGCGTAGCGCGAGTCGCCCGTGAGCGAGACCAGCATCGACGGGAAGATTTCCTTGCCGCCGTAAAGCAACTCGAACGCCGGCGGTTCGGCGGCGTGGGCGCGGGCCAACGCCAGAATCACGAGCAGCAGCCGGACCGGACGGGGACGAAGGGGCAGTTTCATGGGAAAGGGTCGCGCCGCCGGCGCAGGCGTTCCGCCAGCGGCAAAATGCCGTTGGCCCGCGCCTGTGCGACATCGATCACGAAAAACGCCGTCACGCCTTCGCGATCCTCCAGGTCCTCGGCCGGCACGGTGGCAAAGTCCAGCCGTTTGCCGCCGGCCTTCATGACCTCCTCGCCCGCGCCCAGGGCAACATCGAAGTCCTGGTGGGGAAGATACGTGGTCTCGATCGTCAGCAGCTTTTTGCCCGCGGGATCGAGGGCCACGGCCACCACCGCGTGCGCGGAATTGATCACGAGATAGGTCCGCAGCTGCAGCCGCAGGAACAGCGAGGCCATCAGCACCGATCCGTCGATGCAGTTCGCCTGGCGCAGCCGGAGCGTTTCCCCGGGCAAGCGGATCCGGTGGGTCGACAGCTCGTCGCCGAACACGGAGGGCTGGGAAAGCTTCGCATAGCGGACGCCGAGTTTCTTGAGCGTGTTGTAGATCGCGCGCACCTGCACGCGCACCGCCTCCTCCCCGCGGGTGTACCCGTCGAATTTCAGCTCCGGCTCGGGCGCCACGGTCTGCCGCAGGCGGGCCGCGATTCCTTTGGCCGGCGCCGGGGCGTCGCCGCCGATCTGGGCGAGGCGCAACACGAGCTGGGCCAAGTCGGGATTGTTCTCGTTCACATACGCGGCCATCAGGTGCTGCGTCAGCAGCCACGGCCGTTCCGCGCCCGCCGGCCGGCGTTGCGCGGCCAACCATTCGGGCATCAGGATCGAGGTCAGCGAATCCTCCAGCCCCAAAATCTTCACCGCCTTGGTCTTGGTCTCGGTCCGGCCCGCCATCTCGACCTCCATCCGGAGCAACTCCCGCGCGATCGGCTGCCGCAGCCGCGCGATCGCTTCGTGCTTCAGGATCAGCGGCGGCGCCACCCGGTAGCGTTGGCCGGCCTTGGGCAGACGCACGCTCACCGAACTCGCTTCGTAGATTTCCGTCGCCCCCAGCGTCACGCGCACCGGCACGTCGTCCGCGGGGGCCTCGATCTCGGCGGCGATCAGCCCGACCGGGTCGCCCAACTGGCCGGGATAGCGCGGCGGAAACCGGCAGTCTTCGGTCACGCTGGCGAGCACCGACGGCGCGATCTCGTCCTTGCCGTAAAGCAACTCGATCGTCCACGCCGGCGCCGCGCCGGCGCCGGCAACGGCCGCGAACATCAGGAGCCCGCATTTCGCGAACCTCGGCCAATGCCGCCGTCTGGAATAACTGTGCCCGATCTTCGGCGTGCCGGCCTGCATCGCCGGCGACCATGGAAGGAGGCGGAGCCGAGGCGAGCCGGATTTCGCCGTCCTCGCGGCCTGATAAGAGTTGCCCGCCGTGAACCGGCCCGGATGCTGCTGGCGTCGGTTCCGTTCACAACTCCCCCATCCCCATGAACCTGAAGCAGCACCTGTCCGCCGCAGCCTCGTCCTGCGTTTTTACCGCGCTTGCCCTTGCCCAAAGCAACAACCGGCCGACCGGGCCGAACGATCCGGCCCCCGTGCCGCCGCCCGCGGCATCCTCCAACACCACGCTGTATGTGATCGTCGCCGTCGTTGTCGTGGCCGCGATCGTGGTCTTCGCGCTCCGCTCCAAGAAGAAGGAGTAAGCGGTCTCGCGCCGGGACCGAGGTTGCGGTCCCGGCGCCCTCTGCCTCCGCTGGAATCCGCGGCCGGCGCCGCGGCGAGCCGGCTCTTCCGTTGCCGATTCCCTCATGCCCGAATCCGCTCCATCGGAGGGAACGTCGGTTTTCCTGAGCTACACCTCCGAGGATCTGCCCGCCGCGGAAGCGATCGCCGCCGGGCTCCGCGCCGCCGGCTACTCGGTGTGGTTCGACAAACACGAACTCCGCGGCGGCGACGCTTGGGACCACGAGATCCGCCAGCGCATCCGGACCTGCACGTTTTTCGTCCCCCTCGTCTCGGCCGCCACCGAGGGGCGCCCCGAAGGCTACTTCCGCCGCGAATGGAAACTCGCCGTGGAACGTTCGCGCGACATGGCCGAGGACCATCCCTTTATTCTGCCGGTCCTGCTCGCAAGCGGCCCCGCCGAACCGCGGCGCGTCCCCGAACGTTTTCTCGAAGTCCAACTGCACCGCCTCGCACCGGACACCGACCCCGCCTCCGTCGCCGCCCAACTCCGCCGCCTCGAAGGCAAACGCGATCCCGCCGCCCGCGGCAGCCGCTCCGGTCTCACCGCCCGTCCCTGGGCCCCCGCCCGCCGCCGCAGTCCCTCGCGCCGCTGGTTTTTCGCCGCCCTCGGCCTCCTGCTGCTGCTGGCCGCCGGCTTCGCCGTCCACTCCCGTTTCGCTCCCGCCGCCGCCAAGACCGAAGTCTCGGTGGCCGTCCTCCCTTTCGAGAATTTCGGCGGCGATCCCGCCAACGACTACTTCAGCGATGGTCTGACCGAGGAACTCCTCACCGCCCTTGGCCGTGAACCCGGCCTGCGGATCGTCGCCCGCACCTCTTGCTTCGCCTTCAAGGGCAAAAAACTTCCCGTCCAGGAAATCGGCGCGCTGCTCAACGCCACCAAACTCGTCGAAGGCAGCGTGCGCCGCCTCGGCGACCGCATCCGCGTCAGCATCCGCCTCGTCAACGCCGCCGACGGCTTCCAGCTCTGGTCCGAAGTCTTCGAACCTACCGCCACCAATCTCTTCGAAGCCCAGGCTTCGCTCGCCCGCACCATCGCGGCGAAACTTCAGCCGGGCCGCCTTCCGCGCCCCGACGCCACCCTCCCCAACACGCGCAACTTCGACGCCTACGACGCGTTCCTCCGCGGCCGCAGTTTCCAGCTCAAGGCGCCGACCCGCGAAAACATCGCCGAAGCCATCGGCCATTTCCGCCGCGCGACCGAACTCGATCCCACATACGCCGTCGCCTGGGCGCACTACGCCGAGGCCAAGATCCGCCTCCACCACGCCGGCTACGACGAAAACGAGGCCAACCTCCGCGAAGCCCGCGTCGCCATCGGTCAGGCCTTTTCCTTCGCCCCCGATCTGCCCCAGGCCCACCGCGCCCTCGCCGGCTACTACACGGTCAACTGGACCAACATCGCCCTCGCCGAAAAAGAACTCATCCTGGCCGAAAAAGGCCTGCCCAACGACCCCGACATCCTCGCCGACCTCGCCGTCAACAACCTCGACCGCGGCAACAAGGACAAAGCCGTCGCCTACATCCGCCGCGCCGTCGCCGTCGATCTCCAGAACGCCGATATCGCCGACCTCGCCGCCGTCATTTTCGACTTCGCCAGTCTCTACGCCGACGCTGCCCGCGAGCGCGAACGCGCCTTCCGCATCGCCGGCTGGCCCGCCTCGATCGTCGACCTCGCCTACGTGCAACGGAACTGGCGCGGCGATCTCGCCCTCGCCCTGCGGACCCTCGACCTCGCGCGGCCCGACGACCGCACGCCCCCCGACAACGTCGGCCTCTACTGGCGCGTCCGCGCCGCGCTCCTTCTCGCCCAGGGCGACCACGCCGAAGCTCTCGCCGCCGTCGCGCGCATGCCGGCCGAACTCTACCCCACGCAGTTCTTCTACAACTCGCGCTCCTTTCTCGAGGCCCGCGTCCGGGAGGCCCAGGGCGACACCGGCGGCGCCCGCGCCGCCTACTCGCGCGCCCTCGCCGATGCCGAGCGCTACCGGCGGGAAAGCCCGGGCAAGATCCGCGCCCACACCATGCTGGCCCTGATCTACGCGGGCCTCGGCCGCCACGACGAGGCCTGGAACACCGCCCGCAAATGCCTCGAACTCGCCCCGCCCACCGAGAGCGTCTATCTCGCCGCCCGCGTCAGCCTGCGCATCGTCGCCCAGGTCGCCGCCCGCTCGGGCCGCATGGACGAAGCCCTCGCCATCGTCCGCGAACAGGTCGAACGCGGTTTCTGGAAAAAGCACGATCTCCTCCTCGACCCCGACTGGCACCACCTCCGGCAGGAACCGCGCTTTCTCGCGCTCGCCCGCCAGGCCCAGCTGTGAGGCGGGGCTCCGGCCGCATGGCTCGGTTGACGTAAACCATCACCCCCGTTGCGCCGCCCCGCGCCGGACAAAAGTCTGCCCCCGTCGCCGGCCCTCCCTGTGCCGGCGTTGTCGCCGGTCCTCCCTGCCTGGCCACCGTTTCCTCCGTCCGTGTCCACCATGCAAAAATCCCCGTCCGCCTTCTTCGCCCTGCTCGCGCTTGCCCTCCCGGCCGCCGCCCAGGTCGCCCCGAAACCCGCGCCCACCGCCGCGCCCGACGCCGATGTCGTCAAACTCAGCGTCTTCGAGGTCAACGCCACCAACGACGACGAATACCGCGCCGCCAACACCACCACCGGCACGCGCTACAACACCCCGATCAAGGACCTCCCGATGAACATCGAGGTCCTCACGACCAATTTCATGCGCGACATCGGCGCCCTCGATCTGCGCGAGGCCCTCGAGTACGTCAGCGGTATCCAACTTGACACCACGACCGGCGGCACCGGCGGCACCAAGGACAATCCCGAGAATTCGACCATCCTCATCCGCGGCATCGCCGCCGCCGTCAGCAAGGACGGCTTCCGCCGCTTCGTCCCCGTCGACCCCCTCACCGTCAGCCGCGCCGACATCATCAAAGGCCCCGGCGGCTCCCTCTACGGCCAGGGCGGCACCGGCGGCGTCGTCAACGTCTCCAGCGTCCTCGCCGGCAACCGCCCCGTCGCCCGCGCCGGCACCACCTTCGGCTCCTTCGGCTTCCGCCGCGCCGAATTCCTCTGGTCCGGCCCGGTTCTCCCCGACGGCCTCGTCGGCTTCGCCCTGCCGATCTCGTACCAGACGACGAAGAGCAACGCGATGTACTACAAGATGGATACTCTCGTCATGAACCCCGCGCTGACCATGAAGCTCGGGCCCAAGACGACGCTCCTCGCCTCGATCGAGTCGCGCTTCAACACCCGCGACAACATCCGCAATTTCTTCCTCACCGACAACACCCTCGCCCCGAACGGCACGCCCTACGGCACCCGCATCGCCGGCCGACCCGGCACCGCCCGCGTCCTCACCACGCCCAACCAGCGCGACTTCCGCTTCGAGGGCCCGGACACCTTCCGCCAGGAACGCACCTACGTCCGCACCTACCGCCTCGACCACCGTTTCACCGAGAATCTCCAGTGGTGGGCCGGCTACAGCGCCGAGGATATCAACGTCCGCGACCGCTCCTTCAACATCGCCCTGCGCAACGCCAACGACGCCTCCATCCCGCTCCGCGTCCGCACCGACCCGCGTTTCCTCGCCCTCCTCCGCCCGTCCGCCGGCACCGCCCAGCCCCAGATTCTCGATATCCGCCCGAACAACATCACGAACTCGTCCCGCACCGTCCGCCCGACCTGGAAGACCGAGCTCTACACCGCCTTCAAGACCGGCCCCGTCCAGCACCGCCTCATTACCGGCCTCAGCTACGGCCCGCTCACCTCCGGCAACAACGCCGCGAATCGGAATTTTTATTACGGCAACACCGGCAACGCGAACGACCTCGCCACCCGCGCCTGGGAAGCCCTGCCCAACGACGTCATCCTCTCCCGCTTCCGCGACCCGCGCGATTTCGCCTCGGTCAAGCGCTGGGACTACGCCGCCATCAACCAGTACCCGCAGGGCCCGACCACCGCCCTCAACGCGCAATCCTCCTACCTCACCTCGTACTTCTGGGACCGGAATCTCTACGCCAATCTCCAGAGCAGTTTCTTCCGCGACCGACTCCAGACCATCGTCGGCATCTTCGATACCCGCAACGACCGCGGCGGCATCGTCTACGACGCCAACGGCAACTACCTCTGGAACGGCCCCGCCCCCGCCGGCTCCAACTCCAATCTCAGCGGCGTCCGCCGCCCCGAACCCGTGCGCAACACCGCGCCGAGCTTCACCGTCATCTGGCTGCCCATCGACTGGATCCGCCTCTACGCGAATTCCATGAGCGCCCTCGACCCGGGCCCCGCCTACTCCGCCTACGACGGCAACGGCACCGCCCTCACCGCCGCCGCCGTCAGCAACGCCGAGGCCGGCGTCCGCTTCGATCTCTTCAAGAGCAAGCTCCTCGTCAGCCTCGTGGGCTTCAAGCTCACCGACCAAGACCGCCCCGTGAACTTCGGCGCCGCCATCCAGAACCTGCTCGTTTCCCCCACCGGCGGCGTCAACGGCTCCGGCTTCGGCGCCTTCGTCAACACCACCACCGAATCCTCCGGCTTCGACGTGAAGGTCGACTACGTCCCGCTGCGCAACCTCCGCTTCAACCTCGGCGTATCCAAAAACGACGTGCAGATCCGGGAGATCGAACCCTTCGCCGCCGCCGCCAATCCCGATCCGATCCGCCTCGCCGCCCAGCAGCGCTTCCTCGCCGCCGGCGGCAGCTCGAGCCGCTACCTCGGCAAACCGTCGACCGACATCTCAAAGTACACCGGCACCGCCTTCGTGCGCTACGAATTCCAGCAGGGCTTTTTGAAAAACACCTGGGCCATGTTCGGCGCCAAGTACCTCGGCAAACGCGAGGCCGAGCTCATCTCGGTCAGCACCGCGACCGGCGACATCACCGTCGACCGCCGCCTCGTGCCCGCGCACTACCTCTACGACCTCAACCTCGGCTACCGCCGGAAAATCGGCCGCTACAACACGAGCCTCCAGCTCAACATCGCCAACCTCGAGGACGACGACGACTTCTACGGCGCCGTCTGGCAAACCGGCCGCACCTACCGCCTCAGCGCCACCGTGTCGTTCTGAGCCGAACCCGGGCCGCCGGGAAAACCGCGCCGGCGCCGGTCGCGCCGCCGAAAGGCATTCCGGGCAACGTGCCGCCGCTGCGCTTTCCGTTCCTCCCCGGATCGACCTCGCT
>JACCDS011853843.1_pt1 | contig 11802 bp, 25 predicted proteins | sample 7446441 | NCBI WGS metagenome assembly JACCDS01 (sample SAMN15323445, study PRJNA562643) | freshwater metagenome | isolation source: river surface water | place: USA:Blue River Watershed | collected 2017-08-17 | reverse complement strand
ATCATAATTTATTAATGTGTTATTATAATTATTATAACATATTACTATAAAGTGTAAATTAAATATTTTCTAGAATATTAGTTTTAAAATAAAAAAGACAACCTAAGTTGTCTTTATTCTTGAATAACTGTGATATGCTTATAAGCATCACCATGCAAATGAATTTTAAAGAATCTATTTTTAGTTTTAAATTCAATTACTGGATCTTTTTCATCTAAATTTAAAAAATAGCCATTGTAGCCCGGCGAAAAAACTTTATCAAATACACAAAAAGTTAATTTTTTATATTTATCATCAAAACAAGATACCATATCATGTTCATAATCTTCAACTCTAACATAATTTTTTGCATGAATATCAATTTTTTTATCATCTTTATAAAAAGTTGATTTCGATGAATCATAAGTTACATTTTCAATAGTTTTAAGATATTTTCCAGTAGCAGTAAAAATAATTAAATTTGTCTTTTTCATGATTTCTCCTTAATTTTCATAAATATCAACATATTCACCAAATTTTTCTTCAAAAATAGCAACCAAATAATCATTGTCACGAGACATCATCTCAGTAACAATATGGTCAATTTCATTATCTGACATATGCAGTTGTTTTGCTAGATTTTTTGCCAAGGCAATCATATAGAATGCATTACCTTCTGGTGCAGAAAGATTTAATTGAATCTTATCTGGTCTTGGCATTTTCCCTTTATGAATTGTCATATCTATATTCCTAATTATGTAGTTTTTAAATAGTTATTTATTATTAAAGAATGTCAATCAAATATTGATCTTGATTGTATTTATTTAATGATGTTGCTCTAACTTGATATGACACACCATTAAAAGTTCCCTTTGCTAAAGGATAAAGTGCCTCACCATTAAAAACATGAACTTCAATGTCAGGGTTATTGAATGTTCCTTTAATTGAATAAACTGCTTGCCTATTGCCAACGGAAAGGAGGTGATGAATAAAATCGAAGAAATCACCAGAAAGATGTTTTTTTACAGCCTCAAATGTATCTGAGACAACAAAATTATGTTTTTCTGAAACATCTGAACAGTGTTTAGAAGCATTTGGATATACTTCATTCAATAATTGAGTTCTGCTCATTTTTGAAATTTGTTCACGACTCAAAATTTTCATAAATAAAACCTCTAAATTGATGAATTATTATATAAAAAAATGGATTATAAGTCAACGATTTTGTTCAACCAAGTAATATCTAATTCCCATTGATATAGTGAGCGTTCATGAAATTTTTCAAAAGCCTTTTGTATATAAATATCTGCTTGTCTAATTGATAATGAGTTTATTCTTGCAAAATGAGATCTAGCAAAATTATAGTTTCCTGATATTTTGGCATAACCAATGTGTTTAACTTGATGACAACTTGGGCATAATGCAATTGTTCTTTCTAATTTTTGAATCTTATTAATATCATCATAAACCCAAACTTCATGGCATTCTACTGGCCACTTTTTACCTATGCCATAACATATTTCACAAACATTACCAGCAAGATTAAAAGTATATTCTTTTATTGTTTGCCATTTTTCTGGACTCAAATTAGACCTGACATTTGAATACCAACATGTACTTGGAACTAATTCAATTGTAAGTAATAATGCCATAAATAAACCTCTTTCTTAAATGTATCAAATATAAATTATAAATCAAATTGTAACTTGTATATTAAAGTATTGGATATATAATCTAAATAAACAATAATAAATATTAAAATGAAAAATAACCTGATATGTATGATTGCTGTTATTATTGGATCAAATGTAATAGCATCTGAATATACAATTAAAATACCACTTGATCCATCAATTCAATTAATTGCAACACCAGAAATATGGACTCCAAGTCAAACAGAATATTCTGAATGGTTAGAAAACGGAACTGCTTATAATTGCTCAAGTTGGTCTAGTGACGCATCACAATATTCAACAGGCGTTAAGTTTAATAAGACTGCAGAATGTAAAATAAATCAAGTTAGAACAGTTACTAATTATGAGGTATCTAATAAAGGAAATAAAAGACAAGTTGGTGATTCAGTAGAGGAAGTACAAGTAGTTGATATAGAAAAAAACGAAGAAGATATAGGAACTAGATTTACACATATATTAGAAATTGGAGACTACTTAACTTATGGAGCACCATATAGTGGTTATTTTTCTAGTAACTATGTTGGAAATGCTGGCCCAAATATAATAGTTTATAGAGGTGCTTCGTTATCAAATCCTAGTTATAAAGGATATGCAATCGATCATATTTTTGAAGGTAAGGAAAATGGTTATATATCAATGAGATTATTGCCAGAAAATTATAACACTGGTTTTACGCCAAAAATGACAATAGATGGAGTTACTTGTCAACTATATGGGCCACAAACATATTCTGCATATAATGGAAGTTGCAACTTTAATCTTAAAGATAAAATTGGACAAACTGTAAAAATAGATATTCAATAAAAAAGGCACATAAGTGCCTTTTTTAATACCATTTGACTTTCAAATTTGAGTTAAACCAATCATCAAGAGTTTTAATATCTGGTTCATTAAATTCAAACCCTTTACGTTTTTCTGGATTCTTGAAATATCCAAAATTTTCAATGTTAAAATCATGACCTACAAGATTAAAGACAGTTTCTTTTTTGTCAACTGTTTCTAATACTAATGTCATCATGTCATATAGAAATTTTTCTTTACTTTCATATTCGAATGGAATGATGGCAGTGCTCCACCACGTATAGCCATCACCAACTGAGTATTCCATAACAAATCGCATAAATAAAGCCTCAATAGTTGATATTAAAGAAGTGATTTTGCATGTTCAATATCTTTAATTCCAGATTGATAATCTTCATATCTGAAATCTCCACTTTTACTTTCCATCATTTCTTTATAATTATCTATCCGTTCTTGTAACTCTTCATTATCAATAAAATAAGCAGTACCATGATTGGTGAATACAACTTTATTACCTTCTGTTGTCTCAACAACCCAAGCAGTTGAGTCACAATCCCATGATTCCCAAAGAATATCAAAAATAAAGATAGCCTTATATTTTAAGCCATCTACTTTAACAGGCTTTTCAAGTCGTTCTTGCATAAGAAGATAATCAATACGATCCATTCGTTTAGCTTCAAATTCTGGTTCGAAGACTTCAGACAAGTTTTTGACATCTTTTAGCTCATCTTTACTAAAATTTTGTCGAATAACTGTCCATAACTCATCACACCATTGAAAAATGTCATAAGAATTCATATAGAATGAAAAATCAGTGTCTTTAACTTTTACACCAAAAACGACAAAATCTTTAACTTTTTCAATATGCATTTTATTAATCTCTATAAATTAGGATAATTATAACACAAGAACAAATAATAGACAACAAAAAGAGGCATAAGAATCAATTACCAGCTAAAGTATACATCACCTTTAAGTGTAATATTAGGAACAAAAATACCTTGAAAACCACGTTTTAATAGTTCTTGTTCAATAGAGTTAAAAAACCAGTCTTCTGAATAAATTCTCAGGTATGCAAAAGTTCTACCCGAATTAACAGCATCAGTAACTTCTTTTTGAATGCGTGCATCAAGATCACAATTTCTAAGATCTCTAGCCATGTCTGCTGTAAACATAAGATCTCCAATTAAATTGCATTGAATAAGAATTTATAAGAAATTTTTATTTAATACAATCTTATTTCAGATTGCAGCAAGGTCGCAACCCTCACATGTGCCATAAGCTAAAAGCTTTCACTTTGCTGACGTAAACAAAATGGCGATTTTTGGCCCCTTATCAGTCACTACTAGACGAGGTATTTCTAGAAGAATGGCCTCCGCATCAGGATTAGCCAAATGTCCAACTGCCTAAGCAGGGTGATGCTCCTACGACAAAGCCGTATTGAACGATAAGATTATATACCATTATTTATATTTTTTCAACATTAATTATTAAAAATCACTAGAAAATATTTTTTTATATTCATCTTTAATGGTCTGATAAGGAATGAATATAGATGTATTTTTTTTAATTCCATCAAAATCTTCATTAATAACACCAATGGTCATACCAACAATTGCACCTCAGACTCAGCATAAACAGGGCCACCAGACATACCATTCTCTGTATGTGCAGTATTCAAGTAATAAACAACAGCAGAATCTTCTGATGTTTTAATTGCTCTATCAAGAATTATTCCAATAGTAATGTTTTTAACAGAATTACCTACAGAAATAATTTTTTCACCAAAAACTGGCTGACGCCATTTCACTAGCCATCAAGGGGTATACCTTGATGGAAGAAGCTAATAATAAGAAGTAGAACCCCCTAAATTTATTTATGGGGAGTATCAGAAGAAAGAGTGTGATCATTAATTGGTTGCCAGCCCGCAAGCCACTGGAAACAGTGTTGAACAGGGAGCCAGGATGCCGCAGATAAAGGCATTAAGCGTTCAAAGTTTAAGCGATAGTATCGTTGACTTAAACCCTGAGCTAATAGCTATTGGCAAGGCTGTCTTCCAAGACTCAATAAAGGCGATTAACCTTCGTTTTTTATTAGAGTGCTAGGAAAGAGCAGCTTTACCTGAACTTCGACTGGAAAAAGAGACGAAAGGAAAAGCTGCAATTTAGTTATATATAAAAAATCTATATCTATATAACTATACGTGTGCATACGCGAAAGATTCCCTTTCCATCTCTTCCATTACCCATTATTCGTGTTAAGTTATAATTAAATAACTTATTACGATATGATGAAAAAAATAATAATTCCTATGATGCTCGCCTTCGCTTCAACAATGGCAAATGCAGAGTACATGATCAAAATTCCACTTGAACAAGCCCAAGGCGGCAGTCTTCCTACTGGCTCAATACAATTCACCAATCAAGAGCCAGCAGCACCAACTGAGAACTGGGTGGCAATTGAGCCTCAATACAGCAGCTGGGTTGATGAGGGAACCCCTTACAACTGTCAATTTAGCCCAAGCACTGAAGAAATATATTTCAACAAGTCATTCACTCAGACATGGCAGTGCTCACAAAGCAAATCAAGAACCAAGCAAAGTAGAGAAATGGAAGAAATTTCAGGTGCCGTAAGAGACTCGGGAGACTTACTCACTGAAGTAGAGACAGTTATAGTCACTGAATCAAATGAAAGCAGAGGTACGATGTCTATAGTTGGCTGTTTTTATGATGAAGAGATAGAGGAAATGGACTTTGAATACTATATGAGCCTGCCTCCTGAAGAATCGATTGCCTACCTAGAATCTCTGTATAGAGGATTTTATTGGAGAGAAGTCCATTTTAGTGACACAAATATACATCTCAACGCTAACGTTCCTAACTTAAGCGAAAACAAAATTTTCTCATCAATGGATAGTTATTTGGCATTTTTAAGCTCAGGATATTCAAGAAATGGCTATAAAGTAACACGAGGAAACTATGTAAGAGTGGAAGGTATAAATACATACTACCAGATCTGTATACAGCCTATATAAAGTCATTTTCAGGGCTTTTAACTTCCCGTTGATATGGGAACACCCAAGAGAAGAAATCTGGCCCTTTTGGGCCTTTTCCGTTAGTCCTATCCCTATCCGGCCCCCAATCAGACGGATGCAGAGCCTTTGCCCGCTTGGCGACTTCGATCATTTCCCACGGAGAAACATTTACCCGATCATAGCCAGATTTTATACTGGATACATGTTTAGCTGTCAAAGCAATATCAGGTGTTAAGTGATGGACAAGAATATAGGATTTGCAGAACACCATTATAAAAAAAGACCCATTAAGGGTCTTTTTTCTTCTTATAAATATTAATTATCAACAATTGTCACATTAGAAGATTTTTTAGCATGCTCAATAAAGCCTTGAATACCTTCTGTAATACCAGAATTGAATTCAAAAACAAAATCAACTAGACCTGCTGTCAAGGCTGCTTGATGATAGCTATACATTTGAGGCACATTAAAACCAGTAGTGTAAACATGAACAAATTGACCACCATTAGCTTTAAATTGAGTAAACACTTCTACAAGTGCTTCTTCTGAATAATGATGAAGGTTCAAAATGTAAGAATAGTTTTCATCCAATTTACTCAAAAATTCAACAGTCCTTTTTTCTAGTTCTGGATCGTTTTCAAGGTTGATGTACTTGGTATTTTCATTGATGGTATGAGTTGGTTTAATACTGGTATCAAAAACTTCTTCACCAAGAATTTCAAATTCTGGTGCCATAAAGCAATAACCACCAACACTATTAACAAGAAGTTCACGGCCTTTCATCAAATCAGCCAACATATTGTTAAATTTAAGCTGCATGATTGAATCCATATTAAGAATAGGATTCTTACCATTAAATTGGCAATCAATGATGTTAGCAGCGAGAATGCTGCCTTCATGACTCTTAGTAATCATATGATCCCAGCGATTGACTTCAACATCACTTTTGATAAGACGTTTGGTTTGCTCTACAACCTTATTGCTGGTGTATTCAAAATACTCCAAAAGTTCATCTGCAGTTTTAATGAGAATCCACGAAGCTTCACAATGTGGCATTTTAACTGTTACATTTTTCATTTTGGGATATCTCCTAAGAAAGTGAAACAATTATACCAAGAAAAACCTAAAATTGAAAGATTTTAAGAATCTTTTTTTGATTTTTTACTGAACAGAATTGTCAGTGGCTTAAAATAAAGTGCCGGCGACTCTTTAGCTGCTTTCATAAATTCATTTAGAAAAGATACAATAAAGGTCTTAAAACTAGGATCTGAGAGATTATTTTTATCTTTTTTCATGTTTTGCTCCATTTTTACTAATTATATTGGAAAACAAAGAAAATGTAAAATAAAAATGGGCCAAAGACCAAATTTTATTGAAAGTCTTTAAGATTAGAAAAAAATAAAGTTTTTTCAGATCGTTTTTTAATTCTTTTTAATTTTTGCTTTAATTTAGATTTTGCTTTTTGCTCATGGTGATTATCACGATTAAAGATTCTTACATCAAAGAAAGAAATTTTATGAGAGTTGTTAACTAATTCTCTGATCCTGTCATTATAATATATAAGAGCATTAGGCTTATTCTTATTTTTCTCAAATGCTTCATTTGCTTCTTGATATATATAAGAAATAAACCAATTTTTTTTGTCTCTATTTGTTCTAGACATAAGTTAATTCTTAAATAAATTAAATATCTTTAATAAATTCACTTAAAGCAGAAATAGCAGTTTCAGCAAAATATTTTTGAGAAGATACCCTATCAGTATAATTAAGATTTCTTGATTTAAATACGAAATTAGAATTATCACTACGACGATAGACACAAATAAAAGCATGAGCTTCTGGAATATCATCTGTTGGTGAAACATAACCAGTTGTAGCAATGCCATAATCACTGTTCATAAGTTCAGTGATTCCAATAGCCATTTCTCTTGCTGTTTCAAGACTCACACAATTACAAGCTTCTGCATGAGATCTATTAACATTAAGGTGATTAACTTTTTGATCAATATTATAAGCGGTCAGACCACCAGCAAAATAAGCAGAAGATCCAGAAATACTGGTAAAAAGTGATTGGATAGTACCACCAGTTAAGCTTTCCGCAACAGCGAGGGTTAATTTTTTTTCAATAAATTTATTTTGAATCTGTTGAATGGTATTTTTCATAAATCACCTATATTAAAGTATAAACAGTTTAAACTATTATTAAATACAAATCAATACTTCATAGCCTCGATTAACGATAGAGATTCAGCAATGTTTAATCCTTTAAATTGGACATCATATCCATAGTATTTACAAAATAACTGCTTAAAATGAGAATGAAAAACACTCCAAATTAATGGAGTATCTATAATATTATCATTGCTTTCTTTTATTATATTACCAATTTTCATTTCATTTTAAGCATTGCTTGTGCCTTTGAAATAGCAGCGTTAATACGAGCAATAAGCTCAGGATTGTTAACCAAATAAAATTGATATTCAGGATTTTTAAATAACTGCATTTCTTCATTCAATTGTTTGATTAAAGAGGCAAGTTCTTTTCTTTTCATTAATAACTGCATTTCTTCATTCATTTCTTTGATTAAAGAGGTAAGTTCTTTTCTTTTCATAATATTCACCAAGCTTCTGTAAAATAAAAAAACCTAATTTTAACTAAGGAGATTATCATTTATTTAAAATAAGATTTACTGAATTTATAACTAGAATCATGTTCTGGAATAAAGGTCTTTTTCAAAACCAAAACTGTATTACGAATACTTTTCATAACTGAATTTTGTTGTGATTTCATTTTATAAACCCTCTTTAATAGATGGCAATTATACCAAAAATAAAGAAGGATGTAAAGATGAATTATCTCTTAATCAATGAACTACTTTGTTCTAATAAACTAAAAATCTTGATTTGGCAACTTATATTTATGAAGAAAGATGATAAAGTCTGAATAATCAACATCCTGCGATTTAAGAGTTGCAATATCATTAGAAAAGTTATTAATAAACATATCAAATGGAACACAACGCTTATAATCTTCTTCTTCTTTCTTTAAAATAATATCAACCATATCAAGAGAAAATGAATTAAAATCATTAGTTACACGAATAGATAGATCATTAATAAAATTTCTATCTACTTTAAGTTCATAAAAATCACCTACACAAATAGCATAATCATCAAAGAACTCCCAGTTATTCTTTTTTGAAATTAAAGTAGTGTTTAGACTTTTAATGTAATCAATAACTTTATCAGAAAGGCTAAAAAATAGATTAAGATTATCTGAAGCCTTCATATCTTCAAATAATTTTTTATCAAAATCATCATCAAACTTAAAATCTAAATCTTGAAAATCAAAACCACTGAAATACTCTTCAAGCATGGGATCATAAAGGTATTTAATTTTATTACTAGTATGATAGGATATTGATGTTTTCTTAAAACGCTCAATAATTGGAATATAATTATCAATATTAATCTCTGGACAATACTTTTTAATGAAACAAATAAGATCAGCATTATCAACAGATACACTTACTTCTTTAGATAGTGTGATATTGTAAGTAAGAGATGCCACTTCATAATTATATGACGGAACAATATTTTTAGAAATATGCATAATAACTCCAAGTATAATTAATAATTTTTTCCAATATTATATTTATTGAAGAGATTACAAATCCCTTCTAATGTTACTTCATTGCTTTTTAAGATCTCAATATCTTTTGGGAAAAGAATTTCAAAACTTTGAAAATCCATCATACGATATTTAGACGCATATTCACTTGCATAATTGAATGTGTCCTTACCAAGCATAGAATACTGCTCAGTAAGATATTCACAAATAATATTAATAAAATTTCTATTAATTTGAATTAAAGTATATTTATCTTTAAAGCACATAAAATCATCATGAAATTCCCAATCGAACTCTGCCAAAGATATTGGCTTTGTAATATAATGAGAACCATCAAGATAGATTTGATTAACGATATTTCCAAGACCATCAACAAAAGTAGGGATATAATTATCTTTGATCATGTCTTCAAATCCATCAATTAAAAATTCATTGTCAGGATGATAAAGACCATCAGAAGGGGCATCTAAAAAATAATAATTATCAAGTAGTTTACTAATATAATATTTAACTTTTTCTTGAAGACGAATGGCTTGTCTACTCTTGAGATATAAAAGAGACATATCAGCATAAGAATCTAGTTGTGAATTTGGAATATTCATATATTTTTTAACAAAGGATACAAAATCACCTAGCGTCAATCCAAGCAAGCATTGTTTATTCTGAAATGATAAACTTAGGTTGAGAATTTCGCTTGAATAAGATGTATTATGAGCCTTATTGATCTGCATTTTAATCTCCAATATATGGAAGATATTATAACAAAATATAGTATATTAAGCAACAAAAAAAGCCCCGAAGGGCTTCATTTGTCTTGGATTGGCCAGATCACCCATCCGTTTTAATCAAGAGACTAATTCTTAATGCCAATTCCAAGATAACTATTTAAAGGTCTTTGCCTTTATTTCGTTCTGCTTCAACCTTTTCCCAAACTTTTTCACGATCTTCACGAACTTGTTTTTCACGCTGAGCATAGGCCATTTCGATTTCTTCTTCACGAGTTGTTGCTTTTACTTGACTCATATTTTATCTCCGGTTTGCTTTGTTTTGATGTGGCTAGTATAACAAAATAAAAGCCACAAAGGAAGATGTTTTTGCATTTTTTTAAATATAAAAGCCAATCTAAATGACTGGCTATATAAGGCCCGAAGGCCATTTTAGGACAAATTCAAAATAAGTTATCTTTTTTGAGAACCTTTTTGATTTTGCTCCTGTTTAGTATTTTGTTGCTTATTTTGAGCCTGCTTATTAGGTTGATTAGGCTGATTCTTCTGTTGTGTATTTTGATTTTGATTTTTTTGCTGTGTATTCATATAATCCTCCAAAGGAAAGTTTTATTGTGCAATTTACTGTAGATGGATTACAGTATTTATAGGTTTAACCAAAGGGATAATTGCGACCCTACATAATTTCGATTAGTGTTTTTTTACACTTGAAAGTATGGTTTTCTGATCTTCTGTTAATAATTTTTTTATCTCAGCAGAAGTATCTTCAAATTTAGATTTAAGGATCTTTTCTATATCTTTAATTTGAACATCAGAAAGGTTTAAACGTTCATATTGATCTTTAAAGAAATCTTTAACTGACTCTTCTGATGCAGTAAATTTATGTGATAATTTGTTTGCAGTTTTATTTAAGCAATCAGCACTTTTATTTAAAGTAGTATCAACCTTGTTTTTAAATGCAGCATCATTGCAATATTTGTATGCAGCGTAAGCTAATGGAACAACTGTAGCAATCAATAAATTGTTTGTCTTATTCATAACAATCCTCATATTGTTTGTTCGGTAAACTATAACACAAAAAAAACAAATGTCAATAATGATAACCATTCTCATCACAGCAATATCAATATATAGAGGCGAATAAAGTTGTATGATATATGAATAAAAAGTTAATAAAAAAAAGAAACCCGCACTAGGCGGGTATATGAAAAATATTTTTATTATTTATTACAACAATTACTTCAAAAAATCTTTAATTTTATTTGCTGAAATACGGTCGGTGCCAGTTTTATCACCATTTTTCCAATCAACAACAAAGGTAATATTTGTTTCAGAGTTGATATCAAGATTGAATTCAACATCTTTCAGAGTAAATTGTTTGTCATTATCAACAATAACAGTATCACCAAGCTTAACTTTTTTGCATTGAGTCATTACGTCAGAAGCATTAATAATAGTCATGTGATCGTCCTTTCAGTTAGTTAGTTTTGATAAATTCATGTTTTTCACGGAAAAGATTATTCTCTTTGAGAAATATCTTTGACAACTCAATTAACTTTTCGAATTCTATTTGATAAGTATCACAAGTATAGTTTGTATACCAATCAAAATTTTTGTAACAAGTCCCTGTTACAAGGTGTTTCCTTGCAAATTGAGTAAACTCTTTAATATGTTTACTTGGAAGTCTTGGAATAATATTTGAAATTAAAAATGAAAGCCCAGCATTAAGGTGTTCAACATTAAAGTTTTCTACACTACGATAATCATCATCATCATTATAGCTTGAACTACTAGTAATACCAGAAACACAAATGTATTTGAAAACACCATTCTCAAAGCTAACCATATCATCACGAATATCAAGAGAGCTAGCAGAGAATTTATTCTGAAAACATTTAAAACTGGTTTTTATGGAATCAATATTGTTGTTAACCCAATAT
>JACCDS011182348.1_pt1 | contig 11802 bp, 10 predicted proteins | sample 7446441 | NCBI WGS metagenome assembly JACCDS01 (sample SAMN15323445, study PRJNA562643) | freshwater metagenome | isolation source: river surface water | place: USA:Blue River Watershed | collected 2017-08-17 | reverse complement strand
GGTCGCTGCGCTTGCCACCAGACATACGGAAAAACTACGACTTCCCGGCACCAAGGCCGCAGCTGGGCAAGATAATCGGCGTTTTCTGCTTGTGGCAGTGTCACGACAACTTGATACCCCAACTGATTTAGTGCTTTAAGCACATCAACCAAACTGCGCTCAGCGCCAAACAGTGTAGTGCCAGCGGCATGGCCGGCCAATAACACCACGGGACCGTTGGTCGGCGCCTGCCAGCCTTGAAAACTGAGCTGCAACTGCCGCCCGGCCAGCTGACCGTAACGTAGATAATGTACGAGTGGATTGATGCCGGATAAAACGACATCCGGGTAAAGCTGCCGATAAGCGGAACCACTGAACTGCGCCGAAGGCTCGCGCCCTTCTGCCGCACCATATTGCAGATAATGCGCGGCAGGATCGACACCTGCCGCCTTTATGTCCGGGTTCTGCGCCAGATAATACACCGGATCAAACAGTTCTGAGCTGTACAAAAGTTCGATATCAGGTGCCAAATGAGCTGGATCTAGCACTTGCACCTCCCGCCGGGTTGCAGTTTTGGTATGGGCAAAAGTTTACCCGAAAGCCGGAACCGCTTCATTTGCGGACTTTACTCTGCACTTTTAGTCAAATGCGGGGCATTCATTAAACAGCTTACCACCTTGGTCTTTAGCTGAAAGCATCGGACCATCGGCGTGCAATGGCCATTCCACGGAAACTGTCGGATCGTTCCATAATAAAGAATACTCATCAGCAGGATTGTAATAATCAGTACATTTATATTGAAACTCAGCAATGTCACTGGTGACATAAAAACCATGAGCAAATCCCGGTGGGACCCACAACAATTGCTTATTACTCTCACTGAGATAAGCGCCAACCCAGCGACCAAATGTCGGTGAACTGCGGCGCATATCCACAGCTACATCAAAGACTTCACCACGCGTCACGCGGACCAATTTCCCCTGAGGCTGTTGATGCTGATAATGCAAACCGCGCAAAATGCCTTTGCCTGAACTGGAGTGGTTGTCCTGCACAAATTTATAATTGCCACAGTGCTGTTCAAACTCGTCCTGGCGGAAGGTTTCCATAAAAAAACCACGTTCATCACCAAACACTTTTGGCGTCAGCAATACCACTTCCGGTATCGCAAGGCGGGTAAACTGCATGAATTAAATTCCCTGTTGTTTTAATAAGTTCATCAAGTACTGGCCGTACTGCGTTTTCAGATAAAAACTGGCCTGGTGTCTTAATTGTTCGTTATCAATCCAGGCATTACGCCAGGCGATCTCTTCTAAACAAGCAATTTTCAGCCCCTGCCGGTGCTCAATGGTTTGTACATAAGAACTGGCTTCCAGCAGTGAGTCATGGGTACCGGTATCCAGCCAGGCAAAACCGCGCCCCAGCCGTTCCACTTCCAGCTGTTGTTGCTGTAAATAGACGTTATTGACGCAGGTAATTTCCAGCTCACCGCGCGCCGAAGGTTTAATCGATTTGGCAATATCCACCACCTGATTATCATAAAAATACAGGCCGGTGACGGCATAAGGGGATTTGGGCTGAGTTGGTTTTTCTTCAATTGATAAAGCGCGGCCGTCGGTGTCGAACTCCACCACGCCAAAACGCTCGGGGTCTGTTACCAGATAACCAAAAACAGTGGCGCCATGGTGCCGTGCCGAGGCCTTTTTCAGCTGCTGGCTAAAACCCTGACCGTGGAAGATGTTGTCGCCAAGCACCAGACAAACCGGATCGCTACCAATAAAGTCTTCACCAATGATAAAAGCCTGGGCCAACCCGTCCGGCGAAGGTTGCTCAGCGTATTGGAAACGCACACCAAACTGTTCACCACTGCCAAGTAATTTGCGAAAACCCGGTAAATCTTCCGGGGTGGAGATAATTAAAATATCGCGGATCCCGGCCAGCATCAGTACTGAAATCGGGTAATAGATCATCGGTTTGTCGTACACCGGCAACTGCTGTTTCGATACTCCCAATGGAATAGGGTGCAACCGGGTGCCGGAACCGCCGGCTAAAACAATACCTTTACGCATCAACAACCATCCTTATTCTTATGACGATGACAACACAGCATCACGATATTCGTGAAATGTCTGCGCTAACTGGCTGTGCCAGTCTGGCAGGGTCAGACCAAATGCCTGCTCTAGTTTAGACAATTCTAATCTGGAATTGGCCGGCCGCTGGGCCGGTGTGGGATATTGTGCTGTGGTGATCGCGCTGAACTGCTGTTCTAGCAACGCCAGCGGTATTCCCGCCTGGCGCGCCATAGCAAAAATGGCATCAGCAAACTGATACCAGTTGGTATAGCCAGCGGCCGCCAGATGATATACACCACTTTTATCACTGTGGTTATCGCAACTAAGGCCACCATTATCTTTAGTTGATTGTGCCAGCACTTGTTGCAGCGCTAAAGCTGTCACATTAGCTATCAAGCGTGCTGGAGTTGGGGCGCCAAATTGATCAGCAACCACACTGAGACTTTCGCGCTGAGCGGCCAATTTCAGCATTGTTTTCATGAAGTTATTGCCACGGGCTGCATACACCCAGCTGGTGCGAAAAATCAGATGGCGCGCGCCGCTTTGGCTGATAGCCCTGTCGCCGGCCAGTTTGCTGGCACCATAAACAGATAATGGTGCTGTGGCGTCATCTTCGCGCCACGGTTGCTCACCTGTGCCCGGGTAAACGTAGTCGGTGGAATAATGCACCAGCCAGCAGTCTAGTTGCCGTGCGATTGCGGCCAGCGCAGCTGGTAAAGCAGCATTTAGCAGATAAGCAGCGTCTTGCTCTGTTTCGGCTTTATCTACCGCTGTCCAGGCCGCCGCATTGACGATCAGATCTGGTTGTAGTGCCAACACGCGTGCACTGGTCGCAGCCGTATCACGAAAATCGACGTCAGCTCGGCTGAGGCAAAATAGCTGGCCGAGCGGCGCTAGGCTACGTTGCAGTTCAAACCCAACCTGGCCATTTGGCGCTAACAATACAATGCGGCGCATCATCATTGTCCTGCCTGATTTTGTTGTTGATTCGCTTGCTGGTAAGTATCGTCGAGGATGGCTTGCCACCACGGCTGATTCTGCAAATACCACAATACGGTTTTGCGTAAGCCGGTTTCAAAGCTCTCCTGCGGCAACCATCCCAGTTCACTGGCAATTTTGCTGGCATCAATGGCATAACGCACATCATGGCCGGGCCGGTCTTTGACATAAGTGATGAGGTCAGCAAATTTTGCCACACCGGCTGGTTTTTCTGGCGCCAGCTCTTCCAACAACGCGCAGAGTGTAGTGACTACTTCAATGTTTTGCTTCTCGTTGTGGCCACCAATATTGTAGGTTTCGCCCACTTGCCCTGTCGTTGCAACCAGCACCAAAGCGCGGGCGTGATCTTCAACATAGAGCCAGTCGCGAATTTGTTTGCCATCGCCATACACCGGCAGCGGTTTGCCTGCCAGCGCATTTAAAATCATCAGTGGGATCAGTTTTTCCGGGAAATGATAAGGACCATAGTTGTTCGAGCAGTTGGTCACAATGGTTGGTAAACCGAAGGTGCGTAACCAGGCCCGCACTAAATGGTCCGACGCCGCTTTGCTGGCTGAATACGGGCTGCTGGGCGCATAAGGCGTGGCTTCGGTGAACAGGTCATCGGTACCGTGTAAATCGCCGTACACTTCGTCGGTCGAAATATGGTGGAACCGGAATGCCTGCTGTTTGGCCGCATCGAGTTGCAGCCAATAAGCGCGGGCCGCTTCCAGCAAGGTGTAAGTACCGACAATGTTGGTCTGGATAAATTCGCCGGCACCGGTAATAGAGCGGTCAACATGACTTTCAGCGGCCAGATGCATCACGATATCTGGCTGACCATCCTGAAACACCTGTTGCAGCTTTTGCGGGTCACAAATATCGGCCTGAATAAACTGATAGCGATCAGAATCTGCCACTGAGGTCAGCGAATTCAGATTGCCGGCGTAAGTTAACTTGTCCAGTACCACCACCTTGTGTGCGGTATGTTCAATTAGGTGGCGCACTACAGCAGAGCCAATAAAACCGGCACCACCGGTGACTAAAAAAGTTTTCACAGACACGCATAACCTCTGACTTTAATTCTGGATATTACTGTAACTACCCGTGAAGAAGAATAATTTGTTCCGCAAGATAAAAACCTTACACAACATAGCTGCTTAACAGCGATTTTTAAAACAGCAACATAAGCCACATCTGGCATGGTATAGCTGTCATTACAAAGTGCCGGCAAATGTTCATGCTAAAGCACAGGCTTCGTAAAGCAAATTAATTTGGTTAAACCATTTAAAATCGCTGTGTAATCATGAGCTTAACTTGTCACTAACCATATTGCAGTCTTTTGAAAACATGAATAAGTGCATGCTGTAGCCTGTCTGGCCAGCGGGTGCTGCACTTTGGGTATTGTCGGGATCTGCAGGGCTTGTTCAAGCGCTCACAATTCCGGCTGTACTCGTCTGCCAACCACCAATGACCTGAAACTGGTCACTGCGCTGGTATCCACCATCCAAATTAGTGTCAAAATTCCCTGAAAATCAGCGTCGAAATTGTCTTACCAACAACGAAAGTGGCTATTGTACTCTTAAATGCCTGTAGTTTTGTAGCCCGCACAACGCAACTATCTGCCGGTCAAACGTGGCAACGCTGATTTGGCAGGCTGGATGAACAACCAAGCACTAATAGCAGAGACGGGTAAAGCCTGAATTCATCTCCGCTGTCGGCCGCAGACCTCAGATGCGCGAGGGGCGAGCGGTTTAACTGGTTAACACCAGCACTAGAGCCGGTAACTGCCCCTGCGCGACAACTCGTTAAACGCCAATTGTGCAATATCCGACAATGGACAAACCCGATCAATGGCACCCGTAAGAATGGCTTCTTTTGGCATGCCAAATACCACACAACTATCCTCATCCTGTGCAATCGTATAGCCGCCCGCGTGATGGATCTCCTGTATCCCAATCGCCCCATCTTTGCCCATCCCGGTTAGAATCGCCGCGACGGCATTAGGCCCTGCAGCTTTTGCCACCGAGCGAAACAACACGTCGACCGATGGTTTATGCCCGCTAACCCTGTCACCGTCGCTCAGTTTCAAGCGAAAATCAGCACCGGAACGCACCAATTCCAGATGGAAACTTCCGGGCGCCACGTAGATGTGTCCTGGTAATACCCGGTCATTATCTTCTGCTTCTTTGACCGTATGCGGGCATAACTTGTTGAGGCGTTCAGCGAAAGTTTTGGTAAAACCTGCCGGCATATGTTGCGTGATCAGCACGCCCGGGCAATCCAGCGGCAAGGAAAGCAACAGTGTTTTCAGCGCTTCGGTGCCACCGGTCGAAGCACCGATGGCCAGAATTTTCTCGGAAACATTGAAATGCTGCTGGTTCTTTACTTGTTTGACTGCACTGCGCTGACGATTGCCAAGCTTGGCCTGAGCAGCACTTTTTATCTTATCGATAATCTCTTGCCGGTAAGCTTCAATCCCGGCAGCGACGTCAATTCTGGGCTTCGCTATATAATCTACCGCGCCAAGCTCGAGTGCACGCAACGTCACATCTGCGCCCCGTTCAGTCAGGGTAGAAATCATCAGCACCGGCGTTGGCCTTGCTTTCATCAACCGGTCCAAAAAGGTCAAACCATCAACTTTTGGCATTTCAATGTCTAAAGTAATCACATCGGGCTGATACTGATTGACGAGATCTTTGGCCTGGTATGCGTCGGCAGCGGCTCCGACTAAGACAAAACCAGGTTCAGATTTAATGATTTCAGTCAGTAAACTTCTGATCAACGCCGAATCATCAACGATCAATACCTTGGTCAAATGTAGTCCCTCTACTCATCAAATAATTCAACGTCACCGGATTGTCTGCGTTGACGCAGTTGCATCCGATAAGCACTTTCACGATCGATAATAGTGGTGTTGTGCAGGTTCTTAATTTTACGCACCAGCACCTGACCTGTTTCGGCAAAAAAATACACTTTGCGCGGATACACATCGAGCAAGTCTTTGCCCACTACAGGTATGCCTTCAACTTTCAGATAATCCAGCACAAATTCTGCGTTGCGCTCTCCGACATTGGTGGTCGTGAAGCCCTTCAGTACATTACCGCCGCCAAAAACTTTCGCTTCGAGCCGATGACGGGCCGCACCCAGCTTAAGCATATGGTTAATCAAAATATCCATGGCAAACACGCCATAGCGGGCTGATTCCGACAACATATCGTTTGCACTGCCCCCCTCAGATGGCAACAGAAAATGATTCATGCCACTGATATCCGCTACCGGATCACGCAGACAAACAGAAACACAAGAGCCCAGCACCGTGACAATCAACATTTGCTGGGCGGTGACGTAGTATTCGCCGGGCAAAATTTTCACGGCTTCTTGTTCAAAATGCCGGTCAAAATAGCGATTCGGTGCTAAATGCGGGTTATTCAGATCAAAATCCACCCATTAACTCCTGTTTGTTACCGGCTTATAAGTCGTTTTGCCATTGGGTTTCACCAGATGGCTGGCATGAGCAAAGTTTTCCGAGTGGCCGGCAATATACAAACCGTCCGGTGACAACCGTTTCACCATTCGCTCCAGTATCTGAAGCTGCATACTTTTATCGAAATAAATCATCACATTACGGCAAAAAATAACGTCAATCGATTCTGGTAACGGCCACTTTTGGTCTAATAGGTTTATCCGAGTAAACTTCACCATGGCCGCCAGCTCGGGGACGACCCGCACTTGTCCGGCCTGCGCTGCAACACCGCGATGAAAGAAGTTTTTCAGCTGTGTCTGCGATAAATTCTCTACCCGTTCCTGCGGATAAATGCCTTTGCTGGCAATAGCCAGCACCTGGCTGTCGATATCTGAAGCGATAATGTCGATCGGCACCTCAAAGCTGCCAAAATGTTCAGCCACCGTCATCGCAATGGAATAGGGTTCTTCACCTGTACTACTCGCTGCACACCAAATTGTCTTGCAAGCCGGATGTTGCTTTAGGTACTGCGACAACACGTCAAAATGATGCGCTTCGCGAAAAAAGGAAGTTAAGTTGGTCGTCAATGCATTGATAAAGTGCTGCTCTTCTTCCGGATGACGTGCCAGATATTGCAAATAGTCCGCGAAGCCAGCCAGCCTGAGCGTGCGGACCCTGCGCACTAAACGGCTGTAAACCATTGAATCTTTGCTGGGATTTAATCTGATGCCGGCGAAATCGTATAGACGCCTGGCGATTGCCTGAAAATCAGCAGCGGTAAAGCTGAACTCTCGTTCCTGAATCAGCGCTGCAGGCTTATTCAACATACTTGTCCTCATCAGGCCTGAAACAAATACAACTACGTCCCTTCACACAGACCTGTGTAAAGGGACGACTGACAACGCTCTCAAACCTCTTATCCTGTTAGAAGCTTTCCCACTCATCATCGCCAGGAGGAGCCTTCGGCAGCGCTTTCACCGCTTTACCTGACTTAGCCGGGCGTTTTGGCGCAGCAATGGCCGGCGGTTTTTTCATATTGACCTGACGGGTGACTGCCGACTTTGGTGACTTGATGACTACGCGCGGTTCTTCCGCATCATCCAGTTTGAACTTGGCAACATGCTCATTTAACTGCTCCGCCTGCGCCAGCAGGCTTTCAGCGGCAGCTGCAGCCTGCTCAACTAACGCAGCATTCTGTTGTGTCATCTCGTCCATTTGATTAACAGCTTTGCTGATTTCATCAATACCGGTTGATTGCTCAAGCGAAGCTGCAGCAATTTCAGCCATGATGTCATTGACCCGCTTGATCGAGACGACAACGTCTTTCATCGTGGCGCCTGATTTATCGACTAAATCATGGCCATTACGGATCTTATTCACTGAATCTGAAATCAGCGCTTTGATATCTTTGGCAGCATTTGCCGACCGTTGCGCCAGCGTGCGAACTTCGGAAGCGACAACGGCAAAACCGCGGCCCTGCTCGCCAGCCCGCGCCGCTTCAACGGCTGCGTTTAACGCCAGGATGTTGGTTTGGAAGGCAATACCATCAATGACGCCAATGATATCCGAGATTTTTTGCGCCGATTCATTGATCGAAGCCATCGTCGCGACCACCTGCTCAATCAGCTGACCACCGCTAACTGCCACTTCAGAAGCTTTTGCAGCTAACACATTAGCCTGTCTGGAGTTATCCGAATTCTGCCGCACAGTGCCTGTTAACTCTTCCATACTGGAAGCAGTTTCTTCCAGATTCGACGCTTGCTGTTCCGTGCGGCTGGACAAATCAGTATTGCCCTCAGATATCTCACTGGCGGCGGTATTGATCGTTTCTGCAGCATGTCTGATTTCACCGAGCATTCTGGCTAAATTCTCAGCAGTCGCGTTACAGCTATCTTTTAACTCACCAAACAAACCGGCGAAATTACCTTCGATTCTTTCAGTGAGATCGCCGCTTGCGACAGCGGATAACACGCTGTTGATTTCACTCAACGCCGTCTCAGCTGTGGAGGTCAGCTCATTAAGCCCTTTCGCCAACACCAATACGAAATCGGCTTTGTCAGCCTCATCAATCCGCTCAGCGAAATTCCCCTGGACTGCAGCTTCAACAATGCGGGCAATATCCTGTTCAACCAGCACTTCGGCGGTCCGATCTTTCCATTCGACGACAGCGCCAATCCGCACGCCATCATCGTTAAACACCGGATTTGCCGTCAGCTTAAACACCCGGTTGGAGATTTTGATCGTCGTGGTGTAGGTGCTGGATAACTTTTCCAACAAGCTACGTTGATGTGCCGGATTTTTATGGAAGTTATCAATACTTTGACCGAGCAAATTATTCGCCGAAAAGTTCGGCAGTGATTTACGTAAATCAGATTCCGCTGTCTGCAGCATGTTGATGACAGCTTTATTCATATAAATAATATGATTTGTTTCATTCGCTATCATCACGCAGGTATCTATATTGCCGAGCGCGTCACGAATTCGCAGGTTTTCATTATGAATGGTCCGTTCTTCCTGCCGACGAGCCAACTCCTCCGTCATATCATCCCATTCAACAACAGTCCCTATTCTTTCGTGTTCATGATTAAAAACAGGCGTCGCAATAAGATCAAATATTAAATCGCCTACTTTTATTTTTGTATTAAATGGAGTCTTAAGCTGAGCCAACATCCCGCGTTGATGACTGGGATTTTTGTGGAACACGTCAATGTTAGTCCCAATCAATTTATTACACTCGAATGCCGGCAGATGTTTTCGCAGCTCAGATTCATTCATCCGGAGCATTCGCATCAGGGATTCATTGATATAAACAATATTAAGCTCTGCATCAGCCATCATCACATTGGCCTGGCACACATCCAGCGCATTCTTCATCCGTTGATTGACGCTGTTCATGACCGCAGCCTGCGCCAGTTTGGCCAACTCTTCAGTCAAATCCTGCCACTCAACAACAGTACCGAGCCGCACCCGGTTATGGTCAAACACCGGGGTCGCTATCAATGCAAAAGTGAGCGGGCCAATTTTGAGCTGCGTCTTAAAAACGTCTGTCAGGTTCGAGATCAGCCGTCTTTGATGAGCAGGATTTTTGTGGAACGAATCAACATTAGTCCCAATCAGGGTCTCAGCACTGAAGCCGGTGATATGTCTCTGTAATTCAATTTCATTCCTTTTCAGCATCGCTTTCAGAGAATGGTTTACGTAGTTAATGACCATATTCTCATCGGCCATCATAATGTTTGCCTGGCAAACATCTAACGCCGATTGCAATGCAAAAGCTTGCGAAGCCAGAGCACGTCCATTTGAATCATCACTATCTTGCCGATTGAATATATTACTCAAAAAACCCATGATGTAGACTCCATTGTCCTGATGTTCTGTGCCTTTAAAAGGGTAATACTTGTGACTTCATCAAGCCTTGCCGTACTGCAAAATTGAATATTGCTTCTTTACCGGGAGATGCCTCTAAATTGAATTCAGAATAGATCCATTTGGCACAGTCGATAGCACCTAAATTGTCTAATGTCGCCTTTTCGGAGAACTTAAAACCCATCCCCCAATTCGGAAATAATTTTTGACTGACTGACATTTCTATTACAGTTAACAGATTTTTATGGCGAGGATCTTTTTTAATCTTCTCATACAACTCAACAACAACATCATGCTCACCCTCTAACAACTGAATAAATTTATTATTCGCGTAAACCAAGCAACCAGTAATACCTCGCGATGAGTTATATTGATTAGATTTCGTTAGAAGCTCAATAATCTCTTGTTCTGAAAAAAGTTTAGTCGCCTCACTATAATAAACAATTTGATATTGGATCATAGCAACCTCTTGCAGTATCAACCATTAGTTGAGTTGTCAGCTGAGTCAAAAAGCCCAAGCTCTTTGCTTGAAATTAAAGACTCTATGTTCAATAAGATAACCATGGTGTCGCCCACCTGGCTTAACCCATGTAGAAATTGATGATCAAAAGCTGCACCAAACTCCGGCGGAGGTTTTATTTCATCTTTTTGCAACCGCACGACATCTGACACTGCATCTACGACAATACCAACAATCCTTGCACCGACAGACAGCATAATTACAATAGTAAACTCATTGTATATTGCACTACCGACATTAAATTTTAAGCGTAAATCTATAATTGGAACTATATCCCCACGAAGATTCAAAACCCCTTTGACAAAAGGTGGGGCATTGGCAATTTTTGTCACTGCTTCATAACCACGAATTTCTTTGACCATCATGATTTCGAGACCGTAATGCTCGTCTCCAAGAGTGAAGGTTAAAAATTCCTGACTGTTATCTGAGATTGATCCTGACATGCTGGCTCCTTAATTGATCGACGTTACAGGAATGTCAGCCAGAGATTCGACATCAAGGATCAATGCGACACTGCCATCACCCATAATAGTCGCCCCCGCGACGCCATCTACCCGCCGATAGTGTTGCTCCAAACTTTTGATCACAACCTGTTGTTGCCCAAGTAAATCATCGACCAGCATCGCAAAACGATTGCGGCTACTTTCGACAAGTACCAGAATCCCAATCAGCGGGTCTTTGATAGCGTCCGGTAGTTGCATCAACTCACCTAACTTCACAATCGGCCAATACAAATCACGCAAAAACAACATTTGCTGGTTGCTGATCAGCATCATTTGTTCTGGCGAGGGTTGCACTGATTCAACAATATTGACCAACGGCACAATGAATTGCTGGTCCGAGACACTGACTGACATGCCATCCAAAATAGCCAATGTCAGCGGCAATCGAATATGGATCCCGGAGCCCTGGCCAGTGCTTGACGTGATATCAATTTTACCGCCCATCGATTCAATATTCCGCCTGACCACGTCCATGCCAACCCCACGACCGGAGACATCCGTGACCTGTTCAGCGGTCGAAAAACCTGGTGCCATGATCAGCTGCCACACTTCGCTGTCTGGCGCGGTCTCACTGATCTCAATACCGCGCTGCCTTGCTTTTGCCATAATTTTCTGGCGGTTGAGGCCACCGCCATCATCATGTACCGAAATTAGAACGTTCCCGCCTTTTTGTTCAGCTTTTAACGTCAGTCGGCCAGTTTCTGCTTTGCCTAGTGCCCGGCGGGTTTCCGCAGGTTCGATGCCATGATCAAGACTGTTGCGCACCAGATGGGTCAAAGGGTCGACCAGTTTCTCAATTAAGCTTTTATCAATTTCGGTACTTCCCCCCTCAACCACCAACTCAACCTGTTTGCTGAGCTTTTGCGACAAATCGCGTACAACCCGCGGAAAACGATTGAAAACAAAAGACATTGGCAACAT
>JACCDS011628862.1_pt1 | contig 11803 bp, 10 predicted proteins | sample 7446441 | NCBI WGS metagenome assembly JACCDS01 (sample SAMN15323445, study PRJNA562643) | freshwater metagenome | isolation source: river surface water | place: USA:Blue River Watershed | collected 2017-08-17 | reverse complement strand
GCCGATGGAGATCATCGAAGAACGCACCATCGGCCCCAGCCTGGGCGCCGAGAACATTGCCAAGGGCTTCAACAGCGTGATCTGGGGTTTCCTGGTGATTGTGGTGTTCATGTGCGCCTACTACCTGATGTTCGGCGTGTTCTCCAGTCTGGCGCTGGCGTTCAACCTGATGCTGCTGGTGGCGGTGCTGTCGATGCTGCAGGCCACCCTCACATTGCCGGGCATGGCGGCCATGGCGCTGGCGCTGGGCATGGCCATCGACGCCAACGTGCTCATCAACGAGCGGGTGCGCGAGGAACTGCGCAACGGCGCGGCGCCGCAGACGGCCATCAACGCTGGTTATGACCACGCCTGGGGCACCATTCTGGATTCCAACATCACGTCGCTGCTGGCGGGCTTGGCGTTGCTTGCTTTCGGTTCTGGGCCGGTGCGCGGGTTTGCGGTGGTGCACTGCCTGGGCATCCTGACCAGCATGTTCTCGGCCGTGTTTTTCTCACGCGGGCTGGTCAACGTCTGGTACGGGCGGCAAAAGAAGCTCAAGTCCGTGTCGATTGGCACGGTGTGGGCTGAAGGTCAGAAATCGTTGGCCAAAGAGTGAACGGGCAGCAAGATCATGGAATTTTTCCGCATCAAAAAAGACATCCCGTTCATGCGGCACGCGCTGCTGCTGAACGCCATTTCCTTCGTCACTTTCCTGGCGGCGGTGTTCTTCCTGGTCACCCGGGGGCTGAACCTGTCGGTGGAATTCACGGGCGGGACGGTGGTGGAGGTGGCCTACGAGCAGCCCGCCGACCTGGAGGCGGTTCGCAAAGTGGTGGCCGATCTGGGCTACGCCGAGGTGCCGGTGCAGAACTTCGGTACCTCGCGCGATGTGATGATGCGCCTGCCGTTGATGCAGGGTCAGACCTCCGGTCAGCAAAGTGAAGCGGTGCTGGCGGCGCTCAAGGCGCAGAACCCGGCGGTGCAACTCAAGCGCACCGAGTTTGTGGGCCCGCAGGTGGGCAAGGAGCTGGCCGAAGATGGTGTCAAGGCGCTGGCCTTCGTGATCATCGGCATCATGATCTACCTCGCTTTCCGTTTTGAGTGGAAGTACGCCGTGGCCGCCATCGTGGCCAACCTGCACGATGTGGTCATCATCCTGGGCTTCTTCGCATTCTTTCAGTGGGAATTCTCGCTGGCGGTGCTGGCGGCAGTGCTGGCGGTGCTGGGCTATTCGGTCAACGAATCGGTCGTGGTGTTTGACCGCATCCGCGAAACCTTCAAGCGACAGCGCAAGATGGACACCCGTGCGGTGATCGACCGTGCGATCACCTCGACCATGAGCCGCACCATCATCACCCATGGCTCGACCGAGGTGATGGTGCTGTCCATGCTGCTGTTTGGTGGCCCCACGCTGCATTACTTTGCGATGGCCTTGACCATCGGCATCATGTTCGGCATCTACTCGTCGGTGTTTGTGGCCACGGGCATGGCCATGTGGCTGGGCATCCGCCGTGAAGACCTGGTCAAACCCAACAAAAAGGCAGGCGATCCGGACGATCCCAACGCGGGTGCCGCGGTCTGATCATCGCCACGCCGGCCGAGGGTTCGCGGCCGCTGGCATACTCGTCGCATGAACTCGCCCGAGGCATCCCCAGCCCACCTGGCCCGGCAAGCCCGGCAGGTGTTCGTGCGGCATGTGATTGACGATCTGCCTCAGGTCGCCCAGCGTCTGCTCGACGACTTGCAGGCGCGCGCCGAGCAGACGCATTACAGCGAGGCCGCGCAGCGTGTCGACGATGCGCGGGTACGCTTGATGAAGTCGTCTGAAGCCTGGCTGAAGGGCAGTCGCGACCGCCTGACGCTGCTGCTCAAGGCCCTGGATGAAGCGCCACCTGCGGTGGCTGGCCCGCTTTCGTTGGTGGATGAGGAGCTGGTGGAAAACCAGATCCTGGCCGCACGGGCCGCGCTGGTGGCGGTGGACAAGGGCAACGAGCCGCTCAACGAGTTGCGTCTGCGCCTGCAGCGACTGGAACTGACCGACGAGCTGGACAAGCGCGATCCGGTGCTGGCGACCAATGTGACCCAGGCCATTGTCTCGGCCTGGATGTACGCTGGCCTGAACCGCAACGATTGGCAGATCTGCCAGATTGCGATGCACAACCTGCTGGCCAAGGTCATCATGGCAGGCTACCAGGAGGCGAACCAGTTTTTGCTGGCCCGAGGCGTGATGCCCGAAATCGATTGGCGGGACCTGGTGCGCCGTGGCGGCCGTGCCGGTGTGGAGCCTTCTGCGCCTGCACCGCAGGGCCGAGCCCAGGCGGTGCGGACAACCCCGTTTTCGTCCAGCGGCCTGGGCAGCTTGACCCACGTGGTCCCACTGCGTCATTCTTCCGGCGGCGTGCCGCTGGAGCCGGCAGAGGCCAGCGCCGGTGGGCTGGGCAGCCATGTGGGAACGTCTAACGGGCACCAGTTGGTGATGCAGCGGCTGTCGGGCTTCATGGCGAGTCGAGTCCCGGGTTGGGGTGTGTCAGCGCCGGCATCGGCCGATGGGCCTGGCGCGCCGGGTGTCACCCCGGTCAGTGCAGCGGCCAGTCCGTCTGGCGGCTGGTGGGTGCAAGTGCCGTTGCCTCCTGCCGACTGGACTTCGGTCGAGGCTGGGGCGCGCGGCGCGCGGGCTCAGGCCCACGCGCTCAAGCAGGCGGCGCGCTCAGACACCGAAAAGGCGCTGATCGAGATGGTGGCGTTGATTTTCGACGGCATCCTGGGCGAAGACCGCATTCCCGCCAGCGTGCGGGTGTGGTTTGCGCGACTTCAGATGCCGGTGTTGCGTCATGCCTTGCAGGACGCTACTTTTCTCACCGCCGAAGACCACCCCGCCCGCCAATTGATCGACCGCATGGGGGCCTGTGTGCTGGGGTTCGATCCCGCTGCCCCACTGCAGGCGCTGGAGGCAGAGATCAAGCGCATCGTCCAGGTGATCGAGCAATACCCAGAGACCGGCCGGCGCGTGTTTGAGCTGATGTTGCAGGAGTTTGAGCAGTTCCTGGCCCGCGCCGTGACCGAGGAGCCGCGTCTGAAACGCGCCACCGACCTGGCCAGCCAGCTGGAGCAGCGTGGTGCTCTCACGGTGCAATACACCATCGAGTTGCGGCGCCTGCTGGGCAGCGCGCCGGTGCACGAGGCATTGCGCACCTTCCTGTTCCAAACCTGGGTGGAAGTGATGGCGCACGCCAGCGTGGCCTACGGGGCCGAGGACGAGCGCGCACGCCGGACCCGTGAACTGGCGGCCGACCTGCTCTGGGCCGCCAGTGCCAAGCCATCGCGCCACGAGCGTGCGCAAGTCATTGCGCGCGTGCCTGCCCTGATGGCGCAGATTCGCGAGGGGCTGGCCTGGGTGGGGCTGGACGCCAAAGCGCAGGACCGCGCGGTGCAGCCGGTCAGCGAGGCGTTGGCGGCGGCCTTTGTGTCGCGTGCGCCAGCGGTGGACGCGGGCTGGCTGGCTGGCCTGACCCAGTCGCTGGGACGGCTGGAGGCCGTACTCACCGACAGCAGTGACAGCGTGCCCCTGAGTCGCGACAGCCTGGAACTGCTGACCGGGCAAGACGCGAGCGGTATTGCCGTGTTGCCCGATGTGGATGCAAAGACACCATCGCACCTGCGCGCCTGGGCCAAAGCGTTGCCGCTGGGCAGTTGGTACACGCTGGAGCACAACGGAATCCGGGCGGCGGTGCAATTGACCTGGGTCAGCCCTCAGCGTCAGTTGTACCTGCTGGTGGCCGGCGCAAACAGCGCTTACCTCATGCAAGAGGGGCGGGTGGGGCAGTACCTCAAGGCCGGATTGTTGCGCGCCAACCAGGCCGAGCCGCTGACCCAGCAGGCGACCCGACAGGCCTTGGACAAGCTGCAGGCCAACCCGGAACGGCTGCTCGCTTGACGGTGGGCGAGGCCGTCCGGCGCAACGGCGCTCACGCGATGACCAGGCGCTGAAACAGGCCTCCTGGCAGGCGGCGCACGTTGCCGTCGAGCTCCAGGGTCAGCAATTGGGTCTGCAAATCGGGGGTGCTGAGTCCGGTACGGGCTTGCAGCGCGTCCAGGCCCACGGGGTCGTGTCCCAGGGCTTGCAGCAAGGGGTCTTCGCAGTCCTCCGCCAGCGTGGCGGCCGCCGTTACAGGTGTGGCCGCTGGCGTGGCAAGGTGCAGGTCCTCGAGAATGTCTTGGGCTGATTCGACGAGTTTGGCGCCCTGGCGTATCAGTGCGTGGCAACCCCGGGCTTGCGGTGCGTGGATCGACCCGGGGATCGCGAACACGTCGCGCCCCATTTCGACCGCCAGTTGGGCCGTGATCAGCGAGCCCGACTGCATGGCGGCCTCCACCACCAGGGTGCCCTGCGACAAACCCGCAATGATGCGGTTGCGCTTGGGAAAATTGGGCGCGAGCGGAGCGGTCCCGAGCGGGTATTCGCTCAACAGCAGGCCCTGTTCGGCGATCCGGTGCGCCAGCGTCAAGTGCCGCCGGGGGTACACCCGGTCGGCCCCGGTGCCCACGACGGCAATCGTGGTACCGCCTGCGGCCAGGGCGCCTTCGTGAGCCGCGCCGTCCACCCCCAGCGCCAGGCCAGACACAATGCACAAGCCACGCTCAGCCAGCGATTGCGCGAACTGGCGTGCGTTCTCCGCCCCTTGCGGCGTGGGGTTGCGGCTGCCCACCACCGCCAGCTTGTGGGGGTGATTCAGCGCCTCCAGTTGCCCGACGCCGTAGAGCATCAAAGGTGGATCTGCCGTCTCCAGCAAGGCCGTGGGGTAGTGGGCATCGCCCAGCGTCAGCACATGGTGACGCGGATCGCTCTGCAGCCAGCGCAAGGTCTGTTCCAGCGCAGCGGCCCAGACGTCGGGTGGTTCGGCCAAGGCACGAGCGATTTTCTCGCCCACCAGCGCCTCACGGGCTCCGGGATTCGCCTTGAACACACCCGGCGCACTGCCCAACGCGGCGAGCAGTTTTCGAGCAGTCACATTGCCCACCCCAGGGGTGAGCGTCAGGCGCAGCCAGGCGCCCAGCTCTTCATCGGACATGCCGCAGACCGTCAGGGATTCACAAACCGGTCGCCCACCTGAACACCGTCGGTGATTTGCAGGATCAAGGCGTAAGAGACGCGGTCAAAGGTGCGGAACACCATCATCAGGCCGTTGCGCTCGCCGGGCAGCTGCAAGGTCGGGCGGGCCGCATCGGTGGTGTCGGTCACCTTGGATGCGTTTTTCAACACCGCCAGCACATGCCCGCGCTCCAACCCGTCGCGTGCGCCACGGTTGATGATCACCACCTGGTTTTGTCCAGCGAATTGGACCGCGTTGCCGTGAACCTTGACGATCAGACCACCCTGCGCTGCACTCGGCGGACGTGGCAGGTAGGTCGGTACCTCGCGAGGGGGCTCGGGCAACAGCCGGTCGCCAACACGGATTTCCTCTTTCGACAAAGTCACCTGCACCGTGGCCGGCTCGATCTCGCCGGAGCCGTTGGTGCGCAGGGTTTCGCCCCGCACCAGATCAGTTTGACCGATGAACTGCGCCTCGTACCCGAGCAATTCGCCGGTGACGGGATCCGTCAGCGGGGTGGCGTTGCGGTAGACGCGGTGGCGGCGCGGTTGACCCTGCTCTGCGCTCAGTGCCGAGCCTTGCAGTGCACCGCCGGTGCCGTACTGGCCGCGCGCATAGGCCAGGTCACCCCGGCTCAGCAACACCCGGCCCTCGGGGGCTGCCACCAGGCGAGGGGCGCGGTCGTGCACTCCCTGGTCCACGATCAGGGACTCGGTCAGGAAGGGTTCGATCACGTTGAGCGGGATCGGCGGAATGGCTGAGTCGGCCAGCGACTCGGCCCGCACCCGCGGCGACAGGCGCACCGTGGGCGTGGCACCACCTTCCAGCGACAGGATGGCGCGGTCACCGATTCGGGTCAGCACCAGCACCTGGCCGGGGAAGATCAGGTGCGGGTTGCGGATCTGTTGCAGGTTCATGCCCCACAGCTCGGGCCAGCGCCACGGACGCTGTAGAAAAAGACCCGAAATGTCCCACAAGGTGTCGCCGCGCTTGACGGTGTAGCGCTCGGGTGCGGTGGGCGACAGCTCGCTGAGCGGTACCCCGGCCTGTGCCACCTGGTTGGCTGTGCTGCGCTGGCCGCTGGTGATGGGGAGGTTGGGCGCAGTTTGGGCCGCCACCTGGACCGTGGCCATGGTGCCAGCGATCCACAAGGCCCAGCCAGCCCAGCGGGTGCTGTGACGGTGCTGAGTTGGGGCGAAGTCGGACGCCTGAGCAGCGACGGTTACGTTGGTGTGAATCGGCATGTGGTGGGTCCCAGTGACCATCCCTTGGTTGGTGTGTGTCTGCGCCACGGTTCCTCCCCGGCTTGGACATTGGTGGTGTTGGAGGGACATTTTGCGTTCTAGCCCTGTTTATGGCAATGATATCGCCACCTGTAGGCTGCGGGCGGCCCCGAAAGTGGCGAAAATAACGACATTGCCTGCCATTCTGCGCTGCCCGGCCGCCATGAACAACCCCGAACTCTTGACCATCCTCCGTTACCCGGACCCACGTCTGCACAAAGTGGCCCAGCCTATTGCGCACGTTGACGACCGGGTGCGCGCCATCATTCCCCGGATGTTGGCCACCATGTACGACGCCAACGGCATCGGCCTGGCCGCAACCCAGGTGGACATTCACGAGCGCCTGATCGTCATCGACGTCAGCGAAGAGCGCGACCAGCCACTGGTACTGATCAATCCTGAGCTGGAGTGGGCCAGCGAAGAAACCCGCAAGGGCGAAGAGGGTTGCCTGTCGGTGCCCGGCATTTACGATGGCGTCGATCGTGCGGTGGCGGTGCGCGTGCGCGCCCTGGACGGCGATGGCAAAAGCCGGGTCATCGAGGCCGAGGGCCTGCTGGCGGTGTGCATCCAGCACGAAATGGATCACCTCATGGGCAAGGTGTTTGTCGAGTACCTGTCGCCCCTGAAGCGCAACCGCATCAAGACCAAGCTGCAAAAAGCCGAGCGCGCAGCGCATGCTTGAAGGGCCGCGCATGAAGGTGGTGTTTGCCGGCACGCCGGTGTTCGCGGCGGTGGCTTTGCAAGCTCTGCTGGATGCTGGGTATGAAGTCCCTCTGGTTCTGACCCAGCCCGACCGCCCCGCTGGGCGCGGCATGAAGTTGCAGGCTTCGCCGGTCAAACAGCTGGCGCAGCAGCATGGCATTGCGGTATTGCAACCGCGCAGTTTGCGGCTGGACGGCCGTTATCCGGACGACGCGGCGGCAGCGCAAGTCGCCCTGCAGGCAGCTGGGGCCGATGTGATGGTGGTGGCGGCCTATGGTCTGCTGCTGCCCACCTGGACCCTGAACCTGCCACGCTTCGGTTGCTTGAACATTCACGCGTCGTTGCTGCCGCGCTGGCGCGGTGCCGCGCCCATTCACCGAGCCATTGAGGCTGGCGACGTTCAGACCGGCATCACCATCATGCAGATGGACGAGGGTCTGGACACCGGCGACATGCTGCTGGTGGAGGCCCTGCCCATCCAGCCGGACGACACCACCGCGCGCCTGCACGACCGCTTGGCGGACTTGGGCGGGCGGCTGGTGGTGGCCGCGCTGGGGCAGGTCGCCCACGGCACTTTGATGCCCGTACCGCAGCCGGCGGATGGCGTCACTTACGCCCACAAGATTGAAAAGGCAGAGGCGTTGATCGATTGGCGGTTGCCGGCCGACGTGTTGGCGCGCCGGGTGCGGGCTTTCGACCCATTCCCTGGTGCCGCCACGACCTGGGGCGATGTGCCGCTGAAGGTGTGGGCGGCGCGTTCTGAAGCGACTCACTTGAACCGTGAAGCAAGCGATGCCGTGCCGGGCACCGTGCTCGGTGTGGACGGATCGGCGATCCGCGTGCAGACTGGCCAGGGTGTGCTGTGTCTCACGGAACTGCAAAGGCCTGGGGGCAGACGCCTGCCAGTGGCTGAGTTTTTGCGCGGCGCGGCGCTGCCTGTGGGCGAACGGTTGGGTTCGCAGGCCGACGCATGTTCCTGACCGCCGCGTACCGCCGCTTGCCGGAGTACTGGGAGGGTGTGCGCGATCAGGCCGCGGTTGCCACGGGCATTGCTGCATGGGGCCTGATGACTGGGGTGGCCATGGTCAAGTCGGGTCTCAGCCTGTGGGAGGCGTTGGCCATGACCCTACTCGTCTATGCCGGCAGTGCGCAGCTGACCGCGGTCCCTTTGATGGCCTCGGGCGCACCCTTGTGGGTGATTTTGGCGGCTGCATTTTGCGTCAACCTGCGGTTCGTCGTGTTTTCGGCGCATTTGCGGCCGTATCTGATGCATTTGTCTCGATCGCAGCGCCTCACGGTGGGGTTTTTCACTGGCGACCTCAGCTATGTGTTTTTCGCGCGCCGATTTCCTCATCCGGCGGCCGACGTCGCTGGTTTGCAGCGTCAGCAGGCCTACCTGGCCGGTAACTGTGCCGTCAATTTCTTTGCCTGGATGAGCGCCAGCGTGTTGGGCGTTGTGTTGGCCAATGCCATCCCCACCCATTGGGGTTTGGGGTTCGCCGGCATACTCGCGCTGCTGGGGGTCGGCTGTTCGCTGGCGACATCGCGTTTGCGCATCGTATCGGCCGGGGTGGCCGGGGCTGCAGCGGTGGCCGCCTGGGGACTGCCGCTCAAACTCAACATTGTGGTGGCAATTGCGGCCGCAGTGGCGTTGTGCCTGGTGCTGGAAGCGCACGGCCCCCGGTGGTTGCGTGGTGAGAGAGTGACGCCGCATGGCTGACACCGATCTCTGGACGCTTGTGACCATTGTGGCCCTTGCCGTGGTCACGTTGGTCACGCGGGGGTTTTTCTTGTTTTCGAACCGGCCGTGGCATCTGCCTCATTGGGCCGAGCGCGGCTTGCAGTACGCGCCCATTGCGGCGTTGGCGGCGGTGGTCATTCCTGAAGTCGTGGCGACCCAGGGCGAACTGGTACAGACCTGGCGCGATGCTCGGCTGTTTGCCGCCGTGGCGGGGGCTGGCTGGTTCTTCTGGCGTGGTGGCGTTTTGGGCACCATAGTCTGCGGCATGGCGGTGTACCTGCCGCTGCGCCTTTACTGGGGCTGGTGAGTGTTTGCCCAGCCGGTGGCGACGCAGTGCGCCATCACCTCTTGCAGTTGCTGCTTCTGGACCGGCTTGGACAGGTAAGCGTTCATGCCAACGTCCCGAGCGCGATCTCGGGCTTCGTTCATCACATCTGCAGTCAATGCCACGATAGGCACTTGACCACGCGGACCCGGTAGTGCCCGGATGCGTTGTGTTGCATCGAAGCCATCCATTTCTGGCATGTGCAGATCCATCAGCACGATGTCGTAGTCGCCCTCTGATGCGGCCTTCAAAGCCTCCACGCCGTTTTCAGCGAAGGTGGCTTTGTGGCCCAGTTTTTCAAGCACCAGCCCCACGAACTTTCGATTCACGGGATGGTCCTCGGCGACCAGAACATGCCAACCCGTGTTCGCCGAAGTGGTGCCGTCCTTCGAGTCTGCTGGGGGCGCAACCTCCAGCACGGGCTGGGGTGAAGGCTCGGCGTTGGGTGTGGGGGCAGGTGGCGACAGCACGGCCGAAGCCAGTGCGGTGGGGGTCACCGGTGCTTCACACACCGGTGTGGTGAGTGTCAGGGTGAAGCTGGAGCCGACGCCGTGCTCACTCTCGGCGCTGATGTCGCCGTTCATCAAACGGGCCAGGCTGCGCGAGATTTCCAGGCCCAATCCGGTGCCGCCAAAACGGCGGGTGGCGGAATCGTCGGCTTGATGAAAACGCTGGAACAACTGAGACAGGGTGGCCGTGTCCATGCCCATGCCGGTGTCCCGCACCCGCAAACGCCAGCGCACCGCCCCAGGCAGGCTTTCACTCTCCAGCCGCACCGCGACTTCGCCTTGCGTGGTGAATTTGATGGCATTGCTGATCAGGTTGAGCACGATTTGCCGAACCCGTGTCGGATCAGTGCTCACCCAGTGCTGTGACTCGGCATTCTGATCCAGCGCCATGTGCAGTCCCTTGCGCTGGGCCTGCCCTTGCATGAGTTCGACGGTTTCGCGCACCAGATTTGGCAGATTCACCGGTTCGGGGCGGATTTTCATCTTCCCCGCGTCGAGTGCCGACATGTCCAGAATGTCGTTGAGCAATGTCAGCAGGTGTTGTGCCGATCCGCGAGCGGTCTGCAGCTGGTCGCGCTGGGTATCGTTCAGTTCGCTGTCTTCCAGCATGCTGATCATCCCGAGCATGCCGTTGAACGGTGTGCGCAGTTCGTGGCTCATGTTGGCCAGGAACTGGCCTTTGGCCCGGTTGGCGGCTTCGGCCGCGTCGCGTGCGTCGGTGAGTTCGACGTTCAGCGTTTCCAGGGCCTCGCGTTCGCGCTGCAGACGACGATGGCGGTTGATCAGACCTGCCGTGGCCGCGATCAGCACCAGAGCCTGGACGGCGACCAGCCAGCTGATCATTCGATTTTGGACACGCACCACTTCCACCTGTCGGTCCACCAGGCCGCTGACCACGCTGTTGGCAGCGAACGACATGGCCTGCATGTCGGGCCCCATGTCGGTCATGGTCGCGAGGTGCCCTTCGAGTGCTGCGAGGTGTCGCTGCGGCTCCTGCAGCAGAGGGTCGATCTCGCGCACCAGAGCCTGCAGACGCGGCAGCATGGTGGTGTATTCGCGGCGCTGGGCCAGCTTCGCGGTGCTGGGGTTGTCGCGCATCAGGTAGATGCGGCTGGCCAGAATGTCGAACCGGGTTGCAACCGTGTCCCAGTCGGGTTTCTCGCGGGTGTGCAGGGCCACCCTCAATTCATTGCGAAACCGCAGAAATTCGCGTTCCGTCTGGAAAGTCAGGGCGGTGATCGAATCGGCCTGCAGGCGCGCAGCCGCCTCCACCGAGGCGGACTGCCGCAGCGATAACGCCGTCATCACGGCCAGGCCCACGGCCAGGCCCAGAACGGTCAACGACAGCCACAGCACGAAGCTGCGACTGTCCTTTTGCTGCTTCATCAATGCCGAGAGGTGTTACTCGACTTCGATCGACTTCAATTGCCAGATCGAGCGTTCGTAGTAGGTGGTGTTCTTGAGTTCCGGTTTGCCATCGAAGTTGTAGACGATGAAGATCGGGCCCTTGGTCCGCACCGACATCGGCTGATCATTCATGCGGATGGCCATGATCAGATCCTGGTTTTCAGCATCGGCCACGGGGATGTTGATGCGGTAATCGTTCAGCGCAGTGGCCTTGATGTTGGTGCCGTTGGCTTTGACGGCAGCCAGCACGTCACGCAACAGGGGGCCGGTGAACTTGATCGGCTGGCTTTCCCACGGAGTCATGGTGGTGAAGGTCTTTTGCGGCAAGGCCTGCAGCATGGCCATGTCCCAGGCGGCGTTCGCGCCCTGGTTCTTGACGCCGATCTTGCCGGACACCGTCAGCACCGGCTTGTCCTTGGGGGCGTTCAAGGCCATGGCCGGGTGCGCAGCCAGAGCGAGCAGGCCCGCAGCCACCCATGTTCCGACCATCCTGCGCGAAATGAAAGTACTCATGATCAGTTATTTGAAATAAATGAAGGTGGCGTATGGTAAACGAAATGCCTAAATTAGAAAAGCAGCTTGAGCAGGCAAGTCGTGTCCAAGCGTTTCAGCCACCTGGGGTTTGCCCGGCGCGTCGGGCAAATTCTTCGCGCAGCGCCCGCAATTTGGCGCGTGGGTCTTCTTTGGCGGTGGTTTGGTCCAGCGCCATTTCGGCGATGAAGCGGCTGGGCACACCCGCCACCGTTTCGCGGCCCTGCTTGCGT